>Ga0364893_10021_pt1 | contig 113557 bp, 114 predicted proteins | sample ExccelJu500001D3_FD_206943 | JGI IMG/M metagenome (GOLD analysis project Ga0364893, IMG submission 206943) | Enriched cells from Trout Bog Lake Hypolimnion, Wisconsin, USA - BchlTB.July16.5000.01.D3 | ecosystem: Environmental > Aquatic > Freshwater > Lake > Hypolimnion/Profundal zone | place...
TGCATGCCGAGCACTGTCAAAACCAATGACTTAAGCCAAATTCTGGCCCCTATTGCCATAGATTTCAAGGGCTTAGACGAGGTGATTCGCCTCAAATTGGCCTCAAAAGTCGCCTTAATTGACCAAATCTCAACTTATATCATCCAGGCCGGCGGAAAACGGGTAAGACCAGCCCTCTTGATGCTTGTAGCCAAGGCCTTAGCAAATGGCAAAGCAACCCCTCACACCCCAGAAATGGCTGCTGTAGTGGAATTTATCCACACGGCCACCCTGCTCCATGACGATGTAGTCGATGAATCTACCCTCAGAAGAGGGCGTGAGACTGCAAATGCCGCCTTTGGTAACGCTGCAAGCGTTTTAGTCGGCGACTTCCTCTATTCAAGGGCATTTCAGATGATGGTCGGCCCAAATGATCTTCGGGTAATGCAAATACTGTCAGATGCCACTAATACGATTGCTGAGGGTGAGGTTTTGCAACTTCTCAATATGAACGACCCAGAGGTTGATGAAGCAAGCTACCTACAAGTGATTCGCTACAAAACTGCCAAATTGTTTGAAGCCTCTACTGAGCTTGGAGCAATTTTGGCAAACAGTACCGATTCACAACGTGAACAAGCTGGTGCCTTTGGTCGTCACATCGGAACGGCATTTCAATTGATGGATGATCTTTTGGACTACACAGCAAGCGCTGCTCAAATGGGCAAAAATGCTGGTGATGATTTACGTGAGGGTAAGCCGACCTTACCTCTTATCTACCTGCTAGAAAATGGCAGCAATGAAGAGCGCTTATTAGTGCGTGCTGCTATTGAACAAAATCAGGATTTACCGGACGATGTCTTTGCGCAGATTTTGGCCGCAGTACAAACCTCTGGTGCTCTTGATTACACCCAAGCTGCTGCAAAACGCGAAGCAGACCTAGCATTGGAATGCATCAACGACTTTCCAAGCAATGAAGCAACCACTGCATTACAAGCTTTATGCGAATACTCACTCGCACGCCAGACTTAAAAAATTAATTTCCCACACTTTTCATTCTGAGTTCGCGGGCTGTAATGCGAGCCTGCTCAGCTTCATCGCGAAGCCTTTCCACCTCTTGCTTAGACAATTTTTCGAGATTGGAATAATCCGACTTCCAAGACGCGTCTGCAGCCCAAATCAGTGGCGACTGTAAGGTGGTTCGGGGCGCTGGAGCCGACTCCAGTAAACGCAAAGCCAATTCAAAATTGAGACTTTGGGAGTCAGGATCATTTGGTCTCGCTGCAGCATTTCCCAATGGAAAATCGCTAAATAAAAATCTAGGCACCCCACAGTACTCAACGATATCTTTTGCAGTGCCCATTACCAATGTGGGAATACCCTCTGCCTCAAGATATCTCGCCAATAAGCTTTGGCTCTGATGGCAGATGGGGCAATTTGGAATTAAAACCGCAACATCTACCTTATCTGCACGAAGCATTTCTAAAATAATTGGTGCATCAATATCTAATGTGTGACGCTGACTGCGATTGGTAGGCAAACCATAAAAATGGGGTGACAGCGCCTGAATTCTCTGCGCATTAACAGCCTGCCTTGCAGCCGCCAACGGAAACCAGCAGTTGCTATCTTCCATATTGGCATTTTTGCGATCGATACCAACATGAGCAATTCTCAAATCAATTTCAGCATCAATACTCATTTGATAAGGCTGATAAAACTTAGCAGCGGCATTGTAGGATGCACCAGGACCCTGATTTCCCTTTGCGGAATCAAAAGGTACTGCTGTAGTAATTAAACCTAAAAAAGACTGATTGAGTGGTTTCTTTAGCGGAGTAAATGGCACATCAATGTAATGCGCCCAAACATAGGGGTTGTCATATCCCAAACCCAAGTAATAACTTCGAGTGCGTTCGATATAGCGAACGGGCTGATCCAATTCTGGTGCAAAAACAAGTTCGGAAGTCTGAGACATCAACCCACCCCTGTAAGATATTGACTATCAAATATTTAAATTTATAGGAACTCATTATGGCTCAATGGCTCAGATTTCATCATCAGAGAATAAGTAGCTTGGGACTGTTGCAAGGCGATCAAATTGCCGTGTATTCAGGCGATTTATTCAATCAACCCAAGGCAACTGGCGAGCTGCTTAAACTTGCGGATGTCACTCTGGATATTCCTTGTGTTCCATCAAAGATGGTGGCGATGGTGGATAACTTCCACGCTCTAGTGACTAAGCTCGAACATTCAGTGCCGCCTGAACCCCTGTACTTTCTCAAAGGAAATAACTCTTTCTTAGCTGCTAACCAAGTGATTCGGACACCCAAATCGTATTCAGGGAAAGTTGTCTACGAGGGTGAATTGGGGATCGTGGTTGGCAAGCACATCTACGAGGCAGATGAATCTGAAGCTGCAAAAGCTATTTTTGGATATACCTGCATCAACGATGTGACTGCAATTGAAATTCTTAACCGTGATCCTGGGTATGCTCAGTGGACTCGGTCAAAAAGTTTTAATACTTTTGGCGTCTTTGGTCCCTACATCACTACCGATGTTGACCCGAGCAAGCTAACCATCAAAACGATTCTGAACGATCAAGAGCGTCAGAATTACCCGGTGGCAGATATGATCTTCCCACCAGCTAAATTGGTAAGCTTGATTTCTCAAGATGTGCCTCTGGAAGCGGGCGACATCATTGCTTGCGGCACCTCGGTGGGTGTTGGCTCCATGAAATCTGGCAGCAACGTCAGCATCATCATTGAAGGTGTTGGGCAGTTGGATAATCGCTTCGAATAAATTGATCACCCTTAAAACAAAAACCCTTGCCATGTTCAATAGCAAGGGTTTTTTAATGCCGAAGATAACTGCTAATCTTTTTGCTTTTAATAGCCAGAAACTGATGGTAAAGCCAAGCTGCCTTTAGAAGCTTGTACGTTTTCATCTAAGTATTTTGTTAAAGCAAATACGGTATTTAAACAAGGGGTTGGTGTCTGAGTAATCTTACCCAGCTCAATCACTGAACCCAAGAGTGCATCGATTTCTAAACTACGGCCAGCCTCCAGGTCTTGCAGCATTGAGGTCTTATGCTTACCCACTTTTTCTGCACCAGCAATGCGACGCTCAATATCGACGCGGAATGTTACGCCTAGTTTCTCAGCAATCGTTTGTGCTTCAGCCATCATGCTGCGCGCCAATTCTTTCGTCAGCGGGTATTGGCAGATACCCTCCAGAGTCCCATGAGTCAAAGAACTAATTGGATTGAAGGTCATATTGCCCCACAGCTTGAGCCAAATCTCAGAACGGATATCGTCCAAGATTGGTGACTTAAAGCCGGCGGCGCTCATCATCTCTGAGATCTTTTGAATGCGATCCGTTGTCTTGCCGTCCAACTCACCTAAGGGAAAGCGATTACCCTCAACGTGGCGAATCACGCCGGGAGCTTGGGTGAACGTAGCTGGATACACAACGCACCCAATAATGTTGTTTGGATTAATTGCTTTTTTAGCGAGTCCGCCAGCATCCACTGTTTCAACAGCGTGGTCTTGATACTCGCCACCTAATTTTTGGAAATACCACCAAGGAATACCGTTTTGCATTGGAATCAAAATCGTTTCAGGGCCCATGATGGCAGCCAAGTCATCAATGATGGGCTCCACTTGATGCGCTTTCACTGCCAAGATAACCACATCCGGCGTTTCAGCATCTCTCATTTTTTCTACTGCTTTGACTTGCGCAACTAATGGCTCTGGCTGATCATCCATGATCAGTGCCAGACCACGTTCTTTAATGGCGGCTAAAGTTGCGCCACGAGCAACCACAGTGACGTCGTTGCCTGCTCTGGCCAGCATGACAGCTAGATAGCCGCCAATGGCACCACCCCCACCAATCACACAGATTTTCATAGGAACCCCATAAGAATTAAAATTTTTGTATTAACTCCATATTAGAGGAGAATATTTTGCAGTGCAACAATTTTGATTGCCTAATTTATAGGCAAATAAGGCTTTAAACTGCCTTTAAAGAGTCTTTTGGCACTAGGCTACCCAAAATCATGCCGGCAATACTGGCCAATAAGCCTGCCAATTGCGGTGGCAAGATGGCATTGGGAGCCAAAATTTCAGAGCTAATCCAGATTGTCAGACCCCCAACTACCGCCAACAGGCCACCTAAGGAGTTTGCTCTAGGCCAGTAGACTCCGAAAGCGAGTGGCACAAAAGCAGCCACTAAGGTGACCTTATAGGCACTCTCCACCATCTTAAAAATAGATAACTCAGAGTTCACAGCAAAAAAGGTAACAACTACTGCAAAACACAAGACTGTAATCCGCATGATTTTCAGCAAATGACGATCTGACAGATGCTTGAAAAAACCTCTCACAATGTTTTCTGCAAAAGTCACCGAGGGCGCTAGTAAGGTGGCACTTGCGCAACTCTTAATTGCAGATAGCAAAGCGCCAAAGAACATCACCTGAGCAATGAGCGGAGCATGGTTCAAGATGAGCTTTGGCAGAATCATTTGAGGATCCGTATTCAAATATTGGTTCACCAAATCAGGACTAATTAAAGTTGCCGAATAAGCTAAATACATCGGTACAAAAGCAAAGATAAAGTACAGCACGCCGCCCAGAATGGCAGCATTGACCGCAATATTCACATTTTTGCTCGACGTAATTCGCTGGAAAACGTCCTGCTGCGGAATGGAGCCAAGCATCATCGTACAAAGTGCTGCAACAAATCCTAAGATTGATGCCAGATTCATTTCAGGCCAGAAATTACTAAATTGCCCAGCAGCTGCAGCGTGCTGGACGACTACCCCAATGCCACCAGTCTGCACGGTCATCTCGCCACCAATGTAGAGCATGCCAATCACAATAATGATCATCTGAATGAAGTCAGTAACCGCTACTGACCACATGCCGCCAAATAGGGTGTAGATCAAGACACTAGCGGCACCAATCATCATGCCACCAGTCTGAGAGATGCTGCCTTCAGAAACAACATTAAACACGAGACCCAAAGCTTTGATCTGAGCAGCTACCCACCCTAAATATGAAACAACAATACATAGTGTCACTAAAACTTCAACGGTACGTCCGTACTTCTCGCGAAAGAAATCACCGATGGTAAGCATGCGACGGTTGTACAGGTGCCGCGCAAAAAAGAGACCCACCAAGATGAGGCAAAGGGAGGAGCCAAATGGGTCTGCAACGACACCTCCTAAACCTTCTTTTAAGAAGGTTGCTGGAATACCTAAAACCGTTTCTGAACCAAACCAAGTTGCAAAAACCGTAGCTGTCACGATAGGCATTGGAAGACTATGCCCTGCTGCTGCGAAATCAGCAGTGCTCTTGACGCGCAAAGCAGCCCATAGGCCGATGCCAACTGAGACTACCCAGTAAATGATGACGAACCAAATCAGCACGCCCGACTTCTCCTTCCAGAATTTGGTGAAATTATATGGCTATGTCACTTTTGTTAGTAAGGAAATAAGCGCCAATTTAGAGCACGCTGGTCTGACATAATTGATAGGTGCCTTCAGCCAAATTAAACCTACTCGAAAGCCTTGATGCCGATCTAGCCTATCAAAAGGCTATTTTGAGCTCGGTATCCCGCACCTTTGCGCTCACCATTCCCTTATTGCCACCCGCTATTGAAAAAGTAGTTGGTAATACTTACTTGCTTTGCAGAATTGTTGACACCATTGAAGATGCAGTCGATGTAAAACCGGAAGCCAAGCAAGCACTTTCTAAGCTATTTCTAGATGCTGTTTTAGAGACCGCACCAGTACAGTCCTTTGTTGAGCCTTGCCTGGTAGAGCTCAAGAATTATGGCAATCAAGATGAGCTTGATTTAATAGCCCATACTCCAACTGTTTTGCGAATCTTACATACCTGCTCTAGCCAAGATCAAGCCGCCGTTAGTCGATGTGTTTCTATCATGTCTGAAGGGATGTCCCGATTTCATGGCAAGCAAACTGAAACGGGCCTACAGGATCTAAAAGAATTTGAAGAGTACTGCTATGTCGTAGCTGGTGTGGTTGGAGAGCTTCTTACCAGTATTTTTAGTAATCATTCAGCTTCATTTGCAGAGAATATTAAAGGGCATGAAGCTCTAGCGATCGACTTTGGTCAAGCCTTGCAGATGACTAACATCCTCAAAGATTCACCTGAAGATAAAGCCCGGGGTGTTTCTTGGAAGCCAATCAATACCAGCCAGCCTGAGCTCCTGAGGATTGCCTATCAAAAGCTTCAAGCCTCCATGGACTACATCCTGCTAATTCCAAAGGAAGAGTTAGGGATGAGACGTTTTTGCTTCTTAGCATTTGGTCTTGCAGTAATGACGCTATCCAAAATTGCCACTCGCAATCAATTTAATAGTAAAGCGGAAGTTAAGCTCTCTCGCAAAACTGTAATGATGTTTTATAGCTTTACTAAATTTGCAGTTCATAGTGATGCACTCATGAAGACCTTCTTTTATGCATCATCCAAGTCACTCAGAAAATAAATCAGGACTTAGAGCACCCCCTCGTGCCTTAGAAGCCAAGTCTTAATCTCTCGATAAAGGCCTGGAATATTCTCTTTCATGAATCCGCCTATACCCTGAGCGGATAACACGCGATGGCATGGAGTGATCAAGGGGTAGGGATTGGCGCCGCAGGCTGTACCCACTGCCCTTGGACCGCTTCTAATGGCTTTTGCTACCTCACCATAGGTCCGTGATTGACCAAGAGGTATCTCCCGAATACGCTTCCAGACTTTTTGCTGATGGGCAGTGCCTAGCTGCTTCATCGGCAAATCAAATTGAAAATGTGGATCCTTAAAGTAAGCCTTGCATTGCTTAGCCACTTCTTTAGCCAGTTGATTCTGAGGTGGTGAAAGAGGGGTGTTTGCAGAAAGATAGTCAACCTTTGAGAGCATGAGGCTCCCATCGACTATCTCAGTCAGAATACCTAGCCTCCCAAAAGGGGCCTCAATGACACAGTAATCAGCACTTTTAGCCAAGGAAGATTTTTTTGATGGGGCCATAGGAATGATTCTCACATAATTTAAATAAAGAATATGACAAGCATTTCTACCCTAGCTATGGCTTATGAATATGGCTAGTGAAAGCTTACTTTGCTATATTGAATCATCATTCATTTTTGCAGGCAAGCTTGATGGACAACTTTTTTGACGATTGGCCCCTTTACAGCCAGGCTGCTTTAGTCCTATTTTTACTCGCACTATCGGGCTTCTTTTCGATGGCTGAGACGAGCATGCTTTCATCAAACCGTCATCGCCTTCGAGCGATGGCCAATAGCGGAAACTCAGGCGCGGCCCTAGCTGAAAGGCTTCTCAAACGAATTGACTCACTACTCTCAGTGCTGTTGATTTCAAATAATCTCATCAACACCATCCTTCCCATCTTGGTTACCGGGATTGCCCTGCATCTATTTGGCGAAAGTGGACTCGTTCTTTCTATCGCAACTTTAGTGGTTGCTTTACTCATCATCATCTTTAGTGAGATCACCCCCAAGGTAATTGGTGCTGCTTTCCCGGAAAAGATTGCATCTAACGTTGGATGGCTTATCTTGCCGCTAACCTTTTTACTTAAACCTTTGCTTTGGCTAATTAACAATTTTGTTTCCGGCTTAATGAAGGCGTCAGGCTTGCAATCCTCCTCAGATAGCAAGGCAATGAGTAAAGAAGAGTTGCGTAGCCTAGTTCTAGAATCGAATCGCTTTGTTTCAACTCACCATCGTAATATTTTGCTCAACTTATTTAACCTAGAGAACATTACTGTTGATGATGTAATGACCCCAAGGTCAAAAATTGAAGTTTTGGATCTTGCTAGACCGATTGATGAGGTAGTTCAACAACTGGAGACCTGTTATCACAATAAATTACCCGTATGTGATGGTGATTCTGAGCGGATTGTGGGGATCTTATCGGTCAAAAAAGCCCTATCTTTATTAGGCGACTCTGACTTACAGCATCAAGACTTCAGATCTCTCATCAATGAGCCTTATTTCATTCCTACTGGCACACCTGTTCTGCAACAGATGCAATTCTTTCAAGACAATCAACAGCGCTTAAGTTTGGTGGTCAATGAATATGGTGAGGTGCTAGGCCTTGTCACATTCGAAGATATCGTAGAAGAGCTGATTGGTGAATTCACAACCTCTTTCTCCAATCTGTCGACTGATCCTCACTGGCTGGCTGACGGAACCTATCTCGCCAGTGGTGGAGCCTCTTTAAGGGACCTGAATCGACTCCTAAATTTGGATCTGCCCTTAGATGGCCCTCGAACTTTAAACGGTCTTATCTTAGAAAAACTTGAAGCTATACCCGGCCATGATGTGAGCGTCAAAATTGCCGGCATCGTCATGGATATCGTGCAGTTTGATGACCAAGGCGTGAAGACCGTCAAACTCTATCGCCCAAGCCCCAACCTAGACCAAGCTTGAGCGTTTCTCATGATGACTCACTCATAATTCGCACCTGGTATGAGATCGCAACTGATGCGCTTCATGCCAGAGCTAGCGATATCCATATTGAGGCTGGAACCCTAAATAGCCTTGTCCGTATTAGAGTAGATGGCTTATTACAATTAGCGTCCCAATATCCCGTTGATCTGCATGAGCGACTGATTACACGCATCAAAGTATTAGCACGCTTAGACATTGCCGAGAAACGCATCCCACAAGATGGACGTCTTTGTATTGGTTTGGATTTTTCAAAACCCGATATTGATTGCCGTGTTTCGATACTGCCCACTCTGTATGGTGAAAAAGCAGTGATTCGAATCTTACCTAACAAGCTAGATGGGCTTGCACTAAATCAAATCGGGTTACTCCCTGAACAGCTTTGCATTCTTCAAAAGGCAATTGCACAACCCAATGGATTAATTCTTGTCACAGGGCCCACGGGGAGCGGTAAAACCCGCACGCTCTATAGCTGCTTGAACACACTCAATCAAACTCATCGCAATTTGTGCTCAATTGAAGATCCTGTTGAAATCCGCTTACCTGGCGTTAATCAAGTGGCCTATCACCCTCGTGCAGGCCTTGATTTTGGAACAATCATTAAGGCGCTTCTGAGGCAGGATCCCGATGTCATCATGATCGGAGAAATTCGAGATGGTGCTACAGCACAACTGGCGATTCAAGCTGCACAGACCGGCCATCTTGTCTTAAGTACCTTGCATACTCGGGATGCCAGAGGAGCACTGGCTAGACTGAAAAATCTCGGGGTAGATGAAGAGTCGTTGGTATCTTGTTTGCGAAGTGTTAGCTCCCAAAGATTGATTCGCAAACTATGCTCTGAATGTAAAAAATCTATCGCGAAAGCTATGAGTAGTTGCTCAAAATGTAAAGGCAGCGGTTACTTTGGGCGCATTGGTGTTCATGAAGTTTTAAGTAGCCGACATTTATTTGATTCTTTCTTGCCCTCTCTGAGTATGAGTGAAGCGGGATCACAATACGTCAAAGCTGGTCTTATTGATCAAGCCAGTCTAGATGCCGAGGTTAGCCAATGGCACTAAGTAAACAATCTCAATGGGATTTTGCACAGCAATTACTGACCTTGTTTCATGCTGGATTAGCGCTTCTCAATGCTATCGAACTCATTCAATCCTCGGCTCCAAAAGACTGGCAACCCTGGTTAAAGGCAATCCAAACTCATCTGAAGCAAGGCAATAGCTTTTCTCAAAGTTTAATTGCACAAGACAATCTATTTTCCATGGAATTTATTAACTTGATTCGAGTAAGTGAGCGCACTGGCGATATTTCTCTCGCTCTCAAAACGATATGCCAGCAACTAGAAGCTCAAATTGAATTAAGACGTAAAGTGCAACAAGCCCTGAGCTACCCCCTTATTACCTTAGGCAGCTCATTTCTATTGGTGATCGTCATGATGATTTGGGTTGTTCCTGTTTTTAAGGATGTTTTTGGGCATTTTCAGGCAGAACTGCCGCCGCCCACAAAAGCACTCATTCAAGCTTCATCGCTCTTAAACAACTTTGCCCTAGAAATCAGCATTTGTCTTATCACCAGTATTTTCATTTTCTTTGCTGCCTGGTTCAAATCCTCCGCCTTCCAAAAGAAATGTGATGAATGGAGTTTTCGCATTCCCCTGATGGGAAAATTGCTGCGCCTAGCAGCCTTAACTTACTGGTGCCGAACCCTAAGCCACCTTCTAGAATCAGGATTACCACTTCCAGATGCATTGCGAGTGACCGCACAATCATCCAACCATTGGCTGAGCCATGACTTGAGTGCAGAAGTTTTTAAACAATTAACCCGAGGCTGGCCCTTAGGAGATGCCTTGAAGAAAGCCGATCCAAAATATGGCTTTTTTGATCCCGAGACCTTGCAATTACTTCATATCGCATCTGAAAGTGGCCTTCTTGCGCAAATGCTTAGCAAGCGTGCCCACACCTTAGGATCACAACTAAGTAACAGACTGAATAACTTGAGTCAAACTTTGGAGCCTTTGCTCATTATTATTGTTGGTGTAATTATTGGTAGTCTAGTCATCATCTTGTATCTACCGATATTTAATTTAGGGCAAATCGTTTAATGCATTTTTTCACCATCATCGATCTAGTGCGAGCCTTCCTCATCATGACCTTGCTATGCTTGGCCTATATTGATCTACGCACGTTTCGACTGCCTGATTTCATGACCATTCCCATGATTTGTTTTGGACTGATATTTAACGGTATTGGATGGGGTTTTACTAACGTTGAAAATGCCATTACAGGCGCAATTATTGGATATGCTTTTTTGTGGGCTCTCAACCTAGTCTATCTTTGGATTAAAAAACAAAATGGCATCGGCATGGGGGATGCGAAACTATTGGCCGCTCTGGGGGCTTGGCTAGGTGCGAGGGCTTTACCAGAGATTCTCTTCTTAGCCTCAATCACCGGTCTATTGGGAGGGCTTCTTTGGCTTCGACTCCATAAGCAAGGTATGCGGTCAGCATTTCCTTTTGGGCCATTTCTTGCTATTGCTGGCATTATTGAGATGTTATGGCCACAGCTTCTCCAATCTTGGTTTCTGAGCAATCCGATTTAAGCGGATTAAAGGGGCGTATTCCCCTGATCGGCTTAACTGGAGGCATTGGTTCGGGCAAAACAGCAGTCAGCGATTTATTGGGGAAATTGGGCGCCGGAATTATTGATACCGATCTGATTGCCCATCAGATCACCGCTCCAAATGGAGTGGCAATTTCAGCCATCGAGAAGCAGTTTGGCACCGAGTTTATTGACCTCAATGGAGCTCTAGATAGAAGCAAGATGCGCACCCTGGTGTTCGCCAAACCTGAAGCCAGAAAAGCCTTGGAGGAGATTACCCACCCGCTTATTCGACAAGAAACCTTGAAACAGGCCAACTTGCTAGCGACTGCAAACGTACCCTATCTCGTATTTGTGGTGCCGCTTTTGATTGAATCAGGCACATGGGAAGGTCTAATTGACGATTTAGTGGTGGTGGACTGCCCTGAGGAGCTCCAAATTGCCAGGGTAATGCACCGCAGCAATTTAGCCCGAGCTGAAGTAGAAAGAATTCTTCAGGCTCAAGTATCCAGAAAAGATCGTCTTGCTCGCGCGGATTTCGTTCTTGAGAATCAAGGCGACTTTGCGGAACTCGATGCCAAGGTCAATCAATTGCACCAAAAAATTCTACAGATTAAGAAAGATCAGCTCAGTTCGTCATAGAATATGGGCTTGTGATTGTCTACGAATACCCCTTCAATGAATTAGTTCGAAGCATGCTTCGACTGGAGTATTTGTTCGCCCGTTTCAATCATTTCTTACGATCTGATGACCCAGAACTTCATCACAATGCAATCTCAATTCTGTTTGATCTTGGTGACATTGGTGCACGTGGTGATATTAAGTCGCTACTATTAAAAGAATTTGAGCGTCAAAAATATGCGCTTAATGGACTCAAGTCTTCCCAAAAAGTAGATCAAGAAGCGCTGTCTCAAACACTCGCAGAAATTGATTCTGTTGCCAGCAAAATAAATCAATCGGCAGGTCGCCCCAATTTAATCATTTCTGAGAGCGAGTGGCTCAATGGCATACGCACTCGCTTGAACATTCCTGGTGGCACAAGTCCAATTGATTTGCCAAGTTATCACGCATGGAAAAATAGTCCATCACCTGAGCGTCGCAAGCTATTAGAAAATTTTGTTAGCCCACTATTGCCATGGCAAGATGCTTGCCAATTATTTTTGCGCTTATTACGCCAATCTGGTGAAGCAAAAGATGTAGTGGCGCACAATGGATCATTTCAACAGGCACCATCTGGAAAAGTCTATCAATTGATGCGCATTGCAGTTGAGGACGATACTCTCTTCTCTGAAATTAGTGCCAATAAATATTTGTTGTCCGTACGCTTTATGCAATCGGATCGAGACAAAAAAGCGCAGCCTGCTGCTACGGATGTACCATTCAAGCTAACGCTCTGCCAGTTCTAGGGCAATAAGGCGCGCAGCCTCTCCAGCATTGGCCAAGCGGCCGGTAATAGCGGTTCAACACTGGGCTTTTCTGAGCCCAATAATTCCCAAGATAAAGCCTGACCTTCGCAGCCTTTTGGAATGCCGGACCATTCGCGAATAATGCTGACATGTAGTCGTACATAAGCATGTGGATAGTCATGCTCGAGAACTGTTAATTCTTCGCTAGATTGAATATCAATACCGAGCTCTTCTTGCAGTTCGCGCTTAAGCGCCTGGAAAACAGTTTCACCTTTTTCAATCTTGCCACCTGGAACTTCCCAATAACCAGCATAAGGCTTGCCTTCTGGTCTTTGCCCCAAGAGATAGTGACCAGCCTTATCTAGCAATATGCCAGCAGCTACTTCAGTAACAGGTCGATTGATATCACTCATGAAAATAAAACTGTATTAGGCCTGTGAACCAGCCCAATGCTTTGCAAACTGCCAAGCAACACGACCAGAACGAGAGCCACGCTCCAGCGCCCATACGAGTGCCTCTGAGCGAGCTGCCTCAATCTGTGAGGCACTCAAACCAAAATGTTGCAACCAATGGGCAACAATCGCCAAGTACTCATCTTGTTTTGGTGGATAAAACGAGAGCCACAGACCAAAACGCTCTGATAGAGAAATCTTCTCTTCAACTACTTCACCTGGATGAATCTCGCCATCATCGCCATGAACATAGCCCTCGTTATCTTTCATATACTCAGGCAATAAATGACGGCGATTTGATGTCGCATAAATCAAAACATTGTCTACCTGGGCCGAAACAGAGCCGTCTAGCGCTGACTTCATCGCTTTGTACCCTGACTCACCGTCCTCAAAGGAGAGGTCGTCACAAAAAACAATAAAGCGCTCAGGGCGATCTGCCAATAACTCAGTGATATCTGCCAAGTCGGCTAGATGTTCTTTTTCAACCTCCACTAAGCGCAGCCCTTGATTAGCGAATTCATGCAAGCTTGCCTTAATCAGGGATGATTTACCTGTTCCCCGAGCACCGGTTAGGAGAATATTGTTGGCCGGTTTTTTCTGGATAAAGTTTTTGGTATTGTCTCGAATGGCATCTCTCTGACGATCGATGTTTTGCAGATCCTCAAAGGTGATATCGGAAACATGCTTTACGGGTTGCAAGAAACCAATACTGCCAAAGATGCTATCTCTACGACGCCATCTAAATGCAGGGGAAGATTTCCATTGCTCATCCGTTAACGGCTTAGGTAAAAAAGTATCAAGGTGGTCTAAAAGACGGTTTAATTTTTCATTCATCTGATTTCAGTCTTTTAAGAGCGATAGTCTGCATTGATTGATACGTAGTCATGCGAGAGATCACAGGTCCACATGGTTTGTGAAGCTGTACCACGTCCTAAATCAATCTTCACAGTAATTTCTGGGGCTTGCATGACCCTTTGACCATCCGCCTCTTGATAACTTGGATTGCGGCCGCCATCTTTTGCAACCCAAACATCGCCAAGCCACATTTGGACATGATTAACATCTAAGTCTTGAATGCCCGCATAGCCAATGGCTGCAAGGATACGACCTAGATTAGGGTCACTAGCAAAGAAGGCTGTTTTTACTAATGGAGAGTGCGCTACAGCCTTAGCCACTAGACGACATTCTTCAGCAGTTTTGCCACCAAGGACTTCAATAGTCATAAACTTCGTAGCGCCTTCGCCATCACGCACAATCATTTGCGCTAACTTTCTAGCTAACCCAATCAATGCTTCGCGTACGACAACATAACTTGGATCGCTAACTGATTTGATTTGTACTGACGACTGCCCCGTCGCCATAATGATGAAAGAATCATTGGTAGAAGTATCGCCATCAATCGTAATCGCATTAAACGAAAGATCAGCAACTTCTCGAGTGAGATTGCCCAATAAACCAGGCGCAAAACCAGCATCAGTTGCAATAAAGCCCAACATCGTTGCCATATTGGGATGAATCATTCCTGCGCCCTTACAAATACCCGTGATCACTACCTGACCTGCAGGTGTTTGAATGGTGACAGAACTCGCTTTTGGCTGAGTATCTGTAGTCATAATGGCTTCAGCAGCATCAAACCAATGATCTTCCCCTAAATTAGCTACTGCTTTTGGAAGTGCATTAGTAATTTTCTGAATGGGCAAAGGCTCAAGAATGACCCCGGTTGAAAATGGCAAGATTTGCTCAGGCTTAAGCTTAAGCTCTCTAGCTAAGGCGTCACAGGTCTCTAAAGCATGCCTCATACCCTGCTCGCCTGTGCCAGCATTCGCATTGCCGGTATTGACTACCAACGCCCGAATTTCTCCATTGCGCCCCACTTGTGCCAAATGCTCTCGGCAAACCCGAACAGGAGCAGCGCAGAAGCGGTTCAGAGTAAAAACACCAGCAACCTGAGATCCAGGTGCAAGAGTCATTACCAATAAATCTTTGCGATTCGCTTTCTTAATTCCGGCTTCAGCAATACCCATCTCAAAACCTTTAACAGGCTTGAGGTCGGCTTTTAGGGGGAGGGGTAGATTAACTGTCATAGTCTGATAATTGTAGATGAGGCTCAAAAACAAAGCGCGCCATTGTCTGGCGCGCTTTATCTTCTACTGAAGGCCTAAATCTAGGCTTTTACTGGCAACTCTCGAACCCGCTTACCAGTGGCAGCAGCAATGGCATTGGCCAAGGCAGGGGCCACCAAAGGAACCCCGACCTCACCTAGTCCACCTGGCTTCTCTTGACTAGGGATCAAATGAACCTCAATTACCGGAACCTGGTTTTGACGCAAGCTTGGATAGTTATTAAAGTTGTTTTGCTGAACACGGCCATTTTCAATCGTGATGGCGTTACCCAAGGCAGCACTTAAACCATAAATTACTCCGCCCATGAGCTGTGCCCTCGCTTGATCTGGATGTACTGCAATTCCGCAATCAGAAACGAAAGTGATCTTCTTCACCTTTGTTTCAGGTGCCGAGGTATCCAACTCCAAAATACAGGCTGAATAGGTGTCATAGCATTCCATTTGAGCCACACCAAATCGTTTGCTACCAGAGGTATAACCAGACTTTTTCACGGCAGTTTCAAGAACATGCTTTGCTCTTGGGTGCTTACCTAAAGAGGCGAGACGGAAAGCTACCGGATCTTTACCGGCAGCGCTTGCTGCTTCATCCACAAAACTCTCAATTGCAAAAGCGTTTAATGCATTACTCACTGAGCGCCAGTACCCGACGCGAAGGCCAGTATCTGTAATGACATTAGTAATTTCAAGATTGGGAATGTCATAAGTAATGTTATTGGAGCCTTCCACCATAAAAGGATCAAAACCATCCTTAACAAATCCTGGGAATGCGCGAGCTGTAACAGACTGGGAGACCATCTTCGCTTTCATGCTTGCCAGTTGACCATTGGGGCCTAGAACTCCATCAACCCGATGAATACTCATTGGACGATAAAAGTCATGGGTGATGTCGTCTTCTTTGGTCCACAGCATCTTCACTGGCATACCAGCTGCTTTCGAAATTTCTGCAGCCTGGCGAATAAAGTCAAGCTCTAGCTTTCTTCCAAAGCCTCCACCAAGAAATGTTGTTTGAATCGTGACATCCTCTGGCTTTACACCTGCCGCTGCAGCTGCAACTGCTTCACCACCTTGCTGAAATTGAATGGGTCCGATGATTCTGCACTTACCATTAGAAACATCTGCAGAGCAATTGACTGGCTCCATCGTAGAGTGGGCCAAGTATGGCAGGAAGTACTGCGCACTGATGGTCTTGCCATTAGGAACTGCAGTATTGGCATCGCCCACCGTTTTGATAACAGCGCCCTTCTTAGATAGGCCATCTTCTAATGACTTACGAACCACTGCATTATTTAAGTTCGCGTTGGGACCTTCATTCCAAGTAATCTTTAGAGCATCTCTACCTTTGCGTGCAGCATAGAAATCTTTGGCCAACACCGCCACACCATCGGAGATCTGCACGACTTTAATCACACCGGACACCTTGAGGGCAGCTGATGCGTCATAGGAGGTCGGGGTGCCGCCAATCACAGGGCATTGAGCCAATGATGCAATTGCCATTCCGGGAATCTTCACATCAATTCCATACACTGCTTTGCCAGCTACCTTGGCAGGAGTATCCAGACGACGCATCGTCTCTTTGCCAATCACCATAAAGCTTGCCGGTGACTTCAGGGCTGGCTTTTCTGGTAGCGGTAACTTAGCAGCATCAGCAGCTAACTCACCATAAGTAGCCGACTTACCACTGGAGTGACTTACTTTGCCATTCATTGCCTTGCAGTCTGCAGCTGTGACATTCCAACGTTGAGCTGCAGCTTGAATCAAGACCGAGCGTGTAGCAGCGCCTGCTGTTCTTAGCCTGTCAAAAGCTTCGCGAACCGAAGTAGAGCCGCCAGTGATTTGACCTCCCAACATCGCATTGATATAAACAGGGGCAACGCCGGCAATTTCTACTTTGATCATTGACAGCGGGAGATTTAACTCCTCAGCAAGCAAAGCCGGCATAGAGGTGTAAACATCTTGGCCCATTTCAGAACGAGCGCAAATTAAAGTAATTTGATTGCTAGGCGTAATTCGAACCCAGGCATTTGCTAAGGCTGGCTGGTCATTCCCAGCCGTTGCAGCCTCACTAGATAAGGGCAAATACATGCCGAGCACGAAGGCACCACTAGCAGCAGCACTTTGTTGAATAAACTGACGGCGACTTTGATTCTTTAACGAATTATTTTTCATGTATTTATCCCCTTAGGCCAATTTATCAGCAGCACGTTTAACTGCTTTTTCTATACGGGAATACGTTCCACATCGACAAATATTGCCACTCATGGCATTTTTAATGTCGTCACTGCTAGGTTGTTTTTTCTTAGCTAAGAGATCGGCTGCAGACATCATTTGCCCAGTCTGACAGTAGCCACACTGAGGCACATCGAATTCGATCCAAGCGTCTTGTAGGGCTTTGCCAACTTTGGCAGACAAACCCTCGAGAGTGGTCACTTTTTTACCATTCGCCGCAGACACAGGAGTCGAACAAGAACGAATGGCGGCGCCTTCAAGATGAACCGTACAGGCCCCACACAATCCAGCACCACAACCATACTTAGGGCTAGTGACATCTAAATGATCGCGTAAGACCCAAAGAATTGGGGTTTCTGGATCTCCATCAAAATTAACCGCACTACCATTGAGAGTAAAAGATAAGGCCATAAGATCCCCTTAGTGGAATTCAATATTCATAAATAAACTGCCTGTGTTGGCACTCACAAATCATGACAGATATGTCAGATTTTCGCTTGGATAAGAAATTAGGGATTCCACCAAGAAAAATGGCCCAGAGAAATCTGAGCCATCAAAAATAACAAATTTTTTATATGGGCTAAGTCAACGCCCCATGACAATTTTTATATTTCTTACCACTGCCACACGAACAAGGATCATTACGACCAATCTTAGGTCCTGCGCGAACTGGTGCTGGCTGAATATCAATGGCAGCGCCACGATCGCCAGTAGAGCCAGCAACCTCTAGGTCAGCATCTGCATGTTGGTACTGAAGATCTTTTAGTTTCGCTAAATCTTCATTCATCGACTCGGAAGCACGATCTAGTTCACTAGCGCTACGAATTTGCACTGTCGTGATGCTCTTAACAACATCATTCTTGATGACATTCAAGAGTTCGCCATAAAGTTCAAACGCTTCACGGCGATATTCTTGCTTTGGATCTTTTTGTGCATAGCCACGCAGGTGGATGCCTTGACGCAAATGATCAAGAGCAGCTAAATGCTCACGCCAATGGGTATCAACACTATAGAGAAGAACGGAACGCTCGAAGCCTGCAAAAGATTCGCGACCAGAGAGCTCAACCTTTGCGTCATAAGCCTCTTTAGCGGCAGCCAATACACGCTCTACGATTTCTGAATCGTCAATGCTATCAGCGCCCTCAACCCACTTCTGGAGATCAACCGTCAGACCCCACTCATTGGCCAATACATGCTCAAGACCAGATAGGTCCCACTGCTCTTCCATAGATTCGAGAGGAACATAGAAGGAGCACACAGTACGTAATACATCTTCGCGCAAATTAGCGATGAGATCACCAATATCAGCACTCTCAAGCACTTCATTGCGAAGGCGATAAGTTTCTTTCCGCTGATCATTTGCAACGTCATCGTACTCAAGCAACTGCTTACGCATATCAAAGTTACGGCCCTCAACTTTGCGCTGTGCAGACTCAATAGACCGCGTCACCATACCAGCTTCAATCGGCTCGCCATCAGGCATCTTGAGACGCTCCATAACGGCGCGTAAACGATCACCCGCAAAAATACGCAGGAGAGGATCATCTAAGGAAAGGTAGAAACGTGAAGACCCTGGGTCGCCTTGGCGACCAGAACGGCCTCTTAATTGATTATCAATACGGCGACTCTCATGGCGCTCTGTACCAATGATGTGTAAGCCACCCGCATTTAACACTTGATCGTGGATATCTTGCCATTCGTCATGCAGTTGCTTAATCTTGGCAGCTTTTTCTGCATCAGAAAGCGCTTCATCAGCTTCAATCAAAGCAGACTGTTTACCAACATTGCCGCCAAGCACGATGTCAGTACCGCGACCAGCCATATTGGTAGCAATCGTGATCATTTTTGGACGGCCAGCCTGAGCAATAATCTCTGCCTCGCGAGCATGCTGCTTTGCATTTAAGACCTGATGCGGCAATTTACGTTTATCAAGTAAGCCAGCAATTAACTCCGAGTTTTCAATCGAGGTAGTGCCAACTAATACTGGTTGACCGCGCTCGAAACAATCTTCAATATCTTTAATCACAGCGTCATAGCGTTCGCGTGATGACTTATAGATTTGATCTTGTTTATCTTTTCTTTGGCTGATGCGATTTGGAGGAATCACCACCGTTTCAAGGTTGTAGATTTCCTTGAACTCATACGCCTCTGTATCTGCTGTACCAGTCATACCAGCCAGCTTGCCGTACATCCGGAAATAATTTTGGAAGGTAATCGTTGCTAATGTCTGATTCTCATTCTGAATCGGCACACCTTCTTTAGCTTCAACTGCTTGATGCAGGCCATCAGACCAGCGACGACCTTGCATCAGTCGGCCCGTGAACTCATCAACAATGATGACTTCATTATTCTGAACAACGTACTGCTGGTCACGGTTATATAAGGTATGTGCACGTAAGGCTGCATACACGTGATGCATCAAAGTAATATTTTGCGGAGCATAGAGAGAGTCGCCATCATTTAAGGCGCCAATCTGGACTAAAACTTGCTCTGCCTTATCGTGGCCCTGCTCTGTTAAATAAACCTGCTGAGACTTTTCATCTACCCAGTAATCGCCTGGCTTTTCAACCCCGGTACCGTCGGCCTTCTCTTCACCAATTTGACGCTCCAAATAAGATGGAAGGGCGTTGATCTTGACATATAAATCGGTGTGATCATCTGCCTGACCAGAAATGATGAGTGGCGTACGCGCCTCATCAATCAAAATAGAGTCAACTTCATCAACGATGGCATAAGCTAGGCCACGCTGTACACGCTGATCCACATCTTGGACCATGTTGTCACGCAAATAATCAAAACCGAATTCGTTATTAGTGCCGTAAGTAATGTCCGCAGCATAGGCATCTTGCTTAGTCTTGTGATCCATCTGTGACAGATTCACACCAACGGTCATGCCTAAGAAGTTATATAGCTTGGACATCCATTCAGCATCGCGTTGTGCCAAATAATCATTCACGGTAACAACATGAACACCCTTGCCAGTCAATGCATTCAAATAAACTGGTAGCGTTGCAGTTAAGGTCTTTCCTTCACCAGTACCCATCTCAGCAATCTTGCCTTGATGAAGTGCGAGGCCACCCATTAGCTGGGCATCAAAGTGACGCATTTTCATAACGCGCACACTGGCTTCACGAACTACCGCAAAAGCTTCGGGCGCAATGTCATCTAAAGCCTCGCCGCCAGCCAAGCGAGACTTGAACTCTGCAGTTTTAGCAGCAAGTGCGACATCATCCAAAGATTGCAAGCTTGGCTCGAAAGCGCCAACCTTGGCAACAACTTTGCGATACTGTTTTAAGAGGCGGTCGTTACGACTGCCGACCAGGGTTTTAAGAAGACCGATTACCATGGGATATTGAAGAAAATTAAGACCTTGAGTTTATCACCCGCACCCCCATTTTTTTATGAACTTCACCCCTAAATCATCCCGCAAGCAAACAGCTCATGACTGGCTTGATTACCTGCGCGAGTCCAATGGACTTGGGGGGATTTTGGCTAAAACCGAAGATTTAGCCAAACTCAAATCCATTCTAGGGCTAGCCTTAGAAAAACTGGGGTTAGAGCACCTAAACCCCAAGATTGAGGCGGGCTGGCGCTCCGGAACCCAAAATGAACTCTTTTTGCTCGTCAGTAGTGCCAGCATTGCTAGCCGCCTACAACAAACTTTACCTAGTCTAATCAATGAGTTAGGAAAGCTTGGGCTGACTTGCAGCGCCATAAAGGTAAAAGTTAAGCCTGCCCCAGCCCAATGGGAAGTAAAACCACGCGCAAGTGACAAAGAGCAGCATAAACCTCAAGGTTTTAATGCGATTGCCAAAAAGTCGTGGGAAGAATTGCTTGATAAGTTAGCTCCAGATTCTGATCTTCGCAAAACAGTTGAACGACTACTTCGGCATAAACCGAAATAATTCGCAGCAAATCTTAAAAAGTCCAGCTAGAAAAAGAGTGGTTGGTTTTCTTGCGAATAGGCTTCGGGAGCCTTGTTTTCAGCAAAAGAGCTAATTTCATAAGAACTTGGGTCTTCCAAGAGCTTACGTAAAAGAGCATTGTTTAGAGCGTGACCTGATTTTTCAGCTACATAGGCCCCAACAATTGGATGACCCACTAAGAAGAGATCCCCAATCGCATCCAAAATTTTGTGACGTACGAACTCATCCTCATAACGCAACTCTTCGTTATTCAAGATGCGATGCTCATCTAAAACAATTGCATTATCTAGACTTCCGCCACGGGCCAATCCCATTTCTCGCAGTGCCTCTACTTCATGGGCAAATCCAAATGTCCGAGCACGACCAATTTCACTGCGATAGGCATGCTCTGCAAAATCGACTACAAATCGTTGCCCTGTCTTATCTACTGCAGGATGCTTAAAGTCAATTGTGAAATCCAACTTAAAACCAAAGAAAGGTTCTAGTCGAGCTAGCTTATCGCCCTCTCGCACTTCCACAGGTTTTTTAATAACTACAAATTGGCGCGGTGCTTCTTGCTCAACAATGCCGGCAGATTCAATTAAAAATAAGAATGAAGCGGCACTACCATCCATGATGGGCACTTCTTCGCCGTCAAGTTCGATCAATAGATTATCTAATCCCAGGCCAGCACAAGCAGACAGTAAATGCTCAACTGTTGATACTCGCACACCATCTTTTTGAATAACTGATGCCAGCCTTGTATCACATACAGCTAGAGCAGTTGCAGGTACCACTGACTGCTCTGGTGTATCGACGCGCACAAACTGAACTCCTGAATTCACAGGCGCAGGCTTAATAGAGATCGTCACCTTGCGGCCAGAATGCAAACCAATTCCCACAGTTTTCACCGGAGTGGCTATGGTTCTTTGCTTCATCATGATGACGTCTCTAAATTCAGTAGGTATTTGTTATTGAATTACAGTTTTTTCAAAATTGAAGCAGCATCACTCACTTCAAATTTACCTGGAGCTTCACGATCTAAAGTTTTAATCACGCCGTCTTCAACAATCATGGCATAGCGGTCTGAGCGAACTCCTAAACCACGGGCTATCAAATCCAATTCCAGGCCCATTTTCTTAGTGAACTCAGCACTACCATCACCCATCATGCGAATTTTGTTACCTACTTTTTGATCACGTCCCCATGCACCCATTACAAATGGGTCGTTCACGGAAATACACCAAATCTCATCAACACCCTTTGCTTTAATTGCATCGTAATGTTCAACATATCCCGGGACATGCTTAGCAGAGCAAGTTGGCGTAAATGCACCAGGCAATGCAAAGATCACAATTTTTTTGCCTGCTACAAGCTTCTCAACTTCAAAAGCATTAGGTCCCAAGGTACAGCCTTCTGTCTCTTCATTCAAAAATTCATAAAGAGTGGCATTTGGTAGTTTTTGTCCAACAGCAATCATGGTGTCTCCAATAAGTGATTGTTAGTAAGCATGCCAACGCAAGCGCGGGATTCGTCGTCCGGAGGGGCGCCGCGCTGGCATTTCGCAATAACCTATTGTATTAAGCAGTCAATTAATCTGCTTGTTTACGTAAAAACGCAGGGATTTCATAGTAATCAGCCCCTTTATCAAGCAAGGTCTTTGCTTGAGGTGAGCTGTCCGCACCTAAAGTCGGCGCAGGAGTCGTCTCACGAGAGCTACGAAATACACGCGGTAAATCATACTGACTGTAATCAACCCCAGTGCTTGCTGCTTGCGCTGGTGCTGGTGCACTTGCAGAGCCAGTCAAGGCCATACCTGCACTAGTACTCAATGCAGAATCCAAACTCACCTTGCTAATAGCTGCAGATGCGCTAGCCGGAGCAAAGCTATTGAGATCAGCCATAGTTGGCATTGCATCATGAGTACCAGTAGCCTGTCTCCATACTACTTCTGGTTGATGATTTTGACGCGCTTGTGGATTATTTAAACCAGTAGCAACAACAGTGACACGCAAGGCATCGCCCAAGCTCTCGTCGTACACGGTACCAAAGATGACAGTTGCATCATCAGCAGCATAACCACGAATAGCAGCCATCACTTCACGCGTTTCAGACAACTTCAATGAACGGCTAGCAGTAATATTGACTAATACGCCACGTGCCCCTGATAAATCTACACCTTCGAGCAATGGTGAAGCAACTGCAGCTTCGGCAGCCAAACGTGCACGATCCATACCAGAAACTGTTGCAGTTCCCATCATCGCCTTACCTTGCTCGCCCATTACAGTCTTCACGTCCTCAAAGTCAACGTTAATCAAACCTTGAACATTGATAATTTCTGCAATACCAGAAACCGCGTTATGCAATACATCATCAGCACATGCAAAAGCTTTATCAAACTCTGCATCTTCGCCCATGACTTCAAAGAGCTTCTCATTGAGAACCACAATCAATGAATCCACATAAGACTCGAGCTCAGCAGCACCATTCTCAGCAACCTTCAAGCGCTTCACACCCTCAAAGTCGAAAGGCTTGCTGATAACGCCAACTGTCAAAATACCCATTTCTTTTGCGACTTGAGCAACGATTGGAGCAGCGCCAGTGCCTGTACCACCACCCATACCAGCAGTGATGAATACCATATGCGCACCTTGCAATGTATCGGCAATACGAGCACGAGCTTCTTCAGCAGAAGCAGCGCCGATTTCTGGTTTAGCACCAGCACCTAATCCGCTAGAGCCCAGTTGCAAATTCACAGATGCCTCAGAACGCTGTAAAGCGCCAGCATCGGTGTTCATGCAAATAAACTCTACGCCATTCACTCCGCGACGGATCATGTGTTGAACAGCATTACCACCAGCGCCACCAACTCCAACCACTTTGATGATGGTCTTACCAGCTGTTTCTTGATCTAACATTTCAAATTCCATATACCCTCCTAGGTAAAAAACGTACTACATTGACGACGACGAAAAAAACTTAAAAATTTCCTGCAAACCATTCCTTCATGCGCGAGATCACACCTTGTAAAGCGCCTGACTGAGAAACACGACGACCACGCAACAATTGCGCCTGGCCTTCCATTAACAAACCAATGCTGGTAGCAAAACGAGGGCTGCGAAGGACCTCATGTAAATGACCGCGATATTCAGGTGTACCAATTCGCGCAGGTCGCAAGAAGACTTGCTCGGCCAACTCAACCATGCCTGGCATTAAAGCTGTGCCACCAGTCAAAACTATTCCTGAAGAGACCATATCTTCATAGCCAGAGTCTCGTACTACCCCTCTTACTAAAGTAAATAGCTCTTCAACACGCGGTTCGATCACTGCCGCTAAGGCTTGTTTAGACATTGGACGTGGCTCACGATCCCCCACTCCAGGCACATCGATCATGGCAGTTGGATCTGCCATTTCTTGACGGGCGATACCGTGCGCAATCTTCAAATCTTCCGCATCAATTGTTGGGGTACGCAATGCCATCGCAATGTCATTGGTAATTTGATCCCCTGCAATTGGGATTACTGCTGTATGACGAATAGACCCTTGGCAATAAATGGCAATATCGGTAGTGCCGCCACCAATATCAACCAAGACCACGCCTAATTCTTTTTCATCTTCAGTTAGTACAGCAAGACTGGATGCTAGCGGTTGCAAAATAAGGTCATTTACCTCGAGACCACAGCGACGTACACATTTCACAATATTTTGTGCAGCACTAACAGCGCCAGTAACAATGTGTACCTTTACCTCAAGGCGCAGACCACTCATCCCAATCGGCTCACGCACATCTTCTTGACCATCAATGATGAATTCTTGAACGAGAATGTGCAAAATCTGTTGATCGGTAGGAATATTGATTGCTTTTGCAGTCTCTAGTACTCGCTCAACATCCCCAGAGCTCACTTCTTTATCGCGAATCGCAACCATGCCACTCGAGTTAAAGCTCACAATGTGATTACCAGCAATACCGGTAAAAACTTGAACGATTTGACGATCAGCCATGATCTCAGCTTCTTCTAAGGCCTTCTGAATCGACTGAACCGTTGCTTCAATATTGACAACTACGCCCTTCTTCAGGCCTTTAGAAGCAGTTTGACCAACACCAACCACATTGAATTGGCCATCAGGTGCTAATTCAGCAACCAAAGCAACTACCTTGGATGTTCCAATATCTAATCCAACTAATAGATCGCGATTATCTTTACTCATACCCGTTCCTTCATTGCTTCAGCTCGCTTTTCTTACCATCGACATCATTCTTTTTCATACTTGCAGCAGCAAGATGAACCGCAAAACCATTTGCATAACGCAAATCCACTGCATCAATTCTGTTCGACCACTTCTCTTGAACTTGTGGCCAATATTTGAAGAGACGCGCAACACGCTCTTCCGTTAATGTTTTGTCAGAACTCTCTTCATCCCGGCCAAACTCCACCTTCATGCCATTTGAAAGTTTGATATGCCAGGCATAACGTTCAGTTAACGCCAAGCTAGTGACTTCTGCACCCCAGGGCTTGAACCAGTTATTGGCTTTTTCATAAAGACTCATCACTTCTTGACCCGAATCCTCGGGACCATAGAAATCAATTAAATGCACATCGTCACCAACCTCAGAAACACGGCCGGCAAAGATTTCTCCATGAGTATTCATTAAAGCGCGGCTATCAGCACCGCCCCAAGTACCAAATGGCTTTTGTTCTTCAATGCTTACTATCAAGCCATTAGGCCAAACTCGTCGCACATTGGCGTGACGAACCCACGGCATCGTTTCAAATCCACGCTTGACATCTTCTAAGCGAACACTAAAGAAGTTCCCTTGCACTGTCTCTGAGACTTCCTGCTTCACGAGTGATTTATTGATGTGCTTTAAGGTTTGGCCTGCGACTGGTTCAATCTGAATTTGCTTTAGGGCAAATACTGGACGCTGACTTAACCAGACCAATACCCCAATCACAAGCATGGCTACAAAACAACGTATCAAGAAACGGCTAAGCTTCTGCATCCGCTCTGGATGATTCCAAAGTGGAGACATCAGCATGGCGAAGATTTCGCCGAACCGGTCCATGAAATTACTCATGCAGTGGCAACCTCTTTATCTTGGAGGGTTTGACTTAATAACCACAGCACTAAATCAGCATATTCAACCCCAGCAGCTTTTGCAGCCATAGGTACCAATGAATGTGAAGTCATACCAGGAGAAGTATTCATCTCTAGTAAATAAGGCTTACCTGTTTTTTGATCGAGCATCACATCAGCGCGACCCCAAGTTTGACAGCCAAGCGCTTTATACGCAGCTAAAGCCAACTCTTGAACTCGCTCATTCACTTCAGCAGTAAGGCCTGTAGGGCACAAATACTGAGTCTCATCAGAGAAATATTTATTATGGAAATCGTAATTGGCCTGTGGTGGAATAATTTTGATGACAGGTAATGCTTCAGCAGTCTCACCTTGACCAACTAATGGGCAAGTTAATTCATCGCCTACGATGCATGTTTCTGCAATCACTTTTTTATCCAGCCCAGCAGCTAATTGATATGCAGCAGGTAACTCCTCAACAGACTTCACCTTAGTTAAGCCTAATGAAGATCCTTCATGCGCAGGCTTCACAATTAAGGGCAAGCCAAGATGTTTAACAACTGCATTCCAGTCACTGTTTGCAGTTAACTCTTCAAATTCAGGGGTAGAGAGTCCATTACTAATCCAAACTTGCTTAGTAACAATCTTGTCAATTGCCAACGCGGAAGCTAATACACCGCTACCGGTGTAAGGCACTTCAAGTAACTCCAGTAAGCCTTGTATCGTGCCATCTTCACCATAGCGACCATGTAATGAAATGAAGATCCGATCGAATTTTTCAGCGACTAATTCAGTTGGGCTCCGTAAACCTGTATCAAAGCTATAGGCATCGACTCCTTTTGATAGAAGGGCCTGCAACACACCATTACCCGACATCAAAGAAATCTCACGCTCACCAGAGCGGCCACCCAGTAAAACACCTACCCGACCAAATGTTTTCACATCTAAGTTCGCTAAGCGCACTTTGACGCGGTCACCCCATAAAGTAAGGTCTTGCTTAGACATTCTTTGCCTCCGACAAGGTGTGAGGCAAAGCAGAAATTGAACCTGCGCCCATCGTAATCAATACATCTCCATCTTTTAATACTTGACTTAACTTTTCAGGCATCTCAGTAACATTAGCCGCAAAAACTACAGCGTCAGCATTAAGCAATCCTTTGAAATTTTTATCCTCTACTAAGGCCGCCTTCATTAGACTTTTTCCATCTGCCCCAGGAATCTTTGCTTCACCCGCTGGATAAACCTCGGTTAATACCAAAGCATCAAAATTTCTGAGAACTTGAACAAATTCACCGAAACAATCGCGAGTTCTTGTAAAGCGATGAGGCTGGAATGCCAACACTAAACGGCGATCAGGGAAAGCACCACGTGCAGCAGCCAAGGTTGCTGCCATCTCTACTGGGTGATGACCATAGTCATCAATCAAGGTGTAACTTCCGCCTGCTGCCAGTGGAATGTCGCCATAGCGTTGAAAGCGACGGCCCACACCATCAAACCCAGATAAGGCTTTAGCAATCGCTTCATCGCCGACACCTAACTCAGTTGCAATACCAATTGCAGCCAGCGCATTACGAACGTTATGTAAGCCAGGAAGATTTAATGTCACATTGAGTGGGCCTGGCTTATTGCCATGCCGACGAACAGTACGACGCTCAACAGTAAAGTGCATACGCGTTCCATCGGCACGGATATTGCTTGCCCGAATATCAGCATCTTCAGAGAGGCCGTAACGTAATACTGGTTGAGATACAAAAGGAATGATGTCACGTACGTTTGCATCATCAATACACAAAACTGCTACGCCATAGAAAGGCATACGCTGAATAAATTGCACAAAGGCTTGCTTTAATCTCGCCATATCATGCTGATACGTATCCATATGATCAGCATCAATATTGGTCACCACTTCCATAGCTGGGAAGAGCTGCAAGAATGATGCATCAGACTCATCGGCCTCAACCACAATGAAATCACCGCGACCTAAACGCGCATTTGCGCCAGCTGAATTGAGCTTACCGCCAATAACAAAGGTAGGATCTAGACCGCCTTCCGCTAAAACTGAAGCCACTAGACTGGTAGTGGTTGTTTTACCGTGAGTTCCAGCGATAGCAATGCCTTGCTTTAAACGCATTAATTCACCAAGCATCACAGCGCGTTGGATTACTGGAATTTTTGCCGCACGAGCAGCCAATACTTCAGGGTTATTGCCTGCAACTGCAGTAGAAATCACAACTGCTTCTGCAGTCCCTACATTTTTAGGATCATGCCCAATATGAATGACTGCGCCTAAGTCTTTTAAGCGCTTAGTAGTCACGCTCTCGGCCAAATCAGAGCCGGAAACTTGGTAACCTAAGTTCAAAAGTACCTCTGCGATGCCGCTCATACCTGCGCCACCGATACCAATGAAGTGAATCTGCTGAACAATATGTTTCATACGCCTACTCCTGCACAATCAGCACACACTTCAGCTACTCGCTGAGTTGCATTTGGCTTGGCTAACGCGTGTGCACGCACAGCCATATCTTTAAGATCATCCCGATTAAAGTTTTGAATCATCAAGGCTAAATCGTGAGGGTTAAGAGATTGTTGAGGCAATAGAACTGCTGCGTCAGCATCCGATAAGAATTTGGCATTCGCTGTTTGATGATCATCAATCGCATAGGGAAATGGAATCAAGCAAGAGGCCACACCACATGCAGCCAATTCGGATACAGTCATTGCACCTGCACGGCAAATGACTAGATCTGCCTGTGAATAAGCCGTTGGCATATCGTCAATAAACGGACGAATATCTGCTTCAACCCCCAGATCGGCATAGCGTTTCTGTAAATCTGCTAAATGCTTATCTCCAGCCTGATGAATTACTTTGGGTCGCATATCCTGGGGTATCAAAGCTAAAGCAGCGGGAATGTTTTCATTCAGTGCCGCGGCACCTAAGCTACCACCGACAACCAAAATGGATAAAAGGCCTTGACGCTGTTCGTAACGCAAAGCAGGTGCCGGCATATTCTCGAACTCTTGACGAATAGGATTACCAACCCACTCTGCATTTGCCATCGTGTTAGGAAAGCCAGTTAAGGTACGCATCGCAATCTTGGCAAGCGCACGATTTGCACTGCCAGCTACAGAATTAGATTCATGAAGCACTAATGGGCGCTTTAAGAATTTAGTCACCAGGCCGCCAGGAAAAGTAATGTATCCACCCATGCCCAGAACAACGCTTGGCTTTAAGCGACGCATGATCTTCCAACTCTGAAAGCATGCTCGCGCCAAATTGATTGGCAGCATGAGTTTTGCCTTTAGGCCTTTTCCACGCAAGCCACCAAACTCAACGGCTTCAAAAGGAAAGTTGCAAGATTTAACTAAGCGATATTCCATACCGCTTTGATTGCCTAACCAAGAGACATTCCAACCGCAAAGTCGTAAATATTGGGCGACGGCAAGTCCTGGGAAGATATGCCCACCAGTACCGCCAGCCATTACTAATATTGAGGGTTTTGTCACAACTTCCCTCCGCGCATCAGAATACGATTTTCGTAATCAATACGAAGCAGCATTGCAATCGCAACGGCATTCATCAAAATACCCGACCCACCATAACTTACCAATGGAAGAGTTAAGCCTTTTGTTGGTAACAGACCCAGGTTTACGCCCATATTGATAAATGCTTGCCAGCCAATCCAGATGGCAACGCCTTTTGCTGCCAAACCTGCAAAACTTCGATCCAATTGCAAAGCGGTACGACCGATGATGAATGCACGACGCACAATCCAGTAAAACAAAAAGATCATCACAACAACACCAACGAAGCCAAGCTCTTCACCAATCACGGCCATGATGAAATCGGTATGGGCTTCAGGCAAGTAGTGTAGCTTTTCGACACTCCCGCCAAGACCGGTACCAAACCACTCGCCACGACCAAAGGCCATTAGAGAATGCGTTAATTGATAGCCTTTGTTAGCTGCGTTATCTACTTGCCATGGATCCATGAATGCCAACATACGACCACGTCGGAATGGTGAAAGCGCAATCATGGCGGCACCACTGAGCAAGCCAACCACAATCAATCCACCAAATAATTTGGCATTGATGCCGCCTAAAAACAAGATACCGAATGCAATCAAGGCAACTACTACAAATGCACCCATATCAGGCTCTTTCATTAAGAGACCCCCAACGAGAGCAACCGCAATACCCATTGGTAACATTCCTTTAGAGAAGGAATGCAAATACTCTTGACGTTGCACTGTATAGCTTGCTGCAAAAATAACGGCGGCAAATTTCATTAACTCAGAAGGCTGAAAGTTCATTAAGCCTAGTGGAATCCATCTTTTAGCACCATTCACACCCTTACCAATACCCGGAATTAATACGGCAATCAGCAATAGAACAGTGAAACCAAAAATAACCGGTGAATAGCGATCCCATACTTTAGTGGGAATCTTAAAAGCCCAAAAACCTGCAGCAATTGCAATTGCTAATGAAATCAGGTGGCGAATCAAGAAAAAGTTGCTACTGTAGTTGGCATACTTAGGACCATCAGCCAAAGTAATTGAGGCTGAATACACCATCACCAAGCCAATTAAGGCCAAAGATAAAACTGCCCATACTAATAACTGGTCATATTCCATCATGCGCGAACGAGTCTGCTCTACACCTGAAACAGCATCTCTTAATCCACTACGGAAGTTATCAATCCCACCTCTTGAGAAATTCCAAAAGCGATCAAAGCCGAGGCGGTTTTGCGGGAATAGTTTTTCTTTTAAGCTCATGCTTGAACTCCCTCAAAACGCATTCCCAGCTCTTCTACTTCCGCAACGAATACCTGCGCTCGCTCTTTGTAATCTCGGAACTGATCAAGGCTTGCGCAAGCAGGTGACAATAAAACTAAGTCACCTGATACCGCCTTTGAAGCAGCGGCTTGGACGGCCGCTGATAGGGTGCCACTAATTACGCAAGGGACATCTCCCATTGATTCGGCTATTTTTTCACCGTCTTTGCCAATTAAGAAAACACCTTTAACAAAACGTAGTGCAGGTTCGTGCAATGGACTAAAGTCTTGTCCTTTTCCATCTCCGCCAGCAATCAACCAAATTCTTTTACCTGATTCATTGCTACCTAGGCCATTCAAGGCAGCTACTGTCGCACCAACATTAGTGCCTTTGCTGTCATCTACATACTCAACATCATTCACAATCGCAATGCTTTGTACACGATGAGGTTCGCCATGGTAATCACGCAAACCATGGAGTAAAGCATTCATTGGTAAACCAGCAGCACGGGCTAATGCAAGTGCTGCTAAAGCATTTAACGCATTGTGGCGACCACGAATACGCAGCGCATCAGCTGGAATCAAGCGCTTCAAGCGCAATGGCTCATCTTCTTCAATTGCCATAGACTTACGGCGACGCTTAGGTTTGGGTTCAAGATCTTCATCTACTTCCGCCCATACCAACCAATCAATCCCACCTGCGCGTAAATCATGCTCAATACCAAATGCGCCTTGCTCATCAGGCCGATTAGAGCCAAAAGTAACAATTGCCTTTTCTGCTTTTTGTTCATCGCTTAGCAAACCCATGACCAAAGGATCATCGCGATTTAAAACGCAAATCGTCTCACTTCCAAAGATCTTCGATTTCGCCTCAACATATGCAGGCATATCACCATGCCAATCCAAGTGATCCTGAGTGATATTTAAAACGGTAGCTGCTGTTGCATTCAAAGAATAGGTATAAACCAATTGGAAGCTAGATAGCTCTAATACCCAAACATCTGGCATATCTTCTATTTGATCTGCACCATCCAAACAAGTCATAAGTTTGTCGAGAGCTGCGGGGCTGATGTTCCCGGCAACCGCCACTTTCTTTCCAGCGCGTTCACATAACTGTCCAGTTAAGGCAGTTGTAGTCGTTTTTCCATTAGTCCCAGTAATTGCCAATACTGTAGAGGTATAGACAGATTCTTTTGTCGCTGACATACGAGTCAAAGCATCTACAGCACGAGCGAAGAACTCAATTTCACTCCAAACATCTACTCTCGACTTGCGAGCCGCAATCAAAAATGATTCCGTTGGCTCTTGGAATGGCGATAAACCAGGGCTAATACCAATCACATCAATATCATTCAGCAACTGATCGTTTAGAGGTCCAAACTGAACGTCTTTTAAGCCAGCAAATTCCAACTCTGCGAGTGAAGCTAGCTGATGCTCTGAGAATTTGGAGCGATCGCGAGTATCTACTAAGCGTACTGCTGCGCCATTGCGTAAGCACCACTTTGCCATAGCAATACCAGACTCACCCAATCCTAATATCAAAAAGCGATGAGGAGCTTCATAGCCTGAATCAGCTACAGAGCTAGGATTGGCAAAAGTATTTTCTAAAGTCAGCATATTTATTCTTCGGCTTACCGTAATTTCAAGCTTGATAAACCAACTAAAACTAATAAGATGGTGATAATCCAGAAACGAACAACGACCTGTGTTTCTTTCCAACCACCCAATTCAAAGTGGTGATGCAAGGGTGCCATCCGGAAAATGCGACGCCCCTCACCAAAATGCTTCTTGGTGAACTTGAACCAAAACACTTGCAACATCACAGAAACCGTTTCAGCCACAAAGATTCCACCCATCACAAAGAGCACAATCTCTTGACGCACAATTACGGCAATCGTTCCAAGTGCACCACCTAGAGCAAGAGCGCCAACATCACCCATAAATACTTGGGCTGGATGCGTGTTGTACCAAAGGAAAGCAAGGCCGGCGCCGCCCATAGCTCCACAGAAAATCATGAGCTCACCAGCACCGGGAATGTAGGGAAACAGTAAGTACTTGGCGTAAATAGCATTACCCATCACATAAGCAAAGGCACCTAAAGCCGCACCCACCAAAATCACTGGCATGATCACTAAGCCATCAAGACCATCCGTTAAATTCACAGCATTACTGCTACCAACAATCACTAAGTAGCTCAAAATGATGAAGCCCATCATTCCCAATGGGTAGCTGACCTCTTTAATAAATGGCAGAAGCAAATTGGTCTTAGCAGGAAGGTCTAATGCAAAGCCGCTCTTTAGCCACTCATAGAACAATTGCAAGACCTTAAGATTATTCACTTCAGACACCGAGAATGCCAAGTAAATAGCAGCAAACAAACCAATCAAGGTTTGCCAGAAGAATTTTTCTCGTGAAGGCATACCCTTTGGATCCTTGTATGCAACCTTACGATAGTCATCGACCCAACCTACTGCACCGAACCCAAAGGTCACAATCATCACAATCCAAATAAAGCGATTACTCAAATCAGCCCAGAGCATGCAAGACACAAAAATGCCAATCAATATCAGGATGCCACCCATTGTTGGGGTGCCCGATTTAACCAAATGGCTTTGAGGCCCATCCGTACGAACAGCCTGCCCCATCTTGAGTTCAGCCAGCTTACGAATCACCCAAGGGCCGGCGGCCAATCCAATCAATAAGGCGGTGACCGTTGCCATCACTGCCCTAAAAGTGATGTAGTTAAAGACGCGGAAGAATCCGAAATCATCTTGCAGCCATTGGGCTAACATTAAGAGCATGTTTTAGCCTCCTCTAACAAGGCTTGCACTACACGCTCCATGCGCATAAATCGTGAACCCTTAACTAAAATATTCAAATGCTGATTGCTCCCCGTTGATTGCGCATGCAAAGCATCTCGCAATTGGGAAATCAAACTATCCATATCCGAAAAATGAATTCCTTGTGATGAGGTATTGGCTTGCTTAACCCCATCAAAACCTTGAATTGCAAATTGGCATTGCTCGCCAAGCGCAAATAATTTTGTAATGCCCTGCTCAGCTGCATAAGCGCCCACTTCGCGGTGGAACTCAGGCCCTTGATTACCAACCTCGCCCATGTCCCCCAAAATTAACCAAGAACTATTGCCAGACTGCTTTAATGCATCAATTGCAGCCCGCACAGAATCAGGATTTGCGTTGTAACTATCATCAATTAAGGTGTGATTGGAGTCGATCTTTTTAGCTTGCATACGTCCGTTAACGGGAGCAAATGCCTCCAGACCTTGTTTAATCTTTTCTAGGCTAATGCCTGCAGCTACAGCAACTGCACTCGCTGCCAATGCATTGCGTGCATTGTGACTACCTAATGTATTCAATTGAATCTCAACAGAGCCAATTTCAGTACTTACTACTACTCGTCCGGTATTTGAAAGATGTCCTTTTACTGCAGCAGATGAGCTGGCTTGACCAGTCATTAATGCAAAGTCAACTACTTTGCGCTGCTCTGCTGCTTCACGCCAAACATTAGTGAACTCTGAGTCCGCCGGGAAAACTGCAATACCATCTTTTGACAAGGAGCGAATCACATCAGCATGCTCTTGAGCAACTGCAGCAACAGTTGCCATGAACTCTTGGTGCTCTCGTTGAGCATTATTAATCAAGGCAATATTTGCTTGTGCGATCGCCGCCAATTGTGAAGTTTCGCCTGGGTGATTCATGCCTAATTCGACCACTGCCAGCTGATCCGAGGGCCGTAATTTCAATATAGTCAGCGGCAAGCCAATCTCATTATTGAGATTACCTTTGGTCACCAAGGTATGCGCCTCACCAGCTGCTACTTTAAATATGGCAGCAATCATTTCCTTAACTGTGGTCTTGCCATTACTACCAGTTACCAAAGCCAATGGGATATCATGATTTGCACGCCAGGCCTTTGCGAGCTGGCCTAAGCCAATACGAGTATCTTCAATACAAATTGCGGGTAAATTTGCTGGGCACTTCTCTTTCTTACTGACTAATGCGGCTCCTGCACCATTCTTAGCGACATCCACTAAGAAGTCATGCGCATCAAATCTCTCGCCAGACAAAGCAACAAATAGTTCGCCAGCATCAATTTGACGACTATCCGTTCCAACCCTAGAGAGCATTAAGGTTTTTGCTGCCTCTGCTGTGACATTAAGCAAAGTACTTCCAGGCAACATTGCGTTTACTTGGGCGAGTGTTGTCATTGCAGACATCAGACCAAACCTCCAGCGGCCAGACGAATATGCTCTTGATCAGAAAAATCATAACTTTTACCGCTAATTTCTTGCGAAGTTTCATGACCCTTACCAGCTACCAACACAACATCTTGGGCATTTGCATGACGAACTGCCGCCATAATTGCTGAAGCACGGTCAACAATCATCTGCACTTTTTCTGATGAGTTCATACCGCTGTGAATCATTTCCATGATTTGCTGAGGATCTTCTGATCTTGGGTTATCGCTGGTGATGATGACTTGGTCAGCACATTTCTCGGCTACTGCACCCATTTGTGGGCGCTTACCGCTATCGCGATCTCCGCCACAACCAAATACGCACCACAACATTCCGCCACGCTGCTCCGCAATTGGGCGTAAAGCCTGCAAAGTCTTTTGCAATGCATCTGGAGTGTGTGCGTAATCGACGACTGCTAAAGGACCAGCTAACTTTGGGTTATGTCCAAGGGGAATGAGTTCCATACGACCAAGCACTGGCTGTAATTGACTTACTCGCTTACTTGCCTCATCACCAGTAAGTCCCTGTGTGAGCAACACCGTCCAAACGGCGAGCGCATTACTTAAATTAAATTCACCCAACAAAGGAATATGCAAGGAATTTGCACCTACCCCTTCATAAGTAAATGCAGAATCATATCCAGAGCTATTGAAAGCATTACCTACTGCATAAATGCGCTGCAGACGATCGCCAAATTTTTCAAAGCCTTTAAAGGCGGATTGATTTAATGCGTATGCCCAAACCTTAACTTCATCCTTAGCCAGTAGATTCATAACTAGCTCACGACCAAAAGGATCATCCAAGTTAATGACAGCATGCTCAAGGCCCGGCTGACTAAACAGACTCGCCTTTGCTTCTGCGTAGTTCGCCATACTACCGTGATAGTCCAAATGATCTTGCGTGAGGTTGGTGAAGACTGCGCAATTGATCCATGTTCCAGAAATGCGGTATTGATGAAGCGCATGGGAAGACACTTCCATTGCAATTTGTTTTGCGCCAGCATCTAATAACTCTTTTAACTGAGTCTGTAGTTTGGGTGCATCTGGAGTGGTGTATCCCGTCTTTTCTAAAGCACTAGGAAAGCCAGTACCCAAGGTACCCAATACTGCTGTGCGATGGTTAGACTGATCTAGGGCTTTAGCTAACCACTGGGTAATACTAGTTTTACCGTTCGTACCAGTAACACCAATTATTTGTAATTGCTTACTTGGTTCGCCATACCATTGAGCGCAGAGTTTGCCAGCTTTTTCTGCAAGCTTTTCAACTGGAATACATTGAGCATGATCCAAGTAACGAGCATCTACTCCGGCAGGATCAAATACCACTACTGCTGCTCCATTTTGTAAAGCAGCATCAATAAATTGACGGCCATCACGCAATGCATTGCCGTGTCCGACTGGATATGCAAAAAAGATATCCCCAGGTTGGATCTGACGACTATCTGCACTCACCTTTGCAGATGGGTTTACTAAGATTTGTAAGTGGTCAATCAAATGATTGGGGTCCAGATTCATCGTCACCCTCATCTTTTTGAAACCACATGCTGCGTCTGTACACTGGCCGTATGGATTTCTGCAGGGCCCTTGTCATCAAGAGCCATTTGCTTTCCATTGCTATCAGGCAAGACATTTAATGTGCGTAAAGTTTCTCCAACTATCGCCGAAAAAACTGGCGCCGCAACATCACCACCGTAATAACTTCCGCCAGTAGGCTCATCTATCATTACTGCCACTGATATACGTGGTGCACTAATAGGAGCAATACCAGCAAAATATGCCAAGTATTTATTTCCGTATCCCTTACCCACTAACTTATGGGCCGTACCAGTCTTGCCGCCGACACGATAGCCGTCTGCCTGTGCTTTAACGGCCGTACCACCTGGCTGAGTAACTGTCTCTAACATTTGGCGCATATCAAGCGCTGTCTTTGCCGAAATCACTCTTGTGCCAGGCTTAAATTCTGGACTGCGCTCAATTGTGATTGGTACCAACTCCCCATCACGAGCAAAAATGGTGTAAGCCCGAGCCACCTGAAATAAGGAACCTGAAAGTCCGTAGCCAAATGCAATACGAGCCTGATCACTGGCTACCCACTTCTCGTATGGATGTAGCGTACCAGCGACTGCCCCACGAAAACCAATCTTTGGAGCTTGACCGAACCCTACTGCGCTATACATATCCCACATTTCTTCCGGAGAGAGATAGTTCATCGCAATCTTTGCCGCACCAATATTGCTAGACTTTTGAATAACTTGGGCTATTGTTAATACACCATTTGGATGCGTATCGGTAATTGGTTTTTTCCCAACCAAATAACTCGCTCCAATCGTCATGCTGGTGCTTGGTGTGATAGAACCCTTCTCAAGAGCAGCAGACACAGTAAAAGGTTTGATAGTAGAGCCCGGTTCAAACATATCAGTTAATGCTCGATTACGTAATTGCTCGCCCGTGAGATATCTGCGGTCATTTGGGTTGTAGCTTGGGAAATTTGCAAGCGCCAAAATCTCGCCTGTTTGCGTATCAATAACCACTGCGCTACCAGCTTTTGCATGATGATCTTCAACTGCATTCTTTACAGCGTTATAGGCAATGTATTGAATTTTGCTGTCTACAGAGAGTTGTAGGTCTTTACCGTTTTGAGGCAAGCGATCAATGCCCACCTCTTCGACTACACGCCCCAAGCGATCTACAACTACTCGACGTTGTCCAGCGTGACCGGCTAACTGATCTTCCCTGGAGTATTCGATACCCTCTTGGCCAATATCATTCACATTAGTAAAGCCAACAACGTGAGCCATTGCCTCGCCTTCAGGATAAAAGCGGCGATATTCATTGTTTAGGCCGATGCCAGGAATCTCTAGCTGTTTAATCTGCTGGGCGACTTCTGGATCTACTTGGCGCTTCAAGAAAATTTGTTTGCGCTCTTCCTTTAACTTTCTACGCAAATCAGACTCGCTAATTTGTAACAAGCTGGCGAGCTTTTGGACTTTATCGGTAGCTAAGTCATCTGGGACAGTATCGTTATAGGCAATAACAGACTTGGCCTCAAGACTGGTAGCAATGACCTGGCCATTGCGATCTAAAATTTTTCCACGACTTGCAGGTAACTCCAACTCACGCTGTGTACCACGCACACCCTTGGCTTCATAGAATGCATTACCTGGACCCTGAATCCAGAATGCACGTAATAGCAACATCATGAAGACAAAGAACAAAAGGAATAGCATTAAGCGCGACCGCCACATTGGCAAGCGCAAGACTAAATTCGGCGTTGTAGAAAACCCAACCGGCCTCATTGAGCCTCCTTCAAGTACAAAGTACGTTCGGGAGAAATTGGCACCATGCGCAATTGGTTGCGCGCTACATCACGAATACGTGCAGACTTAGAGAGATTGCGTTGTTCATACTCTAGACGTAACCAGTCCTGATTCAACTTGCGCTCCTCAATCTGAGCACGCTCTTGGGCAACAAATAATTTACGGGCACGCTGCTGTGCAGCTACAAGCGATAGAGCACATATTAATAACAGGGCCAATAAGGTCAAGGTGGCACGATTCATACCAATGCCCCCATTCGCTTTTCTGCTACTCGCATAATCGCTGAACGTGCACGAGGATTTTCTGCAACCTCTAAATCACTAGGCTTAACACGACCAATAATTTCAAGTGCACTTTGTGGCAAATCTTTTTCACGTACAGGCAGGCCCCGAGGAATTTCAACTTTTGCATGTGCTTGCAAAAATTGCTTAACAATACGATCTTCCAGCGAGTGAAAACTAATAACTGCCAACCTGGCGCCTGGCTTTAATAATCCCAGCGCCGCTTTAAGGCCTAGCTCTAAATCTTCCAATTCACGATTGATAAAAATACGGAGCGCTTGAAAGGTTCTTGTGGCCGGGTCTTGCCCTACTTCACGGGTGCGCACTACGCTAGCAACCAAACTGGCCAATTGCATAGTTGTTTTTGGGGGCAATCCTTCTTCTCGCTTAGCCACAATAGCTTTAGCGATTTGAAATGCAAAACGCTCTTCTCCGTAAGTCTTAATCACGTGCGTGATTTCCTCCTGGGGCGCTTGCTCTAACCACTCTGCTGCTGTTTGACCTTGATCCGTATTCATCCGCATATCTAGTGGACCATCGCGACGAAATGAAAATCCCCGATGAGCTTCGTCCACCTGCGGCGAGCTGATACCAAGGTCCAACAAAATTCCATCGACTGATTCTGCTTGTGCGTACTGATCCATTTGCGCAAAACTGTCGTGCACAATCGATAAACGTGGATCGTTGATTTTTTCTGCTACGGCTATCGCATCCAAATCTTTGTCGAAGGAAATCATGCGCGCAGAAGTCGGCAACTCTTTGAGCAGCGCCTGTGTATGGCCACCACGCCCAAAGGTTCCATCGATGACTAAAATATTTTTTGCCGCGTTTTGATTCTGAATGAGCGGGCCATTGGTTAGCGCCGTCACCGCCTCGGCCAGTAACACTGGGCGATGAGTTATGTTCATAGCACCCTGTCATCAAAAATTAAATTGCTTGAGTGCTTCAGGCATGCCTTGCGCAATCGCAGCCTGTTCTTTTGCAGCGTATGTTGCCGCATCCCACAACTCCAAGTGACTACCCATACCAAGCAAGATCACTGTTTTTTCTATTCCTGCTGCAGCACGTAATTCTGGACTCACCAAAACACGGCCTGCACTATCAAGATCCATCTCCGCTGCATTGCCAAGAAAAATTCTGCGCCACCAATGGGCGTCCATTGGGAGTTGCGCAACTCTGGCTCGAAAGCTCTCCCACTCAGGTCTTGGGAACAATAAAAGGCAGCCATCAGGGTGTTTTGTCAGCGTGACTCGCCCCTCACCCTGAACTAACAGGGCGTCACGATGCTTTGCCGGAATCGACATCCGACCTTTTGCATCTAAATTGAGAGCTGACGCACCTTGAAACACCATTTACCCCACTTTTTCACACTTCCTCCCACTTTAGAGGATCGCAATAGGAGGGTCAAGTGTTTTTGGGTATTTTTTTGGGAATTTCTCTAGTGTTTACAAACACTTAGCGTCATGTGTTCACAAAATGGTGATAATAAAATAGCTACTTGAAACAATGGCTTGGAAAATACACTTAAGAATAGATCTTAGCTATAGAGCCAGATAATGGGTAAATATACTGTATTTAAAACCAGTATTTACAGAAATAAAACCAAAAAATATATATACATATCTTCAGGAAACGATCAAAAGCTTAGATTTTGTAAGCAGTACTCGTCATCACCTTAGATAAGCCCTTCATCACTTTCTGAATTGGCTCTGGCAATGTCACTCCACCTGCATGCAAAGCTGCTCGTCCATGCTCTATTTCATCGATACGCATTTGATCAACAATGGCTCGCGAACGATGGTCTTCTTGCGGCAATTTTTCTAGATGACTCTCAAGATGATTTTCAACTTGCTTTTCTGTTTCTGCAACAAAGCCTAAGCTCCACTTGTCACCCGCTAGGCCCGCAGCCAATCCAATTGCAAAAGAACCTGCATACCATAATGGATTGAGATAACTGGTATGAGAGCCCAGCTCTTGAAGGCGTGTTTCACACCATGCTAGGTGATCCATTTCTTCTTGGCCAGAGTGCTCCAACATCTCTTGAATTTGTGCATTTCTAGCGACTAATTTTTGAGACTGATAAAGCGCTTGCGCGCACACTTCGCCAACGTGATTGACGCGCATCAATCCAGCAGCATGATTACGTTCCGCTGCATCTAAAGAGTCATTTGATGATGTCGAGCCTGGCGTTGGTCTTGTAGCATTTGCCCCGCCAACAACAGATCGAAGCGCAGTATCAAACTCAGTGATGAGACGATCAATGGGTGACATAAGAACTAAAAAAGGCCTAGACCAAAACCTCAGCTTTACAGCTTTGCTTGGTCTTTAAGCCCAGCTCAGCTAAGAGCTCACGGTCTTGTTCCGCCTCGGGATTACCGGTAGTGAGTAGTTGCTCACCATAGAAAATTGAATTGGCGCCAGCCAAGAAGCACATGGCTTGTACGGCCCTTCCGAGCTCTTGTCGACCAGCAGATAAACGTACGCGTGCTTTTGGCATCGTGATGCGTGCAACTGCAATTGTTCTCACAAATTCAAGGGGATCTAAAGGCTTTTGATCTGCTAATGGAGTGCCAGCAACAGGCACCAAATGGTTGATTGGAACAGATTCAGGATAAGGACTTAAGTTTGCTAAGCGCGCCAAAAATGCTGCTCGTTGTTCGCGTGATTCACCCATGCCAACAATTCCACCACAGCAAACTGACATGCCTGCTGAGCGAACATTAGAAATCGTATCCAAACGATCTTGATATCCACGGGTAGAAATTACTGAGCGATAAAAATCTTCACTGGTATCGAGATTGTGGTTATAAAAATCTAAGCCTGCATCCGATAAGGCCTGCGCCTGATCCGCTTCTAGCATTCCTAATGTTGCACAAGTCTCTAGACCCAGAGCTTTAACACCCTTAATCATGGCGGTGACTTTTTCAATATCACGGTCCTTAGGTTCGCGCCATGCAGCACCCATACAGAAACGGTTAGAGCCTGCTGCTTTAGCTGCTTTCGCAGCCTCTAAAACCTCTTCGAGACCCATTAACTTCTCGGCCTTGACATCTGTGTCATACCGAGCAGCTTGAGGACAATATCCACAGTCTTCAGGGCACCCACCGGTCTTGATAGACAACAAAGTAGCTAGCTCGACATCACCCTCAGGGAAATTCAGCTTATGGGACTCTTGGGCCTTGAGCATGAGCTCATTGAAAGGAAGGGCAAATAGAGCCTCAATCTGAGACACGGTCCACTCACCAGAGGCATCCACCTCTTTGCGCAAATTAGCCTTAGATTTGACTAAGGTAAGGGGTTTTTCAGTGGTTTGGGCGTCCAACATAGGCAAATTCCAGAAAATAAGTGAATTCAAGGCATAAACATAACAGATACACGCCGAAATTAGGAAAAACTAGTGGTCAAATATCAAACATGAAGGTTATTTCTGATCTAAATCAACCCACCCTCGTTGATCGCAGCTTGGCTGCCGTTTGGCACCCCTGTACTCAGATGAAACACCATGAATCACTCCCCTTGATTGCCATAGCTAAAGGCAAGGGTGCCTGGCTATACGATGAACGGGGAAATGCACTACTTGATTGCATCAGCTCTTGGTGGACAAATCTATTTGGCCACTCCAATGAGCGCATCAATCAAGCTATTACAGCTCAACTAGACCAAATTGAGCATGTGATGCTCGCTGGATTTACACATGCGCCAGTAGTTCAACTCTCTGAAAAACTCTCTGCCCTTACCAATAGAAATCTAGGGCATGTGTTTTATGCATCAGATGGTGCTTCTGCAGTTGAGATCGCCTTGAAAATGAGTCATCACTTTTGGCAACTCCACAACAAACCCAAGAAGAAAAAGTTTGTTTGTCTTGAAAATGGCTATCACGGTGAAACACTTGGTGCGCTTGCAGTAACTGACGTTGCAATTTTTCGTGAAGCCTACGGATCCCTCTTACAAGATGTTCATACAGTAATGTCACCCGATGCACGCAATGCTGAAAATGGTGAAAGCGCAGAAGATGTTGCAAGACGAGCAGCCGGCGAACTTGAGAAGCTATTTATCAGAGAGCATAAACAGATTGCCGCGATGATTGTTGAGCCCTTAGTTCAGTGCGCTGGTCAAATGGCAATGTATTCACCTGTCTATTTGCGCCTGGTAAGGGAACTATGCACTCGTTATGAAATCCACCTTATTGCCGATGAGATTGCAGTGGGATGCGGGCGCAGCGGCAAGTTCTTTGCCTGCGAATACGCTGAAATCTGGCCTGATTTTCTGACGCTCTCTAAAGGAATTAGTGGCGGCTATCTACCCCTCTCCCTTTGCATGACTACTGACAAAATTTATCGCACGTTTTATAGCGATCAAACCAAGCAAGGTTTTTTGCATTCACATTCATATACCGGCAATCCGCTTGCTTGCGCAGCGGCATTAGCTTGTCTAGATATTTTTGAAACAGAAAATATTCTTGAAAAAAATATTACTCGCTCACAAGATTTAAAACATGCATTTGCATGGGCAGGAACAGATTCTCGTATTGAACACCTGCGTCAACAAGGGATGATTCTTGCGTTTGATGTCAAACAATCCGCATTAAGAAATGCCAGCGCATTTCCTCGCGAGATGTTTTCCAAGAGTTTGGATGAAGGTATTTTGATTCGCCCGATTGGCAATACGATTTATGTCATGCCTCCATATATTTTGACTATGCAAGAGACCGAAAAAATGGGTCAAGCTGTACAACGTGCATTGAATCAGGTTTTACATGACTAAGTCTTTCAGCGCACTCAAACTAGCAGAAGACCAAATTGCAGATTTAGACTTGCAATTACTCAAGCGCAAGCTACGCGTTACCCAATCCCCTTGCGACACTAAGGCCTTAGTGGAGAATCGTGAGCTAAAAGCATTTTGTAGCAATGATTACTTAGGCCTTGCCAGTCATCCCGAGATTGCCAGTGCCCTAGCTGAGGGCGCGAGAAAATATGGGGCTGGAAGCGGCGCTTCGCACCTGATCAGTGGTCATAGTATTGCGCACGAGCTACTGGAAAAACGTTTAGCCTCTTTTCAGAGTTCTCATATCCCAAATGCTCAAGCGCTATTTTTTAACACTGGTTACCTTGCAAACTTAACTGCGATTACTGGTTTGACTAGGCTAGCGCCAAAAAGCAATGCCAGCCTCTATTCAGCGAAACTCAATCATGCCTCTCTCATAGATGGCATACGCTTAGCGAGCGCCCAAACTAATGCAACAGTGACACTCTTTGATCACAAGCAACTAGAGTCATTAGTTGAAGCGTTAAAACAAGATACCAAACCTTTAAAACTGATTGTGATTGACGGTGTTTTCAGTATGGATGGCGATGTAGCCCCCATTAAAGAATTGCTTGCGATTGCCGAACAATACGATGCACTGCTCCTAATTGATGATGCCCATGGCTTTGGCGTCTTAGGCGAACGAGGACATGGGTTATTAGAACAAGAAAATATTTACTCTAATCGAATCATCTACATTGGTACTTTGGGTAAAGCAGCTGGAGTAAGTGGCGCCTTTATCTGTGCCCAAAACGCTTTCATTGAGTGGCTGATACAAAAGGGGCGTCCTTATATTTACAGTACAGCGACACCCCCTGCTATTGCACATGCCCTACTTAAAAGTCTGGACATTATTGAATCTGATGAGGGCAAAAAACGTCGCACCCAATTAAAGAGCTTAATTGATATCTGGCAAAAAGAAATGGGCTTCTCAAGTTGGGAAAAAATTTCCTCAAACACACCCATTCAACCAGTCATTTTGGGTAGTAATGCCCATGCCTTGTTAGCAGCTAAATTACTTGATGAGGCGGGGTATTGGATTCCGGCGATTCGGCCGCCCACCGTCCCTGTCGGAAGCTCTCGTTTACGCATTACTTTGTCAGCAAATCATAGCGAAGAGGACCTGCGCGGACTCATCACAACACTGCAGTCAATTGAAGAACTAGCAATGAAGAATGTGTACGATGAGTAAAACCTCTGGATTTTTTGTTACCGGAACAGATACTGAAGTTGGCAAAACTTTAGTCAGCGGTGCCTTGATTCTCAAACTTCGAGAACAAGGTAAACAAGTGCTTGGTTTTAAGCCTGTGGTTGCTGGTACTTACCACAGCAAAGATGGTCAATCACTCAACGAAGATTTAGAAACTCTACGTATTGCCTCAAATTTAGCCCCTAGACAATTGAATTTATGTCCTTATGTTTTAGATAGCCCTGCAGCACCTCACTTAGTGGCTAAAGCCAACAGTCTTCGCCTTGAACTAAGCACCATGCTGCTAGCCTATGACGCTATTCTTAGAGAAAGTGATGATGTTGTAGTCGAAGGCGCTGGTGGTTTTTTAACCCCCATCAATGAACAAGAAAATTTGGGTGACTTTGCGCAAGAAATTAACTTACCTGTCATTCTGGTTGTGGGTATGAAATTAGGCTGCATTAATCATGCGCTTCTCACAATAGAGGCCCTGAAAATGCGCAAGCTAAACATTGCTGGCTGGATCGGCAATACCCTGTCCCAAGAGATGCCCTTACTGACGGAAAACATTCAGACGCTTCAATCTAAAATTGCTGCACCTTTTTTAGGCCTCATTCCTGAGCTAACGCAGGCACTTAAAAAGTCCGAAAACAGTCCTTATTCACTTGAAGCACTTCAATTTGCTGCAAAGCACATTCAACTACCTAGTAATAACACTTAATTCATCACTGTAATTCCCCTGTAAACGCCAACTAGAGTGCGTCTCAGGTTACTTTCAGATAAGATGAAGGTATGCATTTACTTCCAGAAATTATTGAATCCACAGAAGCGATCCAAGATATTCGACGCAATATTCATGCTCATCCTGAATTGCGTTTCGAAGAAAACCGTACAGCTGATTTAGTTGCGGAAGCACTATCAAGTTGGGGGATCTCTGTTTTTCGTGGCATGGGTAAAACGGGAGTTGTTGGTCGCCTAGATGGAGATTTAGGACCAGGCAAGATGATTGGCTTGCGGGCTGATATGGATGCACTACCACTTCAAGAACACAATAACTTCGCACACGCATCACTTAATCCCGGAAAAATGCATGCTTGCGGGCATGATGGTCACACCGCAATGCTCTTGGGAGCTGCGCAGTATTTATCAAATAATCGTGACTTCAAGGGTACGGTGATTTTTATTTTTCAACCAGCTGAAGAAGGTGGTGCTGGCGCTCGCGAAATGATTAAAGATGGCCTCTTCACACAGTTTCCTTGCGATGCCGTATTTGGGCTCCATAACTGGCCAGGCTTAGGAGAGGGTCATTTTGGTGTGACAGCAGGCCCGATGATGGCATCGAGCAATGCTTTTGAAATCACCATTACCGGTAGAGGTGGTCACGCCGCCCTTCCCCACAACAGTGCTGATCCCGTATTAACTGGAGCACAAGTGGTGCTGGCGCTGCAGAGCATCATTACACGCAATAAGCGCCCAGTAGATGCAGCTGTTCTATCTGTTACTCAATTTCATGCGGGGGAGACCAGCAATGTTATCCCCGATAGTGCTTTTATTGGCGGTACCGTACGTACATTTACGCTTGAAGTATTGGACTTGATTGAGCAACGCTTAAGAGAAATTGCCCACAGTGTTGCCAGTGCATTTGATTGCCAAGCGGAAATTCGCTTTTCCAGAAACTATCCACCATTAATCAATCATGAAATTGAAGTTGAATTTGCCAGTGAAGTAATGAGTGAATTAGTTGGCAAGCAAAATGTTGACACCTCTATTGATCCAACTATGGGTGCGGAAGACTTTGCATTCATGTTGCTTGAAAAGCCTGGTTGTTATGTCTTTTTAGGCAATGGGGATGGAGATCATCGCTCGGTAGGTCACGGTATGGGGCCATGCCACCTACACAACCCCTCCTATGACTTCAATGACGCCTTGATACCGGTAGGCGTGAGCTACTGGGTCAAACTAGCTCAACGCTACCTAGAAAAAAATTAGGCAAATTAAGAGTTCGTAAATTTGGCAGGGCGTTTTTCTATAAACGCTGCCATACCCTCTTTTTGATCATTTGTAGCAAAGCAAGCATGAAACAAACGACGCTCGAAATGAATTCCTTCTGAGAGCGTAGTTTCGTAAGCGGTATTTACCGCTTCTTTTGTCATCATGGCAGTCAGTAAAGGCATATCTGCAATATCCTTAGCAATTGCTTTTACTTCCTTCAATAAATCTGCCTTTGGAAATATTCGCGCCACCAAGCCTGCGCTCTCTGCTTCTACAGCATCCATCATGCGGCCCGTTAAAGCCAAATCCATTGCCTTCGCTTTCGATACTGCACGTGGCAAACGTTGGGTGCCTCCCGCTCCGGGAATAATGCCTAACTTTATTTCTGGTTGCGCAAACTTTGCGTTATCAGCCGCCATGATGGTGTCACACATCATTGCCAACTCACAGCCACCACCCAACGCATATCCTGACACCGCAGCAATCACGGGCTTACGAACTTGCCGCATATGCTCCCAATTGCGAGAAATAAAATTATGGCGATATACATCTTGCAAGCTACGCTTTGCCATTGATGCTATGTCAGCGCCTGCTGCAAATGCTTTCTCACTGCCAGTAACGATGATGCAACCAATATTGTCATCAGCATCAAACGCTAGCAAGGCCGCACCGAGCTCATCCATTAATTCATCATTAAGCGCATTGAGCACCTCAGGACGATTCAAAGTGATAGTGGCAACCTTGCCCTCAACTTCAGTCAAAATTGTTTTGTAGCTCATAGATTTCTTTCTAATGTGTCGTTCATCAACGGGGCAGCAATAGCCACATCTTGCCATTTTGTTTCATGCGCCCGGCCATTTCCCCGGCAGCCTCACCTGATCCCCAATAGTAATCAGCTCTGACACCCCCCACAATGGCCTTGCCAGTATCTTGCGCCATAACGAGTTTCTGTAATGGCTGAGTACTTAATGGCTTAGTTGTAGCTAAAAATACTGGGGCGCCCAAGGGCATTGCCTGTAGATCAATCGCAATACTGCGCTCAGCAGTCAAGGGCACGCCTAGTGCACCATTAGGACCTAAATCTGCCTCCATATTACCCGGCAGCTCTTTAAAAAATACAAAGCGAGGGTTGGCATTGAGCATCTCGTTGACGCGATCGGGATTACGCCTTGCCCATTGCGAAATACCTTGCATCGTAGCTTCACTGCGGGTGATCTCTTTATGATCTAGAAGCCACTGAGCAAATGATTTAAATGGTTGATCATTAGTTCCCGCAAAGCCTAAACGCATTACGCGCCCATCTTCAAGGCGAATTTTTCCTGAGCCTTGTATTTGCATAAATGCAGCAGCTACAGGGTCTTGCACCCAGGCGATTTCAGACCCTTTCAGCATTCCCGAAGCCATTAAGTCAGCTCGAGTTGGGCCTGGGTTCGGTTTCATTTTTTTCCAAGCGCTTGGATAAGCGTAAAGCGGTACGCTGTAAACGCTTGAACGCGTTAATGATCCATTCATCACAGGCTCGTAATAACCAGTGACCAACCCTGTCTCACTTCCAGAGTTATTTCGAATTTCATATGCCTGAAAATAATTCTCAAAATATCGGCGAATAGCCTGCTCATCACGACCTGAGAGGCTGGTAGCCTGCGCGCAGACCTGACGCCAATTCACTTCGCTACTACGCCTACGCAAGGCATCGCAACTCTTGAGCCATGCTGGCCATGCTTGGGTTAGATCATCCTCCTGCCAACCAGGTAGCGCCTGCCATGAGACGGCACTAAAACCGGCAATCGATGAGCTATAGGTAGAAGGTGCAGCGCCCGAGCTATTAGATCGATATCCTGTTCCGCGCGTGGGAGGAGTGGAACAGGCAACAAGCAAGCTGGCAAAGACAATAGCGAATACACTTACTTGAAACAATTTAAATTTAGAAATCATGATTGCCAATTTACTCGATGAATACCCAATGCTACTGTTTGTCATTGAAGGCGCTATTGCCTTGGGGCTCTTATTGTTTATTGTCTTGTGGACCGGTAAAGGCAAAAAATAATTTCCAGCGCTTAGTCCACCATGCTTAGTGCAGCGTGCGCGGCATGACCAAGGCAAATTCTGGAATTGGGGCCTGAAAGAACTGCGCCTCTTCCGTGACACAAAAATACTCACCACGCATCGTGCCAGCCGGCGTTGGGAGGGTAGCCCAACTGGTGTACTCAAAATGCTCCCCGGAGCGCAATAGGGGCTGCTGTCCAACCACCCCCAGACCTTTTACCTCTTGGACATCGTTATCCCCATCCGTAATGAACCAATGGCGGGCAATCAGCTGAATGCTGGCCGATCCTGTATTGCGGATCGTTACCGTATAGGCAAAGGCAAATTGGCGATTATCTGGGTCAGATTGGTCTGGAAGATACTGGGTCTTAACCGTAATGCTGATTTCATGGGGGTTCATGCTCGAATTCTGCTCCATCCTAAGGTCAACTGCAAGCTAGAATCTAGGGATGGAAAGCCAAAAAACACCATCAAATCGTCAATTTCTGATTGCCCCCTCCATTTTGTCAGCTGACTTTGCCTGTTTGGGCAAGGAAGTGCAGGATGTTTTAGTGGCCGGCGCAGACTGGATTCACTTCGATGTGATGGATAACCATTACGTCCCTAACCTCACAATTGGCCCCTTGGTTTGTGAGGCTATTCGCCCTTACGCGAGTAAAGACGGAAAACCTGCCGTCATCGATGTTCACTTAATGATTGAACCGGTGGATCGCATCGTTCCTGACTTTGCAAAAGCTGGCGCTAATCTCATTAGCTTTCATCCAGAGGCGAGTCCTCACGTGAATCGCACATTAAATTTAATTCGTGATCAAGGCTGTCAAGCCGGGTTGGTTTTCAATCCAGCAACCCCTCTTGATCATTTAGATCACACTCTTGAGTTGCTTGATTTAGTTCTGCTGATGTCTGTCAATCCTGGCTTTGGTGGTCAATCATTTATTCCTAGCACCTTGCAAAAGATTGCTCAAGTACGCGCCCGCTTAGATCGTTATGAAGCTGAAACTGGCCGTCATATTCGTCTTGAAGTTGATGGTGGAATTAAGGTCGATAACATTGCACAAGTTGCTCAAGCAGGTGCAGATACTTTTGTTGCAGGATCAGCTATTTTCGGAAAAGAAAATTACGCTCAAGTCATTGACGCAATGCGCACAGAATTGGGAAGGTCAGGAAAAGCCTAATGCAGCGCGAAGAATTTAATGCACTAGCCAAACAAGGTTTCAATCGCATCCCTCTAGTGAAAGAGGTATTGGCCGATTTAGAAACCCCGCTGTCACTCTATGTGAAGTTGAGTCAAGCTTTTGGCAAGAAAAATACCTACCTTTTGGAATCAGTTCTTGGAGGCGAGCGGTTTGGGCGCTTCTCCTTTATTGGCCTGCCCGCCAGAACCATTATTCGTACCGTAGGGACTCCTACCAACCCCATCAATGAAGTGGTAACGGATGAAAAAGTAGTTGAGACTAACAACGATAATCCGCTCGACTTTGTAGACGCCTATTTCAAGCGTTTTAAGGTTGCAGTTGAGTCTGGTCTACCGCGTTTTTGTGGTGGCTTAGCTGGTTATTTTGGCTACGATACCGTTCGCTATATCGAATCGCGTCTTGCTAAACATGATTTACCAGATGAACTAGGTGTACCTGATATTCAGCTCATGCTCACTGAAGAGTTAGCCGTCATTGATAACGTTGCAGGCAAAATTTATTTTATTGTCTATGCTGATCCAAGTATCTCTGATGGCTTTGAAAAAGCGCAGGCACGCTTAAAAGAATTACTCACCTGCCTTAGTAAACCAGTCAGCATGCCGCCTTCATTGGCTAGCACTAAGACAGAGCTGATTCGTAAGTTTAAATCGGTAGATTTTGAGGATGCAGTTCGCAGAACCAAGGAATACATTTTAGCTGGCGATTGTATGCAGGTAGTCATTGGGCAGCGCATTAGCAAGCCGTTTACTGATTCACCGCTCGCCTTATACCGAGCTTTACGATCTTTGAATCCATCGCCCTATATGTACTTCTATGATTTTGGCGACCTACAGATTGTGGGCTCCTCCCCAGAAATCTTAGTGCGCCAAGAAAAACGGGCTGCTGAGAAAATTGTGACTATTCGTCCGCTGGCTGGCACGCGTCCCCGCGGTAGCAACCCAGAGGAAGATGAGCGTCTAGCTAAAGAACTCTTAGCAGACCCGAAAGAGATTGCTGAACACGTGATGCTGATTGACCTTGCCCGTAATGATGTAGGGCGCATCGCTAAAACAGGATCTGTCAAAGTGACTGACTCAATGTCCATTGAGAAATACTCTCACGTGCAGCACATCGTGAGTTCAGTAGAGGGCGATCTTTTAGATAATATGAGCAATATGGACGTGCTACGCGCCACCTTCCCTGCAGGAACCCTCTCCGGAGCCCCAAAAATTCGGGCAATGGAAATCATTGATGAGATGGAAATTGTGAAGCGTGGCGTCTATGGTGGTGCAGTAGGCTACCTCTCTTTCTCAGGCGACATGGATGTGGCGATTGCAATTCGCACTGGTGTAATACGTAATGGCATATTGCACTCTCAGGCTGGTGCTGGTGTTGTTGCAGACTCAGATCCGACAGCAGAATGGAAGGAGACTGAGGTAAAAGCACGTGCAGTCTTAACCGCAGCTGAGTTGGTACAAGGAGGACTCGATGCTCCTAATGATTGATAACTACGACTCCTTTACCTATAACCTCGTGCAATACTTTGCAGAACTAGGTGAAGAGGTCAAAGTATTCCGAAATGATGAAATTACAGTTGCAGAAATTGCAAAATTGAATCCTGCGCGCATTTGCATTTCACCAGGTCCATGTAGCCCAGCTGAAGCAGGAATTTCTGTAGCAACTATTAAACAATATGCTGGCAAGATTCCAATCCTAGGAGTGTGTCTTGGACATCAGGCTATTGGTGAGGCCTTTGGCGGTAAAGTCATTCGAGCCCAGAAAGTGATGCATGGCAAGACAGATAGCATTCATCACACTGGCGTCGGCGTATTTAAAAGCTTGCCTGACCCATTTAAGGTTACGCGCTATCACTCTCTAGCCATTGAGAAAAGCTCTTTGCCAGATTGCTTGGAAGTCACTGCGACCTCCTCTGATGGTGAAATCATGGGCGTGCGCCATAAAGAGCTGGCAGTTGAAGGTGTTCAGTTCCACCCCGAATCGATTCTCTCCGAGCATGGCCATGCCTTACTCAGGAATTTTTTACAAAATAAGTAGTCAAGCTACCTAAAGCCACATGTCAATCACTCCTCAAGAAGCGCTACAGCGCTGCATAGAACATCGCGAACTCTTTCATGATGAAATGACAGCTATGATGCGCCTCATCATGAGCGGTGAAATGTCGCCTGAATTGGTAGCAGGTCTCTTGGTGGCATTGCGCACCAAGAAAGAAACTGTTGGCGAAATCGCAGCTGCCGCACAAGTGATGCGTGAGTTCGCAACCTCCGTAGACGTCGAAGACCGTACTCATTTAGTTGATGTAGTAGGCACCGGTGGCGATGGCGCCCATACCTTTAATATCTCCACTGCGGCGATGTTTGTTGCTGCAGCAGCTGGCGCAAAAATTGCCAAACATGGTAATCGCAGCGTTAGCAGCAAGTCCGGAAGTGCTGACGTACTGGAAGCCTTAGGCGTCAATCTTGCGCTTTCTGCAAAACAAGTTGCCCAGTGCATCTCTACAGTGGGTGCTGGCTTCATGTTTGCCCCTAACCACCACCCGGCAATGAAAAATGTTGTGCCTATACGCAAGCAACTGGGTGTGCGCACTATTTTTAATATCTTGGGACCACTAACCAATCCGGCTGACGCTAAACGTATTTTAATGGGCGTATTTCATCCTGATTTAGTTGGTATTCAGGCCCGTGTATTACAAGCGCTAGGCATGGAGCATGCTTTAGTGGTTTATGGACGTGACGGCCTCGATGAAATTTCGCTCGAAGGCTCCACACTTGTTGGGGAACTCAAGGACGGCACTGTTCGTGAGTATGAAATTCATCCGAAAGACTTTGGTTTAAATACTGCCCCGACCATCAGCTTTAAGGTTGCCAATGCAGAAGAATCCAAGCAGATTGTTTTAGATGTGATTGATAACAAGCCCAGCGCTGCAAGTGACATTGTCTGTTTAAATGCAGGCGCTACCCTATACGTAGCAGGCGTTACCCCTGATATTGCCAGTGGTATTGCTAAAGCTAAAGCAGCTATTGCATCTGGGGCTGCCCGTCAAAAATTAAACGCCTTTGTCACTGCAACACAAGCTAAATAAATTACTATTCATGAGCGATATTCTCGAAAAAATTGTTGCGACCAAAAAGATTGAGATTGCGCATAACCTGAAACAACTTTCTCTTGCAAATCAACGTGAGAAAGCGCAAGCAAACAACCAAGATCCCGCTCTAAAGCCGAGAGGCTTCATTCGCTCGATTGAGCAAAAAATTGCGGAAGGTAAACCGGGCGTCATTACCGAAATCAAAAAAGCTAGTCCAAGCAAGGGCATTCTGCGCGAGAATTTCATTCCCGCAGAAATTGCACGGTCTTATGAAAAAAATGGCGCTGCTTGCTTATCGGTTCTAACTGACGTCGATTACTTTCAAGGTAGCAATACCTACCTGCAACAAGCACGTGCTGCTTGCAGTATTCCTGTTTTACGTAAAGACTTCACCATAGACCCTTATCAAATCTATGAAGCGCGTGCCATTGGTGCGGATGCAATTTTATTAATCGTAGCCTGCCTAGAGCTCAATCAAATGAAAGAGCTTGAGGCTTGTGCTCACGAACTGGGTCTAGATGTCTTGGTAGAAGTGCATGATGGTGCTGAGTTAGAACAGGCACTTGAACTCAAAACATCATTACTAGGCATTAATAATCGTAATCTCAAGACGTTTGAGGTGACATTGCAAACAACTCTTTCACTTCTATCTGCGGTGCCAAACAATAAAACTTTGGTTACCGAATCTGGAATATTGAATCGTGCCGATGTTCAACTCATGCGAGACAATCAGATCAATGCGTTCCTAGTTGGTGAGGCGTTCATGCGCTCTGCTGACCCTGGTGCCGCTCTTGGTCAGCTGTTTTTCTAAAGTAATTTGAAATTTACCAATAAAAAAGCTCTTGAAAAAGAGCTTTTTTATTGAGTCGCTAGCGAATGTTTGCTTTGTTAAACGTTGAATAAGAAATTCAACACATCCCCATCCTTCACTACATACTCTTTGCCTTCGGCACGCATCTTGCCAGCTTCTTTAGCGCCTGACTCACCCTTAAATTGAATGAAGTCATCATAAGAAATGGTTTGCGCACGAATAAAGCCGCGCTCAAAGTCTGTATGAATTACACCGGCTGCCTGTGGAGCTGTATCACCTTGGTGGATAGTCCAAGCACGAACCTCTTTTACACCTGCAGTGAAATAAGTATGCAAGCCTAGTAAGGCGTAACCCGCTCTAATCACGCGATCTAATCCTGGTTCAGCCATCCCTAGATCGGCCAAGAATTCTGTTTTATCAGCATCATCTAAATCTGCAATTTCCGCTTCAATGGCGGCACATACTGCAACTACAGGCGCATTCTCTTTGGCAGCATGCTGCTTAACTGCATCAAGATGAGGATTATTTTCAAAACCATCTTCTTTAACATTGGCTACGTACATTGCAGGCTTAGCAGTAATTAAGCAAAGAGGCTTAATAAGTAATTTTTCATCGTCACTTAAATTTAAGCTTCGCACTGGTAGGGCTGAGTCTAGATGGGCTTGCACTTTAGTCAACACCGCAACTAATGCAGCAGCCTCTTTATCGTTTCCAGACTTTGCGGCCTTGCTAGAACGATTGAGCGTTTTCTCAACTGTCGCTAAATCCGATAAAGCCAACTCGGTGTCAATAACGCCAATATCTGCAATAGGATCAATCTTCCCAGCAACGTGGATCACGTTCGGATCCTCAAAGCAGCGCACCACATGGGTAATTGCGTCCGTTTCCCGAATATTGGCTAGGAATTGGTTTCCAAGCCCCTCTCCTTTGGAGGCGCCAGCCACCAAGCCCGCAATATCGACAAATTCGACTGCAGCTGGCAGGATGCGCTCAGGCTTCACAATCTCAGCCAAGGCGGCTAGACGGGGGTCAGGAACCTCAACAACGCCCACATTAGGCTCGATCGTGCAGAAAGGATAGTTTTCCGCTGCGATCCCAGCCTTGGTAAGCGCATTAAAGAGGGTAGATTTGCCGACGTTAGGCAGGCCGACGATGCCACATTTCAAAGACATAACGATATTGTAAAGGGGCTGGTTTCGATATCATCGAGTTATGGCAGAAGCTCATTCAAACCCCCGCCCCATAAACCCCAGAAATCCCTCACAAACTCGTCCTGTGGATGTCGTTGTTGTGGGGGGAGGCATTGTTGGCAAGGCTTGCGCGCTTGGTTTAGCCCAGCTAGGCTTAAACACGGTTGAGATCGCCCCCGGTTTAGGTCTGGCAGTTCCTAACCCTCAAGGCTATCAATGGGGTCAAAGAATTTATGCTTTTTCACCAAGTACCCAAAAACTACTGGCCCATTTGCAAATTTGGGATGCTCTTGACCACGGCCGTCTTCAGGCGGTGCGAGACATGCGTATCTATGGGGATCGCGGCGAAAAAAATGATCAGCTCCATCTATCTGCATTCGAGGCTGGCACACCTCAACTTGCGTGGATTGGAGAGTCGAATTTAATTGAACATACACTTGACCAAGCTGCACGCTTCCAAAATAAATTAGAGCGTATTGCCGATGCTGTTGAAAAAATTGATATTGATGCCAATGGAAATACTCTGCACTTAAAAAGTGGTGGCACTATTCACGCGCAGCTTGTAATTGCTGCTGATGGTGCGAACTCACCAATCCGAGATTCGATTGGGATTTCTTTTAGCGAAGAGAGCTATTCACAAAGCGCAGTAGTAGCTAACTGGCTGTGTACTTACCCTCACCTTGAAACTGCCTTCCAGTGGTTTCTACCAGGTGGAGATATTTTTGCAATGCTGCCTTTACCAAACAAGCAAGTCTCGATGGTATGGTCAACTTCGACTGAGCATGCAGCAGACCTATTAAAGCTTAATCAGTCGCAGTGGTTAGACCGGTTCTCATCCATTGCCAATGGCGCAATAGAAAAGCAACTTGGCGAGCTCACACTGAACTCCACTCCTGCTGCATTTCCTTTAAGAAAAATTCGAGCTGCTCGCTTCATTGGTCCCGAGGCTAACCCAAAGGTTGCACTGATTGGGGATGCGGCCCATGTAATGCATCCTTTAGCAGGGCAAGGTCTGAACTTGGGCCTTCGAGATGTGGCTGTGTTACTCAATATCTTGAGTAAGCGTGAATCCTTTCGCTCATTAAGTGATCTCGCCTTATTGCGCCGCTATGAACGCCAGCGACAAGGTGACACTAGTGCACTTTTATGGGTCACTGATAAGCTGAAGAAATTATTTTCAGGCGGTAGCAACACAGAAAAACAGTTGCGTAATTGGGGGCTTGGACTGGTTAATAAAAGTCACTTCATTAAACAGCGCCTTATTGAACGGGCATTAGGAGAAATTGATTTTGACTAAATTTTTATCGGCAGCCTCATTTGTTGTTGGATTACTCTGCACTACCCTTCTTTTTACAGAAGTCGCGCAAGCGCAAGTAGATCAACAACTCAAATTAGATATACAGAAAAAATTAGGTGGTAGCGCAAAAGTACGCAGCGTTACTCCGGCGCCGGTATCGGGGCTATATGAGGTGCTAGTTGGCAATGAAATTTTCTACACCGATAGTTCAGCAAAATACTTATTTCAAGGCGAAATTATTGAGCTTGCTACCGGTAAAAACATGACTGAACAAAGGCAGGCAGATCTCAACCGAATTAAATGGAGCGACCTTAATCAAGCTAATGCTTTCAAGACTGTCCGTGGCAATGGCAATCGTCAATTAGCCATCTTTTCTGATCCGAACTGCGGCTACTGCAAGCGCCTCGAGAAATCGCTTCAGCAATTGGATAATGTCACCATTTATACCTATCTCATCCCCATACTGTCTGCCGACTCAAGCCTCAAAGCGAAACAAATTTGGTGCTCCTCTGATCCCAATAAAACCTATATTGATTGGATGGTCAACGGTGTAGCCCCTAGCGGAAAAACTGACTGCAGCACTCCCTTAGATAAAAACCTAGCATTTGCAAAAAGCTATGGCATTACTGGCACCCCTACTCTCTTTTTTACTGACGGTAGCCGCTTTCCTGGCGCCGCTCAGATCACCGATATTGAAAAGAAATTTGCCTCACTGAAATAAGCCTATGAACACTACAGACCTGCCAGCAATCCAATACACCGTATGGCCTGCAGACTTGCATGGTCATCGCTTTGAAGTAAAGCTGCATATTGCCAATCCAGATCCTAAGGGGCAGATTGTTCAAATGCCGGCGTGGATACCTGGCAGCTATCTGATTCGCGACTTTTCAAAACAGATTGAAAAGATTGAGGCCTTTACTGCAGGATCAACAAAGAAAAAAATTGCTTTAGATCGAATTGATAACGATCACTGGCAACTACCGCCAATAGAAGGTGGTGTGGAAATCCTCACAACAATTTATGCTTTTGATAACTCTGTGCGTGCGGCCTATCTCGATACTGAGCGCGCATTCTTTAATGCAACTAGTCTTTGCCTCATCGTTAAGGGTCAAGAAGATCTTCCATGCTCTCTAGCAATTACTGCGCCAGAAACGGCATACTCAGATCACTGGTCAGTGCAAACTAGTCTAAGAGTAGTCAAAACAGACACGCGCGGTTTTGGGTTTTATCTTGCTCAAAACTATGATGACCTCATTGACCATCCAGTAGCAATGGGGGAGTTTCAGGTGGTGCGCTGGACATCAAACCATACGGCGCACAGCATGGCAGTTCAAGGATGTCTGCATCCAATCGATGCATCACGTTTAGCCGCTGACTTACAGGCTATTTGTTCTTGCACCATCAACCTTTTTGAACCTAAAACAAAACAGGCGCCATTTACCAGCTATCTCTTCTTAGTGAATGCCGTTTTAAATGGATATGGTGGTCTTGAACACCGCAATAGCACCGCATTGCTATGCCGTCGCGATCAAATTCCACAGAAAAATATCCCTTTAGATGAATCTAGCTATCGCGAATTCTTAGGCTTATGTAGCCATGAGTATTTCCACGCATGGTTGGTAAAGCGTATTCAACCTAAGGCTTTCCAGCCATATGATCTAGGCAACAGAAATCGCACACGCTTGCTATGGATCTTTGAAGGTTTCACTAGTTACTACGATGATCTACAACTCTTGCGTAGCAAACGGATTGATTTAAGCGCCTATCTCAAATTACTTGCTGATAATTGGAATGGTGTCTTGCGTGGGCCAGGAAGATTAAAGCAGAGCATAGCTGATAGCTCTTTTGATGCCTGGACCAAGTATTACCAAGCCGATGAAAATACTCCCAATGCAGTCGTAAGCTATTACGGCAAAGGCGCCCTTATCGCCTTGGGTCTAGACCTACAAATCCGCACCTACTCAAAGAATAAAAAATCTTTAGACGATCTGATGCGCTTGATTTGGCAAAAGCATGGAGTTACGCTTGATGGGATTGCCGAGAACGGCTTAGATATTTTGATTAAGGATTTACTTGGGGATGGCTTTAGCAAAATATGGAACGACTTCAAGTCTCGCTATATCTTTGGTATTGAAGATATTCCAGTCCAAAAATGGATTGCCTCCAAACTCATTTCAGTAAAGCCAAAAACACAAACTAAACTTGAAAGAATCAAGCTGCAGTTAGGTTTGCGTCATACAGAAACCAATGGCTGGCTCAAAGTTACTCATGTATTGGATGGTGGAGCAGCACAAGCAGCAGGTCTCGCAGCAGGTGATTTACTTGCTAGCATCAATGGCCAACGCGTGACAAGCAATCGCTGGGATAAGGTCCTCGGCACCCTCTCAGAGGGTCAATCAATCAACCTCTCTTTCTATCGCGATGATCTTGAGCATGAGCGTATTTTGGTATTAGAGTCGGCTCAGCTACCAATACAATTTGAGCTTACTGCAGTGGGCAGTAACTACAAGTAAATGCCCTCTTTCTCTAAAGACGATATCCCACAAGATTGGTGCAAACTATTAGGCGACTATTTTGATTCTCCTGCCTGGGGCAAATTAGAGAACAATATTCAAGCTGTCTTAAATTCTGACTTCGAAAGTGTCCGCCCTGAGCCACAGAATTTTTTCAAAGCACTTGCGTTAACCCCGGTTGATTCAGTGAAGGTGGTGATTATTGGGCAAGACCCGTATCACTCTCCAGGACTTGCGCAGGGCCTTGCATTTTCCATCCCCGCAAGCATTCCAATAAATTCTCGTGAGTTTCCAAGCTCACTACGCAACATCAGCAAAGCATTAGCTCTTGAGGGCTTTGGCCCCCTACCCCATGGTGACTTACATGATTGGGCCAATCAAGGAGCACTCCTACTTAATACTGCGCTCAGCGTCAGGTTAGGACAGGCTGGTAGTCATACCAATCTGGGGTGGAAGACCTTCATTGATCACCTTATCTCTAAGCTAGCGTTAAAGAAGCCATCCTTAGTTTGGCTACTTTGGGGAGGGCATGCCCAATCTAAGAAAGACCTGATAGAGCCAGGAGAAGATCAACTGATCTTGCAATCCTCACATCCATCTGGCTTAGGAGTCTATAAGACAGATAGGCCCTTTTTAGAACCCGGTACAGCGCGAAGTTGCATGCACTTCACGAAAACAAATCATTGGCTGCAAGCGCATGGCCTTGAACCCATTCAATGGGTTCGATCTTCTGAAAAGACCCCTATAAAAAACTCACAAGATGATTTATTTAGCTAAACCGGTATAGATCCACCCTATAGTGCAGGCAGCGAAGATGGCTACCAGCCACTCCAACATTTGGCCCGATTGAAAGAACCCCATATATTGGCCTAAATACGAGCCTCCAGCTGCTGCGGCAAAGCCCAGTAATACGCTGATGAGCAATCCCCTGACGCTTGAGCTCTGAGAGCCTTTGGCTAACCCAGGGTAAAAGATCCAGGCAAAAGCCCCGGATGCACCCCCAATTAGCAGAAAAGCCAAAAACCCCATTCTCACCCCCATTAATGATGTCATCAAATCTATAATCACCATTATGAAGTTGTTGACACTCGGCATCAATCATCACACAGCGCCGGTCGCCATTCGGGAAAAGGTCGCCTTTGACCCTGAATTTCTTCAAGAAGCGTTGCACGATCTCCGCCAACATTTGCTGGGGGCGAATCAATCCGGCCTGCCTGAAGCGACCATCCTGTCAACCTGCAACCGCACTGAAGTCTACTGCGCAGCTAATGATGCTGATGCGGCCAGCATTTTGCATGAAGCAACTTTTGATTGGCTAGCAAAAACCCAGCAACTCGCTCCAAGCAGTCTTGAGCCACACATTTACTCCCTCCCACAATCGGATGCTGTTCGTCACGCCTTCAGAGTTGCGTGCGGTTTAGATTCAATGGTGATTGGTGAAACCCAAATCTTGGGACAAATGAAAGATGCAGTTCGCACCGCAAATGATGCAGGTGTTTTAGGAACCTACCTTAATCAGTTATTTCAGAAAACATTTGCTGTTGCGAAAGAAGTTCGCGGATCAACTGAGATTGGCGCCCATTCGATTTCCATGGCCGCAGCATCGGTGCGACTTTCTGAACGTATTTTTGAAAAAATTTCCAATCAAAAAATTCTGTTCATTGGCGCAGGTGAAATGATCGCCTTGTGTGCAACGCACTTTGTTGCCCGCAAACCAAAAAATGTTGCCATTGCTAATCGTACGATCGAGCGTGGCCAAGAGTTGGCAGATGCTATTGCTGATGAAGGGACTCAAGCAGAATCATTCAAGCTTTCCGAGCTTCCTGGCCGCTTACATGAATTTGACATCATCGTGTCGAGCACCGCCTCGTCCTTGCCGATCATTGGTCTTGGCATGGTGGAGAGCGCTCTGAAGCAGCGTCGACATAAACCGATGGTGATGATTGATTTAGCAGTCCCACGCGACTTCGAACCAGAAATTTCCAGGCTTGATGACGTGTATCTCTATACCGTTGACGATCTTGGCGTGATGATTCAAACAGGCGCAAGTTTGCGCCAAGCCGCTGTAAGTCAAGCTGAAGCAATTATTGAAGATCGTGTTGGTAATTTTATGCATTGGATGCAAGGTCGCAATGCAGTGCCATTGATTCAGGATATTCAGCAACAAGGTGAACGCTTAAGACAACTTGAGTTAGAACGTGCGATGAAACGTTTGATGCGTGGCGATGATCCACAGGAAGTTCTAAATGCCATGGCACAAGGTCTTACCAATAAATTCTTACATGGCTCGCTCCATGCATTACAGCACTCCAACGGCGCAGAGCGCGATGCCTTGATCAAGTTATTACCAAAACTATTCGCCTCACACTCAAAATCAGAAGACCATTAGATGAAGCCCAGCATGCGGGCTAAGCTAGATCATCTAGACACGCGCTTAGCCGAACTTAATTCCCTTTTAACATCTGAAGAAGCAACCAAAGATATGGATGCTTATCGGAAACTCACGCGTGAGCACTCTGATATCGCTACCGTCGTTGAGCAATTTGGCTTGTATAAGCAGGCTGAGGCAGATGCACAAGCCGCAGAAGAGATGCGTAAAGATCCTGAAATGAAGGATTTTGCAGATGAAGAGCAAAAGCAGGCTCAGGCAACAATGGAAGAGCTTGAGGGTACTCTACAGAAACTGCTTCTACCCAAAGATGAAAACGACGAACGCAATGTGTTCTTAGAGATTCGGGCGGGTACTGGTGGGGATGAAAGCGCGCTCTTTGCCGGCGATCTTCTACGTATGTATACCCGCTTTGCAGAGCGTCAAGGCTGGAAAGTAGAAGTGGTCAGCGCTGCTGAATCAGACTTAGGGGGATACAAAGAGATTGTCCTGCGCCTAGTGGGTCAATCTGTTTATTCACGCCTGAAATTTGAGTCTGGGGGCCATCGCGTGCAACGCGTACCTCAGACCGAAACCCAAGGTCGTATTCATACGTCAGCCTGCACCGTTGCAGTCATGCCGGAAGCAGATGAACTAGAGGCAGTGAAAATCAATCCTGCTGAATTACGTATCGACACCTTCCGTGCATCTGGTGCAGGGGGACAGCATATCAATAAGACTGACTCTGCAGTACGCATCACCCACTTGCCAACCGGCACTGTAGTGGAATGTCAGGATGATCGCAGCCAACATCGCAACCGTGAACAGGCAATGAAAGTATTGGTCTCGCGAATCATGGACGCACGCGAACGTGAAAAACACCAGCTCGAAGCGCAAACTAGAAAATCTCTCATTGGTTCGGGCGATCGTAGCGACCGTATTCGAACGTACAACTTTCCACAGGGTCGCATCACTGATCACCGAATTAATCTCACACTCTATAAGATCGATGCCATGATGGATGGTGATATTAATGACCTCTGCAATGCCCTTGCATCTGAGCACCAAGCTGAATTACTCGCCGCTCTTGGCGATAATTAAGCAAGAAGTAAAATCTTCATGGGAATAGATGCAACTCTGCGCTCGTTAATGAGCGCCACCCTACTTCCACCCAATGAAGCTCGAATACTCATGGCTCAGGTACTCGATCAGCACTACCAACTACCACGCTCTGCCCTACTATCGCGTGACGATATGGAGCTTCATGCTCAAGCACTTGAGGAGTGGAAAACACTAGAATCCAGGCGACTTCAAGGTGAGCCGATTGCCTATCTCATTGGCAAACGTGGTTTTCATAATATTGAGCTGCAAGTTGCGCCGGGTGTTTTAATCCCGCGCCCAGAAACTGAACTGCTTGTTGAAATTGGACTGCGTGAGATTAAGCAAATTGAAAAAGAGGTTATTACTCCCAAGGTCCTTGATCTAGGCACCGGTTCTGGAGCAATTGCACTAGCGATTGCAAATGAAGCTCCAAGTTCAATAGTGACTGCAACAGATCAATCTACTGAAGCATTAGTCATTGCTAAGGCCAATGCCAAACAGCTTAACCTTGAGTCTCGTGTGCAATTTTTGCAAGGTAGCTGGTATGAGGCTTTGCACGAGAAGACTTTATTTGACATGATCCTAAGCAATCCCCCTTATATTGCTAGCCAAGATCCTCATCTGACTCAAGGTGACCTGCGTTTTGAACCCATTTCTGCCTTAACGGATCATGCCAGCGGACTTACCTGCCTCAAAGTCATCATTCAAGGGGCTGTAAACCACTTAAAACCCATGGGCCTGATTGCAGTCGAGCACGGCTTTGATCAGTCAGAGGCTGTAGTCAGCCTGATGAAAGCAGGGGGATTTAGCGACGTTCAGGCCCATCAGGATTTGGCCGGCCATAACCGCGTGGTGTCCGCTAGGAAATAAGGCGTCAAGCCACCCTTTGTTGCATAAAGTCTTAAAATCGAAACAATAGTATTTCTAAACCATTTTTACCGCTTTATTGCTTTTCTAGAAAGAATTTATGGACACTCAAGCTCAAATTAAAGAAATCGTTACTAGCCACCCCGTTGTATTGTTTATGAAGGGAACTGCGCAGTTTCCTCAGTGCGGCTTCTCTGGCAATGCAGTCAATATTCTGCGCGCTAGTGGCGTTGAAAAACTTCATACCGTGAACGTGTTAGAAGATGCAGGAATTCGCCAAGGTATTAAAGAATTTGCTAATTGGCCAACCATTCCTCAGCTTTATATCAACGGTGAATTCATTGGCGGCTCAGACATCATGACTGAAATGTTTCAGTCTGGCGAGCTGCAAAAATTAGTTAAAGCGTAATCAGCCTTACCTTAGTGACTTTTGATCTAAGCTCTCTTCTGTTGTTTGGCTTGCCGCTGGGGTTGTGTGCGGGCCTCTTGGTTTATGCCCTCAATTTACGCTCTAGCCTCGCGCGGGCAGAACTTCAAGTTGAAACTGAGAGCGCATTAATCCTAGGGCTTAGGGCTGAACGTGATCAAGCGCTTCAAAATGCCATTCGTCTTGAAGCGGAACTCGATTCAGAACGCAAGCAAGGACTCGGACGCATTGAGTCGCTCAATGAAGCTAAAGAGGCACTTACTAGCCAATTCAAAAACTTGGCCAATGAAATTCTGGAGGATAAATCCAAGCGCTTTACAGAGCAAAATGCAGCGAGCCTCGATGCCCTTTTAAAGCCATTACAAACCAAACTCACCGAATTCAAAGAGCAGGTCAATAACTCTTACGGGAATGAAGCGCGTGAGCGCTTTGCACTTAAAAGCGAAATTGAGCGCCTAGCCAATCTCAACCTACGCATGTCAGATGAAACACGCTCTTTAACCCAAGCATTAAAGGGCGACTCCAAAGTCCAAGGTAATTGGGGTGAGCTAGTACTCGAGTCTATTCTTGAGTCATCAGGCCTGCGTAAAGGCGAGGAATATGTTGTACAGGACAGCCATACGCAAACTGATGGTTCGCGCTTACAGCCTGACGTAGTCATTAAACTTCCCGAGGGCAGAAGTTTGGTGGTTGATAGCAAGGTGTCCATAACAGCTTATGCCAGACACGCTGAAACAAGCGACTCGGACATTGCTGAGCGTGAGTTAGCCGCCCATATCCAATCACTACGTCAACATATCCAAGGGTTATCAAGCAAGAACTACAGCTCTCTCTATGGTGTAGGTTCCGTGGACTTTGTTCTCATGTTCGTTCCGATTGAGCCCGCTTTCTTGTTGGCTCTGAAAACTGCTCCGAATTTGTATCAAGAGGCACTTGCTAAAAATATTGTGTTGGTTTGCCCAAGCACCTTGATGGCAACATTACGAACTGTCGCTCATTTATGGAGGCAGGATCACCAAAATCGGAATGCTTTAGAGATCGCAAAACAATGTGGCAATCTCTACGATAAATTTGTAGGTTTTGTAGATGATCTTGAAAAATTGGGTCAACGTTTAGATCAGGCCCAGACTAGTTATCACGATGCCTTTAGTAAACTAAAGACTGGCAAAGGCAATCTCATCCGCTCTGCTGAGAAGGTGCGTGAGCTTGGCGTTAAACCAAGCAAGAATCTATCTACTCCATTAATTGAGTCTTCTACAGATTTCGAATAAAAGGGGTCATTTGAAGCCCAAGAATGATGCGCAGAACTATCGCAAAATAGCTATTGCTACTTGCTTTGGGACCTTCTTGGAGTGGTATGACTTTCTTTCTTTCGCAAGCTTAGCGGTTGTTCTTGGTCCATTATTTTTTCCTTCAAGCGACCCCACTACAGGTCTTTTAGCAAGTCTTGCAACCTTTGGCGTTGGAATGGTGGTTAGGCCCATTGGATCGGCCCTATTTGGATCATTAGGTGACCATATAGGCCGCAAGCCCGTCTTTATGATCACGATTGCCTTAATGGGTCTGGCAACCGTCAGCGTAGGATTTTTGCCAACCTATACACAGATTGGCATCTGGGCCCCCATTCTTTTGGTTGCTTTACGCTTGATCCAGGGCCTGTCTGCTGGAGGTGAAATTGGTGGTGGCGCAGTATATCTAACAGAGCATGCTGGCAACGAAAACAGAGGGCTCAAAACAAGCTTTCTTCAGCTAATGGGGCCCCTGGGAATTTTGGCATCGACTTTGCAAATCGCCTTCTTACGGCAATGGCTTTCGCCAGAAGAATTTCAATCCTGGGGCTGGCGCGTCCCATTTTGGATTTCCCTACTGCTTCTAATAATTGCCTTCCACATACGCAGGTCATTAGAAGAAACCCCCGTCTTTCTTGAACTCAGTAAGCAAAATAGCAGCACAGAGTCACAGTTAATTAATAATTTTCGTGATCCAGAAATTCGCAAAAGAATGTTTCTCTTATTTTTCTGCATATCCTCAAGCGGAGCGATACTGTTCTTTTGCGTACAGGTTTACACTGCGATCTTTTTAAAAACCTCTGTTCATTTAGCTCCAGCGCTTGTAGATCAATTCAGTATTTATACAACTATCGCCTTATTCCCGCTAACTATTTTTGCTGGATGGCTATCAGATAAGATCGGACGAAAACCAGTTATCTTAAGCGGCATTATTCTTGGGGCAGTTTTTATCTACCCAGGATTTAAATTACTTCAGAATTTAAGCGCACTTTTTATCGAATCTCATGAACTCAGTTTGCTATATGGAATTGGAGTGGTATTAACAATCATGACGATATCGCTTAGCCTAGTGGTAGGTCCTCAAACCGCATTACTAGCTGAACTATTCCCCGCAAAAAATCGTAACAGCGCTGCAACACTTCCACATAACTTAGCCGCAGGCTGGGTTGGTGGATTGCTTCCCTTGATAGTTACTTGGTTAAATCAATTTTGGAACAACGACTTGATTGGTCTTTGGTATCCCGTTATATTTTTAGGATGTGCAGTATTTGCAGCAATATTCTTTCTGCCTGAAACTTATAAAAATAGCTTATCTAATTCAGACTAGCAAAAAACCTGGAGGGTTCGTGAATATTCGAGTCATAGAAAATGTTGTCCCCAATGATCAGCAGGATTATTTAGAAAATATCTTACTTGGCAATCAATTCCCGCTATATATTAATTCAAAGTCAGTGCACCTAGACAATAAAACTGCTTTTTCTGATAAGCATACTAAAGAATCATTGAGGCTTAACCACTGCTTTATTAATGATGGGCAATTAGTATCTGAACATTGGGGACTAATTGAGCAATTATCTATTGCGGTTGTAAGAGCGCTAAATCTTCCGCCTAAGCTTTCCAGCTGTAAGCTAAATGTAAACTTTCCAGTAATCAATTTCTCTGATTCAGACTACTATCCACCTCATTACGACACTACAGATAAGGGAGTTGTAGCAATTTATTATGTGAACGATGCAGATGGAGATACTCTTTTTTTTGAAAGTAATAAAACTGAAGGGGATGAATTCAGACTTATTAAGTCTTACACCCCAAAAAAAGGAACTTTAGTAGCCTTTCCTGAAAGCATGTTGCATGCTAATAAACCGCCCAAACATACTCCTGCTAGATGCGTTATTAACTTTAATTTTTTAAAAGACTATTAATCTGCAATAGAAAAAGCACTCAAAAAGAGTGCTTTGAAAACTTGGTGCCCCTTGTCCGACTCGAACAGACCACCTACTGATTACAAATCAGTTGCTCTACCAGATGAGCTAAAGGGGCAACAGCATTATTTTAGCCTATTTCACAATCTTGAGAGATGGTCTACTAGTTTTAGGCTTTTCAGAAGCTTCATCTTGGGAATCGGCTACATGTAAATCTCGAATCTGGGTCGGATCAAACGGGAATGACATACCCTGACCGTTTTCCCTGGCGTAGATAGCCAATACATGGCTCACCGGAACCGTGATTTTCCTGGGAACCCCTCCAAACCTAGCCTGAAAACTGATCCAATCATTGCCCAGATCAAGCTGATGACATGCCTCCAATGACAGGTTAAGAACGATCTCATCATTCTTAACAAACTCCATAGGCACTTCAACCCTTGAATCCACAAAAACGGCGATAAAGGGCGTAAAACCAAAATCCGTACACCACTGATGTAGGGCACGGATTAAGTAGGGTTTATTACTTGGTACGTCAGGCATGCCGACTGAAAATGAACCGCTAGAACTGCTTAGCGGCGCATTACCTTTTCAGATGGTGTCAATGCTTCAATATAAGCTGGCCTGCTGAAGATGCGCTCAGCGTACTTCAAAAGAGCAGCAGCATTGCGAGAAAGATCAATGCCGTAATGCTCAAGACGCCATAACAATGGGGCAATAGCCACATCCAGCATCGAGAACTCATCGCCTAACATGTACTTATTCTTAACGAAAATAGGGGCTAACTGAGTTAGACGATCACGAATAGCCAAGCGCGCTTTTTCGTGAACCTTCTCTGCAGCCTTGCCTTTTTCATTCTCAAGAGCGGCTACGTGCACAAAGAGTTCTTTCTCAAAATTAAAAAGGAACAAACGTGCGCGTGCGCGAGCAACCGGATCAGGCGGCATCAACTGTGGATGAGGAAAACGCTCATCAATATATTCATTGATGATGTTGGATTCATACAAAATCAAATCACGCTCAACCAAGATGGGAACTTGACCATAAGGATTCATCACTGAAATATCTTCTGGCTTATTGAATAAGTCAACATCGCGGATTTCAAAGTCCATGCCTTTTTCAAAAAGCACCAGACGGCAGCGTTGCGAGAATGGGCAATTAGTACCCGAGTACAACACCATCATAAATTTATTTCCTTAAATTTCTACTTCAATACAACAAACGCTAAACAGCGGCATCAAATCTTTTGCTAAATGAAGCCCTTCGCATGAAAGACTTCATTTGATACAAATTAGTGGATATCTTTCCAGTAGGCTTTATTCAAGCGCCAAGCCAAGAGTGTGAAGATAGCCAAGAATAAGAGCACTACAACACCAAGGCGCTTACGCTCCAACTGGACTGGCTCAGCCATCCAAGAGAGAAATGAAACAAGGTCAGCAATATTGTCGTCATATTCTTCTGGCTTCATGGTGCCTGGAGTCAGCTGCTCAAAGCCTACGAATACTTTTTCTGTTCTACCTTCTTCATGTGGATCTTTGCGCTCCTCAAATTTTGCAGCACGCTCTCCCTGGAGCCGCCATAAAACATGAGGCATGCCAACGTTTGGATATACCAAGTTATTCCAACCGGTTGGACGGTCATCGTCCTTATAAAACGTGCGGAAGTAGGTATAAAGCCAATCCGTTCCACGGGCGCGAGCTTCAACTGATAAATCTGGAGGCACCTTACCAAACCATGTCTTAGCATCTTTAGGCGACATTGAGATCGTCATCAAATCACCGACCTTAGCGTCATTCAAGATCAGGTTGTCTTTAATTTGTTGATCAGTCAAACCGATATCGCGCAAGCGGTTGTAGCGCATGCTAGAAGCTGCGTGGCAATTTAAGCAATAGTTCACAAAAATCTTAGCGCCATTTTGCAAGGAAGCATTTTTACTTACGCGATCAGGGGCTTTATCCAATGGAAAGCCGCCTTCATTTGCACTGGCATTCATACCAACACCAAGCGCAGCAACCACTGCTATTGCTTGGCATAGACCCATCAAAGTTTGCAGAATTCGTTTCATACTAGTTCCTAATTTCTCTTTACTGATATCTCAGACTTAAATTAATGGGACTCAAAAGTAACGCGGCTTGGAACTGGCTTGAATGTACCAAGCTTGCTCCAGAACGGCATGGCCAAGAAAAAGCCCAGATAGTAAATAGTGCAAACCTGAGAAATCTTTTCAAATATTGGTGACGGTGGCTGAATGCCCAAGTAACCCAAAATTACGAAAGTCACTACGAATATTCCATAAATATATTTATGGAATTGTGGGCGATAGCGAATTGATTTCACTGGAGAGTTATCAAGCCAAGGCAAGAAGAACATGATCACAACTGAACCACCCATGATCACAACACCCCAGAACTTCGCATCAAACAAATAAAATCCACCGGCCAACACTAGAGCGATGGCCACACATAGACCTTTGATCTTGAAATCTTTAGCGCTCTTGGCAAACAAACCTAAAATCACCGCCAGGAAGATCCACAAAGGCAGCAAGAAGCTAGAGGTCGTAGCACGCAACATCGAATAGAACGGCGTGAAATACCAAACAGGTGCGATGTGCGGCGGTGTCTGGAATGGGTTAGCAGGTACGAAGTTATTCGCCTCGAGGAAGTATCCACCCATTTCCGGGGCAAAGAATATGATACAAGCAAAAACCATCAAAAAGCCGCCCAGATACATCACATCGTGTACTGAATAAAAAGGGTGGAATGGTATGCCATCAACCGGATGACCTTGCGCATCTAAGTTTTCTTTAATCTCAACGCCATCCGGATTGTTAGAGCCTACTTCGTGCAATGCAAGAATATGCGCTGCCACTAAACCAACCAACACCAATGGAATTGCGATCACGTGAAACGCGAAGAAACGATTGAGGGTGGCATCACCCACAACATAATCGCCGCGCAACCACAAGGAAAGATCTGGCCCAATGAATGGAATTGCAGAGAACAAATTCACAATAACTTGAGCACCCCAGTAAGACATTTGACCCCATGGGAGCAAGTAGCCAAAGAATGCTTCGCCCATTAAGCACAAGAAAATAGCGCAACCAAAGATCCAGATCAACTCACGTGGCTTGCGATAAGAACCATAGATCAAGCCACGGAACATGTGCATGTAAACCACCACGAAGAATAAAGAGGCTCCTGTGGAGTGCATATAGCGAATCACCCAACCCCAAGGCACTTCACGCATGATGTACTCAACGGACTCAAAAGCCTTAGCAGCGTCAGGCTTGTAGTTCATGGTCAAGAAAATACCGGTCACTATCTGGTTTACCAACACAACGATAGCTAATGCGCCAAAAATATAGAAAAAATTGAGGTTTTTTGGTGCGTAATACTCACTCATATGCCTCTTAAAGGCTTCAGTAACGGGTAAACGTGAGTCAACCCAAGCCATGAGTTTTTGAGCCGCTGAAGCGTCCGCTGGGACTTCTTTTTCGTGGAATGCCATTTATCTCTCCTTAGGCCTTCTTATCATCGCCAATCAGAATCTTGGTATCGCTCAAATACATATGTGGCGGTACTTCAAGGTTATCTGGGGCTGGTTTATTTTTATATACACGACCTGCCATATCAAAAGTGGAACCATGACATGGGCAAAGGAAACCACCTGGCCAAGTATTTGGCAATGACGGCTGAGGTCCTGCCTCAAACTTGGCATTAGGAGAGCAGCCTAGATGAGTACAGATACCCACTACAACTAAATACTCAGGCTTAATAGAGCGCCATTGATTCTGGGCATAAGGAGGGGTGAATTGAGATGGATCACGCAAAGAATTCGGATCAGCCAATTCATTATCAATTTTGGATAATTCAGCAACTTGCTCAGGCGTGCGACGCACCACCCAAACTGGCTTTCCACGCCATTCAGCGGTTCTCATTTCATCTGGCTTCATGCCAGTAATATCAATCTCAACAGGTGCACCTGCGGCTTTGGCGCGCTCAGAGGGCTCAAAACTGTCTATAAAAGGGTAAAGGGCTGCAGCAGCACCTACGCCACCAACTGCCGATGTGGCGATCAACCAATTGCGGCGATCCTTGTCCATACTGGGCTTGTCACTCATTTACAAAATTCCTAGAAAGGGTATTTATGGGTGGAAATTGCTTAAAGGTAAGATTTTAAAGTAAAAAGTGGGGTAAGCAAGAAAGTTATGCGGTTAATCTTAAGTTAATTGGTATTTGAATGAAAAAGGGAGTCTTTATGGGCGTTTTGAAGGAGTTTCGGGACTTTGCAGTCAAAGGCAACGTAATCGATTTGGCGGTGGGTGTCATTATTGGCGGAGCCTTTGGGAAAATCGTAGATTCCCTGGTAAATGACATCGTTATGCCAGTAGTATCGACCCTTCTAGGTGGTCATATTGATTTTACTAATCTCTTTATTGTTTTAGGGCAACTCCCGGAAGGGGTGCCAAGAACTTTTGATGCCCTTAAAAAGGCAGGTGTGCCAATTTTTGCCTATGGTAACTTCATCACCATTTCGATCAACTTTATTCTTTTGGCTTTTGTAATTTTCCAGATGGTAAAAGTGGTTAATAAAATTCGAACGATGGATGCACCACCGCCGTCGCCAACCACTGAAGATGTTGTGTTGTTGCGTGAAATTCGGGATAGCCTGAAAAAATAATCCAAATAGAGAAAATAATTAGGGCATCTCAATAAACAAAGCAAAGAAAAAACCCACTGTGAAAACACAGTGGGTTTAATTTGCAACTTAATTCTAAATTTAACACTAGGCTAGCATCAAATTAGAAAGTATGACGAATACCAACAGCGTAGTTTGATGCACTTGTGCCAACGCCGCCAGCTGCTGCAGCTGCCGGAACTGTTGCATTGTTAGTGCTGCCATTGCTTGATTGATTAGCAGCGCCGCCAGCAACGTACAAGTTAGTACGCTTGCTGAGGTAGTAATCAACACCAACCTGGTAAGTTCTGCCATTAGCTGGAGCCAAGCCCTGACCAAAGTAGGCAGCATTTGTCAAACCATAAGTAGCATAAGCTGAAATAGTTGGTGTTAACTGGCTACGAACACCAATCTGATTTGCTTGACGCTTGGTGTAGTAAGAACTATCAGCAACGTATGAAGCTTTGCGTGAAATAAATTGGTAGTAAGCCTTCAAGATACCAAAATCATAGTTGACACCAGCATAAACTTGGCTGTCTGTTGTGTTAGTACCAAAGTTGCCTGCAGATCCGTTAGAGATGGTTGGAGTTGCAGCGCCTTGCGTGAGGGCAACCGCAGTTGGTACTGAAGGGTCATAACTCTTAACGTTTTGATAAGCAGCAACAACGTTTAATTTATTCCAAACGTAGTCACCATTCAAACCCCATGCAGTGTTGTTATTTGAACCACCAACAGATGTAGTAGCACCAGAGAATCCAGCACCGGTTGATGTGGCATTGTTGTTAGCTTGAGCATAGAACAACTGACCTTGGAATCCGGAGAAACGATCAGACTGAAGCTTTAAAGCATTAGATGTGCGTGTTGTATAAGCACCTGTGTAAGCATTCAGGCTTTGGTTAGCAACTTGACCGCCGTATGCACCAACACCATAGTTGAATGTGCCAGTTGAGCTTTGAAGATTACCAGAGTAAACCGCATTACCGATAAGATTATTCATACCGGCAGCGTCAGATGTGGACATTGCGTCGAAAATAGGTGTGTACTGAGTACCAATGGTAGCTTGACCCAAACCAGATTTCTTCAAGCCAACAAATGATTGACGGTTGAAACTCAAATTACCTGCAGCTACAGTAGTTGAGGATTGGTTGTCTGGGGCTAAGGCCATTTCAACAGTGAAGATAGCAGAAGTACCGCCGCCCAAGTCTTCTGAACCTTTAAAACCTAAGCGACTTGTGGATTCAGCAGATTGGCCAAAACCAGTAGTAGTCTGCTTAATATTCGCAGCACCTTGCTGAGTGGCGTTTGAAATGTTTGCTGTATTTGCTGTACCTGGGCTTGTGCCTGAGTAATTGCTGTTAATAAAACCAACGTCCAAGATACCGTAAACGGTTACGCTGGACTGAGCTTGCGCAGCGCCAGCAAATGCTGTCATTGCTGCAACTGCTAATAGCGATTTTTTCATTCTGTAAATCTCCATAAATTGAAAGTGATGCCCATAAAACTGGGACCATTGAATTTTCCATCTTATGCCAGGCTAGACTTGGAGTATGGGTATTTATGACCTCTTTTTGCTTGTCAAAAGGTAGTTTTTTGGTTTTCTTCGTTGTATCTCGGCAACAAGATCGCTGTTTTCTGTCTTTTGTGCCCTTTGAATGCCAAAATTGTCAGATGGCAAGTCGCGAATTCTTAAAAATCCTTAGTTCAGCCCGTTTGGGTGATGCATTTTCACAACAGAAGCTGGGAGAAGCTTATCTTACTGGAGCCTTCAAAACCCCAATTCAACCTTCTAACGCATTGATTTGGCTAGAAAAATCCTATTTATCCCTTAAAAATCAGTCGACTGAAGCAGAAACCTCGCACAGCCCTCAAATTTTCAGCGTGTTGAGTCAAATAGTAAATATCCCCTTGGCTCAGACTGTAGATACCCCTGCTTTTCAGTTTGGTTGGGAGTCCTTTTGGCGACTTGCTCAATCCAATACAGAATCTGACACAACTATTGCAGCTAAATGGCAGTTGGTAGATTTGCTGATCAATCCGAGTAACCTGGAAACTCAAACGAAGCTCACAGATTGGTTAAAGAAAAATCCACCAATTTCTCTAAGCGAAAAAACATTCGCCACGGATTTAAATGGTTTGCAAAAAGTTGCTCGGCAATATTTACAGGATCTTGCGGATGGAAGCTCTCTCTTTGCCAACCAAGCAAAAGAACTCTTGATTAAGCTGCAACCCAAAAATGAAGCGCTCTCGTCGCTTTGGAATGTTTGGCTCACAGATCAAAATGAAGAAGCGCTTATTCAAGCAGCTGAATTAGGTCTCACTCTTGCAAAGCTGACATTAGGTTTGCGTTTGGCACAGCTTGACGGCAATACAGAAGGTAAATCGAATGCATCCCTCAAAAAAGCCGCTCACTGGCTAGAGCTTGCCGCCAAAGATGGTGATCGTGATGCCTGGTACGCACTAGGTGAAATTTACCGTCGCCCACAATTTTCTGGATATAGCGCCTCTGAAAGTGATCGTTGCTTTGATCGCGCCGCTGATCTTGGTCATGCCCACGCGCAATTACGTAAAGGCGCAAATCTCTGGCGCAAGCGTGAAAAGATCAAAGAAAAAGTACGTGGCCTGCAAGCATCCTACTGGGTTTGGCAGGCGCATCAGCAAGGCGTTTCTGAGGCTACTGAATTGCTCAGCAAAATATTGGCAAGCTGCCCTGATCCCAAGAAAAATGAATGGTATGAGCTTGCTCAGAGCGCAGACAAAGCTATTAACCATCATGCCGAACATAAATTAGATGAAGACTGGCTACTACTTTGTCATCGCATCATCATTGCGAATCAATTTAACTTTAGCAAAGCAGAGTTACTGCTTTCTGAAGTCGGACAACTGCAACATGAGCATTGTGTTGCAGTGGATATTCGTTGGGAGCTACCGAAGATTTTGCCAAGACTGATTCAGATAGAGACTATTCAACAACGCCGAGCCCTTTTGACCGCAGGAAAAGTTTTCGCAGGCACTGATATTGAGATTGAGGGAAACTTACGCCAAAGACGCTATCGCTTTGACCAAGTGACTCATTGGCTAATGTCTACTTTTTCGAAGAGCCTGAACCAGGCCGATGCAGAACCAGCTTAGGTGGTAGAGCCACTCTCTTCGGCTTCGGATGGCTTGGGCACATAAAGTCGTGCCACTAATAGCCCCAACTCATAAAGTAAGGTCATTGGCACAGCCAAAAGAAGTTGAGATAAGACGTCTGGTGGTGTTACAACCGCTGAGATAACAAAGGCGCCCACAATGACATATGGTCGTATTTCTTTTAGCTTGGCTAAGGAAACCATTCCCATACGCACCAGCACAACTACGACCACTGGTACTTCAAATGTAATGCCGAAAGCCAAGAAGGTGGTCATTGCAAAGCTTAAGTAGTTATCGATGTCAGTGGACATCTCTGCACCTAATGGCGCGTTATAGCTCGCCATGAACTTAAAGACTGTTGGGAAAACCAAGAAGTAAGCAAAGGCCATACCAATGATGAACAAGGTATAGCTACTCACTACCAGCGGCAGAATCAACTTGCGCTCATGAAGATAGAGTCCTGGAGCAATAAATGCCCAGAGCTGATACATCACTACTGGAAGAGCGATGATGAAGGCAACCAACATGGTGACTTTCATCGGCACAAAGAAGGAGCCTGTGACATCGGTCACAATCATTTTTCCACCTGCAGGCAAGGCACTGAGTAGCGGTTGCGCAAAGAGGTGAAAAATATCTGGGGCCCAGTAAACCAAACCTACAAAGACGATAATGATCGCCAGAGATGCCTTAATAATGCGATCACGCAACTCAAATAGATGAGAAAGAAAAGATTCTTGTAGTCCCGAATCTTCAGTGGAGTTATTTTCTGTCATGCCAATCTATTTTTATTTAGCAGCGCTGTGATGAAAACGTTTCATTCTGGCGGCACCAGATTGCACTCGAGTTCGTAGGCCAGAAGAGCGCTTAAACCAAATTGGTCTAGCAGCACGTCTGACGCCCCAGCTATTGCGACCCTGGCGCTTCGTCTTGCGCAACACTTCTTTTTCATCAAGAGGTGGCTTTTCAAAACTCGTTTCGAAAATGTCCGCTTGATCAGTTAGATTGGCACTTGCTTCGCTGGCAACGGAGTGAATACTGTTTTCAACTTCCTTGAGGGCGGAAACACTCTCTTCTCGGAACTTTTTAAATTCCTCAATCTCCATTTGACGATTGACTTCAGATTTCACGTCAGCCATGTAGCGCTGCGCACGACCAAATAAGTTACCAGCCATGCGGGCTACTTTAGGCAAGCGCTCTGGACCAACCACGACCAAAGCAACAACTGCAATCAGCGCAAGTTTTGAAACCCCTAAATCAATCATCTCAGGGAGCTAAGTGAGGACCGCACGAGTTTCAATTGCGCCTTGTACAAATTATTTATTAAGGTCTTTAGCCTGCACATCGACCGTTTTGTCTGCAGTAGCAGAGCTTTGCGGAATTTGATCTTTTGGCGCTTCAGCAGCCTTCATGCCGTCCTTAAAACCCTTAACAGCACCGCCCAAGTCCTCACCAATATTACGCAATTTCTTAGTACCGAATACCAACATCACGATGACCAAAACAATTAACCAATGCCAAATGCTAAATGAACCCATCTCTAATCTCCTTGGATTATTTTTTCCAGGGGCGCGGACCGCCCATCACATGCAGGTGCAAGTGATAAACCTCCTGCCCACCATCTACCCCGTTGTTTACCATCAATCTAAAGCCACCATCTCTTCCGGGACGACAGCCTTGCTCTTTGGCAAGACGGGGTGCCAATTCCATCATTCTACCTAGCAAAGGTGTATCTTCGCTTTCTGCTGACTCCAGCATGGGAATGTGCTTCTTTGGGATTACCAAGAAATGCACCGGTGCAGCTGGATTGATGTCCTTAAAGGCGTAGATTTCTTCATCCTCATAAACCTTTTGGGATGGGATCAAACCTTGAGAAATCTTACAAAACAAGCAATTAGGATCGTGTGACATCACTTTTTGAGACTTATTCTTTATTGGCTGCTTTTCTGGCAGCTTTTTCTTCAATCCCCGAGGTACCCAAACGACGGTCGAGTTCCGCAATGACATCTTCTGGCCGCAAATTAAATTGAGAGAGCGCAATCAAGCAGTGAAACCAAAGATCCGCTATTTCACCAATCAAGAGCTTTTTTTGCTCAGGGGCTAAATTAGAGCTACGTGCATCTTTGGCGGCCATTACAGCCTCAGTAGCTTCTTCGCCAATCTTTTTCAAGATGCCATCATCACCCTTGGAGAATAGCAAAGCGGTATAGGAGGTCTTTGGGTCAGCGTTGCCTGCTTTAAAGGCATCCCGGCGCTGATCCACTACATCAGCCAAATGGGCCAATCCAGAATCTAAATGAGAAGGTTTATTTGCTAAGTTACTCATGGGATCATTTTATGTCTTTTATTTCTTTGACAAGGACTCATCTACCCAAGTCGACTTGCTTGAATCCCATTGCTGGAAAAAACAGCTGTGTTCGCCAGTGTGGCAAGCAATCCCATCTTTTTGCTCGACGATAAGCAAAATCGTATCCCCATCGCAATCCAAACGAATTTCTTTCACCTTCTGGATATGACCTGATTCTTCACCCTTATGCCAAAGCTTTTGCCGCGAGCGAGTCCAATACACCGCCTCACCTAAACGTAAAGTTGCCAATAAGGCATCACGATTCATCCAAGCCATCATCAGGATGTCCTGGCTACCAAATTCTTGAGCAATGACTGGAACTAAGCCCTGCTCATTCCACGAAACTGCGTCAAGCCAAGGGCCTGCTTGAATCGAGTCTATTGGGGTAAATGTGCTCTGGGCTTTGCTCATACCTAAACTTTACAGCGAATCCTAGAAATTTTGAAAAAGTTGCTGTGCAGCTTAGATGCGAACTGGAATTCCTTGGGTCGCCATATATTCTTTTGCCTGCTGCACAGTGTATTCACCATAGTGGAAGATGCTGGCAGCTAATACAGCGTCAGCATGTCCTTTGGTGATGCCATCAACTAAGTGCTGCAAATTACCCACCCCACCTGAGGCAATCACTGGGACTGAAACGGCATCACTCACAGCAGCAGTAAGCGCCAAATCAAAGCCATCTTTGCTGCCATCACGGTTCATGCTAGTTAAAAGAATCTCGCCTGCACCCCGTTTAGCAACCTCAGTAGCCCAGGTAACCACATCCATTCCGGTCGCAGTTCTGCCGCCATGGGTGAACACTTCCCAATTACCAGTCTCAGTTTGCTTAGCATCAATCGCCACCACAATACATTGAGAGCCGTAATAGGCGGCTGCATCAGAAACTAAATCTGGATTAGCGACTGCAGAAGAATTCATACTTACTTTATCGGCGCCAGCATTGAGCAAGCGACGTACGTCAGCAACTGCACGCACACCACCGCCAACAGTTAAGGGAATAAAAACTTGTGATGCCACATCTTCAATGATGTGCAGAATCAAGTCACGCCCATCAGATGTTGCGGTGATGTCTAAGAAAGTCAGTTCGTCGGCGCCTTGACCGTCATAACGTTTAGCGATTTCTACGGGGTCGCCAGCATCGCGCAAACCTACAAAGTTCACACCCTTAACAACGCGCCCTGCCGTAACATCCAAACAAGGAATAATTCGCTTCGTTAACACTAGATAATTTTCTTTGCGTACTTGAGAGTTAACTCATCAGCATATTTTTGAGCGGCCGCAAGATCAAGGTCGCCAGCGTAAATAGAGCGTCCTGCGATCACGCCCATCACGCCCTCTTCTTTAGCTTTGCAAAGTGCTTCAATATCTTGATTATTAGAGAGGCCGCCACTAGCAATAACCGGAATGCGAATGGCTTGAGCCAGCTTAATCGTGGCTTCAATATTAACGCCCTTGAGCATCCCGTCACGACCGATGTCTGTATAGATAATGGCTTCTACGCCCCAATCTTCAAACTTCTTAGCGAGATCAATCACTTCATGACCGGTAATCTTGCTCCAACCATCAGTAGCTACTTTGCCATCACGAGCATCCAGGCCAACCATCACATGACCAGGAAATGCAGTGCAGGCATCTTGCACAAAGCCAGGATTTTTCACTGCTGCAGTACCAATAATGACGGTACTGATGCCATCATCTAATAAACGTTCAATCGTTTCTAGATCACGAATACCACCACCGAGCTGAACAGGGATTTCATCTCCAACTGCCTTCAAAATAGATTTGATCGCTGATTCGTTTTTCAGCTTCCCTGCAAACGCACCGTTGAGATCTACTAAATGCAATCGGCGTGCGCCCTTACTAATCCAATGCGCAGCCATAGCACCCGGGTCTTCAGAAAACACTGTAGCCTTGTCCATATCACCTTGTTCAAGTCGAACACAGTGACCGTCTTTAAGATCAATTGCAGGAATGAGCAGCATAGTGAGGCGCTAATAAATATTTAAGGTTGCCAAGAAACAAAATTTTGATAAAGCTTTAATCCGTATTCTGCACTTTTTTCTGGATGAAATTGAGTTGCAAAAATATTATCCCGTGCAACTGCAGAAGTAAACCAATCACCATATTCCGTAGATCCCGAAGTATCTTCTTTGCGTTGCGGCACTACATAGTAGCTATGCACAAAGTAAAAACTCGTTAAATCTGGAATTCCATCCCAAATTGGATGCCGACAGTCTTGGCGCACTTGATTCCAGCCCATATGCGGTACTTTATAAGCTGAGCCATCAGCCTGCTTTTTGCCAGCCAATTCAAAACGACGCACTTCACCGGGAATAAGGCCTAAACAAGAAGTCCATTGCTCGTTGGGGCGAACTTCAGCGCTTTTATCAAATAGCATTTGCTCGCCCACACAAACCCCTAATAAAGGTTTATTTTTGGAAGCTTCTAGCAATGCCTCCAAAAGGCCAGACTCTTCGAGGTGTTTCATGCAATCTGGCATAGCACCCTGGCCAGGTAGCACTACTCTGTCAGCAGAACGAATTTCTTCTGGCTTATGCGCAATCAATACATTGTCATCAGGCGCAACATGATGAAATGCCTGATACACGGAACGAAGGTTACCCATTCCATAATCCACGATCGCAATGGTTTGCGCCAAAATTTAGCCTATCTTTGCTTTTATCGAACGGGCAACTAGAAGATCTAGATTAGAGGCTGCCTTTGGTTGAAGGAACGACACCTGAGGCGCGCGGATCAATTGCCAGAGCCATGCGCAAAGCACGACCAAAGGCCTTGAATACCGTTTCAATCTGGTGGTGCGCATTAATGCCACGCAGATTATCAATATGCAAAGTCACTCCCGCATGGTTTACAAAACCACGGAAGAACTCAATACTGAGATCAACATCAAAGTCGCCTACACGAGCGCGAGTAAAAGGAACATTGAATTCCAGGCCTGGGCGACCAGAAAAATCGATCACTACACGGGAAAGGGTTTCATCCAAAGGTACATAAGAATGGCCATAACGAGTAATACCCGCCTTGTCGCCAACTGCCTTTGAAAAGGCCTGCCCCAATGTAATGCCCACATCCTCAACAGTGTGATGATCATCAATATGGGTATCGCCTTGAGCAACGACCTTGAGATCAATCATGCCGTGACGGGCTATCTGATCGAGCATATGGTCCAAGAAAGGCACACCTGAGGCTAGCTCAGCCTTACCAGTGCCATCTAAATTGATGGAAATTTGAATTTTGGTTTCCGAAGTGTTTCGGGTAACGTCGGCTTGCCGCATGCTTCATTGCGCCGCGAGGCGAAGTGTTGATTGAAGCCTCATAATATCATTCCTAGAAGATACATAAATGCTGAAATTGCTTCACTTTCTTTCTGTTTTTTGACCCGAGTACCCTCATGAGCCGTTTTTGGAGCCCTGTTGTTCAAACTTTGACCCCCTATGTTCCTGGGGAGCAACCGCAAATGCAGCGGTTGGTTAAGCTCAACACCAACGAGAGCCCCTATGGCCCATCGCCTAAAGCGCTCGCAGCTATCAGTAGCCAAACCAACGAGGATTTACGCCTGTATCCAGATCCAGAGGGTGCAGCCTTAAAACAAGCAATTGCCAAATTACATGGCCTAAATCCAAACCAAGTATTTTTAGGAAACGGTTCAGACGAAGTTCTGGCCCATGTCTTTGCTGGATTGCTGAAACAAAGTAAGCCAGTACATTTTCCAGATATCACCTACAGTTTCTATCCGGTCTACTGCAAGCTCTTTGGTATCGAATACAAAACTGTCCCGCTAGGAACAGAGTTCGAAACCAATACGATTGATTACTTCGCACCAAACGGTGGAATTATTTTCCCTAATCCCAATGCCCCAACTGGCAGATCAATTCCTCGCTCAGAAATTGAAAAACTTCTCGCAAAAAATACGGATTCAGTAGTTGTCATTGATGAAGCCTACGTTGATTACGGAACAGAATCTTGCATTCCACTATTGCGCGGTAGCAACTGCCCAGAAAATCTCTTAGTAGTACATACGCTTTCTAAATCCAGGGCGCTGGCCGGTCTACGTGTTGGCTTTGCAGTTGGTCACCCCGCCTTGATTGAAGGCCTGGAGCGTGTCAAGAATAGCTTCAACTCTTATCCATTGGGGCGTCTTGCCCAAGCGGGTGCCATTGCTGCGATTGAAGATCAAGCGCACTTAGAGGCAACAAGCACCAAGGTAATCAAGACGCGCTCAAAACTAATTGAAGAACTAAAAACTTTAGGTTTTGAGACATTGCCTTCAACGGCAAACTTTATTTTCACTCGCCACCCAAAACATGCTGGTGCAAAAATTTATCAAGCCTTGAGAGATCGCGGCATCATCGTGCGCCACTTCAAGTCACCACGTATTGAAGAATTCTTACGTATTACGATCGGCACAGATGAACAAAGCGGCGAACTCGTCGCCGCTCTAAAAGAAATACTAGCTTAAGTTCGTTTTCGTTTATTTCTTTAGACGCATCTCAGCAGCACGTGCATGCGCTTGCAAGCCTTCACCACGGGCCAGGGTGCTTGCTACAGCACCCAAACTCTGAGCACCGGCCTCGCTCACTTCAATCATGCTCGAACGCTTGATGAAGTCATAAACACCCAAGGGCGATGAAAAACGAGCTGTTCGAGCTGTAGGCAGTACATGGTTTGGGCCAGCGCAATAATCACCCAAGGACTCGCTGGTGTAATTGCCCATAAAAATAGCGCCAGCATGACGAATCTGCTCTGCCCACTTCCGCGGATCTTCGGCACAGATTTCTAAGTGTTCTGCGGCAATAGCATTCGCTATCTCACAGGCCTCAGTCATGTCTTTAACCTGAATCAGCAGCGCGCGATTGGTCAAGGAAGCTTCAATTACTTTTGCCCTTGGCATCTCAGGCAGCAACTTGTTGATACTTATCTGAACTTGCTCAATAAAGGCCGCATCAGGACACAATAGAATCGACTGCGCTTGCTCATCATGTTCCGCTTGAGAGAACAGGTCCATAGCAATCCAATCTGGATTGGTAGTGCCATCACATAAAACCAAAATTTCTGAAGGGCCGGCGATCATATCGATGCCCACTCTGCCAAATACTCTGCGCTTTGCAGCAGCTACATATGCATTGCCTGGACCAACAATCTTATCTACCGATGGGATAGTCTTAGTGCCATAAGCCAATGCACCTACAGCTTGAGCGCCGCCAATCGTAAACACGCGATCTACACCCGATAAATAAGCAGCAGCCAATACCAAAGGATTCCGTGCGCCATCTGGAGTAGGCACCACCATAATGACTTCAGTCACGCCAGCAACCTTTGCAGGAATCGCGTTCATCAATACAGAGGATGGGTAGGCTGCCTTACCGCCAGGCACATAAATGCCCACACGGTCTAAAGCGGTAACTTTTTGTCCAAGACGTGTGCCATCTGCCTCTTCATATTCCCAAGAGTGGCAGCCCGCTTCAATTTTTTGTTTCTCGTGATATGCACGCACTCTTTTTGCCGCAATATCTAAAGCATTCTTTTGCTCGGCAGATAAAGAGCTGTAGGCTTGCTCTAGTTCCTGATGAGGAATTTCCAGTTCAGAAACATTGGAGATATTCAGACGATCAAATTGCTTAGTAAAGGAGATTACTGCTTCGTCACCCTGCTTTTGAACAGCTGACAAAATTTCGACAACTGCAGCATCAATCGCAACATCATCGGCAGCAGGCAAGGAAAGACTAGAAAGCAGGGTTTCTTTGAAACCTGTATCTTTACTGTTGAGACGCTTAAGCTGTACTTGTGCAGACATTGATTGATTATTTCAACAAATCAAAAATAGGTTGCAACTGTGCACGCTTACGTTTGTACGAAGCTTGATTGACTACCAAACGGGCACTGATATCGGCAATGGGCTCAACTTCCACCAAGCCGTTCGCTTTGAGCGTATTTCCGGTAGAGACTAAGTCCACAATGGCATCGGCCAAACCTACCAAAGGTGCAAGCTCCATGGAGCCATAGAGCTGAATCGTATCGATATGTACACCTTTATTAGCAAAGTGCTCGCGCGCGCACTTGACATATTTGGTTGCGACTTTTAAACGAGAGCCTTGCTTGACAGCCGCAGCGTAATCAAACCCTTCTCGAACCGCAACGGACATGCGGCACTTAGCAATATTCAAATCAAAAGGCACATATAAACCATCCGTGCCTTTTTCCATCAATACGTCTAAACCTGCAACACCAAAATCAGCACCGCCAAATTGAACATAGGTTGGCACATCCGAGGCACGCACAATAATCAAACGAACATCTGGATTAGATGTCTCAATAATGAGTTTGCGAGACTTCTCAGGATCCTCTTTCGGCACAATACCGACCTTAGACAGGATCTCTGCGGTTTCTTCGAAGATGCGGCCCTTAGAGAGGGCTAAAGTCAATTTCATGACTTAATTATCTCTCAGCCTCACTTGATGCGCTCGATCTTGGCACCCAGGAGGGTCAACTTTTGCTCCATACGGTCATATCCGCGGTCTAAGTGATAAATCCGATCCACCTGGGTTTCACCTTGAGCGGCCAGTCCAGCAATGACTAAGCTGGCAGAAGCGCGCAGGTCAGTTGCCATGACAATCGCGCCCGAGAGCTTATCTACACCTTGTGCAATGGCAGTATTCCCTTCAATAGCAATATCAGCACCCAAGCGATTGAGCTCTTGAACGTGCATAAAGCGGTTCTCAAAAATAGTTTCGGTAATCATTGCACTGCCACTAGCCACTGCATTTACAGCCATCAATTGGGCCTGCATATCCGTTGGAAATGCTGGGTACTCTGAGGTACGGAAACTCACTGCCTTTGGGCGCTCATGCATAGAGGCTTTGATCCAATCAGGACCCACCTCCATTTGCAAGCCAGCCTCTTTGAGCTTGACCATCACCGCATCTAAAGTGTCGGGACGACAGTGCTTTACTAGCACTTCACCGCCAACAGCAGCTACAGCGCAAAGAAAGGTGCCTGCCTCAATCCGATCTGAAATCACGGAGTGCTCAGCTCCATGAAGTTTCTCAACCCCTTCAATCACCAAGCGATCGCTTCCAATACCCGAAATTTTGGCGCCCATCTTCACGAGCAATTCGGCTAAGTCACCTACCTCAGGTTCACGTGCAGCGTTTTCTAAAATAGTTGTGCCAGATGCCAATGTGGCAGCCATCAATAAATTTTCTGTACCGGTCACGGTAATCATGTCGGTCAAAATCGAAGCACCCTTGAGGCGATCGGTTTGTGGCTTTGTTTCGGCTTGGATATAACCACTCTTAATTTTGATATTGGCACCCATGGCCTTTAGGCCCTTGATGTGTTGATCAACTGGTCTTGCGCCAATTGCACAACCGCCTGGCAATGAAACCTTGGCACTATGCATTCTGGCCAATAGAGGGCCAAGCACCAAGATAGAGGCGCGCATGGTTTTCACCATCTCATAGGTAGCTTCTGAACTCTTAATCACGGCGGCATTGAGAACTACATGATTGCGATCGCTAGCATCGGGAAAACTCACAACCACGCCAATTTCTTGTAGAAGCTTGAGCATTGTGCGCACATCTTGCAGGTCTGGAAGATTTCGCAAAACTACTGGTTGATCGGTCAAGAGACAAGCACACAAAATGGGTAGGGCAGCGTTCTTTGCACCAGCGATAACGACCTCACCCTTGAGTGGGGTTCCGCCAACCATTCGTAATTTATCCATGAAACGATTCCAGTAAAAACTTTTTAATGTGATTTAAATCTTGCTCTTATGCGCCTGAGTTCTGAGCAAATTCTTCGGGCGTAAATGCCTTAATAGATAAGGCATGAACTTCCGCCTTCATGCGATCACCCATCGCACCGTAAACCAATTGATGGCGCTGTACGAGACGCTTGCCATCAAACTCTGGACTGACAATCGTTGCAAAAAAATGCTGTCCATCACCCTCTACCTCAATATGGGTACAGTTAATTCCCTGCTTGATATAGCCCTCAATTTGCTCGGGGGTTGGCAACATACTTCTCTCCTAATAAGACTAAATAGTGCAAATCATTAATGCCGCAGCTTATAGCCCTTTTGTAATAGGCGTAAAGCAATAGCTGAAACAATTACAAAGAAACAGAGCACGATTGCAAGACTGCTCCACGGGGACGCATCAGAAACCCCAAAGAAGCCATAACGGAAACCGTCAATCATGTAAAAGAATGGGTTGAAATGCGATACAACTTGCCAGGCAGGAGTCAAAGAGTGAATCGAATAAAAGACTCCCGATAACATTGTGGCAGGCATCACGATGAAGTTTTGGAAAGCAGCCAACTGATCATATTTATCTGCCCAGATACCCGCTATTAATCCCAAGCTACCGAGTATGGCAGCGCCTAAAAAGGCAAACGCCAAAATCCAAAGTGGGTACTCTAAGGCCGGCATTCCGAACCAAAGGGTAATTAAAAATACGCCCAGGCCAACAACGATGCCGCGAAAGACTGCAGCCAAAATATAGGCTGCATAAAACTCAACATGACTTAATGGAGCAAGCAATACAAACACCAGATTGCCAGTCACTTTTGACTGAATAAGTGACGAAGAGGTATTTGCGAATGCGTTTTGCAATACGCTCATCATGACCAAGCCTGGGATGAGGAAGGCCGTATAGCTCAAGCGCCCATATACTTCCCGACCCTCCAATACATGGCCAAAAATCATCAGATAAAGGACGGCCGTTAAGACGGGGGCTGCAACCGTCTGAAAGGCCACCTTATAAAAACGCTTCACCTCTTTTAATAAGAGTGTTGGAAAGCCACTGCCATATTCAAGTGTGGACTTGTTCAGAGCTTTACTTGTAGCTTTGCTCACAGTCCACCCCCAGACATAATGTTGACAAACACCTCTTCTAAATCAGTCTTGCCTTCGCCATCTTTTTTCACTGAACCATAACGACTGAGTAGATTGGCGGTGGTATCTAGTGCAACAATCTTGCCCTGCTTGAGCATCGCAATGCGCTGACACAATGCTTCAGCCTCTTCTAAGTAATGGGTAGTTAACACAATCGTGTGGCCATCTTGATTGAGTCTGCTAATGAATTGCCACAAAGACTGACGCAACTCGACATCAACGCCAGCGGTTGGCTCATCTAAAATAATGACAGGCGGACAATGCACTAAAGCTTGGGCAACCAATACCCGACGCTTCATCCCACCAGACAAAGAGCGCATATTGCTATCCGCTTTTGAAGTGAGATCTAGATTAGCCATGATCTCGTCAATCCAAGCATCGTTATTGCGAATGCCGAAGTAGCCCGACTGAAATTGCAAGGTCTCACGAACAGTAAAGAAGGGGTCGAAGACCAGCTCTTGTGGAACAACGCCCAACATGCGACGTGCATCGCGGAATGACTTTTGAACATCTGCACCCAAGATAGCAGCATGTCCTCTATCGGCCCCGACCAAACCAGCCAAGATAGAGATCAGTGTGGTCTTACCAGCCCCATTGGGACCTAGAAGTCCAAAAAATTCACCTGGCTCAATAGCTAATGAAACATCATTAAGGGCTTGCAGGGCTCCATAATGCTTTGAAATATTTTTAATTGAAATTGCTGAGTGCATGCTCTTATAAACCCAGCAATGCGGAGACGCCATAGACGTTAGCTAGTACTTTGAGTTTATCTGGGGAATGCTCAATAGATAAGACTTTTCCATCTGCCTGTAACTTTTTTTGCCAAGCCAATAAAACAGTCAACACGGTAGAGTCAAAATCTTTAAGCGCAGAGCAATCTACTGTTTGCAACGTGGCAGCATTTAACAAACCCTCTTTGTGCAACTGAAGAGCATTTTCTTGTGTAACTGTCTTAGGTAAAAGAAAGGGCATGGTCTAAAGGCTTAAATTAATTTGCTGGTTTAGCAGTAGCCAATTGCTTATTACGGTCTTGTAAGAATTTTACGAGGCCCTCAACACCATTTTGACTTATCTGATTAGCGAACTGATTGCGATAAGCTTCTACCAACCAAACACCCATGATGTTCATGTCGTAAACCTTCCAGCCCTTATCAGTACTCTCCAGGCGGTAATCTAGGGGGACTGGATCGCCGCGACCAAGCACGACAGTTTTCACAATCACTTCTTTGTCATCGGGCGCAGCTCGTAAGGCTTTAAATTGCACAGTTTGATCACGCAACTGGCTTAATGCACCAGAGTAAGTGCGAATGAGCAGATTCTTAAATTCAGAAGTGAGTTGAGCCTGTTGTTCGGGGGTCGCTTTTTTCCAATTCGGGCCCATAGCCATTTCGGTAGTGCGGCGCATATCGGTATAAGGAACAATTTTCTTGTCGACCAAATCCACGATTTTAGGAATATTTCCCTTTTGAATTTCTGGATCCGCTTTCACGGAGGCCATTACGTCTGTAACAACCATTTTGATCAAAGCGTCTGGCGGGGTAGATTGATCAGGCACTTGAGCAAACAAGGCGCTGGAAAACAGAAACAGACCCATTGCTAGGTATTTAGAAATCGTTTTGCAACTTGTCATATGTCCGTCCGCTTTTATTTACTACATTGATTTCAACTGAGAGCTAATTTTAGCCCTCTAAGCCTTACTCATAGCCATTCTCATAAGCTGGCATCAAAGGCTCTTCGTCATCACGGCCCTCATTAATTTGATACGCACGCCTTTGAATATAAGCATCACGCATAAAACTGTACTTATCGATGGCGGCACCATCTAATAAGTCACCCGCTTCGTAATAAGTATTACGTGTATTGACTACACGTAAGCCAGTAATACTATTTCGGAGGGCAACGTCGGGCAGCAACCTAAATAAGTAATCAGACTCCAAGTCAGCAACCGTACCAAAGGAATCGCGCACATTGCTAGGACCAAAGAAAGGTAGCACCACATATGGCCCTGCAGGCACGCCCCACACGCCAAGTGTTTGACCCCAATCCTCTTTGTGCTTTTCAAGGCCGCCTGGCGTTGCTAGATCTAGGAAACCACCCAAACCCATGGTGGTATTGACAACCACTCGCATGAGGTCATTAAATGCAAAATCTGGCTTGCCCTGTAATAAGTTATACAAAGCGGTATAGATATCGTTGTAGTTACTAAAGAAGTTGTAAATGCCTTCGCGGACAAACTCGGGCAACACAAATCGATATCCCGCCACTACTGGCTTCAGTAAATAAGCATCTAAACCTTCATTGAACTCAAATACTGAGCGATTGAATGGCTCCCACGGATCATTTGGGGAGCGCTCAACCCCTGCAGGAATAGACGCGCAGCCCACTAACGCAACAGCCACACAAAGCAAGATGCATTGCTTCATCTTGCCAATGAACTTGACTGCAAAAAACATTATTTTGCTGCGCCTTTTTCTTGACCGCTATCAGCCGCCTTGTTATACAAGAACTGACTAATTAAATTTTCAAGAACAATGGCAGACTGGGTTTGAGAAATCTTTTCACCATTGGTCAACATCTCGTCCGAACCACCAGCCTCTAGGCCAATGTACTGTTCACCCAATAAGCCTGAAGTCAAAATCTTTGCAGATGAATCTTTAGGGAACTTATAAGAATCCTCAATAGTCATCACTACTGTGGCTTGATACGTTTTGTCATCAAAAGAAATGTTGGCAATACGTCCAACCACTACGCCTGCACTCTTTACGGGAGCTCGGGGCTTCAACCCACCAATATTGTCAAAGCGCGCAGAAATTTTGTAGGTTGGCGCAAAAGACACGGCGTTCATATTGCCAACCTTCAATGCAAGAAATAATGCTGCCAACAAACCTATGGCAACAAAAATTCCTACCCAGATATCAATTGCACTTTTTCTCATAAGAGCCTCAGTTTATTCTTTCTAATTCGAGAACATCATTGCGGTTAGCAGGAAATCTAAGGCTAATACCGACAAAGAAGAAATCACCACAGTACGTGTAGTTGCCTGTGATACCCCTTCAGGCGTTGGTTTGGCTTCATAACCTTGATAGAGAGCAATAAAAGTCACCGCCACACCGAAAACTACGCTTTTTATTAGGCCATTACCAATATCAGAAAACAGATCCACGCCACCTTGCATTTGAGACCAAAAAGCCCCGGAATCGACTCCAATTAAGGGGACTCCGACAAAGTAGCCACCCATGACGCCTACTGCCGTAAAAATCGTTGCCAAAATTGGCATGGAAATAATGCCGGCCCAAAGTCGAGGAGCAATCACGCGACTCAGCGGGTCTACAGCCATCATCTCCATAGCGCTTAGCTGCTCACCAGCCTTCATCAGGCCAATTTCTGCAGTCAAAGAAGTGCCGGCACGACCCGCAAACAATAAGGCGGTAATGACTGGGCCTAATTCACGAGTAAGAGATAAAGCAACCAAGAGACCTAAAGCTTGTTCTGAGCCATAACGATTTAAGGTGTAGTAACCCTGCAGCCCCAAAACAAATCCAACAAACAAACCAGAGACCGCAATAATCACAAAAGAGTGATTGCCTACAAATAAAATTTGATCTAGAACCAAGCGCGGTCTTTTTAGCAAAAAACCTGAGCGCCAAATAACCACAGCAAACATACGTGCAGCAAGACCAAGGCTGGCTAAATTGCGGCGAATAAAAAATCCAAGGTCGCCCAATAAGTCTAATAACTTGTGAAGCGCAGTCATTAAGCCCTCACTCCAAAATCTTCTTCCAAGCTTTGACCTGGGTAATGGAATGGCACAGGACCATCTGGGGCAGCATCTAAAAACTGTCTTACGAAAGGATCAGTAGAGCGACTCAGCTCTTCAGGAGTGCCTTGTGCGCCAATCTTTCCATTTGCAATGAAATACACGTAATCCGCGATTTCAAATGTTTCCTCGACATCGTGAGTCACCAATAAACTCGTGGCTCCCAAGGCGTTATTCAGATCACGAATCAACCTTGCAGTAATTCCTAATGAGATTGGGTCCAGACCAGCAAAGGGCTCGTCGTACATGATGAGAGGAGGGTCTAGTGCAATCGCTCTAGCCAAGGCAACACGTCTTGCCATGCCGCCAGAAATTTGTGAAGGCATTAAATCACGTGCACCACGCAAGCCTACAGCATTCAATTTCATAAGTACGAGTGAGCGCAAAAGCTCTTCGCTCAAATGAGTATGTTCACGCAATGGGAATGCAACGTTTTCAAAAACGCTCAAGTCAGTAAATAAAGCACCGAACTGAAAAAGCATGCCCATGCGACGACGAGCCGCCATCAATTGTTCACCGCTCATCTTGCCAATATCTTGGCCCTCGAATAAGACTTGTCCCGCTTGAGCAGTAAATTGACCGCCGATTAAACGCAGGATGGTTGTTTTTCCACAGCCAGATCCACCCATCACCGCAACTACTTGACCGCGACGAAACTCCATATTGAGTCCCGACAAAATTTGTCGCTCACCAGGCGCATAGGAAAAGTTGACGTCTTTGATAGAGACGACAACTTCACCTAGGGGTTTTTGGACATCCAATGAGCTTGGCTGAGGACTATTCATATCCCCGATATTATCGGGGTAAAACAGATGACCCCATTAAATACTGGTCTACTGCTTGGGCGCATTGGCGACCTTCACGAATTGCCCAAACCACCAAAGACTGTCCTCGACGCACATCACCCGCCGCAAACACCTTAGGAACATTAGTTTGGTAGGCATTCTGACCCTCAACAGTAGCTTTAGCATTGCCCCGTGCATCTTTTTCAACTCCAAAGGCACTCAGCATTTGCTGAACTGGGGATACAAAGCCCATAGCCAAGAGCACCAAATCTGCCTTGATCTCAAATTCGGAATTAGGGACTTCAGCCATCTTGCCATCTTTCCACTCCAAACGAACGCCGATTAGCTTCTCAACTTTGCCATTTTTGCCTTCAAAACGCTTGGTTCCAACAGACCAGTCGCGATCACAACCTTCTTCATGTGAAGAGGAAGTACGCAACTTTGTTGGCCAATAAGGCCAAACCAAAGGTTTGTTTTCTACTTCTGGTGGCTGTGGGAGCAATTCAAACTGGGTAATCTTGGTAGCACCATGACGGTTTGAAGTGCCTACACAATCAGAGCCTGTATCACCACCACCAATTACAACAACATGCTTATCTGTTGCGCGAATTTCATTTTTGAAATCGCCAGCATTTTCTTTGTTTTGTGGAATTAAAAATTCCAATGCAAAATGCACGCCCGCCAACTCACGGCCCGGAACAGGTAAATCACGTGGCTGCTCTGCACCGCCAGTAACTACTACCGCATCAAAATCTTTCATCAACTGTTCTGGCGCAACGGTTTTGGTGGAGTAATTTTTTACTTCAGGACCAAAAGCTTCTTTACCAACAAAAACGCCCGTTTCAAATTTCACACCTTCTGCTTGCATTTGTTCAACCCGGCGGTCGATCAACCACTTTTCCATCTTGAAATCAGGAATGCCGTAGCGGAGTAATCCGCCAACGCGATCGTTCTTTTCAAATACGGTCACATCGTGACCAACGCGAGCCAATTGCTGTGCAGCTGCCATGCCTGCTGGGCCACCACCAACTACTGCTACTTTTTTCCCAGTCTTAGTCTTGGATGGTTGCGGCTTAACCCAGCCATTTTCCCATCCCTTATCAATGATGGCGTGCTCAATGGACTTAATGCCAACCGCTTCACTATTAATACCTAAAGTACAAGCAGCCTCACAAGGAGCAGGGCAAATCCGGCCAGTAAATTCTGGGAAGTTATTAGTCGATTGCAAAACATCCAATGCATTCTTCCAGTCACTATGAAATACCAAATCATTAAAGTCGGGGATGATGTTGTTTACTGGGCAACCGCTATTACAAAACGGGATACCGCAATCCATGCAACGTGCACCTTGAACCTTGGCCTCTTCATCAGTTAAAACGGCAACGAACTCTTTGTAATGATGGAGGCGTTTAACTGGCACTTCGTATGTTTCATCGACGCGCTCAAACTCCATAAATCCAGTGACCTTACCCATATCTAATCCTTAGTATCTTTTCTTAATGTCTTAATTAATTAAGCAGCAACAGTTTTGTTTTGAGCTTTTTCCCACAACTCACCGAGTGCACGTTTGTACTCAGTTGGAAGCACCTTCACAAAATGACCGCGGGCATTTTCCCAGTCAGCCAAAATTGCCTTAGCGCGCTCAGAGCCGGTATGACGGAAGTGCCGCTCAATCAAGCCCTTTAAGATTTGCTCATCTGTTAAACGCTCGCCACCATCTTTTACATCGACAGGGGCATGCCATTGAGACTGCGGCATCTTGGCAATCTGTTCAGAAGAAGGTAATACTTTTTCCAAGCTTGCCATCGTCGTATTGCAGCGCTTGTCGAACAAGCCATCCTCGTCATAAACATAAGCAATACCGCCGCTCATGCCTGCTGCAAAGTTACGGCCTGTAGCACCCAAGACAACAACAGTTCCACCAGTCATGTATTCACAACCATGGTCGCCAGTGCCCTCTACAACAGTAGTTGCGCCAGAATTACGAACCGCGAAACGTTCGCCAGCTACGCCATTAAAGAATGCTTCACCAGCAATCGCACCATAGAGAACGGTATTGCCAACAATAATGTTCTTAGCCGTATCACCACGGAACTCGTGTGGGGCACGAACAATAACGCGGCCGCCTGATAAACCTTTGCCAACGTAGTCATTACCATCACCCACCAAATCCAAGGTAATGCCGCGTGCCAAGAAAGCAGCAAAGCTTTGGCCAGCCGTACCATTCAACTGAATATGAATGGTGTCATCGGGCAAACCTGCATGACCATATCGTTGAGCAACTTCACCTGAAAGCATTGCGCCGACAGTACGGTTGACGTTTTTCACAGGAACAATAAAGGAGACTTTTTCACCACGCTCTAATGCAGGCTCACTCTTCTCAATCAAAATATTGTCGAGTGCGCTAGCTAGGCCATGGTCTTGTGTCAAGACTTGATAACGTGGAACTTCAGCGGCAACTTCTGGCTCAGCAAAGATCTTGCTGAAATCCAAGCCATGAACTTTCCAATTTTCAATCCCTTTACGGGTATCTAACAAATCAACGCGTCCAATTAAGTCATCAAACTTACGAATACCTAATTGCGCCATGAGTTCGCGGGCTTCTTCAGCAATAAAGAAGAAGAAGTTCACAACATGCTCTGGCTTGCCAGAAAATTTCTTACGAAGTTCTGGGTCTTGGGTAGCTACGCCAACTGGGCAAGTGTTCAAATGACACTTACGCATCATGATGCAACCCTCAACCACCAGTGGGGCGGTTGCAAAACCAAACTCATCTGCGCCCAACAAAGCGCCGATCACGACGTCACGGCCGGTTTTCATTTGGCCGTCAGCCTGAACACGAATACGGCTACGCAGGCCATTGAGAACCAGAGTCTGCTGCGTTTCAGCCAAACCGAGTTCCCATGGTGAACCAGCGTGCTTGATAGAAGAAAGCGGGGATGCGCCAGTACCGCCATCATGTCCAGCGATCACCACATGGTCTGCTTTTGCTTTTGCGACACCAGCAGCAACCGTACCAACACCGACTTCAGAAACCAATTTCACAGAAACGTCTGCTTTTGGATTGACGTTCTTGAGGTCATGAATCAACTGAGCGATATCTTCAATTGAATAAATATCGTGGTGTGGAGGAGGTGAAATCAAACCTACACCCGGAACTGAGAAGCGTAACTTACCAATGTAGTCAGAAACCTTGCCACCAGGCAATTGACCGCCTTCACCAGGCTTAGCACCTTGCGCCATCTTGATCTGAATCTGATCAGCAGAGCGCAAATACTCTGTTGTTACACCAAAACGGCCAGAGGCAACCTGCTTAATCTTGGATCGTAATGAGTCCCCATCTTGCAATGGAATATTAGCCTCGACTACATCGCCACCCAAGATGCTGGCTAAAGTCTCACCCTTCTTGATTGGAATGCCTTTGAGCTCATTCACATAACGATTTGGATCTTCGCCACCTTCACCAGTATTTGATTTGCCGCCAATACGATTCATTGCAATCGCTAAAGTGGCATGAGCTTCAGTAGAGATGGAACCCAAAGACATCGCGCCAGTAGCAAAACGCTTGACGATTTCCTTTGCAGATTCAACTTCATCCAATGGAATTGCCTTGGCCGGATCGATCTTAAATTCGAACAAACCACGCAAAGTCATTTGACGCTTGGTTTGATCATTGATGATGTTGGCGTACTCTTTATAAGTCTGATAGCCCTTATCTGCACCGATACGTGTGGAATGCTGAAGCTTCGCAATCGTGTCTGGCGTCCACATATGATTCTCGCCACGAATACGGAATGCATATTCACCGCCAGCATCGAGCATATTAGTTAAGACTGGGTCATTGCTAAATGCAGCTGTATGCATACGCAATGCTTCTTCAGCCACTTCAAACACGCCAATACCACCCACATTTGATGGAGTACCCTTGAAGTATTGGTCAATGATGTCGTGATTTAAACCAATTGCTTCAAAAATCTGCGAACCGGTGTAGGACATGTAAGTAGAAATGCCCATTTTGGACATAACTTTTTGCAGACCCTTACCAACTGCTTTAACAAAGTTTTTCACTGCTTTTTCAGCAGATAAATCGCCTGACAATCCTTTAGCCATTTCCGCCAAAGTTTCCATTGCGAGGTATGGATGAACGGCTTCTGCGCCGTAACCTGCCAAGAGTGCAAAGTGATGAGTCTCACGAGCACTGCCGGTCTCAACTACTAAACCAACGCTGGTACGTAACCCTTTTTGTACCAAGTGTTGATGAATTGCTGAAGTAGCTAGCAATGCAGGAATTGCTACATGATTCTCATCAACTTGACGATCGCTCACGATCAAGATGTTGTAACCAGAACGAACTGCATCAGCAGCCTCAGCGCACAAAGAAGCTAAGCGCGCTTCAATACCGGCCTTGCCCCATGATGCTGGATAGCAGATATCTAACTCATAAGAGCGGAACTTGCCGTTGGTGTAGTGGCCAATATGACGAATCTTAGTCATGTCATCAAAATCCAAAATTGGCTGACTGACTTCCAGACGCATTGGTGGATTGATGTTATTGGTATCTAACAAGTTCGGCTTTGGTCCAATGAACGAAACCAAGGACATCACCATGTTTTCACGAATTGGATCAATCGGAGGATTGGTCACTTGAGCAAACAACTGCTTGAAGTAGTTATAAAGCGGCTTATTCTTGTTGGAAAGAACTGCCAACGGACTATCGTTGCCCATTGAGCCAATCGCCTCTTCACCATTCATGGCCATTGGAGCCATCAAGAATTTAATGTCTTCCTGGGTATAACCAAACGCTTGTTGGCGATCTAACAATTTTGCTGCTGGGCGAATATTGGTTTTCTCATCGATCAAGTCCGCTTTGCTAGCGTCGACTTCATCCAACTTCACGCGCACTGCATCAATCCAGCTCTTATATGGCTTGGCCTTAGATACAGCATTCTTGAGCTCAACGTCGTCAATGATGCGGCCTTGCTCCATATCAATCATGAACATCTTGCCTGGCTGCAAACGCCATTTTTGAACAATCTTGCTCTCAGGAATTGGCAATACACCAGCCTCTGAGCCCATGATGACAAGGTCATCATCGGTAACGTAATAACGCGCTGGACGCAAACCGTTACGGTCTAAGGTAGCGCCAATTTGGCGACCGTCTGTAAATGCCATAGCAGCTGGACCATCCCATGGCTCCATCATTGCTGCATGATATTCATAGAAAGCGCGACGATTGTCATCCATCAATGCATGCTGTTCCCATGCCTCAGGAATCATCATCATCATTGCTTGGGCTAGCGGATAACCCGCCATTACTAATAACTCTAAACAGTTATCAAAACAGGCAGTGTCTGACTGACCTGGATAAATCAATGGCCACAGTTTTTGTAAATCATCTCCAAGTACTGGAGAGCTAATTGCGCCTTCACGAGCATTCACCCAATTCACGTTACCTTTAACGGTGTTGATCTCACCGTTGTGCGCAATCATCCGATATGGGTGAGCTAATTCCCAGGCTGGGAATGTGTTGGTGGAGAATCGTTGGTGCACTAAAGCAAGGGCGGACACAGTGCGCTTATCTTGCAAATCTTGGTAATAAGCACCCACCTGGTTGGCTAACAGCAAACCCTTATAGACAATGGTTCTAGCAGACATCGAGGCAACGAAATATTCTTTGCCATGCTTGAGATGTAAATCTTGAATTGCATGACTTGCTGTCTTACGAATCACATACAACTTGCGCTCCAGCGCATCGGTTGTCATGATGTCGCGCCCACGGCCGATAAAAATCTGACGAATGAATGGCTCTGTCATTTGTACTGTCGGAGACATTGGCAACTTCACATCTACCGGAACATCCCTCCAACCCAAAACAACTTGACCTTCTAAACGTACGGTGCGCTCTAATTCTTGTTCGCAAGCCAAACGTGAAGCATGCTCTTTTGGCAAGAAAATCATACCAACGCCATATTCACCCAATGGTGGCAATGTAATACCTTGCTTGGCCATTTCTTCGCGATACAAAGTATCGGGGATCTGAATCAAAATTCCAGCGCCGTCACCCATCAGTGGATCGGCACCAACGGCACCCCGGTGATCTAAGTTCTCAAGAATCTTCAATCCTTGAGAAACGATCTCGTGAGATTTCTTACCCTTGATATGCGCAACGAATCCTACGCCGCAAGCGTCATGCTCATTACGTGGGTCATATAGACCTTGAGCGATAGGGCGAAGATCTGAATTTAATTGTGTAGTCATAGTATTTCCGAGGGGCAACAAAGGCCCGATAACTTTTGGAAGATCAAATATAGGTGAATACCCATACCGTTGCAATAGAAATAAAATGAGTCTGTCCCATTTATTTAACAGTCGCACCAAATTGAATTTTGAAATTGGGGACAGAGTCATTGTGTACAGCACTCTGAATAAAGCTAAATGATGCTTATCTTATTGAATTTAAAGTATTTATTTTCTTTGGGCGCCCTCGATGGCGTATTTGTGCCAGCTCAGGCGTATCTTTGAATAACTTTTTGGCGTAGATATCACTTACCCAAGGCTTAGAGCGAATCAAAGATTCTGTGATTTGGCGGTCCTCCCAATGGGGGGAGCCCTCTTTCACAAAATCTGCCCACCTCATTTGTCGCTCAAAGGGTGTATTACCTAACTTCCAAAAATGCTGGTGATCAACCAACCAAGGCTCAGCATTCCCACCAATATGAGTCGCAAAGCTAGTCCACCGAGACTCTTGAGGACTCGACTCATAGCCAGCCCGAACTGGATTTAATTCAATATAGCGCTGGCAGCGTAAAAAATAATCAGGATCGATGAGGGATGAACGATAGCGTCCTTCCCATATAGTTCCCGAGCGATGATGTTGTTGGTTGAAGTATTGGGCATAACGTCTGCCCAAAGATTGCATTGTTTTTGCAAGTGAATCATTGTTTTGCGGCGTCAATAGTATGTGAACATGATTAGGCATTAATGCAAATGCATGGACGGCGCAGCCAAATTGCCTTGCTGCTTCGCGTAACCACTCCAGATAAACACGACGGTCTTCATCACTAAAGAAAAGTGTTTCGCGATTATTTCCGCGAACCATGACATGCATTACTTGGCCAGGTATAACAGTGCGCGCTTGCCGAGCCATGTTGATTACGAACTACTGCAGTTCGCGAACTCCACCATTGGGCGCAAATTCTGGAATAAACCAGTCGCCATCGACTTGCGTTACTCCACTAGGCACTTCACGGGAGATCTGTGGGCTATCTTTGAGAGCGGTCATCATGTATGAAATCCACATAGGCAAAGCAAGGCCGCCACCAGTCTCGCGATCACCCAAGCTGGTTGGTTTATCAAAGCCAATCCAGGCAATTGCTACCACCTTAGGGTTGTAACCAGCAAACCAGGCATCGTGAGATTCATTAGTGGTGCCGGTCTTACCAGCAATGTCATTGCGTCCGAGCTTAGCCCGCGCAGAGGCGGCGGTGCCTGTCTTGGTCACTTCTTGCAAGAGACTATCCATGACAAATGCAGTCCGCGCATCCAATACTCTAGGGGCCCCATCACCAACAGTAGCAGGCTTAGCTTCAAAAAGAACGGCCCCTTTTGAATCAATCATCTTCTCAATTAAGAAAGGATCGACTCGATAACCGCCATTTGCAAAGACACTATATGCGGATGCCATTTGCAATGGGGTTACAGATCCTGCGCCCAAGGCCATTGTGAGATAAGGCGGATGCTTCTCTGGCTCAAATCCAAAGCGTTGAATATATTCCTGGGCATAAGACGGGCCGATGGCGCGAATAATACGAACCGAGACTAAGTTCTTAGACTTAGCTAGGGCATTACGCAAACGCATCATGCCGTCATATTTGCCGTCATAGTTTTTAGGTTCCCATGCTTGGCTGCCTGTTTCCATGCTGCCAATAGACAATGGTGAATCGTTCACCATGGTGCTTGGGGTAAAGCCTTTTTCAATAGCAGCTGCATATATAAAGGGCTTGAATGAGGAGCCAGGCTGACGCAAGGCTTGGGTCACGTGATTAAATTGATTGCGACGGAAGTCAAATCCACCAACTAAGGACAAAATCGCGCCCGTTTCCGGATTCATAGAAACAAAGGCAGCCTCTACTTGTGGCAATTGAGCGAGCTTCCATGCGCCACCATCTGACAGCAGTCGCACAATGGCGCCAGGGCGTAAACGCTTCTTGGGTTGGGTGCTATCCGTTAAGGAAGCGGCAGCCAATTTCATACCCTCACCTTTAATAGTGATGGTGTCGCCAGTAGAAATCATGACCTGCATTTCTTTGGGTTTAACATCAAGCACCACACCAGACTGCAAGTCATCTAATTGAGGATATGCGAGCAATGCCTCATCTATAGCGCGCTGACGTTTGACATGATCTTCTGGTAGATCAATAAATCCCTCTGGTCCACGATAAGCATGACGTAAGTCGTACTCAAAAATACCGCGACGCACAGCCTTATAAGCAGCATCTTGGTCAGCTTTCAAAATAGTTGTATAGACCTCGATTCCTTGAGAATAGATGGCTTCACCATACTGAGCAAACAGCAGCTGCCGCACCATCTCAGCAGGAAAATCTGCGCGCACAGCAAATTCATTACCTAGGCCACGTATATGCAACTCCTCCGCTTTGGCTTTTTGGTACTCTTCAGCATTGATATAACCAAGATCTAACATGCGCTGCAGAATATATTCCTGACGAATCTTGGCGCGTCGATAGTTAGTAACTGGGTTGTAGGCAGACGGTGCTTTTGGTAGGCCAGCCAACATCGCGGCTTGAGCAACTGATATATCTTTTAATTCAATTCCGAAATAGATTTGCGCTGCACTGGCAAATCCAAATGCGCGTTGACCTAGGAAAATCTGGTTCATATAAATTTCCAGAATTTTGTCTTTACTTAATTCAGACTCAATTTCCCAGGCCAGCAAAATTTCATAAATCTTTCTGCTAAATGTTTTTTCATTGCTCAAAAAGAAATTGCGCGCCACTTGCATCGTAATTGTGGATGCGCCCTGAGCTAAGTGTCCACGAAGGTTGGCCATGCCTGCCCTGAGCACGCCAATATAGTCAACACCACCATGGGAATAAAAGCGGTCATCTTCAGTTGCAATGACTGCATTGCGCATTACCAAGGGAATGTCATTTAAGGGGATGACTTTGCGACGCTCTTCGCCAAACTCACCGATCAGCACCTTATCGGCTGAATAAATACGTAAAGGCGTTTTTGGGTTGTAATCAGTTAAAGCCGAAATCTTTGGCAAATTCGGTTTCGCAATCAAGAAGGCATAGCCCAATAAAAGCGTCACCACCAAAGCAACTGCTACTCCAATAATGAGTAATGCCTTGATTAGGGGGCCGCCTGAAGACTGATGAGACGAGCCTGGGTCGACTCGAGGTTGACGAGGACGTCTGTCGGGCTGACGAATTGGACGCTGATTAAACGTCGGCTTGTCTTTTGGGGGGAGCGCCATATATCCAAATTATAGGGTGCTTAGGTAATTTCACCGAAAGCTCCAAAACCCTTGTTTTCCCATTTTTAGAGAGGCCTTTCTTACAGCAGCATCTATTTTTGCTGATGGCTTTTGCTTCTGTGTATTTTCAAAATAATGGGATGCCATCTCGCCAAATCTCCCCACAGTCTTTCGATGACATTTTGAGTGAACTGGGTGATGATCCCGCCATCCCAGACCCACATGGAGTTCGCAAAAAACAGCCTCAAAAGCACTCCTCCTTCAGCGAACAAAACGACCCTGGATCTCAGCCCAAAGTGAACGCTTTGAAGCCAATTCTTCAGATGAGTGAACTCAAGCAATTAGGGTTATTTCTTGGATTAGCTATTGGCCTTATTGGCATTGCGATAGTTGGATTGATGGCGTTTGAGCATCTAAATGCAGCTCAGCAAACCAAGTTAGAAAGTTCAGATAGGCATATTGCTGAGCTCAAAAAGGAGGTGTCACTTCTAAGAGAGGAGATGCTAGATATTGAAGAGTCCTTATATGGATCAATTGATTTAATAGAAGTGAGTATTCACTCTTTAAAGAAAAATAAGCCTTCTTTTGGCAACAAACCAAGGTCTCAAGAGCTTCCTTTTGAATCAGAGCTTCGCCACTGGCGATATATGGGGGTCAGTCAAATAGGTGGGGTGCAGCGTGCTTTTTTTCATAACGGCAAAAGTGCTGTGATGTTTGAAAAGGGTGCGATTTTGCTGGGTGATTGGAGGCTTGGCAATGCCGATAAAGAAGCAGTGACCCTCACCCATTCCAATGGTAAATCGATGACTCTCAAACCATCAAAATCCGAATGATCCTTGACCCCAAAAATCTCTTGAAATGGCTTGTCATATTTGCTGTTTTTTTATCCATTCCAACTAAAGCTACAAGCTCAATTAATGACCATTTAGACGCGCCTATTAGTTTGCAATTTACTGAGATTGAAGTGTCGGAACTTTTGCAAATTCTTGCAAAACTGGGAGGCACTAACTTTTTATTGAGCGAATCCATCAAAGGCAAGATCACAGTCGATTTAAACAATACTCCATGGCAAACTGCGCTGCATTCAATTTTGGCCAGCCGAGGTTTACGTCTGGTCAGAAATGGGGATATCTACTGGATCGGCCCTCATGCAGAAATTGCTGCATTTCAAAAGCACCGTCGCGAAGATGCTGCACTTCCCTTTGGTGGAGATCACATCAATAGCCCAAGACAAATCTTGATAGAGGCCAGAATTGTTGAGGCAGATGAACGATTTGCACGAGAGCTTGGAGTCAAACTAAGCTATCAAGCAAAGAATATTGGTGGAATTCCAGATAGAAACGTGAGTAGCAACCTTGATTTAGGAGGGGCCGGTCTGAATGGGTTTAGCCCTGCCACCGTGGCCGCAACTCTGGTTTCCAGGAGTGCCAGTCGCCTCTTGCAAATCGAACTTTCTGCGCTTGAGTCAGAAGGGCAAGGCAAAATTCTCTCGAATCCACGCATTATGACGGGAGACCAAGTTAAAGCCACCATTGAACAGGGCACTGAGCTACCCTATCAAACGACTACGCAAAATGGCAGCAAACTGCAGTTCAGAAAAGCCAATCTCCGTTTGGAGGTTTTGCCAAAAATTCATCCAGATGGGAAGATTTCGATGCTGGTGGGGATCAATAAAGACACCATTGGCATGAAAACAGAGCAGGGATACGCCATTGATACTAAGAGCCTTAGCTCCGAAGTCACGGTTGAAAATGGTGGCACAGCGATTATTGGTGGCATCTTTCAAACTACCGAGCGAGAAGATGAGGTCAAAGTTCCTTTATTTGGGGATATCCCCCTAATTGGCCATTTATTTCGCCATAAATCCAAATTACAAGATAAAACTGAACTCTTAGTCTTCTTAACCCCAACCGTTCTAGATAAACCCTAATAAAATCGAAGAGTGAACTCTTCGACAAACAATATCTTTCTGATCGGCCTGATGGGCGCTGGGAAGTCGACCGTCGGTAAAGTTCTAGCCAAGAAATTGGGTCGTCGGTTTTTAGATGCCGATCATGTCATTGAAGAACGGTGTGGCGTAAAAATTCCCGTTATCTTTGAAATGGAAGGTGAAGACGGATTTCGCAAACGGGAAGCACAAGCCATTCGCGAAGTAACTAGCGAGCACAACATTGTCCTAGCTACTGGCGGTGGCGCGGTACTGCTTCCGGAGAATCGGAATGCGCTAAGTGAACAAGGCACCGTTATTTACCTGCACGCCAACCCAACCGAGCTTTGGCATCGGACTAAAGGTGGTGAAGGACGCCCACTACTTCGCAATGGTGATGCCAAAAAAATTCTAGAAAATTTATATGCAGTTCGCGACCCTCTTTATCGCGAGATTGCCGATCATGTGATTGAAACTGGTAAACCCAGCGTTAATCAACTGGTTAATACTTTAATCATGCAGCTTGAACTCTCCGCTTGAAAACTATGATGAAAACACTTGAAGTTGATCTTGGCAATCGCAGCTACCCTATTTATATTGGCACTGACTTAATCGATCAGCCCAATCTGTTTAATGCCTGCGAAAAATCAACTTCGATTTATATCGTTACAAACACCACGGTAGCACCGCTATATGCGCAGCGCCTAACTAAAACTTTAGAAACTTTTGGCAAACCAGTCAGAGTCATTGTTCTTCCCGATGGTGAATCTTATAAAGATTGGAAAAATCTACAACTCATCTTTGATGATCTCTTGAAATTTGGTGCTGATCGTCAAACCATGTTGGTTGCTCTTGGTGGTGGCGTTATTGGTGATATGACTGGCTTTGCAGCTGCTAGCTTCATGCGGGGCATTCACTTTATCCAAGTTCCAACTACGCTTTTAGCTCAAGTCGATTCTTCTGTAGGCGGCAAAACGGGTATCAATCATCCGCTAGGCAAGAATATGATCGGGGCCTTTCATCAGCCCCTTGCTGTGATTGCCGATCTCAATACATTAAAGACCTTGCCTTCGCGCGAACTCTCAGCTGGCCTTGCTGAAGTAGTGAAACACGGCGCTATTGCTGACTCTCAGTTCTTAGATTGGATTGAAGCAAATGCTCAGCCTTTATTGGCGTGCGACACAGATGCGATGGGTCATGCAGTATTGCGCTCTTGCGAAATTAAGTCAGCAGTAGTTTCTGCTGATGAAAGAGAAGGCGGCATTCGCGCTACCTTGAACTTTGGTCACACCTTTGGTCATGCTATTGAGGCTGGTATGGGCTATGGAGAGTGGTTGCATGGTGAAGCGGTGGGGTGCGGAATGGTGCTTGGCGCTGATTTATCTTGTCGACTCAATCAGATCACAAGAGCCGAAGCAGAGCGATTAACTAGCATCATTCAGTCTATGAACCTTCCCATAGTTCCACCAAAATTTGGTGCGGCACGCTACATGGAGCTGATGCAGGTAGATAAGAAAACTGAGGGCGGTCAAATCCGCTACGTGATCTTAGAAAAAATAGGGAAGGCCCAAATTAAGAGCGTTCCCGATGCCCAGGTGATCGAAACCTTAATTGCTACTGGCGCAGCTTAAGCAGCGCATTAGGATTTGATCAACCCGATCTTCAATGGCTGCCCAGCTTGGGCACTAGCAAATTCTGATAAGTCACTTAAGAGCTCTTTACCAGTTTTGGTATCAAGCCACAGGGGCTGAGCTACTGTGCCAGCCCAGCGATAGTGGTAACCGCCTGATTTAGCAGCCACCCAAATTTCATGAAGTGGTGGTTGGGTATTGACCACAATGACGCTTTTATCCCGAAAGTGAATATTGATGACATTTCCGCCCTGGCGCTCCACATCCAAATCAAGATCTAATGCGTCGTCAGCAGCTTCCAGCGCAACTTCAATCAACCGCAACAGATTGCTGCCCAATTGGTAGAACTGCTTGTCATCAATGGTTTCTACGCCTGAATTATTTGGATTCATAACAGAGTCCTGCATGCTATATTCAATCATTCGTTTTAGAGACATTCATGATAGCGATTCTTAATAGAGCCCTCGGTATTAGCCTCCTAATATCCCTTGTAGGATGTGGGGTTAGGGGGCCTCTATATATGCCAAATGTGCCTCCTGTTCCTACAGCACCTAGTGATCCTGAGCCTAAGGGCAAGTTGTATCCGCCCCAGACTCCTGCTAGCACCAACCCCTCTTCCCCGGCCAATTAATGACTAGTAAAGCAATTCCTATTCCTCACTTATCTGGCTTTACTGAACGCAATGGCAATTGGTATGCCGAAGAAATTCCATTAGCAGATTTGGCAAAAGAGTTTGGTACGCCACTTTATGTCTACAGTAAAAAAGCGTTGACTGAGGCTTACCGGGCCTATGACAAAGCTTGTATTGATTCCAAAGCTAAGCGTCGTGCGCGTGTGCACTACGCCATGAAAGCCAATAGCAATTTAGCAGTGATCGATTGCTTTAAAAATTTGGGCGCTGGTTTTGATTTAGTTAGCGGCGGTGAATTAGCCCGTGCTCTAGCTATTGGCGCTGATCCCAAAAGCCTTGTGTTTGCTGGCGTTGGTAAATCTTCTGCAGAAATCGCAGCCGCTTTGCAGGCTGGCGTTAAATGCATCAATGTTGAATCAATTGCTGAACTACACAACATTAATCGTGTTGCTACGAAATTAAACTGCCGCGCCCCAATTTCTTTACGCGTGAATCCTGATGTAGATGCACAAACTCACCCCTATATTTCTACGGGTTTAAAAGGAAATAAATTTGGTATCGCGTATCACGAAGCTTTAAAAACCTATCGTGAAGCATCACAACTTTCACAGATTGATGTAGTCGGAATTGACTGTCATATTGGGTCGCAGATCACTACTACCGCACCTTACTTAGATGCCCTGGATAAGGTATTAGATCTAGTAGAACACCTCAAAAGAGAAGGTATTGTGATTCATCATCTGGATCTTGGCGGCGGACTCGGTATTTCTTATAGTGATGAAACCCCACCTGACATTACTGAGTTCACCAATACCCTGCTAAACCATGTAGCAGAGCGCGGCTTTGGCCATCTGGACGTAGTACTCGAGCCTGGGCGCTCACTAGTAGGCAATGCTGGCGTGCTTTTGACAACCGTCGAATATCTTAAGCCAGGCGCCGAGAAAAACTTCTGCATTGTCGATGCCGCGATGACTGAGCTCATGCGTCCAGCTCTTTATGAAGCTCACCATGGCATCGTGCCGGTGCAAGCCAAGCAAACAAAGAGCCTGACCTATGACATCGTTGGTCCAGTTTGCGAATCAGGCGACTGGCTTGGAAGAGATCGTCATCTTGCCGTTGAAGAAGGCGATCTATTAGCAATCCTCTCGGCTGGCGCCTATGGATTTGTGATGGCATCGAACTACAATACTCGCCCAAAGCCGGCAGAGATTATGGTTGATGGAAAAAATGCGTATGTTATTCGTGCGCGTGAAAAAACAGCTGACTTGTTCGCGACTGAAACAGTTTTGCCAAAATAATCTCAATCAGATTTAGGCAAATAAAAACCCCGCTTCTTGAGCGGGGTTTTTATTTGAAGATCTAATGAATACTTAATGTAATCCAGCCATGTAGTCAGAAACGGCTTTCATTTCTGCATCTGACAGCTTGCCAGCAATGGTAGTCATCATTGGGCCATTCTTACGCGTACCGTTACCAAATGCCACTAACTGTGCGTATGTGTAATCAGCCCACTGACCACCTAAGCGTGGATATTGAGCGGGAATGCCAGCGCCGTTTGGACTATGACAAGCAGCGCAAGCAGGAACGCCTTTAGCAGCGATACCGCCGCGATAGATGCTTTGACCCAACTCAATAGTGTCTTTATTTTGAGCAACACCTTGTGAGACTGGTTGCTTAGCCAAGAACGCTGAAATATTAATCATGTCTTGCTCTGTCAAAGTAGTAGCCATACCCATCATGATTGCATTAGCACGAGTACCTTCTTTAAAGTTTTTCAATTGCTTAGTGAGGTAAGCGGCATGCTGAGCAGAAAGTTTCGGCCATGTACCCACTGCACTTTGTCCTTTTGGACCGTGGCAGGTAATACAAGCAGTTACACCCCGAGTTGCATCACCAGCTGAATACAATGTTTCACCAGCGGCTGGATCGGCCTTTGGCTTACCTGGAACTGCCGCCTTTACTTCGGCAGCAGGTGCTGCCTCTGCTGCAGGCGCCATAGGAGCAGCATCAGCCGCATTAGCTAGACCAGAAACACCGATCAGGGCGAAAATAGAGAGGACTGCAAATCCAGCACGCAAGCTAGTGAATTTGGAGATTTGAGAGGTTTGACGCATTATGTTTACCTTGGCAAAAATTCCTAAAAGTGTTTGGGCCCTACATTTACAACCTTTTACCCAACACCATGAGATATTTCATGATTTTGCGTGATTTTACAATAGCTTCAGGACATGTCTAAACTCTTTCAAGCCCGATTCGCCACCACAGTCAATGACACCCATTGCCTGCCTGCCACCCCCTTGCGGGAGGTGGCCTTTGCTGGTCGCTCAAATGCGGGTAAATCCAGCGCCCTGAATGTCCTTTGCAACCAAAAAAGACTCGCTTTTGCTAGTAAAACCCCAGGACGCACCCAACACATCAATTATTTTGGAATCTTTGCAAAAGATGACCTTTTGGCTTACCTAGTCGATTTACCAGGTTATGGCTACGCTGCGGTCAATCATGAGACCAAATATCACTGGAATGCCCTTCTAAGCGATTATTTACAGGAGCGCGAGCAATTGGTCGGCATGGTACTGATCGTGGACTCTCGCCGGGGAATAACCGATCTGGATGAACAAATGATTCAATGGTTCGTGCCAACCGGTAAGCCGATCCATATTTTGCTCAGCAAATGCGACAAACTCAATAAGAGTGAATGTAAACATGCTCTTGAAGCTGTGCGTAAGCAACTTCAACAATATGACCCTGCTTTGCCTGATGGCACGGGAGAATCCAAGCAACTTACGGCACAATTATTCTCAAGCACCAAACGCATTGGTCTTGAAGAGGCAGATAATTTAATTATTAAATGGCTATTTGAAGCAGAAACCCATGAAGATGAAATCACCAGCTAACGCTTTGCTCAACTTTCCAAGTCATCGCCCGCGTCGCATGCGACGTGATGAGTGGTCGCGTCGTCTAATGCAGGAAAACTCGGTTTCAGCAAGCGATCTCATTTATCCAGTTTTTCTTCTAGAGGGTCAAGGCAACTCGGAGGCTGTTGCCTCAATGCCTGGCGTCAATCGTGTTTCATTAGATCTTCTCATTCCAGTTGCAAAAGAATGTGTCGAGCTCGGAATCCCAGTCCTGGCACTCTTTCCGGTCATCGATGCATCGTTAAAGACCCCCGATGGGAAAGAAGCCTTTAATCCATCAGGGATTATTCCAACAGCTGTTCGTGAACTCAAAAAACGCTTTCCAACTTTAGGCATCATGACCGACGTTGCGCTCGATCCGTATACAAGCCATGGCCAAGATGGCGTACTAGATGATCAAAGTCGCATTCTCAATGATGAGACCACTGCAATCCTAGTGAAGCAAGCTCTTGTACAGGCAGAAGCTGGGGTTGATATCGTTGCGCCATCAGACATGATGGATGGTCGTATTGGAAAAATTCGGGAAGCGCTTGAGCAGAAGAATTTAATTCATACTCGCATCATGGCTTATTCCGCCAAATATGCATCTGCTTTTTATGGTCCATTTAGAGACGCGGTTGGCTCGGCAAAAAACTTAGGTAAGGCAGATAAAAAAACTTACCAGATGGATTGCGCCAATGGTGACGAGGCTTTGCGAGAGGTTGCACTTGATATCAGCGAAGGTGCGGATATGGTCATGGTGAAGCCTGGCATGCCCTATTTAGACATCGTGCGCCGTGTTAGAGAAGAATTTAATTACCCCACTTACGCTTATCAAGTAAGCGGAGAATATGCCATGCTCAAAGCTGCCGCCCAAAATGGTTGGCTTGATCATGACGGCGTCATGATGGAATCTTTACTCGCATTTAAACGTGCCGGCGCTAATGGTGTTCTCACTTACTTTGCTCTAGAGGCGGCTAGACTCCTTCAGTCAAATCAATAAGATTCAGTAAGTAGGTCGCCAAGCTTGATCTCGCCTGCCTCTAATATTTGAGCTCTGATTCCGCCTCTACCCTCAAACGCCTTAAGAAAATCTTTTTTCTTGGAGAGTTTGGATGGACGCTCGCATGGAATGCATAACTCAGTAGCCCTGAGTTTAAGCTTGCCCAAATAAAATTCTTTGCCGACTAAGTTATTTAAGAGTTGCGAGCTTAAGCCCTCAATAATAATATTTCTTCTGGTTTCATAGTCCAGAAATGGATCTAGGCCCAGCAACTTTAATTCCTGATTTGCCGCATCGATTCCCGCTCGCGTAATCAGCGAGATGTCTCTCGTCTTTGTTGGCAATCCCTTTGAATATGCCCCCAAGCCAAGCGCATACCGATCACTCTCAATCCCAACATTGGGAAGCATCCTCACAAAACTCTTTTGAAGCATTGGCTCACCAGCGCTCGATGCAATGAAAATACCGGAGACTTTTGCCATCGCTTTAGTAGCGGACTATTCTGCGCAATTGCTCTAGAAAGCGCTGTGGCGGCATATAACCAATCACGCGTTGATCTTTTTGTTCACCCGAGCTTTGATCGAAGAACAAGATACCGGGCGGGCCATACAAACCAAAGCGCTTCAATAGCGCTTGATTCTCAGCACTATTTGCTGTCACATCGGCTTGCAATAAAACAAATTGTTTTAGCTCTTTGCTCACTTCAGTGTTTGTAAAAGTATTCACTTCCATTTCTTTGCAACTGATACACCAATCGGCATAAAAATCGAGTAATACTATTTTTTGCTCTTGCTTTGCTTTTGTGAGTTGAGCGTCTAACTCTGCCGGCGAATGAATGACGACAAAAGATAAATCCCCTACTTGATGAATACTCTGCCCATTAATGGTCTTCACAGAGCCAATAGGCTCATTTTTTTGAATTAAAGGAGAGGCAATCCAGGCAGCGGTGGCAACCAATAAAACACCTAAGGTACGCTGCAACCAAACCATCCAAATACCGGTAGATGGAATTAATATGCGTGCCTCAATTGCAATGAAGAGGAGCGGTAAGCCCATTCCCAGGGCCATGACAAAGAGCAATCCTGCGCCCAGACTGATAGAGCCTGTTTGTGCAATAAAAGCTAAAACACCTGCCAATGGAGCGGTAATACAAGGGCTAGCTACCAAAGTAGAAATGCCCCCCAAGGCAAAGGCCCCAAAGACGCTACCGCCTTTTTGACGTCCAGCAAGCCGGTCTACATGCTGATGCCATGCTTGGGGTAAGCGTAAATCATACAAGCCGAATAAGCTGCCAGATAAGGCCAACAGTAATAGCGCAAAAGTAGCCAGTGCAAATGGGCTTTGTAATGCTCTTTGTACGCTCCCTCCAAGGGCTGCCATGAGTACGCCAGCCATAGCATAGACCAGCGCCATGCCCAAGACATAGGACGCCGCCAAGACACTGGCACGCCTCTTGGATACAGCTTGCCCGCCCTGCGTGCCAAAGATCACACTAGAGAGAATTGGCAACATCGGTAAAACGCAAGGCGTAAATGCCAATGCTAAGCCTAAGACAAAGAAGGCCAAGAATAAATAAGCTGTGGAGGTACTTTGTAGAAACCGGCCAATGGCATTGACGTCATCACGCTCACGCCATAAATCCGTCAAACTAAATTCTGCTTGAGGACCTGATGAAACTTGTGCACTGTCCAGAACATCGGGTATTGGTGCAGCTTTAACACCAGGCGCAGCTAATAAGAATTTCAGCGTCATAGGTGGATAGCAAATGCCCGCCTCGGCACAACCTTGCAAAGTGACTTCAACATAAGTCGGTTTTCCAGCAACGGGTTTGATATCCAGCAAAACCATAAAGGGCTGCTTATAAATCTGTAGTTTTTTCTGAAAAGTTTCATCAAACTTTTCAACACCATTAGGTAATTGAGGTCTGATGTTATATAGCTTCCCAGCTTGCGTGCCAGCATCAAATTTCAGCGATTCTTGGTAGATGTAGTAACCCTTGGCAGGCAAGAACTCAAGCTCTACTTGATTTGAATTTTCTAACCAAGTAGCCTCTAGTCGGAACGCTTTTTCTGGTGACAAGAAATCTGTAGTCGCAAATACTTGTGCCGATAGCAGCACAATTAAGGCAAAAACGATTTTCAGAAACGATGGAATTCTCATGCCTTTGAATTTACCTCAGCTTGAACCCATTCGCCGTATTGCTGCGCATATTGCTCGGGTGAAAAAGCCAGAATCTCTGGAACATCATATGGATGCTCTGCTTGAATAAAGCGGGAGATTTCTGGCCACTTGCTTGCAGTAGTTTTTGCGGACAATAGAACCTCATACTCCTCGCAAAGCTTGCCTTCCCAGCGATAAACCGACTTCATACCATCCATCAATTGCACGCAGGCAGCCATTTTCCCCTCTACCAGAGCGTGAGCTACGCCTTTAGCAGCCTCCATATTGGGAAGGCTAGTAATGACCATCAGGAGCCGATCGGGATTGACTGAGGGGTTTTGAGACATACCGTATTTATAAACCTATAAATAAAAAAGCCAGACCGAAGCCTGGCTTTTAGATGCAACTGGGAGACTTAAGCCTGTTCAGCCACTGTTGTTTCTTCAACTTCTGGACGATCAACCAACTCAACCAATGCCATTGGGGCATTGTCGCCATGACGGAAGCCGAACTTCAAAATACGAAGGTAGCCACCTGGACGGGTTGCGTAACGTGGGCCGAGCTCTGTAAAGAGCTTGGTCACAATATCGCGATCACGAGTGCGATTGAATGCCAAGCGACGGTTTGCCAAGTTGTCTTTTTTACCAAGGGTAATCAAGGGCTCAACAACCATGCGCAATTCTTTTGCTTTTGGCAAAGTGGTTTTAATCACTTCGTGCTCCAAAAGAGAATTGGACATGTTGCGCAGCATCGCCAAGCGATGTGAAGATGTTCTGTTTAGTTTGCGTAAGCCGTTTCCGTGACGCATGATGCTTCCTTTCTAATTATTTCTCGAGGTTAGCTGGAGGCCAGCTTTCGAGTTTCATGCCAAGACTTAAACCACGAGCAGCCAATACATCTTTGATTTCATTCAAAGACTTACGACCCAAATTAGGCGTCTTCAACAATTCATTCTCTGTACGTTGAATCAAGTCACCGATGTAGTAAATGTTCTCAGCCTTCAAGCAGTTTGCAGAGCGAACTGTGAGCTCGAGATCATCAACCGGACGCATCAACATAGGATCAACCATTGAAGAGCGACTTGGTGCGAGATCACCAGAAACTTCGCTGCTCTCAAGAGCTGCGAATACTACTAATTGATCCACTAAGATGCTAGCAGCTTGGCGAATTGCCTCTTCAGGAGACAACACACCGTTAGTTTCGATTGTCATTACGAGACGATCAAGGTCGGTACGTTGCTCAACACGAGCAGACTCAACGGCATAGCTAACACGGCTAACCGGGCTAAATGAAGCATCCAATACGATGCGGCCAATGATCTTAGTAGTTTCGTCGTTGTATTGACGAACGTTACCTGGAACGTAGCCACGACCTTTTTCAACCTTGATCTGCATGTCTAACTTGCCACCAGCGGACAAGTGAGCGATCACGTGATCAGGATTGATGATTTCTACATCGTGTGGCAAATCAATATCCTTTGCAGTAACAACGCCTGGGCCTTCTTTACGCAAATTGATAGTGACTTCATCACGGGACTGCAATTTAAATACGATACCTTTGAGGTTCAACAAGAGATTGACAACATCTTCTTGCACGCCATCTAAAGTGGAATATTCATGAACTACACCTGCAATAGCTACTTCAGTTGGTGCATAACCAACCATCGAGGACAAGAGTACGCGACGTAATGCATTTCCGAGTGTGTGGCCATAGCCACGCTCGAACGGCTCCATAACAACCTTAGCTTGGTTGGCGGTAAGCGCTTCAACAGAAATAATCTTTGGCTTGAGCAAATTTGTTTGCATATTTTTTCCTTGAGAGTGCCTAATTAGCGTGAATACAATTCGACGATCAAACTTTCATTAATTTCACCGCTGATGTCTTCACGGTCAGGCACTTGCTTAAATGTTCCCTCGAGCTTAGCTGCGTCAACTGAAACCCAGGTAACAGCTGCCATTTGCCCAACTAAATTGAGTGATTCGGTAATACGCGCTTGCTTCTTCGCTTTTTCACGAATCGCAACTACATCACCAGGTTTAACCTGAATAGATGGAATATTTACAGGGTTGCCATTGAGCAAAATTGCACAGTGAGAAACCAACTGACGCGCTTCTGCGCGAGTAGAGCCAAAGCCCATGCGATAAACCACGTTATCGAGACGTGACTCTAACAACTGGAGCAATGTTTCACCAGTATTGCCCTTACGACGCTCAGCTTCTGCGAAGTAACGACGGAACTGACGTTCTAATACGCCATAAATACGCTTAACCTTTTGCTTTTCACGCAATTGATTACCGTAATCAGATGTTCTTGAGCCAGATGTACGACCATGTTGACCAGGCTTAGTATCTAACTTGCACTTGTCTGACAGGGCGCGACGAGCGCTCTTTAAAAATAAGTCGGTACCTTCCCGACGTGCTAATTTGGCCTTAGGCCCTAAGTAACGTGCCACGATGCTTTCCTTTCTTTGCCGCAGTCTTACGACCGGCGGTGAGTTCGCCCTTTAAATCAGGCGAACAGTGGGCTTTAATAAAAAACTACTAAACTTGTACTGCCAACTTCCTAGCTTAGATACGACGACGCTTAGGAGGACGGCAACCATTGTGTGGAACTGGAGTTACGTCTTGAATCTCAGTGATCTTGATGCCCAATGAGTTCAATGCACGAACTGCTGATTCACGACCTGGGCCTGGGCCCTTGATCTGAACTTCTAAATTCTTGATACCGCATTCAATAGCTGTCTTACCAGCAACTTCTGCAGCTACCTGAGCAGCAAAAGGTGTTGATTTACGTGAGCCCTTGAAGCCCTGGCCGCCAGAAGTTGCCCATGAAAGCGCATTTCCTTGACGATCAGTGATCGTAATAATGGTGTTATTAAAAGAAGCGTGAACGTGTGCAATACCGTCAGCAACGTTCTTTTTAACCTTCTTACGAGCGCGCTGTGAGGCGGCGGAAGCGGATTGTTGTTTTGCCATGTCAATAAACTTTCTTGATTATTTCTTCAGTTGCACGCCAGACTTACGCGGGCCCTTACGGGTACGAGCGTTAGTCTTAGTACGTTGACCACGTACAGGCAAGCCCTTGCGATGACGTACGCCACGGTAGCAACCTAAGTCCATCAAACGCTTGATGCTCATAGTTACTTCACGACGAAGGTCACCTTCGGTAATGAACTTACCTACTTCATCACGTAACTTTTCCAAGTCAGCGTCA
>Ga0364893_10023_pt1 | contig 109574 bp, 104 predicted proteins | sample ExccelJu500001D3_FD_206943 | JGI IMG/M metagenome (GOLD analysis project Ga0364893, IMG submission 206943) | Enriched cells from Trout Bog Lake Hypolimnion, Wisconsin, USA - BchlTB.July16.5000.01.D3 | ecosystem: Environmental > Aquatic > Freshwater > Lake > Hypolimnion/Profundal zone | place...
TCGCGCAAAGTTGATGGCTGAGCAACTACTCAAAGTAGGTATTCCTGGAGCCTATGAAGGCGCACTTCATTTTGCCGGTAACCATGATCTTATCTCCAGAACGCACTTTGCTCGTTATCTGGTGGAGCAGGGTGTTTGTCGCGACACAGAAGAAGTTTTCAAAAAATATTTGGTTGAAGACAAGCCTGGTTATGTTCCACATCAATGGGCAACGCTGGACAATGCAGTTGCTTGGATTAAAGGAGCTGGCGGCGTGGCGGTAATTGCGCACCCTGGACGCTATAAGCTCACAGCATTGCAGATGAGTGAGCTCTACCAGCACTTCAAAGATATTGGTGGTCTGGGGATTGAAGTTATCACTGGTAGTCACAGTCCGGACCAATACAAAACTTATGGAAAGATTGCCCAGCAGTATGGTTTTCTTGCCTCGCGGGGGTCTGATTTTCATGACCCGGATGAGAGTCATGTTGATTTAGGAACGCTTCCCCATTTACCTGATCATCTGACCCCTGTCTGGTCTGCATTTCATTAATACAATTTCACAATAAAGATAAAGAAAAACGATGTTTGCTGAACGTGTTCTCTCCGGTATGCGGCCTACGGGCAATTTACATCTTGGTCATTACCATGGGGTATTAAAGAATTGGGTACGCTTGCAATCGGAATATCCATGCTTCTTTTTTGTTGCTGATTGGCATGCCTTAACAACTCATTATGAAACTCCCGATGTGATTGAGCAATCCGTCTGGGATATGGTGGTTGATTGGTTGGCAGCTGGTGTAGATCCAAATCAAGCAACGCTATTTATTCAGAGCAAGGTGCCCGAGCATGCAGAACTTTTCCTACTGCTTTCGATGGGCACTCCTTTAGGATGGCTAGAGCGCGTTCCAACCTACAAAGACCAGATTGAAAAACTCAAGGAAAAAGACCTGCAAACCTATGGTTTCCTGGGTTATCCACTCCTACAGGCTGCCGATATTTTGATTTATCGTGCCCAGCATGTTCCAGTAGGTGAGGATCAGGTTCCTCACGTCGAAATGACGCGTGAAGTAGCGCGTCGCTTTAACTATCTTTATGGTCGTGAGCCTGGCTTTGAAGAGAAAGCATTAGAGGCTGTTAAAAAATTGGGTAGCAAACGCGCCAAGATGTATTTGGAATTGCGTGTTGCATTCCAAGAGCGTGGCGATGATGAGGCTTTGGAGCAGGCCAAGGCACTATTGCAAGAGGCGCAAAGTTTATCGATGGCTGATCGTGAACGTCTTTTTGGTTTCTTGGAAGGTGCTCGCAAAATTATTCTTCCTGAGCCACAAGCTCTATTGACATCTGCATCACGTATGCCTGGCATTGACGGTCAAAAAATGTCTAAGTCTTATGGCAACACCATTAGTATTCGTGAACAGCCGGAAGACGTAATCAAGAAAATTAGAACAATGCCAACGGACCCTGCGCGTGTTCGCAGAACTGATGCTGGTGATCCAGCGCGTTGTCCAGTATGGCAATTGCATTCTGTTTACTCTGATGAGGAAACGAAACAGTGGGTAGATAAGGGCTGTAAATCAGCTGGCATTGGATGTTTAGAATGCAAGCAGCCAGTTATTGATGCTATTTTGGCTGAGCAACAGCCCATGTTTGAGCGTGCCCAAAAGTATCTTGACGACCCAAGTCTATTGCGCTCGATCATTGCAGATGGTTGCGACAAAGCGCGTAAGGTTGCTCAAGAAACAATGCGTGAGGTCCGAGAAGCAATGGGCTTGGCGTACGATTAAACATTCCCGTTTTTAACTTGACTACTTTGCATGGTTCTCAGCTAGACGCTTCACCTTGGGTGAGGCGTTTTGCTTCTCAGATTCCTAAAGATGGTTTGGTATTAGATCTGGCTTGTGGCGGAGGTCGTCATGCGAATCTTTTAGCAAATTTGGGATATTCGGTTTTGGCGGTGGATCAAGATGTCACTGTGATTGAGCAAAACCGGGGCCCACTGATTCAGAGTCAAGCCCTCAATTTAGAGTTAGATGAATGGCCTTTAGAAGGGCAGACATTTCAGGGGATAGTGGTGACAAACTACCTCTTTCGTCCGCATTTAGACCGGTTACCCGGAATGCTCACTAAAGGTGGCGTATTAATCTATGAAACGTTTGCCCAGGGTAACGCCCAATTTGGCAAACCCTCAAGCCCAAATTTCCTCCTAAATACAGGGGAATTACTGGCTTTAGCGGCTCGACATGGTCTTAAAGTGCACGCTTATGAGGATATTTACGTAGATGAACCCAAACCAGCTATGGTTCAGCGCCTTTGCGCCCTAAAAGAAGGGTAAAAAGGGCACATTCCGTTACAATTTCAAGGTTAAGACAGCTCACAATCGGTATACATTCGGTGACAAATACAGCTCATTCCCAAGGTAGTAAAAAAGCCATTTCTGGCAGCATGCCAGCTATCGTTACGCCAATGTTCGACGACGGCAGTTTAGATTTTGCTGGCCTTAAATCCTTGCTCGATTGGCACGTTGCTGAGGGCACTGATGGAATTGTGATTGTGGGCACCAGTGGAGAGTCTCCAACAGTATCCGTAGAAGAGCATTGTGAACTCATTCGCACTACGGTAGAGCACATAGCAGGGCGCATTCCAGTCATCGCTGGTACTGGCGGAAATTCCACAGCAGAAGCAATTGAGTTAACGCAGTTTGCAAAAAAGGTTGGCGCAGATGCCAGTCTACAAGTAGTGCCTTACTACAACAAGCCGACTCAAGAAGGCATGTACGCACATTTTAAAAAGATTGCTGAGTCTGTAGATTTGCCAGTCATTTTGTATAACGTTCCCGGTCGTACCGTGGCAGATTTGGCTGGTGATACTGTAGTCCGTTTGGCTGCAGTGCCAGGCATCATTGGCATCAAGGATGCAACCGGTAGCTTAGAACGTGGCACTTTATTAATCAATGACCTCAAGCGTGCGGGCCATGCTGATTTCTCGGTGTTCTCAGGTGATGATCTCACTGCGGCAATGCTGATGCTGATGGGTGGCAAAGGTAATATTTCTGTTACCGCCAACGTAGCGCCTCGTCTAATGCATGAACTTTGTGTCGCAGCCATGGCAGATGATGTCAACAGAACGCGCGAGATTCAGTATCAATTGATTGCCGTTCATAAGGCCATGTTTACGGAGGCCAATCCAATCCCTGTCAAATGGGCTCTTCATGAAATGGGCAGGATTACCGCCGGTATTCGCTTGCCATTAACCCCTTTGAGTAACTCACTAAGAGAGCCTTTGAAGGCAGCACTAAAACAGGCCAACTTATTATGATGAATTTGTTTTTATTATCCCGTCGTTTTCTATCAGTTTTACTCCTGCTTGCAGCTGCGCTTGCCCTATCTTCTTGTAAATCAGTTACCAGCAACGACACGGTTGACTACAAAAGCTCTGGTGCTGTGCGTGGCCCTAACTTATCCTATCCGCCTGATCTCATCACATCTCAAGCAGATCGTCGATATATTGTGCAAGATGGCACAGCGACAATGTCTGAGTACAACGCGGCCGTCAAAAAATCAGTACAAATGCGCAGCAACGTCATGACTGGTATTCCGGGTATGCGTATTGCTAGGGATGGTGAGCGTAGATGGTTGGTTGTTGAGAAGCCAGCCCCTGAGCTCTATCCGCAAATTAAAGATTTCTGGCAAGAAAATGGTTTCTTGTTAGTGGTAGATTCGCCATCAACTGGCATTATGGAAACTGACTGGGCTGAGAATCGCGCCAAGATTGCACAAGACTGGATTCGCTCAACTATCGGTGGTGCATTGGATTCTGTTTATGACACCGGTGAGCGTGATAAGTACAAAACACGTTTAGAGGTGAGCAAACCTGGCGAAACGGAGATTTATATTACTCAGCGTGGCGCTATTGAAAAATGTGTGACCGATACAACTGGCGCCTGTCTCTCCACAATTTGGACCCCTCGTCCCAATGACCCAGAGTTAGAGGCTGCTTTCTTGGCGCGCTTGATGGAACGTCTTGGTATGACGCAAGAGCAAGCTAAGGCATTGGTTGCTGCTCCTTTAGGTCCTAAGACGCCTAAGGCCAAGTTTGTTCAAGAAGGTAATAACAAAGGCTATATTGAGCTCAGCTCAGGCTTTGATCGCTCTTGGCGTGATGTTGGTTTAGCGCTGGATCGCTCAAACTTTACCGTTGAAGATCGTAACCGCACAGAGGGCGTCTACTTTGTGCGCTATGTAAACGCAAAAGATGTTGGCGATACCAAAGGCTTCTTCTCGAATTTATTTAGCAGCAAGGATGATTCAAAACTTCAGGCTAAAAAGTATCAAGTTATCGTTAAGAGCACGGGTGAGAATTCAGCGAACGTCTATGTTCAAGATGCAGATGGTAAGCCTGAAAACACACCAGCTGGATTCCAGTTATTAACATTGTTGACTGATCAGCTTACTAAATAAGAGATATTGAACTACGCACTCATTGGCAGAAATTTGAGTGCAATAAAAAAGCCGCTTTGCAGCGGCTTTTTTTCTTCAAGAAGAAGATTACTTCTTAGCGTCAGCAGCAGGAGCAGCTGGAGCAGCAGCAGGAGCTTCAGCAGCAGGAGCAGCTGGAGCAGCAGCAGGAGCTTCAGCAGGTTTTGCTTCTTCTTTTTTACCGCAAGCGGCCAAAGCGATAGCTAACATTGCAACGAATACGAGTGACTTCTTCATTTGTAATTTCCTCTTAAAAAATTAAACACCAATTATCGATAATTGTTGTGGGATCTACCAAGGGCAAATCCCTAGGTAATTTCCTGTATTTATTATATCCATCTCGCCGGCACTTTCTCAAAAATCAGCCAGCCGGCTAGGTAGGCCTCGTAGAGACTTGATTTGTCGATCTTTTTAAGATTTTTGACCTTCAAATACTTATTGGCTGAAAGACTCACCCAAGCCTTGGTGATCTCAGAAGACTGGTCTGCCGTCATCTCATCCCCATTGCAAAAAACCCTCTTCCCAAGGCTCAAAATACGGGTTTGAGGATGGGCGGAGATGCCTAAAGTCCCTAACTTACTTAGAAAACTCTTCGGGCTTAATGGCGGGGCCGGAGAATCAAATAAAGCTTGTTGCTTTGGTTCGGATAGGTATGCGGTGATGCCTGGCAAAAAGCGATCAATTTGGTCTAGTTTTAGCCTACTCAATTGCTGCTTTAACTGTTCAATAAGCTCAGCTGGTAATTGCTCGGCAACATTGGTGGCATTTTGTTTGGGGTCAGCAAATTTACGATCCAGCTCTGGGAGATCTTCAAGAGATTCAGCAAGTCGCCATAATCCCTCTTGAAGCAGCTCTTTAAAACTGGGAGAGCGAAAACCGACAGACCAAGTTTGACAGCCTGCATCTAGTGCAATCCCATCATGAGCAATATGCGGGGGAAGATACAACATATCGCCTGGCTCTAGTATCCACTCTTGTTCATATTTAAACTTCTGCAAAATTTTCAAGGGTAGATTGGGGTTTAGACTCAAGTCCTTTTGTGCGGAGATGCGCCACTTTCTGCGTCCAGACATCTGAATTAAAAAAACGTCATAAGAGTCAAAGTGGGGTCCAACACCACCACCAATCCCAGCCACACTCACCATTAAGTCATCTAAGCGTGCATCTGGGATGAATCGAAACCAGGAGAGAATCTTCTTGGCCGCAGGGTGGTGTGCATCCATGCCTTGTAGCAATAAAGTCCAATTAGGCTTATTAAGCGTTGGGATCGCTTTTTTCTCAAATGGCCCATGATCAAAACGCCAAGGTGAAGATCGGATGAGGCGTGACTCCACTTCCTCTTTGTCGGCAAATCGAACGAGCTCCTCATACGAAATTGGGCTATCCAACGGTTCTTGATTCTGAGAGCAGAGGGCAAAGGCGGGGATGGCACCTCGTACAAGTAGAGGCTTTTTATGCCAGTATTGCTTCATAAATTGGTCAGGGCTAATTCCGCCAAATAAGGCCCAGGGTGCATTTAAAGGCAGGTTTTGGGGTGCTTGCGGTGGTTGATAGGGCTTGCTCAAGTAAAATGAAGTCATAAATAGAGGCTGGCAGTAAATGGCTGATGTTGGCTAGAGTTAACTGATTAAAAACGAATGTACGACAAATTACGCATGAAGATTGAAAAAAATACTATCGTATCCCTTCGATATAAATTAACTGATGCTCAAAATAATGTCATCGAGGAGCCAGACTCTCCGATGGTATACCTGCACGGTGGCTACGACGGTACTTTTCCAAAAATTGAGTCCTTGCTCGATGGTCAAGATATTGGCTATGAAGCCACAATTCAGCTGGAGCCAAATGAAGCATTCGGTGAGTACGACCCTGAATTGCTCAAGATAGAGCCACGCGCCCGTTTTCCAGAACCATTAGAAGTTGGCATGCAATTTGAGGGTGTACCTGATGCGGATACTTCTGCAGAGAATGAGCTAGATAATCTAGCTGCGAATGCCGATGATTCTGATGATGAGCCGCTAATCTATACCGTTACGGATGTTGCGGATAGCCAAGTAGTGCTTGATGGTAATCACCCATTGGCGGGTATGGCTTTGCGTTTTTGGGTTCAAGTGGAAGACGTACGTGCTGCTACTGAAGATGAGATCGAAAATCGCCATCCTGAGGGTGGTGAAAACTTTACCTTCGGCATGCCCAATGACGATGCAGATGATGAAGAAGATTTCCTAGAGCAAGCTTTGGGTTTACAAGGTCAGGCGCCGCGTACCCTGCATTAATGGGCTAAGGTATTACTCCTTAAGCCATTCCTTCATGGCGCCAAGATCCCGCTTGGTATCGCTACTAACAGTAGCGTCGCTTGGTGTGTTGCTGAGTTTTGCTAAGGCTTTTTCAAGATGAGCAATTTTGGCTTCTTGTTCAATCGTGGCATCTATTAAACCCTTGAGTGCCATTGATACAGGATCATCTACATTGGGTGTGACGCCATATGCAGAAAAATATTCCTTAGTTTTGCTGTCTACGCTCTGCGGTAGATCAGGATGCAAAACCCGCGCAGGAATACCTACTGCAGTTGCACCTGCTGGAATTTCTTTGAGAACGACTGCATTAGAGCCAATACGCGCACCATCACCAACTGTAAAGCCACCGAGTACTTTTGCACCAGCACTAACAACAACACCTTTACCCAAGGTGGGGTGACGCTTTACTCCCTTATAAAGAGAAGTGCCACCCAGCGTAACACCTTGGTAGATCGTGCAGTCATCACCTATTTCAGTAGTCTCACCAATCACAATCCCAAGACCGTGATCTAAAAACACACGTTGCCCAATCTTCGCTCCCGGATGAATTTCAATGCCGGTAATGAAGCGTGACACCATTGAGAGAACCCGCGCAATCCACTTGAGACCTATGTTCCATAGCGCATGAGAAATGCGATGAAACCAAACGGCATGCAAGCCTTGGTAGCAAGTAATCACCTCAAGGCGGTTTCTTGCGGCAGGATCACGAACGATGATGGAGTCGACTTGGTCGAAGAGGGAATTAAACATGTCTAGATTTTAACGGGGCTGGCTTATTTTCTCAGGAGCATCTGTTTTGCGATGCCACGTAGTAGATCAATTTCTTCCTTACGCAGACGACTGCGAGCAAATAAAGCCTCTAAGCGGGGCATCAATTTCTTGGGATTTGCAGGGTCAAGGTAGCCAATAGCCTCCAGACCATCGCGCCAGTGTTCCAGCATGGCGGCTACAGCGGCTGGATCGGCATAATTTGATAATTCTGTACTACTAGCCAAATCCTTTGCAACAAGCTCTGTAAGGGCTTCTCTGAGAGTGTAGGCGCATACCATGAGGGCTTGAGCCAGATTTAATGAGGGGTAGTCGGGGTTGGCCTCCAACCAAACGCGATGGGTGCATAAAGACAGGTGGTGGTTCTCAAGCCCCGTTCTCTCTGGACCAAATACCAAGGCAACGCGCCCTTGATCGCGGACTGTTTGAGTGATGAGCTCTCTTGCAGATTCCCATGCCAAAGCGGGTGGCCCAAATTCACGTTCACGGCTTGTAAGACCTAAAACTAATGAGCAGCCCTGGACAGCATCATCAAGGGACCCCAGTTCTTCTGCAGACTCAAGAAGGTCAGACGCTCCGCTAGCGAGGGCAATCGCCTCTGGCTGCTGAGCAATTCCTTTAATTTTGGGATCGGTCAAGCATAGGTCTTTAAACCCCATGGTTTTGAGAGCTCGCGCTGCTGAGCCCACATTGCCAGGGTGACTTGTTTCTACGAGAACCCAGCGTACTAGCTGAGCTTGGTGCTTATCCATGGGCTTCTTAAATTAGGTACGTTAAGGGTAAAGAATGCAAATCGTTTAGAATCAGGGTATTAGCTTCTTATTGTCATGCACTTTAGGCAATATCACAGGCTCGTTCTTATTTAATTTGTCCATCAAAATACTATGCATCCCATGTTAAATGTGGCCATAAAGGCCGCCCGTCGTGCTGGAACCGTTATAAATCGTGCCTCTCTGAATTTAGAGCGCCTCCAGGTTGATCGCAAGCAGCACAATGATTTTGTGACTGAGGTGGACAAAGCCGCGGAAGCGGCCATCATTGAGACCTTGAGCGAAGCCTATCCGACCCATGGATTTTTGGCTGAAGAAACAGGCGAACACAATGTTGATGCAGAGAATGTATGGATCATTGATCCATTAGATGGCACAACCAACTTTATTCATGGCTTTCCACAGTATGCGGTTTCAATCGCCTTAGCCGTAAATGGCGTTACTCAACAAGCTGTGGTTTACGACCCAACCCGCGATGAATTATTTACCGCCACTCGTGGTGCAGGGGCTTATTTAGATCGTCGGCGTTTACGGGTTGCTTCACAAGACCGTTTAGCAAACTCTTTAATTGGAACTGGCTTTCCGTATCGCGAAGATCAAGACTTAGAAAAGTATCTCAAGATTTTTGCAGAGATGTCTCGTCAGTGCGCTGGCTTACGTCGTCCTGGTGCAGCCTCTTTAGACTTGGCTTATGTGGCAGCCGGCCGCTACGATGGTTTTTTTGAGAGCGATCTCAAGCCATGGGATATGGCAGCAGGCGCTTTACTCATTACTGAGTCTGGTGGCTTGATTGGTAATTATCGCGGTGAAGAGGGTTTTCTAAAGAGTGGCGAAGTGATGGCTGCTAATCCGCGCATATTTGCCCAGATGGTTCAATGCCTCTCTAAATACTCAGTTTCTTAAGCAAAAAACAATCGGTACAGCATTGATCTGCTTAGGATTTAACTAGGTCAATAAAGTGCTCGCCTTGGTCATTAATCAGGAGTGTGTTTGCTCTGGGATTGCCTACTTCTGGGTGATCTAGGTCCCAATCTGATAAGACCCAACGTTGCCAAGATTGTTCACCCAACTGCTCTACATGATGCGCAGGTAAGTGGGTATGCCCATGGATTAACTTATCACCTGTATGCGAACGTAATGTCGCTGCACATGCCTCAAGGGTCACATTCATCTTCATTAGATTTTGTGGCTGGGAGGATTTAGTCTTGTGTTGATATTGCGCATGACTATTGCTACGCAAATGATTTGCGATAGAGCGACGCCACCCCAATGGCAAAGACAAAAAAAGCTTTTGAACCCAAGTTTTTCTGACCCAGCGGCGAAACACTTGGTAGCCAAGATCAGCAGTACACAACGCATCCCCATGGGCAAGTAAATACCGCTTTCCAGCAATTTCAACCATGGATGGATCTGGCAACAATGTCATGCCCGTCTTCTTTAAAAAAGCAGGCCCCACTAGGAAGTCACGGTTCCCGTGAAGGTAGTAGGTTTTGGTCTTAGTGGATAAATTAGCGAGGGCGCGCTTTACTTCCTGCTGAAAGGGGGATTGGGATGAAGCATCATCACCAACCCAGTATTCAAAAAGATCACCCAGAATAAAAACCGCCTCAGCTTGTGCAGCATCTTTTTCACAGAAGTCAAAAAAGCGTTGCGCCGTCAAGGGCATTGACGGCGTCAGATGTAAGTCTGAGATGAGCAGCGCGCTCGCGTATTGCGGGATCATTCCTCGAGAACGGTGGCCTTCTCAATCACAATATCTTCTACAGGAACATCCTGATGAAAGCCGGCATTTCCTGTTTTGACCTTACGAATGGTGTCAACAACATCTAAGCCATCAGTCACTTTGCCAAATACTGCATAGCCCCAGCCTTGAGCGTTAGGAGCAGTGTGATTCAAAAAATCATTGTCATTCACGTTAATGAAAAATTGCGCAGTAGCAGAGTGAGGATCGCTAGTGCGAGCCATTGCAACAGTGCCACGCTCATTCTTTAGGCCATTATTGGCTTCATTTTCAATTTCAGCGCCAGTAGGCTTTTGTTTCATGCCAGCAGTCATGCCGCCACCTTGAATCATGAAATTATTAATCACACGGTGAAAGATCGTGCCATCGTAATGACCACTTTTGACATATTGTAAAAAGTTAGCAACGCTCTTTGGTGCCTTAATTGCATCAAGGGTGAGGGTGATATCACCCTTATTAGTTTTTAGAAGTACTTTCGCCATTGTTTGGTTTACTTTCTGGTGAGTTAATGGATGGATTGCTTAAGCTGCCGTTAGAGCTGTTGTTGACTCTGGTTTGAGGTTTCAATAGGTTCAATAAATATTTGGCCCGATTGGCATACAGGCGTTGGTTAAGCTGGGTATTGGCCGCTGCATCCTCATAGGCCTTGGCACCCAGTCTGACGTAGACCTCGCCTAAATTCGCGGCAGCAGTGCTGTAGCTGGGACGAAGCTTTAATGCGAGTTCTAAATAGTCACGAGCCTCAATCCATTTGTCTTGAGTAGCTGCGATTGCTGCAAGGTTGTTATAAGGCTCTGGCAGCTCAGGAAATTGCTGTGTAATCTCAATTAAGGTTTTCTTGGCACCGGCAAAATCGCGCATCTCTAGTTGCAAACGTGCTTTTACATAGCGCAGTTGGACATTGCGAGGTGTCATTTTGAGTTTGACGTTGATTAAATTAATTGCATCTTGATATTTACGTGCTTTCACCAATCTCTCAACATCGGATGGCACGGCGTTCTTAGTAACTGGGTCTGGCTCAATAATTAAGAAAGATAAAAAAGGAACGGCAACAGTTTCGGATAGCTCGGGGTTGAGCGGATCATACGGAGCATCAGTTGAGAGTCTTGGAGGGTCGATAGGCCCATAACCACCTAAATAAGCTTGGGTCTTAGCCTCAGGAGAATTCACCTCTAACTGATTAACGGCTGCAATTTCAGCGTTGGCTTGTTGTTGGGCTGGGGTGCTACACCCAGTTACGAGCAAAAAGCTAGCAAGGACGGCAAAAACCTGAAAAAGGGTGGAAATAGGCGCTTTGAGGGTTGCAAACATAGGGGAAGGGGTGAAAAACTGGCTCATTCGATATACTCAGCGCTCAGTCTAACAAATTGGCGCTACTTGCCTCACCTTTATAGCCCTATGCTGCAAATCTATAACACCCTCAGCCGTTCTAAACAGGTTTTTAAGCCCATCCTACCGGGCAAGGTGAAGATGTATGTCTGCGGCATGACAGTCTACGATTTTTGCCATATTGGCCATGCTAGGGTCATGATCGTATTTGATATGGTGGCTCGCTGGCTCAGGGCTAGTGGTTATGAGGTTCTTTACGTGCGCAATATCACTGATATTGACGACAAAATTATCAACCGCGCCATTGAGAATGGTGAGCCGATTGCTGCGCTAACGAACCGATTTATTGATGCCATGCATGCTGATTCTGATGAGTTAGGTCTCATGCATCCCGATCTAGAGCCTCGTGCTACGGATTACATCAAGCAGATGCAAGGCATGATTGGCAAGCTGATTGAAAATGAATTGGCTTACCAAGGCGAAGATGGTGATGTCAACTTCGCTGTACGTCTGTTGCCACGTTACGGCCAACTCTCTGGCAAGACTCTTGATGAACTCCATGCGGGTGAACGTGTTGCAGTAGGTGGTGGTAAGCGCGACCCACTCGATTTTGTTTTGTGGAAGAGCGCTAAACCAGGGGAGCCATCAGATACCCGCTGGAGCTCACCTTGGGGTGAAGGTCGTCCAGGTTGGCATATAGAATGCTCAGCGATGGCTTGTGACTTGCTTGGCGAGCACTTTGATATTCATGGTGGTGGCGCAGACCTTCAATTCCCTCATCACGAAAATGAAATCGCTCAAAGCGAGGGTGCTCTGTATGGACAAGGTCGCAAAGAGGATGACGCGCCGTTTGTCAATTATTGGATGCACAACGGACATATTCGCGTTAATGAAGAGAAGATGTCTAAATCCTTGGGTAACTTCTTCTTGATTCGGGATGTCTTAAAAAGCTTTGATCCAGAGGTCTTGCGATTCTTTATGCTTAAAGCGCATTACCGTAGCCCTATAAATTACAGCGATGCTCAGCTTGAAGAAGCTCGCGCTGGTTTAGTTCGTCTATACACCGCCTTAGCCCAAGCGCAAATTGCCCGGAATAGTTTGATTGATCCAAAAAACCCATGGGCTCAACGTTTTGCCGATGCCATGAACGATGACTTTAATACGCCTGAAGCGATTGCAGTGTTGTTTGATTTGGCGAGTGAAGTTAATCGCGCGCAAGGTGATGAAAAACAGATGCTTGCATCTACGATGAAGGCACTAGGCGCCACTCTCAATTTCCTGCAAAGAGATCCAACTGCATTCTTGCAAGGGGGGTCTAGAGACGAGAGTGGTTTAAGTCCAGCGCACATCGAAGAGCAGATTGCTGCCCGGGTTTCAGCTAAACAAGCAAAAGATTTTGCATTGGCTGACTTAATACGTAAAACTTTATTAGAGCAGGGCGTTGTTCTAGAAGACAAGCCCGGCGGCATTACTGAATGGCGAAGAGCTTAGTGTCACCAGTAAAAGAGGAATCGATTATCGAAGAAATCGCTCCTGCGTACTGGGAGCAGGCTTGTGCTGAACTTATGAAGCATGACCGCATTATGAAAAAGCTGATCCCTAAGTACGGCTCTGGTTTTTTAGTTACCCGTGGTGACGCATTTACAACTTTAGCAAGAGCGATCGTTGGCCAGCAAATCTCAGTTGCTGCTGCGCAAACAGTTTGGGGTAGAGTGCTCATTGCCAGCAAAAAAAAAGTAAACCCTAAAAATATATTAGCGCTCACAGTTGAAGAATTGCGAGCGGCAGGTTTATCAGGGCGCAAGGTTGAATATATCCGCGATCTGGCCGATCACTTTGATTCTGGGCGTTTACATGCCGATCAATGGAAAGATATGGATGATGAGAGCGTCATCAAAGAATTAAGCTCTATTCGGGGAATTGGGCGCTGGACGGCTGAAATGTTCCTCATTTTTAATATGGTTCGCCCTAATATCCTTCCGCTAGACGATGTTGGTCTAATTAAGGCTATTTCCCTTAATTACTTCAGTGGTGAGCCTGTTAGTCGCCATGAGGCGAGGGAGGTGGCAGCCAATTGGGCCCCGTGGCGCACGGTTGCGACCTGGTACATGTGGAGAAGTATCGACCCCATCCCAGTTGAACATTAAAATCAGACTATGAAAACGACTTTCCTGGATTTTGAGCAGCAAATCGCCGAATTAGAGTCAAAGATTGAAGAGCTCCGTTTTGTACAAGACGAGTCATCAGTAGATATTTCCGATGAGATCAAAACTCTCTCTGAAAAGAGCGTTCAGCTCACTAAAGATATTTACGCCAATCTCACACCATGGCAGGTGTCTCAAGTTGCGCGTCACCCACAGCGCCCTTACACATTAGATTATGTTGGCGCCTTATTTACCGATTTTCATGAGCTCCATGGCGATCGCACTTTTGCGGATGATCAATCCATCATCGGTGGCCTAGCCCGTTTTGATGATCAGCCCTGCATGGTGATTGGTCACCAAAAAGGTCGTGACACCAAAGAGCGCGCTCTTCGCAACTTTGGCATGAGTCGTCCAGAGGGTTATCGCAAAGCAATGCGCCTCATGCGCCTTGCCGAGAAATTTGGCATTCCAGTATTTACCTTTGTGGACACTCCAGGTGCATTTCCAGGGATTGATGCCGAAGAGCGTAACCAATCTGAAGCAATCGGCCGCAACCTTTATGTGCAAGCCGAGCTAGAAGTCCCGATCATTGCTACGATTATTGGCGAGGGCGGATCAGGTGGCGCCTTAGCGATTGCGATGGGGGATGTGGTGTTGATGTTGCAGAACTCGACCTATTCCGTGATCTCCCCAGAGGGTTGCGCTTCTATCTTATGGAAAACTGCAGATAAAGCCTCTGAAGCTGCTGAGCAATTGGGTTTAACAGCGCAGCGTATTAAGGCCCTGGGTTTGATCGACAAGATTGTGGCTGAACCTATTGGGGGTGCTCACCGCGATTACGATGTCATGATGAGTAACATGCGAAAAGCCCTTGCCGAGTCAATGAAAACTTTTGATGGCATGAAGACTGATGCATTGCTTGAGCGTCGTCATGAGCGTCTAATGAGTTATGGCAAGTTCAAGGAAATTACAGTCAAGTCCTAAGTCTGCAAAACGAATTGCGGTTGCCTTAAGTGGCGGCCTCGATTCGGTTGTTTTGCTAGATACGATTTGCAAATCGCAAGCAGCAAATCAGAATAGAGAAATTTACGCCTTTCACATTCACCATGGTTTGCAAAAGCCGGCGGATGATTGGTTGATATTTTGTGAGAGGCTTGCTAAAAAATATAAGATCCACTTTGATTTTCGCTTGCTTCATCTGAATACCAAAGAGGGTAACGTTGAGGCGAGGGCAAGAGCAGCGCGCTATGAGGCCTTAGCGGATCTCTGCGAAGAATATGGCATTGAAGATCTACTATTAGCTCACCACCAGAACGATCAAGCGGAAACCGTATTGCTCCAGTTGCTCCGCGGGGCTGGTGTGGCAGGCTTATCAGGCATGTCTGTTCACAAACATATTCAGGCAGGCCCTAGACCCTTAATGCTGAAGCGTCCATTGCTCGATCAAAGCAGGGCTGAGCTAGAGGCTTACGCCAAACAACATAAACTCAAGTGGATTGAAGACCCTAGCAACCAAGACCGCAAATATAGACGCAATGCAATTCGAAAAGAGGTCATTCCAAAACTAGAAAAGATTCAGCCTGAAGCAGTTGCCAATTTAGCTCGCAGCGCATCCTTGCTAAGTGATGCACAGGCATTACTAGATCGTTTGGCATTACAGGATGGAAAAGGCATTTTGATAAAAGATTGTCTTCAGTTAAAACCATTGCTAGGACTTTATAAGTCAGACTTGCCTGCAGCGAATAATGTCCTGCGCTATTGGCTCAAGATGAATGAACTCGCGATGCCATCTCAAGAGCGCCTGAACTCTTGGTGGCGGGATCTTGTTGTTGTGAAAGTGGATTCACAGCTGGAGTGGACTCATGATGGCAAGGCTATTCGGCTATGGCGCGATCAATTACAGCTCGCCCCACAGTCAGGCGGCCAGTGGATTTTCAAAACAATTTCCACTGGGAGTAAAAATGCAGGACTGCCAGCTGCTGGGGTAAAAAAGGCTCAGAAAGAAGGCCGCATTACAACTAAAGCAAGGTCGGGGTCTGAAAAACTCCAAATCAAACCAAATAGTCCACGTAAAACCCTCAAAAATCTCTTTCAGGAGGGTGATATTCCTCCGTGGCAGCGCAACGCCCCACTTTTATATATCGATCATGAGCTTATTGCAGTAGCGGGAGTAGGTGTCAGTTACCCACACCTCGTACTGACCGGATCTAGAGTGTGGCCCGAGTGGCAAGAGAAGGCTTTGTAGGTTTAAAACCCTGTAAAATAAGCCCTTTTTAGATCCTCGGGTAAGTATTTCCCGCTTATAGATAGTTAATAGACAGTTTTTATGGCTCTTATCGTTCATAAATATGGTGGCACCTCAATGGGCTCAGTTGAGCGCATTGCGAATGTTGCTAAACGCGTTGCCAAGTGGATGCGTGCCGGCCATCAAGTGGTGGTAGTTCCTTCTGCCATGTCAGGTGAAACCAACCGCTTGCTTGGCTTGGCAAAAGAAATCAACCCAGATGCAAGCCCGCGTGAGCTAGATCAAATCGCCTCTACTGGTGAGCAGGTCAGTTCTGGTTTGCTGGCCTTAGCATTGATGCGTGAAGGTATTGATGCTGTGAGTTACGCTGGTTGGCAGGTAACAGTACATACAGATTCAGCATTCACTAAAGCTCGTATCAAAAGTATTGAGAGCGATAAAATTCTCAAAGACTTGAACGCTGGTCGTGCCGTCGTGGTTACTGGTTTCCAAGGCGTAGATCCAGAAGGAAACATTACCACCTTAGGTCGTGGTGGCTCAGATACTTCTGCAGTTGCAATGGCTGCTGCCTTGAAGGCGGACGAGTGTTTAATCTATACCGATGTGGATGGCGTCTATACAACAGACCCACGCGTTTGTGAGGATGCACGTCGCTTAGACAAAATCACCTTTGAAGAAATGCTGGAAATGGCTAGCTTAGGTTCTAAGGTGTTACAAATTCGTTCTGTCGAGTTTGCAGGTAAGTACAAAGTTAAAACCCGCGTTCTGTCTTCGTTGACAGACCCATTGATGCCTTTAGACCAAGAGATGAAGTCGGGCACATTGATTACATTTGAAGAGGACAGCACTATGGAAGCCGCAGTTATTTCCGGCATCGCCTTTGCGCGTGATGAAGCGAAGATTACCGTTTTAGGAGTTCCTGATCGTCCAGGCATTGCCTATCAAATTCTTGGCCCAATTGCTGATGCCAATATTGATGTGGATATCATCATTCAAAACCAATCAGTAGAAGGCAAGACAGACTTCACCTTTACAGTTCCTCGCGGTGACTATCAAAAGGCTTTAGATATTTTGAAGAACACTGTGCAGGCGCACATTGAAGCAAAAGAAATCTCAGGGGATCCTAAGGTTTCTAAAGTTTCAGTAGTTGGCGTAGGTATGCGTTCACACGTTGGTATCGCCAGCAAAATGTTTCGTACATTGTCAGAAGAGGGCATTAACATCCTCATGATCTCTACTAGTGAAATTAAGATCTCTGTAGTGATCGACGAGAAATATATGGAATTGGCGGTTCGTGCTTTGCACAAGGCATTTGAGCTAGACCAGAAATAATTCTTCAAAAGGGCATTAAAACCCCTCAGGAACGGTTATCCGTTAAACTGTGGGGCGCATTAGCAGTAAGAAGGTAGTAAAAGTACGGAGACGTGGCCGAGCTGGTCGAAGGCACTCCCCTGCTAAGGGAGCATCGGGGCTAAAACTCTGATCGGAGGTTCGAATCCTCTCGTCTCCGCCAGTACTTTCATTAAACCCAGTAAATTCAATGAGTTACTGGGTTTTTTGTTGCCTATTGTATATAAAAACCACAATAGTTTTAGGGTTTATGTTGCATTGCCGCAAATAAATGTTGCAACACAACAAATTCTTTATTAGAATGGTGCATCGCAACAAAATATGTAACCAACTACTAAATAAAGGATTAACCATGTTCCAGAATCAATTAAACGATCAAATCGCTCAAGCTCAAGCTAAAGCTGTTGAAAACGCTAAACATTTGGCACAAGTTGCAGTTGAAAGTGCTCAAGAATTGGCAGAAATCAACCAAGCTGCTGCTAAAGATGCATTGGCTGCTGCACAAGATGCAAGCTCACAACTGTTGACAATCAAAGATCCACAACAGTTGGCTAAATTGGCTCAACCTGAAACTGCTCAAGAAGCTGCTAAGTACGCTGCTGCTTATCAAGCTAAAGTAAGCAAAGTTGTTCGTAACGGTAACAAAGAAGTTGCTCAAGTTGTTGACGCTTCTATTGATGACGCACGTGATGACTTGGTTAAGTTTGTTAAAGAAGCTACTAAAACTGCTCCTGCAGGTTCTGAGGCATTTGTATCTGCATTCAAAACTGCATTTGACGCTTCACTCCAACAGTTTGACCAAGTTCGCGCAACTGCAACAGATGCATTCGCAAACTTTGAGAAGAGTGTTGACGCTGCATTGGCTAACATTCAAGGCCAATACGCTGTAGCTAAGCCAGCTGCTAAAACACGTAAAGCTGCTTAATCAGTCTTACTTGCTTCATTAAAAAAACCGCCCTCGGGCGGTTTTTTGTTGTCTATTGCTTTATGCCTCAGGCCTATAGAGCAGGGCCCATAGGGCTTTAGTAAGCAGTACCGTCAACAGCCTTCAGGTAGCCTTTAATGTACTGGGGCGGAACAAACAACACTGTACTGATTCCGGACTTAGATGAAATATCTAGCTGGAAACCATTCTTCATGTGATCTTTCAAAAAGGCATCTGTCAATTTGATAGATAGCAACTCTTTGAACATGCAGCCTCTGGCTTCACATAAACCAGCCTCACGAGAGATCACCTTAAATGTACTCGCGGGCACATTTTCTAGATTAGCTGCATCGTAGTTACGCATTTGTGAGAAATAAGTCAGATGAACCTGGAGTTCATAAGTCTTGATGCCTTGCGACAATTGCTCGCTACGAAGATTAAACATCTCATAGGTATTGGATTGATCCATCGTATTGATGGATGGGCCAAGATAGGTTTTCCCACCAGAGCTATTAGGGGTGGCGATCGTAGATTGATAAACATCGTTTACTTCCCACGAACTGATTTTTTTATCGTTGTTGGCACAGGCGACAAGTCCGAGACTAACAACTAGTAATAACGCAAAACGGTACATATTGGGCTCCTTAGATCACCAAATCATACTATCGTCCGCCCAAATCTAGGCTTTATTCGCAAACGGGGTATTTCTTTCCTTAATTACTAAGCCCGGGATCCCCATTTTTTTACCTAGGGTTTGTCATTACTAAATTACTATACTTCACAACTTCACAAGTTATGAAGTTGTGATATAGTGTGAAGACTGGGAGAAAAAATGAAGAAGCAAATACCGAAAACACATCAAGCCTTGGAGTGGATAGGGAAGGGCATGAGCGCAGCTCAGGCCGCTCGAAAGATGGAAATTTCAGAATCCAGTGTGTATGCCGCCCTCAGAAAAACGAAGGCAAAAGATATGGGTTGTTGTCCTACGTGTGGTCACAAAATAAGGAACTAAGATGAAAAAGACTCTATTAGCTGCCGTAACGATTTCTGTTGCTGCATTTGCATATGCGAACACCTCGTCAGATTCATCGGCATTGGTAACTCAGCAGTGCAAGATTTCTGCTGAAGCTGTATCTACCTTGAAGGGGTTGCAATATGGCAATACTTCAATTCGTAAGGACGTAGCTAATTTAATTGACCGGCATCTCAAGACTCAAGAGAACAGAGATGATGCACATAAGAAATTGAACTTAATGGTAGACGATAAGTCTGCTGATGCTGGAGCTCTAGAGCTTAAGTACTGCTCCTAAGTATTTCTTAGGGTAGTAAAGAAAAAACCCCGCTCAGAGCGGGGCATGAATACTTGACTCTAAAATTGTCAGTAGCAATCAATTCTTTAGTGTTAAGAGAAACGCCTTAATCACCTTATTTTGTAATTCATTCTCCTCTTGGGTGGCGCCCGCTCCAGAGAGGTGGCCCATCGGTAGTCGCTCATTGATGGCAATGTACTTTGCACCCGGTATTAATTTGGCGGAAGACTTGGCATCTGATTCTGGATTTAATAGGTCGCCCGTACCTGCCAGTATTAAAGTCTTCGCCTTGATTGATTTGAGGGCGGCAGATGTGTTGTTATCAAAACCCTTTGTTTGGCCAACATCGTGACGATCATATGCGCGGGATTGCCAGATCCAGTCATTGGCATCCATTCTCTTCCAGCCGCTATCTTGAACTTTCTTGAGGTATTCAATTTCAGCTGTAGGGGTTGGATTTAACTGCTCTTGATATGCTGGAGTTCGAACAATAACGCCGCTTAACCAACCAGCCCATAGGCGCATACCTTGTTCCACAGGTTTGTCGTATTTGCCCCCCTGATAGCCTGGATCGGTCATGATGCTTTGGCGCAGCATTTCTAAGACACCCGTGGTCCACGCAGGCGTCTTTGCCAAAGGAATGATGGGGATGATGGCTTGCATCGCGTTCGGGTACGAGACGCCCCATTGAAGGGCTTGCATACCGCCCATAGAAGCGCCAATCACTGCAACTAATTTCTTGATGCCAAAGTGATCAACAACAAGTTGATGTTGGGTGTTCACCATATCTCGAATATTGAACTCGGGAAAGTTAATATTCGGCTGGGTTTTGCTATTAGATGGTGATGTACTTAGACCATTACCAATCGCATCGGTACAGATTACAAAATACTTATCAGTATCTAAAGCCTTGCCAGGACCAATTAGATAATCAATGCGGTGGTGATTACCGCCAATGGCCGTAACCATCAAGATGGCATTGCTCTTATCGGCATTCAGAGTGCCTTGAGTTGTATAGGATAGATTAAAGTCCTCTATAACGGAGCCATTTTCAAGTTGAAAGTTCCCTTCAGAATAGGTCTGGTGTGCTGGCTCAGTGGGTTTGTGTGCCAGAGCATTGAATGTGGTCACCGCAAGTCCAAGCGCTATAACCCTGATAATGGATAAATACATGCTGTCTCCTTTTATTATTCTTTATTTATAGCAGGAAATTTGATGACCCAGGCTTTTGACTGTGCGGAATGTGGCAACCCAAGAGTCTTAATGGGGGGATGCCAATATTGCGGAAGTATTGAGTTGCCTAATGTATTTGTGGACACGATTGAGCTCAATATTAAGCAGGGCTTTCCCACCGTTGAAGAGGCTCTAGATCATTTGACGGAGTACCTCAGAATGGCTTGCCAGCTTGGGCTAAAGGCGATCGTTTTAATTCATGGATATGGGTCGTCCGGCGAGGGTGGTCGTATTAAATGGGCTATTCATGACGCCCTAGAAAATAACCACTATGCCGATCGGGTAGAGGAGTACTTCTTTGGAGAAGATGTCCCATTTGCCAGCGCAACTTACTATGATTTATTAAAGCAACGCCCAGGTCTAAAGGACTATTTAAAGCACTTTAAGGCTGGTAATGCGGGAATGACTGTTTTATTGCTGGGTTCAGGCCGGAGAAGTGCTTAGAATAGACGGGTACACAAGGGGCTTTCATGACAACTAAGAAATCAGATCACGCAGTGACACAAGAGGCAGCCGCTTCCAGTGCTGATCAGTTGATTGGTGAGTTCAAATCTCTGATGGCAGATGCGGAGGCATTGATCAAGGCAACAGAAGATCATCCCGGCGATGTGGTTCATTCCATTCGTAATAAAGCCCTGGAAACTATTTCTGGTGCTAAAGAAAGTCTTTCTAACCTTGAGGGCACCTTGACGGAAAAGGCAAAAGTGCTTGCTGAGGGTGCTGATGATTTTGTACATCGCAATCCTTGGGAAGCAGTTGGTGTTGCCGCAGGCTTAGGTCTATTAATTGGCCTTTTTATTCGTCGTCGTTAAGAATATATGTCTCAAGAAAATTTACTTTCCTCAATTAAACATTTAGCCGCTACTAGTGCCTCTATTGCCCAAACGCGCTTAGAGCTTTTATCAGTTGACGTCCAAATTGCGCGCAGCAAATTAATCCATCTCATAGTGATGATTGTTAGTGCTCTGTTCTTTTTATTCTTCGGCTTGGTAATGCTTGCTTTACTTATTGTGATCTACAGCTGGGAATCAGATCGCATGCTCGCATTAAGTCTACTAACAGGCACATTTCTTTCGATTGGTTTGATATTGGCCTTATTGATTACCCAATCCTTGCGCAAGATGCCTCAGTTATTTGAAGCATCTATAGCGGAATTAGCGAAGGATAAAGAAGCGCTCTCACGCTAGATTTCTATGAATGAGAAATTAAAGTCTTTAGAGCTTCGTCGTCTCAAGCTTCAAGAAAAATCAAAACAAGAGCGTAATGATTTTGCTGCCAACATTGAGACCTGGGAGAAGCCCCTATCATGGGCTGATAAGGGAATTGATACTTTTCATTTTCTAAAAAATAATCCCCTGTTATGGACGAGCGCCTTTGCAGCGCTGGCACATTACAAACCAAAATTAGCTAGCAAGGTCCTAGCGGTAGGTTGGGGTGCTATGAAGTTACTGAAGAGCGCCAAGAGGCTCGTTTAAAGAATTTAGCTAACTAAAACGGATTTATTGGGGATACCGTTTTGATTCAGAATAGTGCTGCCATTAAGTGCGCCTATTTCCAGCAATGTAATTGCACCGCAAACTGCAAATCCCGCATTACGCAGTAATTTATCGGCCGCGATGAGAGTTCCCCCAGTTGCTAAAACATCATCCATTAGTAGTACCCTGGCGTCTTTTGGGAGCGTCGATTGCTGAATTTCCAGTGAATCCGAGCCGTATTCCAGTCCATAGAACTCACGATGGGTGGCCAAAGGCAGCTTATTTGGCTTTCTGGCGAGGGCTAGGCCTTTGTGGGCATGGTAAGCAAGTGCAGAGCCAAAGATAAATCCTCGGGATTCAATGCCTAAAATATGGGTGTAATCAAAAGATCGAGCCAATTCTTCTAGTAAGACAATCGCCTCTTTGAAGGCCGCTGGATTAGCTAGTAAAGGGGAGATATCTCTAAATAAGATTCCAGGCTTGGGAAAATCAGGAACACCGGGTAGATAATCTAATAAATTCATTTATGGCAGGCATGAAGACTAATTACCTCATTATCACCGCATTGGAAAGTGAGCTCAAGCGAGCTGTGCTACCAGCTGGCGTTGAGATTGTTTATTCGGGTATTGGTAAGATCAATGCAGTCAGTGCTAGCCTTAAGGCAATACATCAATATGCACCGCAAATGATGATTAACTTTGGTACTGCTGGCAAAGTCAATCCACAGCTAAATGGTTTATTGAAAATAGGCAAAGTGATTCAGCGCGATATGTCTACAGAGCCTCTTGCCCCACGTGGTAAAACTCCCTTTTGCAATAAACCGTTTGAATACCTATCATCAGGAGAATTTACCTGCGGGACTGGCGACAGCTTTGTCACTGCCCATGACCCCTGGTTGGACGCTCAAAGTGTGGATGTAGTAGATATGGAGTTATTTGCAATCGCTGCTGCTGCTTATGAACATCAGATTTCTTGGCAATCCTATAAATACATCACGGATGACGCTAATGAACACTCTGCTAGTGATTGGCAAGCAAAAGTACATCATGGCCAAGATCTATTTTTAGATCAACTCAAGCAGTTGCTCAGTTAGTTGATAAGCCTTTAAGCATGACTCTCTCCAAGCCTTGGCTAAAAAACTATCCTGCGGGCGTTCCGCATGATATTGAAGAGCCCGCATATTCCTCGCTCACGGAATTTTTAGAGGAGTGCTTTTCCCTATTTGCAAGTCGTAAGGCAGTAGAGTCCATGGGTAAGTTTTTTACCTATCGTGAAATTGATCGTCTATCTTTAAACTTTGCATCCTATCTTCAAACCTTGCATTTAGAGCCGGGTGCGCGCATTGCATTAATGTACCCAAATGTTATTGAATATTTAATTGCGATGTTGGGAGCATTAAGAGCGGGGTATGTAGTCGTTAATATCAATCCGCTCTATACCTCGCGTGAGCTTGAGGCACAGTTAAAAGATAGCGGCGCTAGTGTATTAGTGATGATGGAAAATTTTGCCAGCACCTATCAACAGATCGTTGCCGAAGTCCCGGTCCAAAAGTTAATTGTGAGTAGCCCTGGTGAGTTGCTGGGTCTGAAGGGGCATCTCGTAAACTGGGTGGCACGCAATATCAAAAAGCTCATACCTGCTTGGGATGTTAAGCATATTTCATTTAAACAGGCCTTAGCAATTGGCGGCAATCATCATTTTCATAAGCCAATCATCAGTCTAGATGACATTGCTTTTCTGCAATACACAGGCGGCACCACAGGTATCTCTAAAGGTGCTGTATTGCTTCATCGGAATATCCTGGCTAATGTAATGCAAATTGAGGCATGGCTAAGCCCGGGCATAAAACACAAGTCTGATCAACAACTTCAATTCTTGTGCGCCTTGCCCATGACGCATATATTTGCTCTAACGGCTTGCGCTCTTTTGGGTATTGCTAAAGGAGGGCTATTAATTTTGGTAGCCAACCCACGAGATATCGATGGCTTGATTAAATTATTAAAGAAGCATTCTCAGATCAATATCTTTCCGGGTGTGAATACCCTGTTTCATGCGCTCATCCATCGTCCTGAATTTAAAGGCGTAAAACTTCCTAATCTATTGGTAACGATTGGTGGCGGAATGGCAGTCCATAAGAAAACCGCTGATCATTGGCAGGCACTCACAGCTTGTCCTATTGCCCAAGGATATGGCTTATCAGAAACCTCACCCGTTGTTTGCGTTAATAGCCCACTAGAGAAGCATTTCACAGGCCATATTGGCATGCCAATGCCAAGTACTGACGTGGTGATTCTGGATGATGATGAAGTTCAATTGCCTCAAGGCACGCCTGGAGAAATATGCATTAAAGGCCCCCAGGTCATGCCGGGATATTGGAATAAGCCAGAAGAAACCGCTCATTGCATGACGGCCGATGGCTACTTTAAATCAGGTGACATCGGCTTTATTACTGAAGATGGCAATATTCATATAGTAGATCGTAAAAAAGACATGATTGTGGTTGCCGGTTTTAAGGTCTTCCCAAATGATGTTGAAGACGTTTTATCCCAAATGCCAGGCGTCAAGGAGTGCGCAGTAATAGGGGTTCCGCATCGCAAGCTAGGCGAGATCGTGAAGGCTTATATTGTTAAGTCTAACCACCATACATCCGAAGCAGACGTTCTTCAGTATTGCAAAGAACATCTGACTAGCTATAAGCGTCCACGTAAGGTAGTTTTTATTCACGAGCTTCCTAAATCTAACGTTGGAAAGATATTGCGTCGTGAACTCAGGAACAACTAAGCACTATTTTATTTACTAGGCGTCTTGCCTACCATCTTGGCTGCACGCAAGAAATCAAAGTCAACACCCTTATCTGCCTGAGTAACCGTATCTAGGAACAACTTCTTATAGCCACGCTCAGCTGTCGGGGGAGTGATAGGATTATCTTTTGCTCGCTTTGCCAGCTCTTCATCAGAAATAAGTAAGCTGATTTCACGATTCTTTACACTCAAGCGAATGCGATCACCATTGCGTACATGAGCTAAGGGGCCGCCGATAGCGGATTCAGGGGTCACGTGCAACACAATTGTGCCAAAAGCAGTGCCACTCATACGGCCATCAGAGATACGGACGATATCCTTAACACCAGCACGAGCTAGCTTCATAGGAATGGGGATATAGCCTGCCTCTGGCATGCCTGGCGCACCCTTAGGACCAATATTTTTAAGCACAATGATGTCCTCGGCCGTGACATCTAAGTCAGGGCTATCAATTCTGTTGGCTAAGTCTTCGGAGTTTTCAAATACAACGGCGCGGCCTTCATGTTCCATGAGTTTTTCATCGGCAGCAGACTGCTTGATGATGGCTCCACCAGGGGCAAGATTACCGTGGAGAACGGCAATGCTGCCACGTGGATAAATAGGGTTATCGATCTTGCGCACTACATCTTGTTTAAAGCTTGGTGGACCCGCATCAATTTCTTCACCAAGTGTTCTACCGGAGACAGTCATTGTGTTGAGTTTGAGGAGTGGTTTAAGCTCTCTCAAAAGCGTGGTCATGCCACCAGCATCATGAAAATTTTCCATGTAATGATCGCCTGATGGCTTTAGGTCAACCAATACAGGTGTTTCATTTCCCATTTTGTCTAAGGCATCTAAATCAATTTCTAGACCCATTCGTCCGGCAATAGCGGCCAGGTGAACAATGCCATTAGTTGAGCCGCCAATCGCAAGCAATACCCGCATTGCATTCTCAAATGCATCAGCAGTCAGAATCTTGTCTATGGTTAAGCCATCTTTGGCCATTTGTACTGCACATGCCCCAGTTTCTTCGGCTACGCGAATGCGATCTGCCGTGACAGCGGGCGGAGTTGCGCCGCCTGGCACAGTCATGCCCAATGCTTCAGAGATGCACGCCATGGTGCTAGCGGTACCCATTACAGAGCAGGTACCTACGCTAGCAACGAGTTGATCATTAACCTCATCCTTTTCAACTTCATCAATTTCACCAGCGCGAAATTTACCCCAGTAACGACGACAGTCAGTACAGGCCCCAACACGCTCACTGCGATGTGATCCAGTAAGCATAGAGCCCGTAATCAGTTGAATAGCAGGTAAACCAGCAGAAGCGGCGCCCATCATTTGGGCGGGAACTGTTTTATCGCAACCCCCGATCATCACTACTGCATCCATAGGCTGAGCGCGCAGCATCTCTTCGGTATCCATCGACATGAGGTTACGTAGATACATGCTGGTTGGGGCAGCGAAGCTTTCATGAATTGAGATAGTCGGAAACTCCATAGGTAGACCGCCAGCCAACATCACACCTCGTTTAACCGCCTCTAGCAGTTGTGGCATGTTGCCGTGGCAGGGGTTGTATGCACTTCCTGTGTTGATGATGCCAATCACTGGGCGATCTAATGCGCTGTTGGTATAGCCAGCGCCTTTAATAAAAGCTTTACGCAAAAATAAAGAAAAACCTTTGTCACCATAACTCGTTAGACCTTTGCGAAGGCCGGTCTCGGGCGGGTTATTCGTATCTTTTGGCTTTGTACTCATGTTTGTCTCTACGTTATGTTTATGAATAGGCTGTTGCAATCATTGTAGCTATATGACTTAGGGGTTGCCGCCCCATCGGTATTGCCAGGAGATTCCAACGGCGTTGTAGCTTGTATCTGTTCTGGAATAAACTCCCTTGCTTCCTGAGAGGCGAATTGAGTTCTGCTTGTCTATGGGATATGAAAGGGTTGTTCCAAAGCGCCAATTTTCTTGGGTACCACTGGCCGGTATGCCATTTACATAGGTTTGTCCTCCATTGAAATAAGTGGCATCGGCTGATATCCAGGCGGTACTAGGGAAGTAATAAATGACGTGGGTTTCACCAGAGTAGATTGGGTTTTGAGAAAGAGTATTGCTACCCATGTAGCTTGTATTGCTGGTATAAATCGTAGCCATACCGGCAAGCTCTAATCTCCAGGGGCCTACCGCTTGAGACAAGCCCATGGCTGGCTGAATTAGAGAGCGATTTCCGCCGACATTCACGATTTGATTGCTGTTGTACTCACCCCAGGGAATGGTGGCGGCAATACTCGCACCTATAATGAGATCTTGTTGATAGTTTTTGAATTCGCTATTCGATAGAGCCGGTGCCCCATATAAATTAAAGGAAGCTTTAATCATGGGATCGGAGAGACCTTCGGCGGATGCATTAATTGTTTGACCACCAACATGACCTGTGCCAGAGAGTTCTGAATAGGGCATTGTTAAAGTCAGACGCCCAGATTGACCGGCGACATCAATAACATGAGTAAGGCTCACTGCTTGGGTATTGAGGGTGTAAGAGCCGCTTTTAGCTTGAGCAATTCCACCGGTGACAAAACTCATTCCAATGGGCGCATTCGAGTACGCACGCGCCTCAATCTCTTGGGCGTGGAGTGAGCCAGAAAAAATAGAAATGAGGCCTATAAACCCATATAGCCAAATTGGTTTAGACGCAAACAGTCTAGGAATCCTAGCTGTCATGACATTTGCTGCCACTCTTATTTTTTAGTGCCAAATAAAATGACTGCAGTCGTTGGCGCACCAAGAGTCATTCGCATTCCTTTAATCACTAAGTAAGGCCAAACAATGAGCCAGTAAACCATCGACATGGCGATGACATGGATGGGGTTGCGTTGCCCAAAACTGGTCATGGAGATAAAGAATTCTTTTCCATGTATTAAGCCATCGACTCCAGCTTCAAGGTAATTTAAAGCAATCACAATTGCGAGGTATAGCAGTGATTCAACAAACACAGATTTAATAATTCCGTGATTTTTATCCAGCTTAATGGGAAAAATAGCCTCGGCAATCAGCATGAATTTCGCGCATAGCGCTGCTTTAATCAAAGCCATTCCAAATGGCGTCAAAGGAATGGGGCGCTCATCGAGTATTGCCATAGCCAGAAAAGTCAGGGAGCAGAACCAAAGTCCAAAGTAAATTGTTAGCACTAGGGCCGCCTTAGCCTCTTCAATTACCTTTGCCTCAAAGTTCTTCGGTCCGTGATTTGAGGTTGAGCCGCTATTCATGGACATAGTTTAGTTTCTGTATGAAGCTGTTTAGGCGTTGCAACAAGATTCGCCACTAGAGCATGAAGAGCTTACCTCTACCGGCGCAGGCTCCTTGGTAAAGCGGGCTATATAGGCTTTCTTGCTCTTCAAGGCTAGCTTGATCCAGACAAAATGTCCGGAGCCTGGTGCAACCGTTATAGGTTCGCCACTCATATTCCACATCGCATCTAAAACAATATCTTGATTACCCTGCGGTTCGATGATCTCAAGTTTGTCGCCCACTGAGAAACGGTTTTTGACATCTACTTTGATGCGCCCATTGACTTGATCTTCATCTAAAGTTTCGCCAACATAAAGACTTCTGCCAGAGAGTGAATGACCTCTCATGTAGAGTTGATATTCTTTGTCGTGATGACGTTCATAAAAACCATCGGTATAACCACGATTGGCTAGGCCCTCAAGATTACCAAGCAGCTTGGTATCAAATGGTTTACCAGCCACCGCATCATTAATTGCAGTGCGATAGGATTGAACAGTACGAGAAACGTAGTAGGGTGATTTGGTACGACCCTCAATTTTGAAAGAGTCAACACCCATTTTGGTCAGTCTTTCAATATGTTCTACAGCACGCAAGTCTTTTGAGTTCATGATGTATGTGCCGTGTTCATCTTCTTCCATCGGCATTAGTTCATCAGGCCTTCTAGCCTCCTGAAGTAATACAACATCACCACTTTGGTTCTGCTGCCCAGGCTTCACCTTGTAATCCCAGCGACAGGCATTGGTACAGGCGCCTTGGTTTGAGTCCCGGTGAGACATGTACCCTGAAAGCAGGCAACGGCCAGAGTAGGCGATACATAAAGCACCATGAACAAACACCTCAAGCTCCATCTCCGGACAGTCTTGACGTACTTCTTCGATTTCATCAAAAGAAAGTTCGCGCGAGAGAATAACGCGACTAATACCTACCGAGCGCCAAAATTTGGCTGAAGCGCCATTTACTGTATTGGCTTGCACTGACAAATGAATAGGCATATCAGGCCAAGCTTCTCTAGCCATCATGATCAAACCAGGATCGGACATGATCAAGGCGTCAGGCTTTAATGCAATCACAGGGTCCATATCTTTGATATAGGTTCGTGTCTTACCGCCATGAGGCAGCAAGTTCGAAACCAAATAAAACTTCTTGCCTAAATCATGCGCAGTATCAATCCCTTGTTTAAGAACTTCGATCTTGCCAAAGTCATTGTTACGAACGCGTAGGGAATAGCGCGGTTGACCTGCATAGATGGCATCCGCTCCAAAATCAAAAGCGGTCTCAAGCATTTGGAGGCTGCCCGCAGGGGCTAGGAGTTCAGGAGTTTTATTCATAGTGCTATTTTAGTGTGGCAAGGCATATTCTGGGTGGCCGTTCGGCACTTGAGATGCTGGAATGAAAAAACCACCTAAAAAGGTGGTTTTTCGTATTTGGCTCCTCGACCTGGGCTCGAACCAGGGACCTACGGATTAACAGTCCGGCGCTCTACCGACTGAGCTATCGAGGAATAAGCCGATATTATAGCAAGATGCAATCACTCCTTCCCACTTCTGTGCAGATCCCCAAAGTACTGACTATTGCTGGCTCTGATAGTGGCGGTGGGGCTGGACTTCAGGCTGATCTCAAGGTGATCACAGCCCTTGGGGCTTATGGAATGTCTGTGATTACAGCAATCACCGCCCAAAATACCTTGGGCGTCACACGCATTCAAGATATTGATCTTGATGTGGTTGAGGCTCAAATTGATGCCGTTTTGTTTGATGTTGGCGCGGATATCGTCAAGATTGGCATGTTAGCGAGTCCAGAAATAGTTCGCGTTGTCGCTAAATCATTGCGTAAGCACGGCGTCAAGAGAATCGTTTTGGATCCAGTGCTTCGCGCGACCTCTGGCGCAAGTTTGGGTGGCGATGACACTGCACAAGCCATGATCACAGAGCTCTTTCCAATAGCAACACTCATCACGCCAAATATGGACGAGGCATCTTTATTGCTTGGTCGAGATATTGCAGGACCAAATGATTTCAAACTGGCAGCACAAGAATTGCTTGATATGGGTCCTCAGGCTGTACTGATTAAAGGCGGCCATTTAGATTCCACGCATACCCAAATTACCGACTACCTCATGTGGCGAACGATTGAAGATGGCCTAGAAGTTGTCCAAACAAAAGAATTCAAACACTATCGCGTTAAAACTATCAATACTCATGGCACAGGCTGTTCACTCGCCTCAGCAATTGCCGTCTATCTAGCAGGTGGCCACGATTTATCGCATGCTGTTGCTAAGGCGATCGCTTATGTTGAGGCTGGGCTTGAGGCTGGACGGTTCTTGAGTATTGGTGAGGGCCCTGGACCTCTATGGCATATGCATGACTTTTACCCGACTGCCTTAACAAAGGAAGAGGATATTTAAACCTATCCGCAACACTTTTATCAATTTTTATAAAAATTAGATATAAAAGTTACTTTCGATTTTACTCGTCTAATAGCCGTAAGGAGAATAGGATTAGAGGATGTCCCAAATCCTTTCTAATTACATCCATTTTTCTAAGTCAGCTCAACGAGTAAACAAGCGCTATAAGATCAATGATTGCAAGGAGCTGTTAGTTCTCGAGGCGGTATTTGGTGCTTACCTTGATAAAGTCGAATTTGCAGTGCTAGATCTCATTTTGCTCAATGAAATTGCCTCGCAAGCTACCCTTCATTCAATTATGAAGGGTTTAATCTCAAAGAAGATGATTAAGACTGAAGTCTGTAAGAGGGATGGAAGACGCAAATTTGTGTTGCCTACAAAACATGGCCTGACTTGGCTTAAAGATACTGCTGAGTTATTGCACGGCTTTCAAGGAAAGTAGTTAGCCAGATTTCTATCAATCCTGCGTGCCATAAAGATGACATGATTTGCCGTCAGCAGGCAAATTGATCATTGTCCTAAAGACTAAGCTTGCATTAAATCTTGTAAGTGCCTTACCGCTAGCTTTGGGTCTTTAGCTTGTGTAATTGCTCGTACTACTGCAATCGAACCAACACCACTTTTGGCTACCGCATGAATGCTATCTTGATCAATCCCACCGATAGCAACCAGAGGGTAGTGGCTCATCAATTTCGCATATTGATAAAGTCTTCCTAGGCCCTGAGGTGCGGTAGGCATTTTTTTGAGGTTAGTCGGAAAGACTGCGCCCATCGCAATATAGCTAGGGCAAAAACGATCGGCATAAGCAAGCTCTGCATATCCATGTGTGCTTAAACCAAGACGTAAGCCTGCTTCCCTAATCTTTTCTAAATTAGCAGTCTCCATATCTTCTTGACCCAGATGGACGCCATAAGCTTCTGCATCAATCGCTTCTTCCCAATAGTCATTGATAAAAAGCAAAGTATTGCTGCCTTCGACCGCCTTTACAGACTCTTTTATCTGTTTGCGAATTTTGTATCGATCTTCAGACTTAAAGCGTAATTGCACTGTCGGAATTTCAGCTTCAACCATCCGCTTCACCCAATCGGCGTCCGGCATAACACCATACAAACCAAGGCGTTTAGGACACTCCTTAAAAGCATTGGGGTTCATATTACGAGTCCACGGCAGTAGATCGAATTGCTCTGGTCTATTTGGCCATTTAAAGGGATTAAAGCCACCATCATGCAGGGTCATGCGAGACCACGCTTTGCCTAAAACCTTGGCATCGGATTCAATAAAGCCCATCTCGATTGCTGCTAAAGCGCCAGCAAGTTCGTAATGATCGGCAGCCGCTTCATTATCAATTCGAGGGGGAGGTGAGCTGATTGAAAAGGATGGAATCGCAATGCAAAGATCATCATTGCGATGGGCGGCAATAATTTGGTCGGCAAGATCACGTATCAGGCTCATATAGCTCTATCTAAACACACATTCGCACAACTTAGGCTTGATGCCAAAAAGGAGTACCCACGAGGGGTGTACTCGCTTGCGCAGATTCTTGGGGTTTCATAGCCCCAGATAAGTAGGCGGTACGACCAGCATCGACTGCCATAGCAAAAGAGTTGGCCATAGCAACTGGATCATTTGAGAGGGCGACGGCGGTATTGAGTAATACAGCATCAAAACCCCATTCCATCACGGTGCAGGCATGGGAAGGTAAGCCAAGCCCGGCATCCACAATCAAGGGAACCTTGATGCGGTCTCGTAACAACTTCATGGCATATGGGTTGAGGGGACCTTGGCCAGTGCCAATTGGAGCAGCCCATGGCATGATTGCCCGGCAGCCAACATCTACTAAACGTTGGCACAAGATTAGATCTTCCGTGCAATACGGCAGTACTTTAAAACCTTCTTTAATCAAGGACTCTGCCGTTTGGACTAGACGCAAAGTGTCGGGCTGTAAAGTGTAATCATCGCCAATCAGTTCCAACTTAATCCAGTCACTCTCAAAGACTTCACGTGCCATCTGTGCTGTAGTAATCACTTCTTGAGGGCTGTGGCAACCAGCAGTGTTTGGCAACACAGGCACTGCCATCTTCTTCAGGAGATCCCAGAAGCCACTGTGTGCCTCAGTTGTACTAGATCCCTGGCGACGCAAGCTGACCGTGATCATCGCTGGGTTAGATGCATTAACAGCATTTTCCAATACTTGCGGTGATGGATAGCGAGAGGTTCCTAATAGCAAACGACTAGCAAAGCTCTCGCCATAGAGAACTAGTGCATCTGCGCTATTGAGATTATTTGGTAACGGTGCAGTCATAAGTAAATTAGTCAAAATCAGCCGCCGGTTACTGGGGCTATCACTTCAATTTGATCATTCTCATTTAATGCAAATTGTTCGTATTGAGTTTTGGGTACAAAGTTCAAATTAACAGCTACAGCAAAAGGTGGCTTTGCATTGATCAAAGAAAGCGCATCTGAAATCATGCTTTGCTTTGGTAGTTCATATTCAACCTGATTAACAATTACGCGCATAGACTTGCCTCGTGATTGTTGGTGGTTCCAAGATTGCTAGTGATGCTTAGCCCTAATTCCAGGGCGGTATTGCTTTGGCCGAACTCTAAAACCTCTAGGGTGGAATCTAGAATCGCTGGTGAAATCATAAAACCGTGGCGATATAGACCGTTGACCATAATCAAATCCGATAAACCTTTATCTTTTTGGATGCGTATTTCGGGTAGATTATTTTTGAGAGTGGGGCGGCACTGGGTTGCCATCTCCAAAATGCGAGCCTCTGCAAATCCGCTGTGTACGGTATAGACGGCACTGAGCAATTCCATTGCAGAGCGCAGACTCATCTCCGAAAGATCATCTGACTCGATCTCAGTTGCGCCCACGACATAAATGTCATTCTCCTTGGGGGCAATGTAGATCGGATAACGCGGATGAATTAAGCGAGTAGGCCTACGGAGCTTCACTTCTGGAGCATATAAACGCACAACCTCGCCGCGCACTCCCCGTAGCTTATTGGAAGTAGACAACCAAGCCTCCTTCGCACCATTACCCCGGCAGTCAATCACGCTCTGATAAGGGCCATTCTTGCGCAATTGTTCTGGCTCTGCTGCAGTATTCCAATGGCAATTGACTTTTAGGGTAATTAACTCATGGAGCAGTGCATCGAGTAGCTGACGATTATCGAGCTGACCTTCATTTGGTAAATACAAAGCCTGCATGAAGCGATCGGCAACCCCTGGTTCAACTTGAGCTAAATCAGAAGCATTCAGTTTTATTGGGGCAGTTAGCTGGGGGTTATTGTGACAATTCTTTTCCAAGTGATTGGTAAAGCGTTCAGCCTCGCTCGCATCTTGTCTATGCCACAAAATGAGAGTGCCATCTTGCTGAAAAAAAACAGGCTTGGATAGGGTGCTAATTAAATCTTTCCAACGAGGCAAACTATGGATGCCCATTCGCACTACAGAGTCTTCGGTGATCGCAGACTCTGCTAGGGGCGCAAGCATAGCAGCGGCGATACGTGCAGCAGCACCGCTGGCAGCAGAATCGCCTTTATCAAATAAATCAACCTGAGCCCCACGCTGAGCAAGTGCTACCGCCAGGAGACGGCCCATTAGGCCGGCACCGACGATCGCGTATTTGCTGTGCGTGAAGACGGGTTGATTCATTGCTATTGCTTATTGATAGATCTCGCTACCGCGTTTACGGAACTCAGCAGACATTTCTTCCATGCCTTTCGTTGCATCAGCAACCTCAGTAATCGGAATCACTTTCTTGCCATCTTTTGGATTGCCGTCAGCATCTAGGGTTGCAGCATAGTCTCGCACTTCTTGAGTGATTTTCATGGAGCAGAACTTAGGACCACACATTGAGCAGAAGTGGGCAATCTTGGCGCCTTCTGCTGGCAACGTTGCATCATGATATTCACGAGCACGCTCAGGATCTAAGCCCAAATTGAACTGATCTTCCCAGCGGAACTCAAAGCGAGCCTTAGAGAGCGCATTATCCCGTACCTGAGCACCAGGCAAACCTTTAGCCAAGTCAGCACCATGAGCGGCGATCTTGTAAGTGATGATTCCTTCGCGAACATCTTCTTTGTCTGGCAAGCCTAAATGCTCTTTAGGTGTCACATAGCAAAGCATCGCAGTGCCGTACCAACCAATTTGAGCTGCACCAATACCGCTGGTGATGTGGTCATAGCCCGGCGCAATATCCGTAATCAAAGGTCCAAGTGTGTAGAAGGGTGCTTCTAAGCAATGCTTGAGCTCTTCAGTCATGTTTTCTTCAATGCGCTGCATTGGAACATGGCCAGGCCCTTCGATCATTACTTGCACATCATGCTTCCAAGCTTTGGCGGTGAGTTCACCGAGTGTGTGGAGTTCGCCAAATTGCGCTGCATCGTTAGAGTCAGCAATGCAACCAGGACGCAAACCGTCACCTAAGCTAAAAGAAACGTCATACGCCTTCATGATTTCGCAAATCTCATCAAACTTGGTGTAGAGGAAGTTTTCTTTATGATGAGCTAAGCACCATTTAGCCATGATTGAGCCGCCACGTGACACGATGCCGGTAATGCGATCTGCCGTCAGCGGTACATAACGTAGCAATACGCCAGCATGAATAGTGAAGTAATCAACACCTTGCTCGGCCTGCTCAACCAGGGTATCGCGGAACATTTCCCAAGTGAGATCTTCTGCAATGCCACCAGTTTTATCGAGTGCTTGATAAATTGGAACGGTACCAATAGGAACTGGTGAATTACGGATAATCCATTCACGAGTTTCATGAATATGTTTGCCTGTGGAAAGATCCATGATGGTGTCGGCACCCCAACGAATGGACCAAACCATTTTCTCTACCTCTTCATTGATTGAAGAAGTCACAGCAGAATTTCCGAGGTTGCCATTAATCTTCACGCGGAAGTTACGGCCAATAATCATCGGCTCAAGCTCAGGGTGATTAATGTTTGCTGGAATAATTGCGCGGCCAGCGGCAATCTCAGAGCGCACGAATTCACCAGTAACGATGTCAGGAAGATTAGCGCCATAGCCTTTGCCTGGATGCTGCTTGAGTAATTGCTTGTAAGCAGGATCTTTACGCAGCTGCTCTAAACCCATTGATTCACGTAAAGCCACGTATTCCATTTCAGGCGTAACGATGCCTTTGCGAGCGTAGTACATTTGACTAACGTTGTTGCCAGCCTTTGCAACTCGTGGTGCGCTAATATGCGCAAAACGTAAACTCTGGGTAGCTTCATCTTGAGAGCGAGCAACGCCATACTCAGAACTTGGACCAGAGAGTTGCTCAGTGTCATTGCGCTCTTTAATCCACTCTTCACGTAATCTTGGTAAACCTTTTTCAAGATTAATTACGATTTCTGGATCGCTGTATGGACCAGAGGTGTCATAAACAGGAACGGGGGGATTGGCAACTAACTCTTCACCAACGCGTGTTGGTAATTGTTCAATCATCCGAATCGGCGCTTTGATATCTGCGCGAGAACCTTGTAAGTAAGTTTTTGTCGATGCTGGATAAGCGAACTTTTGTCCGAAGTCGCGCTCCAAGCTTTTTAAACTTGGAATTTCATGTTTGGTTTTTTGGTTATCTTTACTCACGTCCATCTCCTAGCTGTTTTAGATGGACGAAACCGGGTGTCGGTCTGATGTAACTCCCCACGCCAGCATTACCTGGATCGGGTTCTAGGGTCTTTCTCAGCGCCTCTAAGCAAACTCTGCTTTTAAGGGCACCCCTGTTTCATCCTTAAGTTAGATTTAACCACGAATTAGGGCTACTAAGTATGATGAACGTCAATTTCTGCTCCAGGAGCAAAAATTGAGCAGGAAGCACCAGCAAACCTTATCTATTGCGGCGCAATAGGAAATCTGCGGTTACAAAAGCGGCATCACTCGTAAATTCATCGGCAAGAATTCGGGCGGCAGCTTCTGTATAAGAAACTTCAATAAAACCAGTCACTTCCCCATCATGATTTGTGGGGATGAAGTTGTCTGATAACTCCAAGTCGTAGACATAAAGCTGCTCATCATGAAATCCACGCCCGGAAATGGGGCGACGCATATGGATGCGACCAATTGGTTCAATTTCATCAGCGATTTGTGGAGGCACTCCAGCTTCTTCCCAAAGCTCGCGTTTTGCGCAGACCCAGGGTGTTTCGTCGGCAGCGATACCACCAGCAGCAATGTTATCCAATCTTCCGGGATCGGTTGCCTTATTTTCACTTCTTCGACCCAACCATATTGTTTTTTGTTTGGTGTAGCCATTGATATGCGTAGCCATGCTGCGAAATCCAAAGGTGCGAAACGCGGCACGCTCCAAGTGAAAGAATTTATGCCCGTGTTGATCTACCCATGCAAACTCTTCATTCCGCCAGCCGGGAATAAAGCCGCCTAAGCGCATGCGATTTGCTAGTTGATGAAGACTTACTGAGACATCTTTTGGTCGACCCATTTGAATGTTCAGACGATCATTTCCCATCGATACCAGTGCGATAGGTTCCTTCACTAATGATTCTTGTAGGTATGGAATGAAATCGGGATTAAGGTGACCAATTATTTCTTGATCAGTGCCGCCACGCAACGAATAGATGGGCATGTAATCAGCAGGAGCCGAACGCGCTGTATTTTGGAGCATCTCCTCAAGGGCGGCGATAGTGCTGGTAGATAGAGCTGTCATTTGGGCAAGTGTAAGGGAACTTTGCATAAGGTGCAGCCTCTTGTCAATGATCTAAAGCACAAGGTTTAGACCCAATATTCATATGCACTTGCAAAAAAATAGATAAGCTGGGACTGCTAATTATTTAAGCAGGCCAGGTCGCTCTATACAAATCTGTGACTTACGAAAACTTTTGTAGATTTATCCACAATCCCTGTGGATAAGTTTATTTTGTATGCTGGTCCCGCCGACAGGAATCGAACCTGTATCCCACGCTTAGGAGGCATGTGCACTATCCATTGTGCTACGGCGAGTAAGAACTTTTTAAAAGTATGCTAGGTAAGTTTGTGACACCGATAAATTACCACCCACATAAAGCCCAGACTTGATTGGTAACGGCGATCATCATATCGGGTGCGTAATAGGCGGAAAACACAAACAATAAAGCAAATAAAGCGAAGCCGTAAAAAATAAGCTTCCAAAATCCAAGCTTGCGATGCTTAAGCATTGACTGCTCGGTGAATGGCACGTTCTTGTACGGGTAGGTTCACTAAAAACGCAAACATGCCTAGTGCAATAGCAATTTGCCAAACAATCAGGTACGAGCCCGTACGATCAAATAAATAGCCGCCTAAAAATGCGCCACAAAAACTACCAAGCTGATGCGAGAAGAAAACCAAACCAGAAAGCATCGTGAGATATTTCACACCAAAAATTTGGGCCACGATGCCATTGGTTAATGGAATGGTCGATAACCACAGGAAGCCCATGACCGCTGCAAAAATATAAGTGGATGTTGGACTCAATGGCAGCAATACAAAAGCAGCGATGGCGATAGAGCGGCCTAGGTAAATGCTAGATAAAAGATAGCGTTTCGGAAAGCGTTGCCCAAGGATACCGGCGCTATAGGTGCCAAAGATATTAAAGAGTCCAATCAAGGCCAATGCCGTGGTAGCAACAACAGGGGCTCCCACTGATGGATAGATCGAAGAAAGGTCTTTCAGATAGGGGGCTAAATGTACTGCAATAAATACTACCTGAAACCCACAAACAAAATATCCCAAGGTTAGCAAACGAAAGCTTGGATTATTAATAGCTTCTTTAAGTGCCTCTTTAATTGTTTGATCACCAAGGCTGTGTTGGTGTACAAAATTTTTCTCACGCAACATGAATGCCGTTGGAATCATTAAGCTGGCCATAAGGCCGAGCATTAACAATGCATCTTGTGCGCCAAATGCACTTAATAATCCTTGCTCCGCTGGAATCATAAGGAACTGTCCAAACGAGCCTGCAGCAGCAGCAATGCCCATCGCCCAAACCCGCTTATCTGCAGGAACGTTACGCCCTAAGATTCCGTAAACCACGCTATACGTAGTGGCAGTTTGTGCAAGACCGATGAATAAGCCGCCAGCAATGGTGAAATTGAGAGCGTCTGTGGAGATGGCCATGCCAGCTAAACCCAGTGCGTATAAAACGCCACCAGCAATCATGATCTTGAATGCGCCATATCGATCTGCAAGGGCACCAGTAATGGGTTGTACAGCGCCCCAAATGAGGTTTTGCAATGCAATCGTCAGGGCAAAGGTTTCACGACCCCAGCCGTTGGCCATGGTGATTGGCAAATTGAACAAGCCAAAACCATGGCGTATACCCATGGATAAGGTCACCATTAAGCCACCATAAATCAACACTTCCTTCATCGTTAGGGAGGCCTTTGATTGAGCTTGGCTCATTAGATAATTCCCTTTTGACGCAAGTCCGCAATCGCTTGGTCGCTTAACTGTAATTGCTCATGAAGCACTTCATTGGTGTGTTGTCCTAGCGTGGGTGGCGCCATACGGACTTCAGTCGGCGTCTTAGAGAGTTTCATCGGGCTAGCAACCAGTTTCATATTGCCGGTGCTTGGGTGAGGTACATTAATTTGTACATTTCTGGCAAGCACTTGCTCATTTTCAAAAACTTCTTTGAAGTTATTGATAGGGCCGCAGGGGACATTTGCCTGCTCTAAAAGTGCAATCCATTCACCTTTAGTCTTCTTGCGAGTCATCACCTCTAAAAGTGGAATGAGTTTTTTGCGATTCTGCACGCGCAAAGGATTGGTTAAAAATAATGGGTTATCAGCCAAGTGAGCTTCACCACCAGCGGTAACAAAGTGTCGATATTGGCCATCATTGCCTGCTGCCACAATCATCCAGCCATCCGATGTGGGGAAAGTTTGGTAAGGAACAATGATCGGTGAGGCATTTCCCCAGCGCCCTGGAATTTCTCCAGAACTGAGGTATGCGCTTGATACATTAGCCATGACAGCGATCTGTGTATCGAGTAAAGACATATCGATGTATTGGCCCTCTCCAGTATGGTCGCGATGGACTACTGCGGCTAGGATGGCTGTAGAGGCATACATCCCAGTGAAAATATCGGCGATTGCAACCCCTGATTTTTGTGGGCTAGCACCCTCAAACTCATCGGCTTCGCCAGTCACACTCATGAAGCCACCCATGCCTTGAATGATGAAGTCATAGCCTGGGCGATGAGCATAAGGACCAGTTTGCCCAAATCCAGTAATGGAGCAGTAGATCAAATCTGCTTTCACCTTTTTTAAGCTTTCGTAATCCAAGCCGTATTTAGCAAGATCACCAACTTTGTAGTTTTCAATGACTACATCGGATTGAGCCGCCAATTGGCGAATAATCTCTTGACCTTCGGGTTTGCTGATATCAACAGTAATGGAGCGCTTATTGCGATTGATGCAAATAAAATAGGCAGTTTCTTCTGTATCCCGGCCATTCGCATCCTTAACGAAGGGAGGGCCCCAATGGCGGGTATCGTCCCCAGCGCCTGGACGCTCGACTTTAATAACATCAGCACCCAAATCCGCTAGGTTTTGAGCGCACCATGGACCTGCCAGCACGCGGCTGAGGTCTAAAACGCGAATATGACTTAAGGCTCCCATGCCCTAATTTTGGCATGGATGACAGGGGATTTCCTGAAAAGTTCCGCCTTGGCCTCAGACATGACTACAATTTGCGCGCATGGCTACCCGTAAAACTTCTGAATACAGCGAATCGTCGATTCAGGTCCTAAAAGGACTGGAACCAGTCCGTCAACGGCCTGGTATGTACACCCGCACTGACAATCCCTTACATATCATCCAAGAAGTCTTGGACAACGCTTCTGATGAAGCATTGGGCGGTTTTGGTAAGCAAATTATTGTGACTTTGCATACTGATGGCAGCGTGAGCGTAGAGGATGATGGACGCGGTATTCCGGTGGGTATGCATCCCACTGAGAAATTGCCCGTAGTGGAGATTGTGTTTACGCAACTTCATGCTGGTGGCAAATTTGAAAAGGGTACCGGTGGTGCCTATGCATTCTCAGGGGGTTTGCATGGTGTGGGCGTTTCAGTTACCAATGCACTTTCTAAGCGACTGGAAGTAACAGTCTGGCGTGAAGGACAGGTTTCAACTTTAACCTTTGCTGATGGCAAGGTAATTGAAAAGCTGAAATCGAAACCGTCTTTAAAAGAAGATAAGTCCCATGGTACCCGTGTAAGGGCATGGCCAGACGGTAAATATTTTGATAGCTCAGCCATTCCGATGGCCGATCTCATTCGTCTTCTACGCTCCAAAGCAGTTTTGCTGCCTGGCGTCAAAGTAACACTCATCCAGGAGAAATCAGGCGATAGTCAAACTTGGCAATATGCACAAGGCTTACGTGGCTACCTGAACGAGGCTATCGCCCAGGCAGGACATGGTCCAGAAGTGATTCCACCATTTGAGGGCGAGCAATACGCTACAGGCACTGGCGAAGATGATTCCTTTGCTGAAGGCGAAGGTGCTGCATGGGTAGTGAGTTGGACCGAAGACGGCGCCCCAGTGCGTGAGAGTTATGTGAACTTGATTCCGACTCATGCTGGCGGTACACACGAAAGCGGATTACGTGAAGGACTATTTAATGCTGTAAAAGGCTTTATTGAGATGCATGCATTGCAACCCAAAGGCGTGAAGCTGATGCCTGAAGACGTATTTGCGCGAGCCTCTTTTATTTTGTCAGCCAAAGTATTGGACCCTCAGTTCCAGGGACAGATTAAAGAGCGTTTAAATTCACGTGATGCCGTGCGTTTAGTTTCTGGTTATGCAAAATCTGCGCTGGAACTTTGGCTGAACCAGCATGTTGATTACGGTCGTAAATTAGCTGACTTAGTGATTAAGCAGGCACAAGCAAGAACACGCGCTGGGCAAAAAGTTGAGAAGAAAAAATCTTCTGGTGTTGCAGTTTTGCCTGGTAAGTTGACTGATTGCGAGAGTGAAGACATCGCTCAGAATGAAATTTTCTTGGTTGAGGGTGATTCTGCTGGTGGCTCGGCCAAAATGGGTCGCAACAAGGAGTATCAGGCGATTTTGCCCCTACGCGGCAAGGTCTTAAATACCTGGGAAGCGGAGCGCGACCGCTTATTTGCCAATAATGAAGTGCACGATATTGCGGTGGCAATTGGGGTTGATCCTCATGGGGCTAATGACAATCCAGATTTATCTAATCTTCGCTACGGCAAGGTTTGCATCTTGTCAGATGCGGACGTGGATGGTGCACATATACAAGTATTACTCCTCACGCTGTTCTATAAGCATTTCCCTAAACTGATTGAGTTGGGGCATGTCCATATTTCTAGGCCACCATTGTTTAGGGTTGATGCTCCTGCGCGTGGTAAAAAACCAGCACAAAAAATTTACGCCTTGGATGCAAATGAATTGCAAGCAATTGAGGATAAGTTGCGTAAAGATGGTGTTAAAGAAACCGCTTGGCAAATCTCTCGATTTAAAGGCTTGGGAGAGATGAGTGCAGAGCAGCTCTGGGATACAACCCTAAATCCAGATACACGTCGTTTACTACCGGTAACGCTTGGTACTTGGACTGAAGATGAAACATTTAAAACTATGGACATGTTGATGGGTAAATCAGAGTCCGGCGCTCGTCGTGATTGGTTAGAAGAGCGCGGCAATGAAGTTGAGGCGGATATCTAATGGCTAGTAAAAAGACACCCGGTAATAAAACCGCTGCTGAGCAAGCAGATTTATTTGCATCTCCAGTCGATGAGATCGAAATTGTTGAGGTAGAAGAGGCGCCTGCCCAAGCCAAACAGAGCTCTTCAATCTCCCCCCAAGGTCCAAATGATCCCCACGATCCTAAGACGATGGATTTGAACGAAGACGACAAGGATAGCTTGACCCTCGCTGTTTATGCAGAGCGCGCTTATCTAGATTACGCCATCAGCGTAGTGAAGGGGCGTGCATTGCCTGAAGTAGCTGATGGTCAAAAACCAGTTCAACGCCGAATTTTGTATTCCATGAGTGAGATGGGTTTACGTGCAGACGCTAAACCAGTAAAAAGTGCTCGTGTTGTTGGCGACGTTTTAGGTAAATTTCATCCCCATGGCGACCAATCCGCCTATGACGCCTTGGTACGCTTGGCACAAAGCTTCTCACTGCGCTACCCCTTAATTGACGGTCAAGGAAACTTCGGTTCCCGTGATGGTGATGGTGCAGCTGCAATGCGTTATACCGAAGCACGCTTAACAAAGATCGCTGGATTACTTCTCAGCGAAATTGATGAGGGTACGGTCGATTTTGCTCCGAACTATGACGGCTCATTTCAAGAGCCAAAGTTATTGCCGGCTCGCTTGCCCTTTGTGCTGCTCAACGGCGCTTCAGGTATTGCTGTCGGAATGGCTACCGAGATTCCTTCACATAACTTGCGTGAAGTAGCTTCTGCTGCAATCGCTTTGATGAAATCACCAAAGCTATCCACCGCAGATTTACTGGAAATCATGCCTGGTCCTGACTATCCGGGTGGTGGCCAAATTATTTCCTCTTCAGCGGAAATTGCCCAAATTTATGAAACAGGACGTGGTAGCGTCAAAGTCCGTGCCCGTTGGTCTGTAGAGGAATTAGCACGTGGCCAATGGCAAATTGTTGTCAATGAACTGCCACCAGCAACTTCATCACAACGGGTTTTACAAGAGATCGAAGAGATCACCAATCCTAAGGTCAGAGTTGGCAAGAAGACCTTAACGCCAGAGCAAAATAATCTCAAATCGACTATCTTGAATGTGCTCGATGGCGTACGTGATGAATCCAGTAAGGATGCTGCTGTACGGTTGGTGTTTGAGCCAAAGAGTAAGAACATTGATGTCAATGAGTTTGTAAATCTCTTGTTGGCTCATACCTCGCTTGAGTCAAATGCGCCAATGAATTTGGTGATGATTGGTAATGACGGTCGTCCGCGTCAAAAGGGCTTAAAGGAAATTATTTCTGAGTGGGTTGAGTTCAGAGTTGCTACGGTGACACGTCGTACCCAGTTCCGCCTCGGTAAAGTAAAAGACCGGATGCATATTTTGGAGGGGCGTTTAACCGTTCTTCTCAATATTGATAAGGTAATTAAGATTATTCGCAATAGCGATGAGCCCAAAGTCGATTTGATCAAAGAGTTTAAGCTCACAGATCGTCAGGCTGAAGACATTCTGGATATTCGCTTGCGCCAATTGGCTCGTTTAGAAGGTATCAAGATTGAGCAAGAGCTTAAATCGCTCCAGACGGAGCGCGATGATCTTGAAGGCTTACTGCAAAGTGACGCTGTTTTACGTAAACGCATCATTAAAGAAATTGAATCCGACATCAAGGATTTTGGCGATGATCGTCGCACCTTGATTCAGGAAGATAAGCGTGCTGTTGCAGAAACTAAAGTCATTGATGAACCAGTAACTGTCATCGTTTCACAAAAGGGTTGGGTACGTGTTCGCCAAGGTCATGAGCATGATGCAACCCAATTTAGCTTCAAAGCGGGTGATGCGATGTATGCAACCTTTGAGGTTCGCACCGTTGACGTTATTCAGGGCTTTGGTAGTGATGGACGTGTTTATACGGTACCTGTCAGCGAGCTACCTGGCGCCCGCGGTGATGGCTCACCATTAACTAGCTTTGTCAATTTAGCTGCTGGATCGCAAATGGTGGCCTATTACGCTGGCCAACCAGATGATCTGGTCTTGCTTTCTACTAAAGCAGGTTATGGCTTCTTAGCGAATGTATCGGACATGAGCACTCGCAATAAAGCTGGTAAATCGTTTATCAGTGTTGATGCAAAACATCCTGGTGATGCACCTTTAGGTGCAAGCAAGGTACAGCTTGGTATGAAGCAAGTAGCTTGTCTGTCTGAGGCCTCTAAATTACTTGTTTTCCCATTAGATGAGCTTAAGCGTTTGCCTACTGGCGGCAAAGGCGTGATTTTAATGGGCTTAGATGAGAAAGAGTCCTTAGCCTCCGCTATCGCTGTAGGGCCTAATGGCGCCACCTATTCAGGGGCGGGTCGCGCAGGCAAGCCAACGGAATTGAGTTTGGATGCAAAAACATTGAAGTCATTTGCGGGTAATCGAGCACGCAAAGGCCACTTTGTAGAGCCACGTTTAAAAGACGGCAAGCTCAAAGCAAGCTAATTAGATTTTCTTTGCTACAGCAACACCATATTTAACGGCAATCACTTCCGCCAGAATCGATACTGCGATTTCTGGTGGAGTGAGTGCGCCAATAGAGAGGCCAACTGGGCCATATAGTTTTTCCACTTCGTCTCTGCTGACATCAAACTCTAGTAGTCGTTCTTTGCGCTTTTGGGTATTTTTTCGGCTCCCCAGGGCGCCAACATAAAAGGCAGAAGACTTTAGTGCCTCCATGAGGGCCATATCATCCAACTTTGGATCATGGGTGAGGGCTACCACCGCTGTATGAGGATCAACACCAATCTCAAGTAATACGTCATCAGGCATGCCTTTGATGAAGGTCACATCCGTACGGTTTAGTCCTTCTGCATACTCTTCCCGCGGATCGATCACGATCACTTCAAAGTCGGAGGCCAGGGCAAAGTCGGCGGTATACAAAGAAAGTTGACCTGCGCCGATGATGACCATGCGCCAACGTGGGCCATAAGTTGTTTGCATCTCGGTATCTGAGCAGGAAAACTCGTCACTGCGATTACCGGCTCTTAAAGTCGATTTGCCAGTCGCAATGGTGACGGTGCGCCTCATCACTTGATGAGAGCTAATAGAGTCTAGTAATTTTTCCAGTATGGCTAATTCAGGTTTAGGCTCTACCAGCAAACGCAAAGTTCCGCCGCAGGGAAGGCCGAAGCGAGCTGCTTCTTCTTGGCTCACACCATAAACCACCATCTCAGGATTGCTACGAGTCAGAATTTCAGTTTGTACGCGATTAATTAGGTCGTCCTCAACACACCCGCCAGATACGGATCCCGCTACTTGACCATCTTGACGGATTGCAAGCCATGAACCAATGGGGCGAGGAGCTGAGCCCCAAGTTTGTACTACGGTAGCAATGGCTACTTGATGGCCGGATTTAAGCCAGCTCACTGCGGATTTGAGGACGCTGAGGTCGGTGCTATTCATGCTAAGTCTTTTATTTGTTCTCTTTTGAATTTCTTATTTATTATCACCTTAATGAGCAATATAGGTGCATCCCCGAAATCAGATCTTCGTCTAGCCATCATTCTTTTGGCGGCAGGCGAGGGAAGTCGCATGGGGTCTATACCCAAAGCCCTGCTAAAAAAGGATGGAAAAACACTCTTAGAGAACTTTTTTTCTGAAGTAAGGGATTTAAATCCGATTGAGTTAGTGGTGGTGACTGGTTTTCATAATCAGGTTATTGATGCTGAGTTAGCCAAAAAAAGCACGCTGTTAAGTCAGTCAATACGTGTGATTCACAATCCAAATCCAGATAGAGGTCAAGGATCCTCGGTAAGACTTGGTCTTGAATCTTTGCAAAGTCACTTTGATGTTTTAGCAGTTTGTCTTTGTGATCAACCGAATATTCGTTCTAGAGAGCTCATGCTTTTACTTGAGCGCTTTACTAATCAAAAGACCGGCTATGAAATAGTCATGCCACAAGTGGGTGGGCAGCGGGGCAATCCGGTCTTGTTCTCAAGAAATGTAGTTGAGACGATACTATCGAAGCCAGAGATGACGTGTCGCACGTTTATGGATCAAAATCCCAACTTGATCGATATCTTTGAGACAACACATGATGCATTTATTCTGGATATTGATACAGAGGTGGACATCCAGAAGCTTGGGATAAGCAAATAATTCATGGCTTAAATCTCAGCAATCAATTCGATTTCTACACACGCTCCCAAAGGGATCTGAGCTACACCAAAGGCACTACGAGCATGTTTGCCGGCATCACCAAAGACCTCAAATAACAATTCAGAGCAACCGTTCACTACAAGGTGTTGTTCTGTGTATTCGCTAGTAGAGTTCACCAGCCCCATCACTTTGACAATACGCTTTACTTTATCCAAAGAGCCTAAATGATTTTGTAGTGTTGAGAGCAAATCAATCGCGATAGCGCGCGCAGCTACTTTACCAGTGTCGGTATCCATATCCTTGCCGAGCTTTCCCACCCAGGGCTTACCGTCACGTTTAGCAATGTGGCCTGACAAAAAAACGGTTTTACCAGTAGTTGCTGCCATGACATAGGCTGCTGCAGGTGGTCCAGGTGGCGGTAAATCAATGCCAAGGGTTTTAAGGCGCTCGCTAATATTGCTCATAGTGTTATTTCAATCAATAGAAAATGTGAATATCAGAATCTTACTGGCAAATTATTTCGATAGTTGACGCATGGCACTCTCAAGACCACTTAGAGTCACAGGATACATGCGGTCTTTCATGAGGTTTTTCATAATGTCGATGGATTGACGGTATTCCCAAATAGACTCTGGCTCTGGATTGAGCCATGCAAAATGAGGAAAGTGGTCTAGCAGTCGGTTTATCCAAACGGCACCAGCTTCCTGGTTGTTGTATTCAACTGAGCCATTGGGGCTCAGAATTTCATAGGGTGACATCGTGGCATCCCCTACGAAGATCAGTTTGTAGTCGGGACCATATTTATGAATGATGTCTTGAGTTGCAGTTACCTGATCTCTACGGCGGCGATTGCTTTGCCATAAATTCTCGTACACGCAGTTATGGAAATAGTAAGACTCAAGATGTTTAAATTCTGCCTTGGCAGCGGAGAACAATTCGCCAATCTGCTTGATATGGTCATCCATCGATCCACCAACATCCATTAGAAGCAGAACTTTGACTTGATTATGGCGTTCAGGTCGCATCTTGATATCTAGCATTCCTGCATTGGCGGCAGTAGAGTGAATTGTTTTATCTAAATCAAGCTCTAAAACAGAGCCTTCTCGCGCAAAGCGACGTAAACGACGTAAGGCTACTTTGATATTGCGCGTGCCTAGGGCAAGATCGCTGTCGTAATCTTTAAATTCTCGGGCTTCCCAGACTTTAATGGCGGTCCGATTGCCGGCGCTTTCACCGCCAATCCGAAATCCTTCAGGGTGATAGCCGCTATGGCCAAATGCTGAGGAGCCTCCAGCACCAATCCATTTATTTCCACCCCCATGCCATTCTTTTTGCTCTTTTAACAACTCCTCAAGACGTTTTTGAAGTGCTTCTGGGCCACCCAGTTTTTGGAGTGCTGCTTTTTCTTCATCCGTTAGTACTCGCTGTAATTTCTTTTCTAGCCAATCCATTGGAATATCGGGAGAGAGGGCGATGACTTTTTCTACGCCATTAAAGTAGCTACCAAACACCTGATCAAAGCGATCAAAGTGTTGCTCATCTTTAACTAAGGTCATTCGGGAGAGTTGATAAAACTCATCTATGGAGGGATTGATTACCCCAGACTTTAATGCTTCTAAGAGCGTTAAAAACTCCCTCACCGAAACAGGCACTTTGGCCTCTTTCAGATTCAGGAAAAATGGAATTAACATCGAGTGCGCTTAGGAGTCTGTATTAGCGGTGATTGCGATTCATCATCACTAAGCGCTCAAACAAATGGATATCCTGCTCATTTTTTAGTAGAGCACCATGCAATGGTGGAACCACAATCTTTTCATCTTGGCTATAAAGCGCCTCTGGGGGAATATCCTCTGCGAGCAATAGCTTGAGCCAGTCTATTAATTCAGAAGTAGAGGGCTTTTTCTTGATCCCTGGCAGGGAGCGTATTTGATAAAAAGCTTTCAGCGCAGCTTCCAATAGATCTTGTTTGATGTTGGGATGATGAACATCAACGATGCTTTGCATGGTGTTGGCATCGGGAAAGGTGATGTAATGAAAGAAGCAACGACGCAAAAAGGCATCCGGCAATTCTTTTTCATTATTGGAGGTGATGATCACGAGGGGGCGATGCTTTGCCTTAATTAACTCACGAGTTTCATAGACATAAAACTCCATCCGGTCAATTTCACGTAAGAGGTCATTTGGAAACTCGATATCTGCTTTATCGATCTCATCAATCAGCAGGACAGTGGGCTCATCCGCTTCAAAGGCTTGCCACAAGACACCTTTGACAATGTAGTTGCGAATATCTTTGACTTTTTCATCACCAAGCTGGGAGTCACGTAAGCGACTCACCGCATCGTATTCATACAAACCCTGTTGTGCTTTGGTAGTGGATTTAATGTGCCACTGCAAAAGGGGCATTTGGAGAGCTGCAGCCACCTCTTCAGCCAACATCGTTTTGCCTGTTCCTGGCTCCCCTTTAATGAGTAGTGGCCGCTGGAGTGCAATGGCAGCATTAACAGCCAGTTTTAAGTCATCTGTAGCGACATAACTTTGACTGCCGTCAAAGCGGCTTGAAGGATTGGGTGAAGGTCTTGTCATTTAGAGGCAATCAAAAGATCAATTAATGGATGTTCAAGTATAGGTAAATAGCCCCTATTTTTCAGTATTTCTGCTGTTTTTGGGGTCCGGAATGGGCAAACAATGGTTAAGAGAGCAGCTCTCCGCTATACTCTCCGTGATTGATTTAAATCAAACTTATTAAACTGATTTCTATGAAAAAACTCTCAATTATTTCTAAATTGCTCATCTGCGCCGGTTTGGTGTTTGCTGGATTTGCCGCACAGGCTGACGAGGTTAAAGGTAGTGCTGCTGCCGGAAATGGCAAAGTGTGGCTTTGTACTGGTTGCCACTCCATTCCTGACTATCGTGCTGACTATCCCTTGGTTTATCGAGTTCCGATGCTAGGCGGCCAAAATGCCGCTTACATTGCTACCGCTTTGTCTGAATATAAAAAAGGCGAAAGAAAGCATCCTACGATGCGTTCTATTGCTGCTAGCCTTTCTGACCAAGATATGGCAGACATCGGCGAATACTATGCTGCGCAAACTGCCAGCTCACCTAGCAACCCATTGAAGTGATAGAGGCACGTTTATGAAATTTGCACTAGTTACAGCAGTTTTACTCTCAAGCATTGGACTCGTTAACGTGGCCAGTGCATCCAGCGTTGATAAAGGTCAGGCATTGGTTGAAAAGGCCAATTGCGTAGCTTGTCATGGTGCTGGTTTAAATGCACCCATCATGCCCGTGTACCCTAAATTAGCCGGTCAATATCCTGATTACATCTACTACGCCTTAAAGGCATACAAAGTAGGTGACGGTAATGCTAAATATGGCCGCAACAATGCCGTAATGGGCGCTCAAGTTCAAGCATTCTCAGATGCGGACTTACACGATATCGCAGCTTATGTTGCTTCCTTGCCGGGAAACTTTGTTGTCAAGAAGTAATTTCGGTTGAGTAGTACATAATATAAAGGCTTAGAAGATTCTTCTAAGCCTTTATTATTTATAGAGTTTTTATTTTAGCGAAGTGCTTCAAGCCCTCTAGCTAGATGATTTCGCATAGCCTTTTCAGCTGCCACTTGATCTCGTTTTAATAGGGCATTCAGAATTTCACGATGCTCGATAAGAGAATTTTGCAGTCTTCCGGTACTGGTTAGGGAATCCCTGCGATGCAGTTTTAGTACTTTTCGCAAATCGGCAATAACGCCATTCATCCATCGATTTCCAGCAATTTCTTGTATTAATTCATGAAATTTGCCATTAATTTCAAAGAATTGCTCTATATCTCTATCTGCCGCTGCTTTTTCAAGGCGGTGATGCCAATAGTCGAGCTGGTTTAACTCTTCCTCGGTGGCTTTAGTCGCTGTTTCCCTGGCTGCTTCACCTTCAAGCAGGGAGAGGATTGTAAAAATCTGCTCTAAATCTTTTCTGGCTACTTCAGTTACATATGCACCGCGGCGCATTTTGATCGTTACTAGACCTTCCGATGCCAATACTTTGATTGCTTCACGCATGGGTGTGCGACTAATCCCGAATTGTTCAGCCAGGCCTTGTTCATCTAGCCAACTTCCAGGAGCTATTTGCTTGCTAAATATCTGCTCACGAAGTCGATCGGCTACATCTTCGTAAAGTGGACGATTATTCAGTTTTGTATTCATAATTATGAATACATGATAGCTAGACAAATTACAAATAGTCAAGCAGAATTAGCAAATCTTATATGCAATGCAACAAATCTATTCAGGGGGTGCTTAGTGAGTTCGGAAAAGAAAAATTCATCTAGTAACGCGTGGCCATCATTTCCAGAGTCCAATTTGGATGCGTGGAAAAAATCAGCGCAGAAATCAGCTCCCAATGGAGATGTAGACAAACTAGGGTGGAATACGCCAGATGGTATTCATTTAAAAGCTCTATATACATCTTCAGATACTGAAGGACTCAATTACACAGATACTCTTCCTGGATTTGAGCCATTTGTGCGTGGCCCTCAGGCAACAATGTATTCCGTTCGACCTTGGACGATTCGTCAATACGCAGGCTTTTCAACTGCTGAAGAATCCAATGCCTTTTATCGCAAAGCATTGGATGCGGGTGGTCAAGGAGTTTCTGTAGCTTTTGACTTGGCAACGCATCGGGGCTATGACTCCGATCATCCGCGCGTCACCGGTGACGTTGGTAAGGCAGGAGTTGCGATTGATTCTGTAGAGGATATGAAGATATTGTTTGATGGCATTCCGCTCGACAAAGTATCCGTATCCATGACTATGAACGGTGCTGTATTACCTGTCTTAGCAGGTTATATCGTAGCCGGCGAAGAGCAGGGCGTTAAGCAAGAGCTCTTATCAGGAACAATTCAGAACGATATTCTGAAAGAGTTCATGGTGCGTAATACGTATATCTATCCACCAGAACCTTCAATGCGCATTATTGGCGACATTATTGAGTACACCGCAAAGCATATGCCGAAATTTAACTCGATTTCGATTTCGGGTTATCACATGCAAGAGGCAGGTGCGAATCAGGTATTAGAACTAGCCTTTACATTGGCCGACGGTAAGGAGTATGTCAAAACAGCGCTAGCAAAAGGTTTGGATGTGGATGGCTTTGCGGGTCGACTCTCGTTCTTCTTTGCGATTGGCATGAACTTTTACTTAGAAGTTGCTAAGCTGCGCGCCGCGCGATTGCTGTGGTGGCGGATTATGAAATCATTTGAGCCAAAAAATCCAAAGTCATTGATGTTGCGTACGCACTGTCAAACTTCTGGATGGTCATTGACTGAACAGGACCCATACAACAACGTGGTCAGAACTACCGTAGAGGCGATGGCTGCTGTATTTGGTGGCACACAATCTCTGCACACCAATTCATTAGATGAAGCAATTGCATTGCCTTCAGAATTTTCAAGCCGCATTGCTCGCAATACCCAGTTAATTCTGCAAGAGGAAACCCATATCACTAGCGTGATTGATCCCTGGGCTGGTTCTTATATGATGGAAAACTTGACTCAAGAGATGGCAGATAAAGCCTGGGAAATCATTCAAGAAGTTGATGCCATGGGTGGCATGACTAAGGCGGTGGAAAGTGGCTGGGCCAAGTTAAAGATCGAAGCTGCAGCTGCTGAAAAGCAAGCCAAGATTGATTCTGGCTCTGACGTCATCGTTGGTGTGAACAAGTACAAGTTGGGCAAAGAAGATCTGGTCGATGTCTTGATGATCGATAACGATAAAGTTCGTGAAGGTCAGGTGGCTCGCTTAAAAGATATAAAACAGAAACGCGATAGTAAAAAAGTAGAAGCTGCATTAGAGGCGCTGACAAAAGCTGCGGAAGAGAACACTGGTAACTTATTGGAATTATCTGTAAATGCGATTCGTTTACGCGCCACTGTTGGTGAAGTCTCAGATGCATTGGAAAAAGTTTACGGGCGCCATCGCGCCGATACTCAAAAGGTGACCGGAGTGTATGCAGCCGCTTATGACTCAGCGGAAGGCTGGGCAAAATTACAAACTGAAATCGCTGACTTTGCTAAAGATTTTGGACGTCGCCCACGTGTGATGATTGCTAAGTTAGGTCAAGATGGTCACGATCGCGGCGCTAAGGTTGTTGCTACCGCCTATGCAGACTTGGGCTTTGACGTTGACATTGGACCCTTGTTTCAAACTCCCGAAGAGTGTGCCCGGCAGGCGATTGAGAATGACGTACATGCGCTTGGTGTATCCACTCTAGCTGCTGGTCACAAGACTTTGGTGCCGGCAATCATTGCAGAGCTCAAGAAACAAGGCTCTGATGACATCATCGTTTTCGTTGGTGGAGTCATTCCAAGGCAAGACTATGAGTTCCTATATGAAGCAGGCGTAAAAGGTATTTATGGACCAGGTACTCCGATCCCAGCCTCGGCTAAGGATGTGTTGGAGCAAATTCGTAAATCAGTCAAACCGGTTTAATAAAACCTAAGGGACTGCTGAGTATGCTTGAATCTGCTGATCTTGCTTTGGTGAGTGATCTCACTGGTGCGCCATCGCTTAAACAGCGACGTGCATTAGCGAAGGTCATCACGCTACTTGAATCAACACGCCTGGATCATCGCAAGCGAGCTGACGACGTCCTCAATACGCTGCTGCCTAAAACTGGCAAGTCTTTTCGATTGGGTATCTCTGGAGTTCCAGGGGTTGGTAAATCTACTCTAATTGAAACGCTTGGACTCTATTTAATTGAAAAGGGCCATCGCGTTGCAGTGCTGGCAATAGATCCATCATCTAGTTTGTCGGGCGGATCGATCTTGGGTGATAAAACCCGTATGGAGCGCCTATCAGTTCTAGAGAATGCTTTTATTAGACCTAGTCCATCCTCCCTCACTTTGGGTGGCGTAGCTGAAAAAACACGGGAAGCTATGCTGGTGGCTGAGGCAGCGGGCTTTGACATCATCATCGTAGAAACCGTTGGCGTTGGCCAAAGTGAAATTGCGGTAGCAGGCATGACTGATCTATTTTTACTTCTTCAGCTACCTAATGCGGGCGACGATCTCCAAGCCATTAAAAAAGGTGTGATGGAAATTGCCGATCTGATTGTGATCAATAAAGTGGATCTTGATCCAGATGCTGCAATGCGCGCCCAGTTATTTATCACAAGTTCTCTGCGCTTATTGGGGTTTCAGGGCAATCCTGATCACGCTTCGCATAACGAAGCATTTTGGCATCCAACGGTGATGACCTTGAGTGCGCTTGAGGGCAAAGGTATTCCCGAGCTGTGGGACAAGATTGCCCATTTTCAACATCTCCAAAGAGCGAATGGAAAATTTGATTCACGCCGCAAGCAACAAGCGGGCGCTTGGATGTGGGATCGTATTGATGCAGGACTTAAAAACGCATTTCGTAGTAATGGGGCGGTTCAAGCGCTTCTACCAAGCTTAGTTGCACAAGTAAATCAGGGAACCATGGCACCATCAGTAGCGGCTAGACGTCTATTGGAGTCCATGGGACATGAATTTTTCTAAGGAGTCGGTAATGAAGGAAATCATTCAACAACTGGAGGCGAAGCGTGAGCTGGCCCGTCTAGGTGGTGGGCAAAAACGTATTCAAGCTCAGCATGCTAAAGGGAAGTTAACTGCTCGTGAGCGTATTGAGCTCTTGCTTGATGCGGGCACATTTGAAGAGTGGGATATGTTTGTTGAGCATCGTTGCTACGACTTTGGAATGGCTGATCAAACCGTGCCAGGTGATGGTGTAGTAACTGGCTATGGAATGATCAACGGCCGTCTGGTATTTGTATTTTCACAAGACTTCACCGTGCTTGGCGGTTCATTGTCTGAAGCCCATGCTGAAAAGATTTGCAAGATCATGGATCAGGCTCTCAAGGTTGGCGCTCCAGTAATTGGTTTGAATGATTCTGGGGGTGCTCGAATTCAGGAAGGCGTAGCTTCATTAGGGGGCTATGCCGAAATTTTCCAGCGTAATGTCACCGCTTCTGGCGTAATTCCTCAAATTTCCCTGATTATGGGTCCATCAGCCGGTGGTGCCGTGTATTCACCAGCATTGACCGACTTTATCTTTATGGTCAAAGATAGTTCTTACATGTTTGTTACTGGTCCTGAGGTGGTTAAGACCGTAACCCATGAAGATGTTACTGCCGAAGAATTAGGTGGTGCGGTAACGCATTCAACAGTTTCGGGTGTTTGTGATTTAGCGTTTGAGAATGATGTTGATGCGATCATGATGTTGCGCCGCTTCTTTAACTACTTGCCGCTATCAAACCGTGAAAAACCACCGCTAATCAAAGGCGCTAATCGCAATGAAGAGCCAGATTTCTCGTTAGATACTCTTGTTCCTTCAAATCCAAATCAACCTTACGATATGAAAGAGTTGATTGAAAAGATTGTGGATGATGGGGAGTTCTTTGAGCTTCAACCTGATTACGCTAAGAATATTGTGATTGGTTTTGCCCGTATGGAAGGTCGCTCCATCGGAATCGTAGCCAACCAACCATTGGTGCTGGCAGGTTGCTTAGATATTAAAGCTTCGATTAAGGCAGCTCGCTTCGTGCGCTTCTGTGATGCTTTCAATATTCCAGTCGTAACCCTAGTGGATGTTCCAGGCTTTATGCCAGGTACGGCACAAGAATACGGCGGTATTATCAAGCATGGTGCCAAGTTACTTTACGCTTATGCAGACTGCACAGTTCCTAAAGTAACTTTGATTACTCGCAAAGCCTATGGCGGTGCGTATGACGTGATGGCTTCTAAGCATTTACGTGGTGACGTGAACTTTGCATGGCCTTCGGCTGAAATTGCTGTGATGGGCCCTAAAGGTGCTGTAGAAATTATTTTCCGCGAAGAGAAATCAGACCCAGCAAAAATTTCTGCTCGAGAAGCTGAATACAAGGCAAAGTTTGCGAACCCATTCGTGGCTGGGCGTCGTGGTTATATTGATGACGTCATCCTCCCTCATGAAACCCGCAAACGGATTGCGCGTTCACTAGCAATGCTTAAAGACAAAGACTTGAAGAACCCCACGCGTAAACACGGCAATATTCCTCTGTAAAGGCGCCGACATACTATGACTACGAAAATGTTTAAGAAAATTTTGATTGCTAATCGCGGCGAAATTGCATGCCGTGTGATGAACACTGCCAAAAAGATGGGCATCAAGACTGTAGCTGTCTACTCTGAGGCGGATAAAGAGGCGCGTCACGTCCAACTGGCTGATGAGGCTATCTGCATCGGTCCTGCACCTTCTCGTGAGTCCTATCTCGTGATGGAACGAATCATTCAGGCCTGCAAAGATACCGGTGCTGAGGCTGTTCATCCGGGTTATGGCTTCTTATCTGAGAATGAACAATTTGCTAAGCGCTGTGAAGAAGAGGGCATTGTCTTTATTGGACCCAAACATCAATCCATTGCGGCAATGGGTGACAAGATTGCATCCAAGAAACTTGCACTGGAAGCAAAAGTCAACACCATTCCAGGTTACAACGAAGCTATTGATACCACTGAAGAGGCTGTCAAGATTGCACAAGGGATTGGTTATCCGGTGATGATTAAGGCTTCAGCTGGTGGCGGCGGCAAAGGCTTGCGCGTTGCATTTAATGATAAGGAAGCTGCCGAAGGATTTGCTGCTTGTAAGACCGAGGCAATGAATAGCTTTGGTGATGACCGTATCTTTATTGAGAAGTTCGTTGAGGGTCCTCGTCACATTGAGATTCAGGTGCTAGGCGACTCTCATGGCAATGTAGTGTATTTAAATGAGCGGGATTGCTCTATTCAACGTCGTCATCAAAAGGTTATAGAGGAGGCACCCTCACCATTTATTGATCCGGCCACCCGTAAAGCCATGGGCGAGCAAGCAGTGGCCTTGGCCAAAGCGGTGGACTATCAATCAGCTGGAACAGTGGAATTTGTGGTTGGCAAGGACAAATCTTTCTATTTCTTGGAGATGAATACTCGTTTACAAGTTGAGCATCCAGTAACAGAAAGTATCACTGGACTTGACTTAGTCGAACAGATGATTCGTGTTGCTGCAGGTGAAAAACTGGCATTTAAACAAGAAGACGTTAAACTGGATGGCTGGTCTATGGAGTGCCGTATTAATGCGGATGATCCGTTCCGAAATTTCTTGCCTTCTACAGGCCGCCTTGTGAAGTATCGTCCACCAGAATCTATTAATGGTGTACGTGTTGATACCGGCGTCTATGAAGGTGGTGAGATCCCGATGTATTACGACTCCATGATCGCAAAATTAATTGTTCATGGTAAAGATCGTACAGAGGCAATTGAGAAGATGCGCGCTGCATTGAATGATTTTGTTATACGCGGCATTCATTCCAATATCCCATTTCAAGCTGCTTTATTGCAGCACCCACGCTTTGTTAACGGCGACTTCACAACTGGCTTTATTGCTGAAGAATATCCAGAGGGTTTCAAAAAGGACTCCGTACAGCCGGCAGATCCTAAGCGCCTTGCAGCATTGGCTGCCTTTATGCGTTATCGCTATCTCGAGCACATTAAGATGATTGACGGTCAGTTGGCCGGTCATGAGATGGTAATTGCGAAGAAATTTGTCGTAGTAACCGGTAAAAAAACAGGTTCGATGCTTGATCCTCATGAAGAGCCGGTCCGTATTGAGCTCAAAGATGGCATTTATTCTGTTTACATTGACGATGAAGATGGTGTTAGTCGTTATGACATTGAGAGCAGTTGGCGTCCTGGGCAAATTACTTTGCACGCAACCATTAATCGCACCAGTAAAGTCACTGCTCAAGTGGAAAGAAAGGGCGTTAAGTTTTACCTCGTATTAGATGGCGCACATTACGAGTGCATGGTCTTAAGTCCATTGGGCGCTGAGCTACAAAGCCGCATGCCGGTAAAACTTCCGCCAGATACTTCCAAGCTAGTAATGTCTCCAATGCCTGGGCTACTCACAAAAATTGCCGTCAAAGTTGGTGAGGCGGTTACCGCAGGTCAAAAATTAGCCTCTATTGAAGCGATGAAAATGGAGAACACGCTTTCAGCGATTCAAGATGGCGTGGTTGCTGAAATCTGTGCCAAAGAGGGTGAAAGTTTGGCGGTTGATCAACTTATCATTCGCTTTGAATAAGAGGGGTAAATAGCTTCATGACAACTAAGCCATTTAAAATTTTGGGTATTCAGCAAATTGCTATTGGTGGTGAAAATAAAGATCGCCTCAAAAAGCTTTGGGTTGATTTATTGGGTTTTGAGTACAAGAGCACATTTGTCTCTGAACGTGAAAACGTTGATGAAGATATTTGCGCGATTGGGTCGGGCATTCATGAGATTGAAGTTGATCTCATGCAACCATTGGATATTGAGAAAAAACCTGCGGTACATCAAACACCGTTAAATCACATCGGCCTTTGGGTTGATGATCTACCAAAGGCTGTGGAGTGGCTATCGGCCAATGGTTTGCGTTTTGCACCCGGCGGAATACGCATGGGGGCTGGTGGTCATGAAATTACTTTTGTTCATCCCAAGGGCAATGATGAGTTTCCCTTTAGTGGTGAAGGCGTACTTATTGAGCTTGTGCAAGCTCCTCCCGAAGTGATAGCAGGATTGCGTTCATAATTTAGGTTTACATCCTAATGAATCGAGCTTGAATTGACGCGTTTATTAGCTATCGACACCTCATCAGCATGGTGCTCGGTGGCTTTATCCTTAGGTGACTCTGCTCCTGAGCTCCGACACGAATTGGTATCGGCTGGAGCCAGTCAGCTTTTGCTTCCATGGATAGAAGATCTTTTGAGTCAGGCGAACGAGCGCTTATCTAACTTGGATGCTATTGCTATTGGGGTAGGGCCAGGTGCCTTTACAGGTGTTCGCTTGGGCGTCGCTGTCGTACAGGGACTTGCCACATCTGCTAACTTACCCGTTCTCCCGGTAGCCAGTTTGGATGCTATAGCAGCAGAAGTTGTGAAGACAACACAATATAAAAACATCGTTCCAAAATACTTTGCTATTGCGATTGATGCACGCATGGATGAGATCTATTGGGCGAAGTACGTACAGAAGGACTTGCAGAGTTTGCCTAAAAGAATCGGTGAAATTCATCTGTCAAAGCCTGAGGAGATTGATCTCAGAGATATTTCCTATCTTGCGGGTAGCGCAATCGCAGTCTACGGCGATCGCTTGTTTTCTGGGCATGCTCTCTCCTCAAGTGCACTAGATTCAGAAATAATGATTTCAGCATTAGGTGTAATGGAGGTTGCCAAGAGCATGCTCCAGCTTGGCTTGCAAATAAACGTCCATGATTTGGAGCCACTCTATATTCGCAATAAGGTTGCCTTAACAACTGAAGAGCGTGAAGTAGTCTTCAAGAAGGGTCGTCCGTAATGGCAGCGCAAGAGAGTGCTGCTGAGCTTTCATTCATGCCAATGCAGATGGCCGATCTAGATGAAGTTCTTGCTATCGAATCTGTCTCCCATATCCATCCATGGTCAAAAGGAAACTTCACAGATTCCTTAAATGCAGGCCATTGGGCTTACTGTATTCGACCTCAGGCAGATCAATCTAACGCAGTTGAGGGCACTTTTTTAGATCCAAGTGTTTTATGGGCCTACTGTATCTTATTTCCTGCTGTAGATGAATTGCACCTTTTGAACATCACGGTATCACCCAAACTAAGGCAATTAGGCCTTGGTTCGCGGATGATGGCAGCCATTGAGGGTGTCGCATTACAGCAAAAAATGCCGCGAATCATCTTAGAGGTCAGGCCTACTAATTCATCTGCAGTAGCCTTGTATCAAAAGTTGGGGTACGAGCAAATCGGTATTCGTAAAAACTACTATCCAGCTAGTGAACAGACTGGAAATCGCGAGGATGCCATCGTCATGGCTAAATCGATTAAGCTACAGGAATGAGCAACTTAAATTCAAGCTTTCTGAAGGAAATGGGAATAACTGAGTGGACTTCACGAGAGGGTTCACCTCAGGGTTTAGAAGTTACAAAAGAAGCCGCCATAACCCATGCTCCAGCTCAAGCCCATCATGAGGCTATTCAAGCTGAGCCAAGGGCATATTGGTGGTTCTTTGGCAGCAAGCCTCAAGGTGATGCACAAACCTTATTTCAAAATGTTATTCGTGTCTTAGGTCTTGCTAGTAATGAGTGGTCCTGGAAGAGTCCCAGTGACAGTCTTTCACAGATCCATTTACCAGATAATGGGATGCCAGTAGTTGCGTTTGCCTTTGGCGGACCTGCGGCTCAAAAAATTACTGGTGAACGAGATCCATTGCCGCAGTTACGTGAAACTATCTTAGCCTTAAATACCGGTAGCGATGAAGAGATTCCCGTTATTGCTTCCTTTGATTTGGCACAATTGGCTGCCCAACCAAAAGATAAGTCACTCCTGTGGCAAGATCTCTTGCTGGCTAAATCAGTACTCCAAAATATTTGAGCCCAATCGGCTTTTAGTGCTTGTGCTCGCCGATGAGGTGCATAGAATCATATTCTGCTTGATTGCGGGCGTGTCGCTTAATCACCATCCACATAATTAAGCTGACCACTACGCCAAAACCGATGATCACGTATTGCACCGGCAAATCCAGCCAAATCAGTAGAGAGTACATTGCAAGCATCGCCAAAACAGAAATATTTTCGTTAAAGTTTTGCACGGCGATTGAGTGACCTGCTGACATTAATACGTGACCGCGATGCTGGAGTAGTGCATTCATAGGCACCACAAAATACCCAGCTAGCCAACCAACCAAGATCAACAATAAATAAGCAGGTATCAAATTCAGGGTGACTTGTAATTTGCCAAAACTCAATAAGGGCGTATTTGGCAACATGTCAGAGTTGTAGATCGCCATGACGCAGACCACTAGCCCCATTGCAATTCCATACGGTAGGACGTTAAGTGATTTACGCAATGGTACTCGCCATGCCGCCCATACGGCACCGCCAGCTACGCCTACAGCAGAGATTGCCTGCAGAATCGCCCCTTGTGAGAGATTCATATGTAGTGCAACCTGCGCCCACTTAATCACAATAAATTGCAAGGTAGCACCAGCACCCCAAAACAAAGTGGTTACTGCCAAGGAGATTTGCCCTAGGCGATCATCCCAGAGAGTTTTAAAGCAAATTGCAAAGTCTTTAATCAAGGCGACGGGGTTAGTTTTTTGCGATACATAGCGTGCGCCAGTATCCGGAATCTTGAGGTTGATTAAAGCGGCCACGATATAAATCATCATGATGATGAGAATCGCTGATTCAGCTGGGGTATCAACACCGGTATCAAAGCTTGGCATGTCGAAAGCCAGCAGGCTCTGAGAGACCGTGCTGCTGATTAATACGCCACCCAATACAGTGCCCAAAATAATCGAGCCGACGGTAAGTCCCTCGATCCAACCATTGGCAGCTACTAATTTCTCAGGGGGTAGCAATTCGGTCAAAATTCCGTATTTTGCAGGGGAATATGCGGCAGCACCAAGACCGACTATCGCATAGGCGAATAGTGGATGACTGCCTAAAAGCATCACTACGCAACCAACAAACTTGATTGTGTTGGTAATGAACATGACATTGCCTTTGGGGCGGGAATCTGCAAAAGCACCCACAAAGGCAGCGAGCAGAACATAGGACAATACAAAGAATAATTTGAGTAAAGGGGTCATCCAGGCCGGAGCATTGAGCTGGGCCAAGAGGGCAATTGCTGCTATAAGCAGGGCATTATCAGCAAGCGACGAAAAAAATTGCGCCGCCATAATGATGTAAAAACTGCGGTTCATTCGTACAATCTAGTCATTGATGCAATTAAAACATGAAAGGAGGGGTGGATATGGGTGCTTCAGCTAATAGCCTGATTAATAGACCAATTTTGGCATCTATTCATACTCAGGCCTTTCAGCATAACTTAAACCGTGTTCGGGAGCTTGCTCCTAACTCTAAGATCTGGTCGGTCATTAAAGCCCGTTCTTATGGTCATGGATTTGAGGCCGCCCTCAAAGGCCTTGGTTCGACCGATGGGTTTGCCTTGTTGGATGTTCAGGATGCTGTTTGGTTGAGGGAGCATGGCTGGCAGGGGCGAATTTTGCTCTTAGAGGGCTTATTTCATGAAAATGAATTGGACCTTGCTCAAGAACTGCATTGCGACTTAGTGGTGCATTGTGAAAGCCAGGTTGAGTGGCTTGAACATTACGCAGATAGAGTCCACAAGCCTATTAGTGTTTTTCTCAAAATGAATACTGGGATGAATCGCTTAGGATTAAAGCCTGCTGCCTATAGAACGGCATTTCATCGCCTCCATTCTGCTGGCTTTCGGATGCATCACATGACCCATTTTGCTAATGCGGATCAAATTGATCGGCAGCCTACGGTTGATGATCAGCAAGAGATATTTAATCGGTCTATTGAAGGCTTAGAGGGTCCTACATCTTTAGCTAATTCAGCAGCGATCCTTTGGCATCGGAACTCCTTGGGAGACTGGGTTCGTCCCGGCATCATGCTGTATGGTTCATCACCAACTGGTTTATATCAAGATATTGAGCACGCTCACCTGAAAGCGGTGATGCAGCTACATAGTGAAATCATTGATATTCAAGAACTTCAGGCAGGTGATCGAATTGGGTATGGCGGTCGTTATCAGGCTCCAGAGGCAATGCGTGTTGGTATTGTTGCCTGTGGATATGCAGATGGCTATCCACGTCACGCCAAAGACGGTACCCCCGTTTGGGTTGGCAATGATGGGAATGATATTCATGGAGCAATCTGTCCGCTCGTAGGTCGCGTTTCAATGGACATGTTGGCAGTAGACCTGCGTAATATTCCTCACGCAAAGATTGGTAGTGTTGTCGAATTATGGGGTGATCGAGTGCCGGTAGATGAGGTTGCCAGAATGAGTGACACCATAGGCTATGAGTTGCTTTGTGCAGTTGCACCAAGGGTGCCTGTGGCTATTAAGTAATTCCAATTCACTTCATCAAATAAAAAATCCTCTATTGCAGAGGATTTTTTATTTGAACGTGTTTGTAAGTTCACCCCGTAATTACTTATTCCAGATCTGCCACCACTTACGTTCCTTTTGAGCGCGCTGACCGGTTTCTAGCATTTGACTATCGGGGAAATTCAGCTTGAATACGCGGGCAGTATCGTTACTCAATTGAGTCATGCCCAACTTTTCATACGACTTTGTCAGGATATAGAGCGCTTCTTCAACCGCTGGTGCGCGATCGTAATCACGAATCACGAGTTGAGCCCGATTGGCTGCAGCAAGGTAGGCGCCTCGCTGGTAGTAGAAGCGGGCAACAATGACATCAGCCTCAGCCAATGAGTTCACGATATAGCGCATGCGATCTAGGGAGTCTGGCGCGTACTTACTGTCTGGGAATCGCTCTACGACTGTCTTGAAGGATTCAAATGCTTCCTTGGCTGCTTTTGGATCGCGCTCGCTTAAGTCTTGCCCTGTAAAATTGCCGAGCCAACCTAAGTCGTCGTTAAAGGTAATCAGACCTTTGAGGTAGTACGCGTAATCTAAAGTTGGACTACCTTGATGTAACTTAATGAAGCGATCAATTGCAACCAGAGCTTGAGCTTGTTCTTGTGCTTTCCAGTAACAATAGGCCGCATTGATTTGCGCCTGCTGCGAATAAGGTCCAAATGGGAAACGTGCCTCTAACTTATCGAAGTATTTACCGCACTTAGCAAAATCACCATCGTTTAATTTATCGGTTGCCTCTGAATACAACTTTGATTCAGACCAGATATCGGTGTCATCTTTTTGACCATCGCTGCCTGCACATCCGCCCAGTAGGAGTAAGGTGCAAATAAATGCTAGCAGTAGGGCTACTGGAGCAATGCCCAGGCGAGAAAAGTGTTTTTGAGGGGCGAAAGACCCAGCAAGCCTTAAACTGGCGTCTGATATTACGTCGGACATAACTGAAAGGCTCTTTAAGCGTGGCATTGCCGCAAACTCCTGATTCGAATCCCATTGATTATATCGATGAAGAGGATTTCATCTCCTTGGATATTCCCATGGAGATGGCTGGTGAACGCCTAGACAAGGTGCTAGCAGGCTCCTTGCCCGATTATTCCCGAAACCGGCTTAAGACATGGGTGGAGGCGGGGGCTGTCATGGTCGATGGCAAGGTCACTAAAGCCCGTTATTTACTCAGAGGCGGGGAGAGTATTAAGGTATTTCCCCAAGAAATGCCTGAGCAGTACGCCTTTAGTCCCGAAGATATTCCCTTGGATGTCGTTTACGAGGACGATGCGATCATTGTGATCAATAAACCCCCTGGTCTGGTGGTGCATCCGGCGGCTGGGAATTGGTCGGGCACCTTATTAAATGGCCTCTTATTTAAATATCCGGAGCTGAAGTCTTTGCCGCGGGCAGGTATTGTCCATAGATTGGATAAAGATACCTCGGGATTAATGGTGGTTGCTAGAACATCCCAAGCCCAGACTTCACTTGTGAGGCAATTACAGGAAAGAACGGTTGGCCGTAGATATTTAGCTTTGGTTTGGGGTGAAGCACCAAGTCAAGGTAAGGTCCTTGCCTCGGTTGGCCGGGATCAACGTGATCGACTCAAAATGGCTGCAGGTAGTCCACAAGGTAAGCCTGCTGCAACATTATTTCGTCGCTTAGCCAAAGGAACGTTTAAGGAAATGTCTGTTGCCTTACTCGAGTGCCGATTGGAAACTGGACGGACTCATCAAATTCGGGTGCATCTAGAGTCTCTTGGGTTTCCATTATTAGGTGATCCTGTTTATCGCAAAAAGACACCGGGTGTTGCCAAGTTATTACCTTTTGAGCGCCAAGCTTTGCATGCATTTGCTTTAAGCCTGCAGCACCCTGTAAGCCACGACCTAATAAGCTGCTTCCGTCTACCACCTCCTGATTTCATGGGCCTGCTGACTGAGGTTAATTTATCTGAATCTGACCTTCCGCAAGAATCCCTTGTGTTGGCCTCTATTCATAACGAGTCTCGCTCATAACAATGGGTTTAGAGTTTCTAAGGCCGCAATGGCCATGTCCAGAACAAGTTCAGTCTTTAGTTACCACTCGACTCGGTGGCGTTAGTGAATCTCCTTATAGCTCGCTCAACCTTGGAGATCATGTCGGTGATTTATTGGATCACGTTAAAGCCAACAGGGGATTATTAAAAGAGCATCTTCCGACAGAGCCTATTTGGCTAAAGCAAGTGCATGGAACTATCGTCAGCACACCCAAGGATCGTGTTTTGGTGGCGGATGCCATTGTTACCAATATCCCAAATGAAGTTTTGGCCATCATGACTGCGGATTGTTTACCCGTTTTATTTTCAAATACTGCTGGCTCTGTCATTGGCGCTGCCCATGCTGGCTGGAGAGGGCTTAGTGCCGGGGTGCTTGAAAACACTGTCAAAGAAATGAAGAAACTGACTAAGGATGATGATGATGACAACATCGTTGCTTGGCTTGGGCCCGCAATAGGACCCAATGCTTTTGAGGTAGGTCAAGATGTAGTGGATGCATTTCAAGCCACTGGACTCCTTTATTCAAAGGATGTGTTTAAGGCCATTGCCAGCAAGTCTGGAAAGTATTTAGCAGATCTTTACGAATTAGCCCGCGGTCATCTCAAGTCAGCCGGTGTCGATGAGGTTCATGGCGGTAACCATTGCACGGTTACCCAAGCAGATCAATTTTTTTCTTATCGTCGCGATGGTGTAACGGGTAGATTTACTAATCTGATTTGGATTTCCTAATTCAATTAATTGTCATCTGATCGTTTTAAGATGAGGGTAATTACTAGCTTATTCATAAGGCTAGGGTTATTGCGTATAACTCTATGTCTCTTATGGATGGAGAATGTCCTTACTTAATACGCGAGACTACTATGTTTGCAGGTATGAATACTGGTGCAACGCCTTCTTTGGCACCGCACCATATGGCACTAATTCCCCAAGAGCGTTTAGCTGAAATTCAAAAAGAATATTTCGCTGAACTTGCGCACATTGCCACCAACCCTGAGGCGATTGAAGTCAAAGATCGTCGCTTTGCCGGTAAGGCTTGGCATTCCTCTTGGAGTAAGGTTATTGCAGCAACCTACCTTCTGAATTCGAAACATCTACTATCTCTTGCTAAGGCTGTAGACACAGATGAGAAAACGCGTCAGAAGATATTGTTCACAACTGAACAAATGATTGATGCGCTCTCGCCATCGAATTTCATCGCAACGAATCCAGAAGTTCTTGAAAATATTATTAGCACCCAAGGACAGTCCATTCAAAAGGGTATTGTCAATTTGCTCGGCGATATGAAAAAGGGCAAAGTATCAATTACTGATGAGACCGCTTTTGAAGTTGGAAAAAATATAGCTACCACTGAAGGTCATGTGGTGTTTCGTAATGAGTTATTTGAACTGATTCAATACGCACCATTAACTGAAACGGTATTTGAGCGCCCGTACTTAATGGTGCCCCCGTGTATTAATAAGTACTACATCCTTGATCTGCAGCCAGATAATTCCGTGGTGCGTCATATGGTGGCGCAAGGCCATACGGTCTTTTTAGTATCCTGGAAAAATCCTGATGCCTCTATGGCCGAAGTCAGTTGGGAAGACTACGTAGGCAAGGGCGTTATGAAAGCGATAGAAGTTGCCCAGGATATCGGCGCATCTAAGCAAATCAATATTTTGGGATTCTGTGTTGGCGGAACACTTACTTCATCTGCACTTGCAGTCTTGGCAGCCCGCAATCAACATCCTGCGGCAAGTCTTACGCTCTTCACCACCTTGCTTGATTTCACCAATACCGGCATCTTAGATGTCTTTATTGATGAGGGCATGGTAGAGCTCCGCGAAAAATCTATTGGCGGTAAGGGCGGTAAGTACGGAATGATGTCGGGATTAGATCTAGGTAATACATTCTCATTTTTGCGCCCGAATGATTTAGTTTGGAATTACGTTGTCGAGAATTACCTTAAAGGAAATTCTCCGCCTCCATTTGATCTGTTGTACTGGAATGGCGATTCCACCAATCTACCGGGCAATATGTATTGCTGGTATTTGCGTCATACCTATTTGCAAAATGATTTGATTAAGCCAGGCAAAGTCACGATTTGTGGTGAGAAGATAGATTTGGGCAAAATTAACTGCCCAGCTTATTTATATGCATCCCAAGAAGATCATATTGTTCCTTGGCAGTCGGCCTATGAATCGACTCATATTCTGAAGGGAAAGAATCGTTTTGTTCTAGGGGCATCTGGACATATTGCAGGCGTGATTAATCCACCGGCGAAGAACAAGCGTTATTACTTTGAAAACAATAAGATTGCCCCAACTGCAGCGGAATGGCTTGAAGGAGCTAAGCAGATTCCTGGAAGTTGGTGGCCTAACTATACAAAATGGCTTGAGCAATTTGGAGGGGAACAAAAACCAGCAAGCAAAACATTTGGTAATGCCAAATATAAAAAGCTGGAAGCTGCACCGGGTGTTTATGTAAAAGAAAAAGCAGCTTAATGAATTGAATTATTAATGAAAATTTTTACAAGGGGAAAGTGATGTCACAAAAAGTCGCATATGTAACTGGTGGTATGGGTGGAATCGGTACCGCTATTTGCCAACGCTTGGCAAAAGATGGTTTTAAAGTTATTGCCGGCTGTGGCCCAAATTCACCACGTAAAGACCGTTGGATTGGCGAGCAAAAAGCTCTAGGCTATGACTTCATTGCCTCAGAAGGCAATGTTTCTGATTGGGACAGTACGGTCGCTGCGTTTGAAAAGGTAAAAGCGGAAGTAGGTCGTGTAGATGTCTTGGTCAATAATGCCGGAATTACCCGAGACAGCGTGTTCCGCAAAATGACCCCTGATGCCTGGAAAGCGGTTATTGATACGAACCTCAATTCATTATTCAATGTAACCAAGCAAGTAATTGATGGCATGGTTGATAACAATTGGGGCCGGATTATTAATATCTCCTCTGTGAATGGTCAAAAGGGTCAATTTGGTCAATGCAACTATTCCACTGCTAAAGCCGGTCTGCATGGTTTTACTATGGCTTTGGCTCAAGAGGTTGCTACTAAGGGTGTAACGGTCAATACAGTATCTCCAGGCTATATTGGTACGGATATGGTCAAGGCCATCCGTGAGGATGTATTGGAAAAAATTGTTTCGGGTATTCCGGTCAAGCGTTTAGGGACGCCCGATGAGATTGCTTCAATTTGCTGTTGGATTGCATCTGAAGATGGTGGTTACGCTACTGGAGCAGACTTCTCCCTGAATGGTGGTATTCATACCGGCTAATTTAGCCAATAATGCAGTATTGCTGCGCTGCAACACGGCTAATTTACCTTTTGGTCAAACTTATGGATAAACTATGCTGATGTTGCGTTGCAGTAATTAGTTAGGATAAAAATGGCTACCCGAAATAAAAGAGCTGGTGAAGATCGTCTCATCAAGAAGTACCCCAATCGTCGTCTCTATGACACCCAAACAAGCACCTATGTCACTTTGTCTGACATCAAAGGTCTTGTGATGACCAGCGAAAACTTTAAAGTAGTTGATGCGAAGACGGACGAAGATCTCACGCGCAATATCCTGCTACAAATTATTTTGGAAGAAGAGGCTGGTGGTGCACCAGTATTTTCAACTCAGATGCTTTCTCAAATCATTCGCTTCTATGGAAACTCGATGCAAGGTTTGATGGGTAATTATCTCGAGAAGACAATGCAGTCTTTCGTAGACATCCACAATAAATTAGGCGACCAAACCAAAGGTCTTGGTGCTGGCAGCACTCCAGAGGCCTGGTCTCAAATGCTTAATCTCCAGAACCCTTTGATGCAAGGGTTGATGGGAAATTATATGGAGCAAAGCAAAGACTTATTTGTCAAAATGCAAGAACAAATGCAAGGCTCTCACAATATGTTTGGTAGCTTTCCATTTACGCCCCAGCCAAATAAAGCAGAAAAAGAATAGTTGTGGCGGGGAAAATTGGATTTGTTTCCTTGGGCTGCCCCAAGGCATTGGTAGATTCTGAGTTAATTCTTACTCAATTGAGTGCTGAGGGTTACGAGACCGCTAAAGATTATTCTGGTGCAGATCTTGTAGTGGTGAATACCTGCGGCTTTATCGACTCTGCTGTTGAAGAAAGTCTCTCGGCAATTGGCGAAGCCCTGGCAGAAAACGGCAAGGTTATCGTGACGGGTTGCTTAGGCGCCAGAAAGAATGCTGATGGGAGTGATCTCATTCAAAACATTCACCCTAAAGTTCTAGCTGTTACTGGCCCACACGCTACCGACGAGGTAATGCAGGCCATTCATTTGCACTTGCCTAAACCGCATGACCCGTTTACCGATTTAGTTCCACCTGCTGGTGTCAAACTAACGCCTAAGCATTACGCCTATTTAAAGATTTCTGAAGGTTGTAATCATCGCTGCACGTTTTGCATTATTCCTAGTATGCGTGGCGACTTAGTATCGCGTCCTATTGGTGAGGTGTTGCTTGAAGCAAAGCGCCTCTTTGAATCTGGTGTAAAAGAATTATTGGTGGTTTCTCAAGATACCAGCGCTTATGGTGTTGATGTTCAATACCGCACAGGTTTTTGGGATGGCAAGCCAGTCAAAACAAAGATGTTTGATTTAGTGAACGCATTGAATCAAATTGCTAGAGAGCATCAAGCGTGGGTTCGCTTACATTATGTTTACCCATACCCCCATGTTGACGACATCTTGCCGTTGATGGCGGAGTTCTCCGAGCATGGCTATGGTGTTTTACCTTATCTAGATATTCCGCTGCAACATGCGCATCCAGATGTTTTAAAACGAATGAAACGCCCAGCCAGTGGTGAGAAGAATTTGGAGCGTATTTTGGCATGGCGTGAGGCCTGCCCAGATCTCGTGATTCGAAGCACTTTTATTGCCGGCTTTCCGGGTGAGACTGAATCAGAGTTTGAGTATTTACTGAACTTCTTAGATGAGGCTCAAATTGATCGTGCGGGTTGCTTCGCTTATTCTCCGGTAGATGGTGCAACAGCCAACCAATTGGATAATCCCGTACCGGATGCCATTCGTGAAGAACGTAGAGCTAGGTTTATGGCTAAGGCAGAGGAAATCTCTATCAAACGCCTTTCTAAAAAAGTTGGCAAACGAATTCAAGTCCTGATAGACCGGGTTGATGAGTCAGGCGGCATAGGAAGAACAATCGGAGATGCCCCTGAAATTGATGGTTTAGTGAGAGTTTTGCCTCCCAGCAAGCCTTCCAAACGCTACCGTACCGGTGAAATCATTCGTGCCACTGTCATTGGCTCCCAAGGGCATGACCTAATTGCCGAAACTTGACGATTGTTATAAAAATACTGTTTGTGTCATTAAGTCAGTACAAATTCAGCCCAATCATTGGGTATAGCTAAGGGGATTGATATGAGTCGTGATGTCGTTGTCTTAAGTGCAGTTCGTTCTGCAATTGGTACCTTCAATGGATCTTTAAGTAGCTTTGAACCTTCAGAGCTCGGCGGAATCGTCATGAAAGAAGCGGTCTCTCGCTCTGGTGTTGATCCTGCGCTGATTAATTACGTAACCGTGGGCAATACGATTCCGACAGATAGTCGTTATGCCTATGTTGCACGTGTTGCAGCCATTCAGGCAGGCTTGCCAATGGAGTCTGTTGCCATGGCCCTGAACCGCCTATGTAGCTCGGGTTTGCAAGCGATTGTAACTACTGCTCAGCAAATTATGTTGGGCGATTGTGATTACGGTGTTGGTGGTGGTGTCGAAGTGATGTCACGCGGCATGTATGGTTCACCGGCTATGCGCAGTGGTGCTCGCATGGGTGACACCAAGATGATTGACTTAATGGTAGCTGTATTGACAGACCCATTTGGCGTTGGTCATATGGGCGTTACTGCAGAAAACCTAGTTGAAAAATGGAAGCTAACCCGCGAAGAGCAGGATGCATTGGCTGTTGAATCTCATCGCCGTGCCGCAAATGCAATTAAAGAGGGTCGCTTTAAATCCCAAATCGTTCCAATCACGATTAAAACTCGCAAGGGTGATATCGTGTTTGATACGGATGAGCATTGCAAGCCAGATACCACCATGGAAACTCTGGGTAAGATGAAAGCGGTGTTCAAAAAAGAGGGTGGGTCGGTAACGGCTGGTAATGCTTCTGGAATTAACGATGGTGCAGCATTCTTCGTCTTAGCCGATGCAGAAACTGCTAAGAAGGCTGGTCATAAGCCAATCGCTCGCTTAGTTTCTTATGCCGTTGCTGGTGTTCCAAACCACATCATGGGCGAAGGCCCGATTCCTGCTACTAAGCTGGCGCTAGAGCGCGCTGGTCTCAAGTTAGATCAAATAGATGTGATTGAGTCTAACGAGGCATTTGCTGCTCAAGCCTTAGCTGTTACTAAAGGCCTGGGCTTGGACCCTGCTAAAACAAACGTCAACGGCGGCGCAATTGCATTAGGTCACCCCATTGGCTGTTCGGGTGCAGCGATTGCGACAAAGGCGATCCATGAGTTGCAACGTGTTCAAGGTAAATATGCTTTGGTGACTATGTGTATCGGTGGCGGTCAAGGTATTGCAACTATTTTCGAACGCTTATAAGCAAGCAATTTACTGCTGATGGCTTAAGCTATTAGCAGTAAGGCAGCATCCAAGCCGACGTGGTCAAAAGCCGCGTCGGCTTTTTCTTTAACAACAGGCTTAGCCAGATAGGCAACACTAATGCCAGAACCATTCATCATGATGAGATCATTGGCGCCATCGCCCATGGTGATTGCGCTTGCCTTGGTGCGGCCTAGAGCACGGCATGCTTCATCTAAATAGGCCGCTTTAGCGGAGCCATCGACGATGTTGCCCAACACCCTCCCGGTAAGCTTGCCGTCGATAATTTCTAGTGTATTGGCCTGTGTCTGCTTAAATCCTAATTGCTGACGCAATTTCTCGGTAAAAAAGGTAAAGCCACCCGAAACCAGAAGCGTATAAAGACCGCGCTGATTGGCGCCAGCCAGTAATTCAATTGCACCTGGGTTAGGCTTCAGACGTTCACGGTAGACAGATTCCAGTGCATCAGCATGAACGCCTTCTAAAAGCGCAACCCGTCTTCGCAAACTCTCTTTGAAATCTTTAATTTCGCCCCGCATAGTAGCTTCTGTAATTTCAGCAACAGCGGATTTCTTACCTGTGAAATCGGCAATCTCATCGATACATTCAATATTGATCAGCGTGGAATCCATATCCATCGCCAAAACGCATATATCTTGGGGAATCAAATCTGGTCTCAGAAAGCAGAGATCCGTTTTATACCCAGTAGCAATAGATCGCAGAGATTCTCTTTGAGCTATATCGAGATGTTGATTGCTACCCCAGCGCTCCAAATGATATGAGCCATTAGCAATTTGGAAGCCAACGTTATGCAAGTTAACACCGAATTGCAAAGCGCGATCTTTCAGCTCGAAGACAAGCTTTTCGGAGATGGGGTCTCTAGAAAGAGCTACTAGCGTTTGATGGTTCAGCATGTCTAAATAATAGTGGATATAAAAAGACTTGTTTAGCTAGCTTTGGCGGGGCTAAGCACAGCAGATTCATTTAAACGGCGCAAAACTTGGCGAATGGCATCAAGACGCTGTTCTAACTTCTCAAATTCACGGTCTTTTTGAGGCAATACTTTGAGCTTGTCTTGCCCATTAAGTTGGATATGCTTTGATGATTGAATTAGCTGAATGATCTTCAATGGATCGATTGGCGGGTTGGGGATAAATTGAATTTGAATAGATGCTGGTGTCGCATCAATTTTTTTAATGCCAAAGCCAGTCATTTCTAGTCTTAAGCGGTGTGTTTCATAAAAAGATTTAGCCTGATCAGGTAGGTCACCAAAACGATCTACTAGCTCTTCTCTTAAGCCCATGAGTTCAGAGAAATCGTTACAGCCTGCAAATCGTTTATACAGAGATAAACGTTCATGCACATCAGGACAGTAGTCATCAGGAAGTAGGGCAGGCACACCTAAGTTGACATCAGTAGTAGCTTGTAATGGAGATAGTAAGTCTGGCTCTTTGCCACTACGCAGGGATTTCACCGCGCGATTGAGCATCTCGGTATACAACTGAAAGCCTATCTCATGAATCTCACCAGATTGTTTGTCTCCCAAAACTTCACCAGCACCCCGAATTTCTAGGTCATGCATAGCTAAGTAGAAACCTGAACCTAACTCTTCCATTGCCTGAATGGCATTTAATCGCAATTGCGCTTGTTTGCTGAGGGCTTCAGGATCAGGAACTAACAGGTAAGCATAGGCTTGATGGTGTGATCTGCCAACGCGACCTCGTAACTGGTGTAATTGTGCCAAGCCAAATTTATCAGCTCGATGCATGATGATGGTATTAGCGGTTGGTACATCAATACCAGTTTCAATAATGGTGGTACACAGTAAAATATTGGTTCGCTGTGTAACAAATTCACGCATGACTGATTCTAGTTCTCGTTCATGCATTTGGCCGTGGGCTACGCTAATACGGGCCTCAGGTATTAGCTCTTGTAATGCGTGTTTTCGGTTTTCAATAGTTTCTACTTCGTTATGTAGGAAATAGACTTGACCACCTCGTTTAATTTCACGCAATACAGCTTCCCGAATAACCCCATCGCCTTCGCGTCTCACAAAGGTTTTGATAGCCAAACGCTTTTGTGGTGCAGTCGCAATAATTGAAAACTCGCGCAAGCCTTCCATTGCCATTCCTAATGTTCTGGGAATGGGGGTCGCTGTCAATGTCAATATATCCACTTCAGCACGCAAAGCCTTCAAAGCATCTTTTTGGCGAACACCAAAGCGATGCTCCTCATCCACAATGACTAGTCCTAAGTTTGCAAATTGCGTTTCCTTAGAAAGTAGCTTGTGAGTTCCAATAATTATGTCAGCCTCGCCTTTAGCAATCGCCTCTAAAGCAGCATTAATTTCTTTAGTAGTTTTAAACCGGGATAACTCCACAATGCGAACCGGCCAATCTGCGAAGCGATCCTTCCAGGTGGCTACATGTTGCTCTGCTAGTAGAGTGGTTGGGGCCAAGATAGCGACTTGCTTACCTCCCATTACGGCGACAAAGCTCGCTCGTAGGGCAACTTCAGTTTTACCAAAACCAACATCCCCACAGACTAGGCGATCCATCGGGGTGCCGCTGGTCATATCACCAATGACTGCTGCAATTGCATTGGCTTGATCGGGCGTTTCCTCAAAGCCGAAACTTTCTGCAAATGCTGCATAGTCGTGTGCTGAAAATTCAAATGCATGGCCTTTCCGTATTGCTCTAGCAGCATAGAGCCCCAGAAGTTCAGCAGCAGTATCTCGTATTTGTTGAGCAGCTTTGCGTTTAGCCTTATCCCATTGACCCGAGCCCAACTGATGAAGCGGTGCCGAGTCTGGATCTGAGCCTGCATAGCGAGTCACCATCTGTAGTTGTTGAACAGGCACATACAAGGTGGCTTGCCCAGCATATTGAAGGTGCAAAAACTCTTCAAAGATGGGGGCCTCTTTGGGTGGCGCAAGATTCAGTAGCACTAGACCTTGATAGCGTCCTATGCCATGCTCTGCATGAACTACTGGATCGCCGATCTTTAGCTCAGATAAATCCTTGAAGAGCATATCTGGATCGGCACTTTCAGATCCTTTGCTCTTACGTCTTTGTCTTGCGGTAGAGGTGAATAGCTCCGCCTCTGTAAGAACCAATAGATTTTCAGCTTGCCAGAGAAAGCCATTGAATAGCGGGGCGGTGACAAGCCCAAAGAGAGAGTCGCTCTTCACAAAATCAGCAATTCCCTCGAAGCTTTCAGGCCTCAATGGATAGAGCGCCTTGCCATCCTGGCCAGTAACGGAATTACTCTCTTCTAATAGTTGACGGATTGATTCCTTACGGCCGGCACTATCGCTGCAGATCAGTACGCGAAGCTTCTCTTTTTTAACCACTTCTCGTAAACGAGAAATTGGATCTGCATCGCGGCGGTGTACTGCGATATCGGGAACGGGAAGAAACTGATTCGCATTATTTTCTTCATTATCTAAAACCAAGCGTGCGAAGGGTTTAGAGGTGGCGAAGAATTCATCAACGTCTAGAAAAAGTTCCTTGGGCTGAAGAATAGGGCGATCTAAATCATGCTTGAGGAATTCATACCTTGAAAGGGTATCTTTCCAGAAACTGCGTATCGCTTCTTCTACATTGCCAATACTCACCAGCCAAACTGGATCACCCGTTCTTGGAAAGTAATCAAATAGATTGGACTGTTCTTCAAAAAATAGTGGCAGATAGGATTCGATGCCCGCACTCGGGATGCCTAAATTAGCATCTTTATAAATTGAGCAGCGGGTTGGATCACCCTCAAAGACCTCTCGCCAACGGCCCCTGAAGGACGTCCGGGCTGCATCATTAAAGGGAAACTCATGTCCCGGAAGTAAGCGAACTTCTTTAACTGGGTACAGGCTGCGTTGGGTATCAGGGTCAAAAGATCGAATTTGTTCAATTTCATCGCCAAACAAATCTAGGCGGTAAGGTAGGGTGGATCCCATGGGAAATAAATCAATTAAACCGCCGCGAATACTATATTCCCCTGGGCGCATCACGGCACTTACAGGATCGTAGCCAGCCTGCTGTAACTGCAGTTTTAATGCCGCTTCATTGAGTTTGTCGCCCTGTCTAAAGAAGAAGGTATGACCAGATAAAAACTGTGGAGGGCCTAAACGTTGAAGTGCTGTGGTTACAGGTACCAACACAACATCACAGCTACCGTTGAGTAACTCATATAGAGTGGCTAGGCGCTCTGAGACTAAATCTTGGTGCGGTGAGAAATGATCATATGGAAGAATTTCCCAGTCTGGCAGTAGGCGAACTCTAAGTTGGGGCGCAAAACTAGGGATTTCTTCTAGGAGTCTTTGGGCTTCCTGTGCCTTGGCACAAAAAACCACCATGACAGAGAAATCATTGCGGTAGCGCAGGGCAGCTTGAGCCAAAAGAGCCGCATCTGCCGATCCAACTAGGCCTGAAAAGGTAAAGCGCTGCCCAGCCCGTGGCGCGGGTATGGGGGGTGCTGGATTTAATGCATCAGACATCTACGCTCATTATAGAATCAGGTATGAGTTCAGGAATCCAAGCCCTCCCGAAATGTCACGCACTTTTGCCTACAGCAGGAACAGGCTCGCGCTTAGGCGGAGAGCTTCCCAAGCAGTTTCAGCAACTCGCTGGTAAGCCGATGTTGGCTCATGCCATAGAGGCATTTATGCAATGCCCTCATATTGAATCCATCTGGATCGGGGTATCTCCAGCGTTTATTGACAACCCGAGCCTCAAAAATCTTCCCAAAGGAAATAAACCAATTTATTTCTTGCCAACGGGTGGCCCTACTCGACAAGAGACTGTTCGCAATACCTTGGCTGCTTTACTAAAGTCTGGGCTTGCGGATCAGGATTGGGTATTGGTTCATGATGCTGCTAGGCCTGGTATCACCCCCGAGTTAATTGAGAAACTCATCACTGCCGTACAACAGTCTGAATCAGGAGGGCTGCTGGCAGTTCCTCTGGCGGACACCTTAAAGCAAGCAGATTTAGATTCTGTGGTCGCAGGTAATCTACCTCATGCTGAAAAAACGATTCCTCGAGAGCATCTTTGGCAAGCTCAAACTCCGCAAATGTTTGGCTTGAAGAAACTACACTCTGCAATTGACGAGGCCATACGTCTAGAGGCTGATATTACTGATGAGGCAAGTGCCATGGAATTGGCCGGCATCAAACCGCTATTGATTGAAGGCGCATCCCGCAACTTCAAGGTAACAAATCCTGCGGATTGGGATTTGATGGAGCGCTTATTAAGTTCACACCAAAAATAATATGACCCAAAGCAACCCTAACATCCCGCAATTCCGTATTGGTCAAGGTTATGACGTGCATGCCCTGGTGGCTGATCGTCAATTAATTCTTGGTGGTGTTCATGTCCCTTACGAGAAGGGCTTGCTAGGACACTCTGATGCGGATGCTTTATTACATGCATTAACAGATGCGCTCTTGGGAGCTGCAGGCTTAAATGACATTGGCCAATTATTTCCAGATACTGATCCTCAATTTAAAGATATGGATAGCCGCATTTTGCTCAGAGCGGCCTTACAAAAGGTTCAAGCAGCTGGCTACCATGTTGGAAACGTGGATGCCACGATCATTTGTCAGAGGCCTAAGTTAGCTAATTACTTGCCCGAGATGGTGCGTAATATTGCTGCAGATCTGGCTGTCACACCGAGCCATGTAAACCTGAAAGCAAAGACAAATGAATCCCTTGGACATCTCGGTAGAGGAGAGGGCATTGCTGTTCATGCTGTTGCTTTGCTCTATAAGGTCTAATTACTAACTTAAACACTTACTGGAGTCATGCATGGGTAATTCCATTGATCAAGTTGCGCTTAAACAATTATTTATAGATGCTCGCACGCACAATGCGTGGCAACAAAAATCCGTAAGCGATGATCAACTGAAGCAGATATACGATCTGTTTAAATACGCTCCAACCTCAGTCAATTGCAATCCGGCCCGCATTGTCTTCGTAAAGAGTTTGGCAGAAAAAGAGCGCTTAGTTGCTTGCGTTAACCCTGGTAATGTCGATAAAACGAGAAATGCCCCGGTGACAGCGATTGTTGGTATGGATCTCGATTTTTATGAGGCTCTGCCTACATTGTTTCCCCATGCAGATGCGAAGAGCTGGTTTGTGGGAAAAGAGGACTTCATTCAATCAACTGCCTTTAGAAATTCAAGCCTTCAAGGTGCCTACTTGATCTTAGCAATAAGAGCTTTGGGGCTAGATTGTGGTGCCATGAGTGGTTTTGATGCAGAAAAGGTAGATGCTGAGTTTTTCCCCAATGGCAGGGTAAAAGTGAACTTTTTACTCAATATTGGATACGGGGACAGCTCTAGCTTGTTGCCACGTCAACCCCGCCCATCCTTTGATGAGGCCTGCAAGATCCTCTAGAGCCCTAAGCATTGTAGAATTATGGTCTTTAGAGTGAAGTTTAAGCGTGGCAGTGTTTGCGGATATTCGCGAGGATGGCGAAATTGGTAGACGCACCAGGTTTAGGTCCTGACGCCAGAAATGGTGTGGGGGTTCGAGTCCCCCTCCTCGCACCACAATATTGCTACTTGGCTTGGACTTCACATTTCCAGATCTTCAAATAAGAGACGAGAATGGCTGTGCAGATAGAAAATTTAGGTTCGTTAGACCGCAAAATGACTTTGGAATTCGCTCGTGCCGATTTGGCAAAAGTGCGTGAAGCTCGTTTGGCCAAAATTGGCAAGACTATGAAGGTGGCTGGCTTTCGCCCAGGTAAAGTGCCTAAGAACATGGTTGAAAAACAATACGGCATGCAAGTCGATTTCGAACTGCAATTTGACAAAGCCTCTGAGCTCTTTTATGAGCAAAGCCAAAAAGAAGGAATTGCTCTTGCTGGTCAACCACGTCTTGAGCCTAAAAGTGAACTCGATGCAGACAAAATTGTTTTCGATGCATTTTTTGAGGTGTTGCCTGAAGTAAAGATTGGGGATTTCAGCAAAGCTGAGGTTACTAAACACACTACAGAAATTGGCGAAGCTGAGATTGATCGTGCTCTTGACGTTTTACGCAAACAGCAAGTTCACTTCCATCCACGCGGCGAAGCTGGTCCGCATGGTGATGGCGGTGCAAACACAGCGGCACAAAATGGGGATCAAGTAGTAATCGATTTTGTGGGCAAGATTGACGGTGTAGAGTTTGCTGGCGGCAAAGCAGAAAACTTTGAATACGTTCTAGGCGAAGGTCGCATGCTTCCTGAATTTGAAGCGGCTACATTGGGACTAAAAGCAGGTGAAAGCAAATCTTTTCCATTAAGCTTTCCAGCTGATTACCACGGTAAAGATGTTGCGGGTAAAACTGCTGAGTTCACTATCACTGTAAAGTCTGTGAACTGGGCACACTTGCCAGCAGTTGATGATGCATTTGCGCTCTCTTTAGGTGTCACTGAAGGCGGCGTTGCAAAGATGCGTGAAGAAGTGAAGCAAAATTTAGATCGCGAAGTTAAGCGTCGTATTACTTCATTATTGAAAAACGAAGTAATGGATAAGATCAATGAGTTATGTGAGTTGGATGTTCCAAAATCTCTGGTTGCATCTGAGCAAGAGCGTTTAGTTGAAGGGGCTCGTCAAGACCTCATGCAGCGCGGCGTTCCTAATGCGAAAGATGCTCCAATTCCCCCAGAAATTTTTGCTGAGCAAGCCCAAAAACGCGTTCGTCTTGGTTTGATCTTGGGTGACTTGGTCAAGAAAAATAACCTTGCTGCTACAGCTGATCAAATTAAAGCTGAGATCGACGAGCAGGCTGCAACTTACGAAGATCCAAAAGAAGTGGTTCGTTGGTTCTATAGCAATCCAAGCCGCCTCAAAGATATCGAAAACTTGGTCTTGGAAGACAACGTAATTAAGCATTTCACCTCACAGGCCAAAGTGAACGATAAAGCGATCAGCTTTGAAGAATTAAGCAAGCTAAACTAAGTCCATCCATCTATCTAAAAGGGCGTACACATGAATCAGAACCATTTTCAATCTGAAAATTTTGAACCAAAAGGATTGGGTCTGGTTCCGATGGTGATTGAAACCTCTGGACGAGGTGAGCGCGCTTACGACATTTACTCTCGCTTATTAAGAGAGCGTGTTGTTTTCTTGGTGGGCGAAGTGAATGATCAAACAGCGAATCTAGTCATTGCTCAGCTGTTGTTCCTTGAGAGCGAAAATCCAGACAAAGATATCTCCCTTTATATCAATTCTCCGGGTGGTTCTGTCTCTGCAGGTTTGGCAATCTACGACACCATGCAATTCATTAAACCCCACGTAAGCACTCTGTGTATGGGTATGGCAGCTAGTATGGGTGCATTTTTGTTATGTGCTGGCGAGAAGGGTAAGCGGTATGCGCTGCCAAATTCTCGCGTAATGATCCATCAACCATTGGGCGGTGCCCGTGGTCAAGCCTCTGATATTGAAATTCAGGCTCGTGAGATTTTGTACTTGCGTGAGCGATTAAATAAGATTTTGGCTGATCGTACAGGTCAATCAATTGAAACCATTGCAAAAGACACTGATCGTGACAACTTTATGTCTGCCGAGCAGGCACGTGAATATGGCTTGATCGATAAAGTCATTGAAAAACGCCCCTAAGCCTTAGACCCCACTTTACTAATTGAGCGAATATTTTGAGCGACACCACTTCCAATTCAGCTGACAAAATTTTGTATTGCTCTTTCTGCGGCAAGAGTCAGCATGAGGTGAAGAAGTTAATCGCTGGCCCATCGGTATTTATTTGCGATGAGTGTATTGATCTTTGTACAGACATCATTCAAGAAGAAATCGCGAAACTTCCTAAGGAAGAGGGCGATGATTCGCTGCCTACGCCGCATCAGATTCGTGAGAACCTCGATCAGTATGTGATTGGTCAAGACCATGCTAAGAAAACCTTGGCAGTTGCCGTATACAACCATTACAAGCGCTTGCAGTATTTGCCAAAGCCTAAGAAGGAAAAGTTGGATAAGGATGGCAAGCCTGTTGAAGCCTTAGATAAAAAAGAAACTAAAGCGCCAGCCAAGGCGATTGTGGATGGAGTTGAATTAGCAAAAAGTAATATTTTGCTCATTGGCCCAACAGGATCTGGCAAGACTTTGCTTGCTCAAACTCTTGCGCGGATGCTTGATGTGCCCTTTGTCATGGCTGATGCAACTACCTTGACTGAAGCTGGCTATGTTGGTGAAGACGTAGAGAATATTATCCAAAAGCTTCTACAGGCTTGTGATTACAACGTAGAAAAAGCTCAACGTGGCATTGTGTATATTGATGAGATCGATAAGATTTCACGTAAGTCTGATAACCCATCAATTACTCGTGACGTATCGGGTGAAGGTGTCCAACAGGCCTTACTCAAGCTAGTTGAAGGCACCATGGCTTCGGTGCCACCACAAGGTGGTCGCAAACATCCTAACCAAGATTTCCTGCAGGTTGATACGACTAATATTTTGTTCATCTGCGGCGGCGCATTTGATGGCTTAGAGAAAGTCATTCAGCAACGCACAGCAAAAACAGGTATTGGCTTTAATGCTGCTGTTCCAGGTAAGGATGATCGCGGTGTCAGTGATCTACTCATTGAAGTTGAGCCAGAAGACCTCATTAAGTTTGGTTTGATCCCGGAATTGATTGGCCGCTTACCTGTTGTGGCGACTTTGGCGCAGTTAGATGAAGAGGCTCTAATCCAGATTTTGACTGAGCCTAAAAATGCTCTCGTTAAGCAATACCAAGCACTTCTCACGATGGAGGGCTCTGAGCTTGAAGTACGCCGAGAGGCTCTTTCAGCGATTGCTAAGAAGGCAATTGCTCGCAAAACAGGTGCTCGCGGCCTAAGATCTATCCTCGAAGGCTCTTTGATGGATGTGATGTATGACCTACCTTCACTTAAGAATGTCCAGAAGGTGGTGATCGATGAATCAAGCATTGCCGAGGGTGGTAAGCCCTTGCTGGTTTACAAACAAGATCTCGATCAAGCAGATTTAAGCAAAAAAGCCTGATTTATCAGGGTTTTCGCTATTTTGGGGGCATTTTTGCCCCTTTTTTGCACTTTCCCCCCTTGAATTTCTCAGAGAGCTACCCATATAGGTAGTATGCTACTCAAGAATAATGTCTGTATTTAGTGGTGATTTAATTAAATCACTCTAGAAAAAGACTACTGAGGATTGACTACTTTGGAGGAATTGCCCTATGCCTGGCCACTTATTACTACCCTCTGAACCGATTCAACTACCTTTGCTCCCTTTAAGGGACGTAGTTGTGTTTCCTCATATGGTGATCCCTTTGTTTGTGGGTCGCCCCAAATCCATCAAAGCGCTTGAAGCAGCCATGGAAACCGGTAAAAACGTTCTTTTAGTGGCTCAAAAGACAGCTGCTAAGGATGAGCCTGGCATCGAAGATCTTTATGAGGTGGGCTGTATTGCCAATATCCTCCAGATGCTAAAACTGCCTGATGGCACGGTGAAGGTGCTTGTTGAGGGTGTTCAGCGTGCTGAAGTGAGTCAAATTGAAGATAGCCTTGGCTATTTCAATTGTGAGGCAACGCCTACTGCAATGAACGTAATTGACGCGCATGAGACGGAGGCACTTCGTCGCGCGATCATGGCGCAGTTTGATCAGTACGTAAAACTGAATAAAAAAGTCCCACAAGAAATTCTTTCATCGCTTGGCGGTATCGATGATCCAAGCCGTTTAGCCGACACTATTTGCGCTCACTTACCAGTTAAGCTCGAACAAAAGCAGCGCTTACTCGAGATGACTGATGTTGTTCAGCGTCTTGAAAGTTTATTAGCTGATCTCGAAAGTGAAATCGATATTCTTCAAGTAGAAAAACGTATCCGTGGACGTGTTAAGCGTCAGATGGAAAAGAGTCAGCGCGAGTATTACTTGAACGAACAAGTCAAAGCGATTCAAAAAGAATTAGGAGAGGGCGAAGAGGGTGCTGATCTCGAGGAGCTCGAAAAGCGCATTAAAGCCGCTCGCATGCCTAAGGAGGCTTTGAAAAAGGCTGAGTCAGAGTTGAAGAAACTCAAGTTGATGTCACCGATGTCAGCTGAGGCTACTGTCATCCGTAATTTTATTGATACCCTTGTCAATCTTCCTTGGAAGAAAAAAACTAAGATCAATAATGATCTGTCTAATGCTGAGAAAGTATTGGATGAAGATCACTATGGCTTAGATAAAGTCAAAGAACGTATTTTGGAGTACCTCGCAGTTCAACAGCGTGTTGATCGAGTGAAGGCCCCGATTCTTTGCTTGGTTGGCCCTCCTGGTGTTGGTAAAACCTCTCTAGGTCAATCGATTGCCCGCGCTACGAATAGAAAATTTGTTCGTATGGCTTTGGGTGGCGTTCGTGATGAATCTGAAATTCGAGGCCATCGTCGTACTTATATTGGCTCTATGCCAGGCAAGATCCTCTCAAGCCTCACTAAAGTAGGCGTTCGCAATCCATTATTCCTGTTGGATGAGGTGGATAAGATGGGTATGGACTTCCGTGGCGATCCTGCCAGCGCCTTACTTGAGGTATTGGATCCAGAGCAGAATCACACCTTTCAGGATCACTATGTCGAAGTAGATTTTGATCTATCTGATGTCATGTTCGTGGCAACCTCGAACTCTTTGAATATTCCTGGACCATTACTTGATCGCTTAGAAATCATTCGTTTGGCAGGATACACAGAAGATGAGAAGACTAGTATTGCTGTGAATTATCTGATTCCAAAACAAATCAAAAATAATGGTTTGAAAAAGGATGAATTAAAGATTGAAGAAAGCGCTGTGCGCAACATGATTCGTTACTACACCCGTGAAGCCGGCGTACGCTCTCTAGAAAGAGAAATTAGCAAGATTTGCCGCAAGGTAGTTAAGCTTTTGCTCTTGAAAAAAGAGGCTGCACCAGTTGTTGTCAATGCAGATAATTTAGAGAAGTTTTTATCTGTTCGCATGTATGACTTCGGTTTAGCTGGTAAGGAGAATCAAGTTGGGCAAGTCACAGGCCTTGCGTGGACTGAAGTTGGCGGCGATCTGCTGACCATTGAAGCTGCAACAATGCCTGGCAAAGGGGTTATCACTCGCACTGGCTCTATTGGTGATGTAATGAAAGAATCCGTTGAGGCAGCTCGTACAGTTGTTAGATCTAGGGCGAAGCGTCTTGGTATTGCTGATGAAGCTTTTGAGAAGAAAGATATTCATATTCACTTTCCTGATGGCGCAACTCCAAAAGATGGTCCATCTGCTGGTATTGCGATCACTACCGCTTTGGTTTCGGTATTCACCGGAATTCCTATTCGCTCAGATGTTGCGATGACTGGTGAAATTACCCTACGCGGTGAAGTTCTGCCGATTGGCGGCTTGAAAGAGAAGTTATTGGCAGCACATCGTGGTGGCATTAAGTTGGCATTAATTCCGGAAGAGAATGTAAAGGATTTGATCGAGATTCCGGATAACGTCAAGAATGCGATAGAGATTGTTCCTGTACGCTGGATAGATAAAGTGCTTGAACTTGCTCTAGAGCGGATGCCAGAGGCCTTGCCTGAGCCTACCCCTGAGGAGTTGGCAAAGAAGGCGTCAGAAGCCAGTAAAGCAAGCGGAAATGTTCCTTCCGGGGATGTTCTCAAGCACTGAGCTAATTAGAGGGCGGATCCAAAGTCGCCAAATGAATCCTCTAATCCAGGGTCCGTTTGGCGGTATTTCATCAAGAAATCTTTGCTTGGGTTACAATCTCACCTGTAATATTTTGGGGCGCTTAGCTCAGTTGGTAGAGCGTCTGCCTTACACGCAGAATGTCGGGAGTTCGAGCCTCTCAGCGCCCACCAAAGTATTTATCTTGAAGTCCTTTTCTTGGCTTTCTGGCAGTAAATACCCTCCGCCTAGTAAACTCCTGTTGTTCCGCGCTTTTTACTGCGCCATTACTAATATTTACTAGCGAATTTATTCATGTTCGATACCGTCCGTAAGCATCAAAAATTACTCCAGCTTGTGCTGATGTTATTCATCGTTCCATCCTTTGTAATGTTTGGGATTTCGAGCTACTCAGGCTTCATGGATAAAGAAACCGACTTAGTTAAGGTGAACGGTAAACCTATTACCGCCCAAGAAGTAGATAACGCTGCTAAGCGCCAAGCTGAACGAGTTGGCGGCAATATGCAGATTGCTCAAAGCCTCCAATTTAGACAGGCCATCCTGAATGAATTACTTCAGCAACGTATTTTGGGTTTCGCTGTAATTAATCTTCGCCTTCAGGTTGGTAAAGAAGCTTTGATTAAGAGTTTGCAGGGTATCCCACAAATTCGTGCTTTGTATCGCCAAGATGGCAGTTTTGATGATGCCCGTTTTAAACAATTACTTGCAAGTAATGGTTTAAATGAAGAGCAGTTCTATGCAAGTCAGGCTTTTGATCTCAAGATCGGTCAGTTTGTGAATTCTGTTGCCCGTACTGAATTGGCTACACCAAAGCTCTCGGAAATTGTTTCCACTCTTTATGAAACTGAGCGTCAGGTTCAATCTTTGGCATTTGATGCCAAGGACTACCTCAATAAGGTCAACCCAAGTCAGGATGAGCTGCAAGCCTTTTATAACGCAAATGCCAAGTTGTTCGAAAGCCCGGAGTATGTCGACGTTGAGTACATCGTTCTCAAAGCCGACCCTAAAGAGGACGCTAAGGTATTTAGCGATAAGGCTGACCAGTTTGCCAACATTACTTATGACCAGTCTGACAGTCTGAAGCCTGCTGCTGATAAATTAAGACTCAGCATTCAGTCTCAAAAAGGCTTAACACGCGGTGGTGTAGCAGGCTTAGCGAAAGATCATCCGCTCGCCAACCCCAAGGTTATGCAGTCCTTGTTTAGTGATGAGGCTATTAAAAACAAGCGGAATACCGAAGCAGTGCAAACAGCGCCAGGTGTTTTTGTATCTGCACGTGTGATTACTTTTCATCCCGCTCAGATCATGCCTTACAAAGATGTTGCTGCTGAAGTAAAACGTCAAGTTAGTCAACGTTCCGCCGAGAAATTAGCCGTTGCTGCTGCAGCTGAACGTTACAACATATTGGAAAAAGATCCCAAAAGTTCCGCCGGCTTTGCTAATCCAATTTGGGTATCACGCAATAAGCCTGCGAATTTGATTGGCCCTGCATTAGATGATGTGATGTCTATCAATCCAGACAAATTCCCTGCAGTGGTTTCTGTAAATAACCCAGGGGTAGGGACCACCTTGTATCGAGTTGATCAAGTGCGTCAGCCTACCGGGGTAGATGCCAAGATCCATAAGGCTCAGGCCCAGCAGATTCAAGCATTAGGGGCTCAATCAGAGTTTGCAAGTTTTATGGCCTACTGGCGTGATGCTGCAGGCGTTAAAGTAATTAATCCCTTAAAGCCACTTTCAAGTGGTTCCGGAAGTTAACTAGGCTTAGTTACTGCGCTTGAAGTAGTTTTTGATATGGGGCCAGAGCGCCCCATACGTTTTTAAAGAGAATGCTTTGTGCTGCTGTGTTTGGGTGAATATTGTCTGCCTGAAACAAATCTGCATTTGAAGCAACGCCTGCAAGAAAAAATGGCAGTAGCGCAACTCCCTCTTTACTGGCTAGGGCAGGGTACAGCTCCTTAAATTGCTTTGTATATTGTTGTCCGTAATTAGGCGGTATTTGCATGCCGAACAATAGAACCTTAGCCCCAGAGTCTTTACTTAATTGAATCATTTTGCGTAGATTCATGGTGGTTTGCTCCAAAGATAAGCCTCGTAAAGCATCATTTGCTCCTAGCTCTAATAAAACAATGCCAGGCTTTTTGGATTCCAATAAAGCAGGTAGTCGGTTGAGGCCGCCTGAACTAGTTTCACCGCTAATACTGGCATTAAAGACGCTCCATGGGCTAGCTTGCTTTTGGAGCTGTACTTCTAATAATTTGACCCAACCAGCGCCTCTCGGGAGTCCGTATTCTGCCGAAAGGCTGTCACCCATCACTAAGATGACAGGATTGGCATGGGCTACAGATGTAAATGGAATTAACAGGCAAAATAAGCCTGTAAGTAGCAATTCCTTAATTAAAAGGGTCAAGCGGTAACAATTCATTTATGAGTATTCCAGCAAGCGTATTAAGTGCGAATCATCTTGGCCAACAAGTTCTATCAAGCGATGGTGCTTTAACTATTTTGCACGACATTGGTTTTGATATTGCACAAGGCGAGAGCGTTGCCATTACTGGTGCCTCTGGGTCGGGAAAAAGCACCTTACTCGGCCTATTGGCTGGTTTGGATTTGCCAAGCTCTGGCAATGTCAGATTGATGGGGCATGATCTAAATCAACTAGACGAGGATGGTCGGGCAAAGCTACGCGCAGCCCATGTGAGTTTTGTATTTCAATCCTTCCAACTGCTATCCCATTTAACAGCGCTTGAAAATGTCATGCTCCCAGCTCAACTGCTTGGTCGAAAAGACGTAAAAGAGGATGCTAGAGCCTGGCTGGAGCGTGTTGGGCTAATGGGGCGTCTCAATCATTTCCCTAAAACCCTTTCTGGAGGAGAGCAGCAACGCGTTGCCTTGGCAAGAGCCTTTATTACCAAACCTCAAATTCTATTTGCTGATGAGCCGACGGGTAGTCTTGATCAGGCTAGTGGGGAGCGGGTTATTAAGCTCCTTTTTGAGTTAAATCAGGCCAGTCAATCCACTTTAGTCTTGGTCACCCATGATTCTGCCTTGGCCAGTCGGTGCCAACGGCAATTACATCTTCAGGGTGGGCGGCTGCTGTAGGCAAAACCTTATAATCTAGGGATGTCTTTTTTCCATTTTTTGCCAGGCGCAGATGCGCTTTCCTCCTTTCGTCAACAGCGACTTTTAGCCTCTTTAGCATCGCAAGGCGTGGCTCTGGAGTCTATCGAGGCTCAGTACTTACATTTCATTTGGTCTGAGCAGCAGCTGAGCACACAAAATCAAAAGGTGCTTGAAAGCCTTCTGACTTATGGCCAAGCTTTTGTCTCTAGTATTAGCCAAGGTAAATCTTGGTTTGGCAAAGGTTCGGGCGATATACAGGGAGCAATTGTTATCCCTCGCCTTGGAACCGTATCTCCATGGGCAAGTAAAGCAACAGATATTGCCCAGCAGTGCGGATTAAATGTATTGAGGGTTGAGCGCGGCGTTCAGTTCTCATGGAAGAGTAAAAAGGCGTTAAGCCCAGCCCAAACTCAATTGGTATTAAGTGCGATTCATGATCGAATGACAGAAGCTGTTATCGACTCAGTGGATGCTGCCAATGCGCTCTATCAGACTTTAGATGATCGTCCATTAACGCGCATACCTGTCTTAACAGAGGGTAGGGGTGCTTTAGACAAAGCCAATCAAGAATTAGGTCTCGCACTCTCTGATGATGAAGTTTCCTACCTTACCGAGAACTTCATTCGCTTGAAACGCAACCCCAGTGATGTAGAGCTGATCATGTTTGCGCAAGCTAATAGCGAACACTGTCGCCATAAGATTTTTAATTCCAGCTGGACCATTGATGGAGATGATCAAGAGCGTTCTTTGTTTGCCATGATTCGAAATACCCATCAACTGCAGCCAGAAGGTACGATTGTTGCTTATTCCGATAACTCAGCGGTGATGGTGGGTTGTGAATCAGAAACTTGGGTTCCCCAGGGAGCTGATCATCGCTATGAAAAAGCTACGCGTTTAGTCCATACCTTGATGAAGGTTGAAACTCATAATCACCCAACGGCAATAGCGCCTTTTCCAGGCGCCTCTACTGGAGCGGGTGGAGAAATTCGAGATGAGGGTGCCACCGGTATTGGCGGGCGTCCTAAAGCGGGTTTAACAGGCTTCTCAGTTTCAAACCTCAATATTCCTGGCACTGATCTTCCATGGGAGAGTGAGCAATACGGTAAGCCTGAGCGAATTGCCACACCCTTGCAAATCATGATTGATGGCCCGCTTGGTGGCGCTGCATTTAATAACGAATTCGGGCGCCCAATTTTAGGTGGTTACTTCCGTGTCTTTGAGCAAACATTAGAAGGCACACGGCGCGGATATCACAAACCGATCATGATTGCGGGCGGTATCGGTAGTATTGACTCTATTCATACTGAGAAAAAGGCAATTCAATCCGGCCACCTCTTAATTCAATTGGGCGGCCCTGGTATGCGTATTGGCATGGGTGGTGCAACAGGCAGTTCTGTTGCCACTGGCACCAACACTGCTGACTTAGATTTTGATTCTGTTCAACGTGGTAATCCAGAGATGGAACGTCGCGCACAAGAGGTCATCAATGCTTGCCGAGCACTAGGAGACAATAATCCAATCGTATCAATCCATGATGTTGGTGCAGGCGGTCTGTCTAATGCATTCCCGGAGTTAGCTGATGGAGCGGGTTTGGGAGCGAAGTTCAAGCTGCGCAGCATTCCTCTTGAAGAGAGTGGCATGAGCCCCGCAGAGATTTGGTGTAACGAATCTCAAGAACGTTATGTGCTGGCTATTGAGTCTAAGCATTTAGATTTATTGAAGTCTTTCTGTGAGCGTGAGCGTTGTCCGTTCGCAGTAGTTGGAGAGGCGACAACAGAGCGTCAGCTACAACTAGCCGACTCAAAGCAAGACGCGGGAACAGATGCTGCATTACCTATCGATATGCCGATGGAGGTATTGTTGGGTAAGCCACCACGGATGCATCGTGATGTAAAACGTGTGCCACAAGAATTTACTGAACTAGATGTTACCGATGCTGATTTAGCGCAATCAATTGCCTGGGTATTGCAACAGCCAACTGTTGCCAGCAAATCATTTTTGATCACGATTGGGGATAGAACGGTTGGGGGGTTAAATGCTCGCGATCAGTTCGTTGGCCCATGGCAAGTGCCTGTCGCAGATTGTGCAGTAACGCTAATGGATTACAAAGGCTATCGCGGTGAAGTGATGACTATGGGTGAGCGTACCCCAGTTGCCGTGATTGATGCCCCTGCAGCAGCGCGAATGGCGGTTGGTGAAGCCATTACGAACTTGCTAGCTGCCGATATACGCCGCCTTGAAGATGTAAAACTCTCAGCAAACTGGATGGCTGCCTGCGGCGCTCCAGGTGAAGATGCTAAGTTATACGATTCTGTGAAAGCAGTTGGAATGGAATTGTGTCCAGCCCTAGGAATTTCGATTCCGGTAGGAAAAGACTCTTTATCGATGGCGACTGAATGGCGTGATGGTAGTCAAGCCAAGAAGGTTGTTTCACCAGTCTCTTTAATTATTTCCGCCTTTGCATCCGTACAAGATGTTCGTAAAACAGCCACTCCATTATTGAAGCTAAAAAATAATGATGGCTCAGCCTTAGAAACCGAATTGATCTTAATTGACCTGGGTCGTGGCAAAAATCGTATGGCTGGCAGTATCTTGGCCCAAGTTTTAAACCAATCAGGCAAATCAGCCCCCAATCTAGATAATCCTGAGGATCTCAAGGCGCTAGCTGCTGCCATTATCGAATTACGTAAAGAAAATAAATTGCTGGCTTACCATGATCGTTCTGATGGTGGTTTATTCGCTTGCGTTTCAGAAATGGCATTTGCTTCACATACCGGTGTATCTATCAATGTAGATATGATCGCAGCTGATGTTGGCCAAGAGGCTGACTATGGAGATGCAAAGAACTGGGCTCAGCAAGTTTCTGGTCGACGCCATGAGCAAACAATGCGCGCGCTCTTTAGCGAAGAGCTTGGAGCGGTAATACAAGTTCGCAGAGAGGATCGCGATGCCGTATTTGCGATCTTGCGTAAATTAGGTCTTAGCGCATTTAGTCATGTGATTGGTAAACCCAATACGAATGGTCGCATCGAAATTTGGCGCGATGCGAAAAGCATTTTTGCAGAACCTCGTGAACTATTGCAAAAGATGTGGACTAATACGAGTTATCAAATTGCCCGTTTACGTGATAACCCGGTATGTGCTGACTCTGAATTCGGTCTTTTGGATAATTTATCTGATGCAGGAATGTCGCCTAAGTTGACCTTTGATCCTGCAGAAGATGTAGCGGCTCCATTTATATCAAAAAATGTTCGGCCCAAAGTGGCTATTTTGCGAGAGCAAGGCGTTAACTCTCATGTTGAGATGGCCTATGCTGTTAATTGGGCTGGATTTGACAGCTACGACGTTCATATGTCCGACTTGTTAAGCGGTAAAGCTAAGCTTGATGACTTCCGTGGCCTGATTGCGTGTGGTGGTTTTAGTTATGGTGATGTTCTCGGAGCCGGGGAGGGTTGGGCTAAGACGATATTGTTTAATCAACAATTGCGCGATCAATTCTCTAGCTTCTTTAATCGTCAAGACAGCTTTGCATTAGGCGTTTGTAATGGTTGCCAGATGATGAGCAATCTCTCAGGAATTATTCCTGGTGCTGATGCATGGCCTAAATTTACCCGCAATCAATCAGAGCAATACGAGGCACGCTTAGTAATGGCTGAGGTTCTTGCTTCACCATCGATCTTTACTCAAGGCATGGAAGGCAGCCAGTTACCAATTGCCATTGCGCATGGTGAAGGCTTTGCAAACTTCAGTCAACAAGGTAATTTGGCGCAGATCGAGCAGCAAGGTTTATCCGCTTTGCGCTTTGTTGATCATCAAGGCAACCCAACTGAGATCTATCCATTGAACCCTAATGGCTCTCCAGGCGGTTTAACTGGTGTTACAACACCCGATGGCCGTTTTACGGTCATGATGCCGCACCCAGAGCGTGTGTTCCGCGCTGCGCAAATGAGTTGGTGTCCACCTGAGTGGCTTGGTACGCCAGACGGTGCTAGCCCATGGTTGCGCCTCTTTAGAAACGCACGTCGCTGGGCTAAATAATGCTGTTTGCAATGGAACCAGTAACGTTTTCTGAAAGCGGTGGTATTCGATATCTTCACTTTGGTAGTGAATTAATCCAAGGGGCAATGCGCATTCGTGACCCTGATGAAATCTACCTCGAATATAACCAGCAAATGATGGCTTGGCTTTTGTTCCTTGAAACGAAGCCTGGCATGAAAATCGCCCAGCTGGGTCTGGGCACTGGCGCGCTAACCAAATTTCAGCATCGCTATTGCCCGGCTGTAAAAACAACGGTTGTTGAGCTAAATCCCGCAGTAATAGTTGCTGCTAGATCGATGTTCTTCACCCCTGATGATGATCGTAGGCTCGAAACCTTGCAGATCGATGCAAAAACTTTTGTGAAGTCAGTCAAAAATAAGAACCAATATGATGCTGTACAAGTCGACTTGTATGATGCGATTTGTAATGGCCCAGTTGCCAGTTCTTTAGAATTTTATAAGGGCTGCTATGACATTCTGAAGGGTCCAGGCATCATGACGGTAAACCTATTTTCACGTCATAAGAGCTTTGATATCAATCTTCAGAATATCTGCGAAGCCTTTGGCAATCGTGTACTACTATTTCCAGAATCTCATGACTGTAACGTTGTTGCAATCGCTTTCAAGGGCCCTAAATTAGAGGCTGAATGGAAAGAGGTATCTAAGCGTGCTAAATTGATTGCCGATAAGACTGGCCTGTCAACTAATAAATGGGTATCGGGCATTAGTCGTGAAAATGCCCGACAAGAAAATAAACTCTCTATTTAGTTCTTCGAACAAGCAGATAAAGAAAAAGGCGACCAATTGATCGCCTTTTTTGTTGCCCACTCCACTGCTGAAATGGGAAGTCTTTTGCTTTACACCGTTACAGTATCAGCAACATCGCTAAATGACTTGAGTTTGTCAAAGCTCATGTATTTATAAACTTCACCAGACTTAGCATCGAGCGCTTTCACTTGCTCCAAGTATTCTGCAGGGGTTGGTAGACGGCCTAAAAGAGCTGCTACAGAGGCCAATTCAGCAGAAGCTAGATATACGCGTGTATCAATTCCTAAGCGGTTAGGGAAGTTACGTGTTGAGGTAGATACAGCTGTTGAACCTTTGCGGATCTGCGCTTGATTACCCATGCAGAGTGAGCAACCTGGGCTCTCCATACGAGCACCAGCTGCGCCCAACATGCCGTAGTAGCCTTCTTCCATCAAGACCATAGCATCCATCTTGGTAGGAGGAGCTACCCATAGACGGGTTGGCATATCTTTTTTGCCTTGCAACACCTGACCGGCAGCGCGGAAGTGACCGATATTTGTCATGCAAGAGCCGATAAACACCTCATCAATCTTGTCGCCAGCAACTTCAGACAATATTTTCACATCATCTGGATCGTTAGGGCAGGCCAGAATAGGTTCTTTGATTTCATCGATATTGATTTCAATGATTTCCGCATAGTCAGCATTTGCATCTGGCTGGAGCAATTGTGGGTTTGCAATCCAAGCTTCCATGGCTTTGATGCGACGACCAAGGGTGCGCTTGTCTTCATAGCCATTAGCAATCATCCACTTCATCAAAGTGATATTCGATTGCATGTACTCAATGATTGGCTCTTTATTCAGGTGAACTGTACAGCCACCAGCAGAACGCTCAGCAGATGCATCAGATAGTTCAAATGCTTGCTCAACTTTGAGATCAGGCAAGCCCTCGATTTCAAGAATGCGGCCTGAGAAAATATTCTTCTTGCCTTGTTTCTCAACAGTTAACAAACCTCGCTTGATGGCATACAGCGGAATAGCATTCACTAAGTCACGCAAAGTGATGCCAGGTTGCATTTTGCCTTTAAAGCGAATCAATACTGACTCGGGCATATCTAATGGCATAACGCCAGTAGCTGCTGCAAAGGCAACAAGTCCTGAACCAGCAGGGAAAGAGATGCCAATAGGGAAGCGAGTATGACTATCGCCACCGGTGCCACAAGTATCTGGGAGGAGTAAGCGATTTAGCCAGCTATGGATAACACCATCACCCGGACGCAATGCAACACCACCACGATTAGTCATGAAGGGTGGTAATTCATGTTGGGTGCGGATATCGACAGGCTTTGGATAAGCAGAGGTGTGACAGAAAGATTGCATTACTAGGTCAGAAGAGAAGCCCAAGCAAGCCAGGTCTTTCAATTCATCACGAGTCATAGGGCCGGTAGTATCTTGTGAACCAACGGTAGTCATGCGCGGTTCGCAGTAAGTTCCCGGACGAACACCTTGACCCTCTGGTAATCCACAGGCGCGACCAACAATCTTTTGCGCCAAGCTGAAACCTTTTTTATTATCTGGAGGGCTCACCGGTAGGCGGAACTCTGTAGAAGCAGGTAAGCCTAGTGCTGCACGAGCCTTGGCAGTTAAGCCGCGACCCACGATCAAAGGAATACGACCACCGGCACGCACTTCATCCAAAATTACAGGAGATTTAAGTGAGAAGGTGGTGATCTCTTGACCATTCTTAAATACTTTACCTTCGTATGGACGTAGCTCAATTTCATCGCCCATATTCATTTGAGATACATCTAATTCAATTGGCAATGCGCCTGAATCTTCCATGGTATTAAAGAAGATTGGTGCAATGTTTCCGCCAAGACAGACGCCACCAAAGCGCTTGTTAGGAACAAAGGGAATATCTTGGCCAGTCCACCAAAGCACGGAGTTAGTAGCAGACTTACGTGAAGAGCCTGTGCCAACAACATCACCGACGTAAGCAATTTGATTGCCTTTTTTCTGTAGTGCAGCAATTTGTTTCATTGGACCACGAACACCAGATTCATCTGGTTCGATACCAGGACGTGGGTTCTTGAGCATAATCGTTGCATGCAATGGAATATCAGGACGACTCCATGCATCTGGTGCAGGTGAGAGGTCATCAGTATTGGTTTCGCCTGTCACCTTAAATACAGTAAGCTTCATGCTCTCAGGGACAGCAGGGCGGCTTGTAAACCACTCTGCGTCAGCCCAACTCTTCATCACAGCTTTAGCATTGGCATTGCCTTTTTCTGCCAACTCATGAACATCATTGAAATAATCAAACATCAGGAGAGTTTTCTTAAGGGCTTCTGCTGCAACTGAGCCGCACTCGGCATCAGTTAATAACTCAACTAATGGTTTGATGTTGTATCCACCGAGCATGGTGCCCAGTAATTCGGTTGCTTTTATGCGGGAAATTAAAGGAGACTTTTCTGTTCCTTTTGCAACCGCATCTAAAAATTCTGCTTTCACCTTGGCGGCTTCATCTACGCCGGCTGGAACGCGATTGGTGATGAGTTCAACCAATTCATCCTCTTTGCCTGCAGGCGGGCTTTTTAGTAACTTTACTAATTCAGCGGTTTGATCCTTGGTTAAAGGAAGGGCTGGGATGCCGAGAGCTGCACGTTCTGCAACTTGGGCGTTATAGGCTTCTAACATGGTGTTTCCTATGAGGTAAAAGTGATCAATAGAAAGGCCAAAAGGGCATTTTCACCCGATTTGCTCGATTATAGTTACTAAATTAAGTCTTATATAAGAGTTTAAACCCTAAGGGTTATTTATACAAATAACTTGCCTATAAATTAGGCAAGTTCAATCAACAGAGATAAAAAAAGGGGGGCAATATTGCCTAGATGACCTGTTCTTCCTTAAGCGCCCAAACAAGCGCAACAACCCAGCCAATGAGAGACCAGCCCAAAAAGAGGTTTAACGCGAATATAGCCCCGGTATTACTACGCTTCTTGTTATATGCAATGGCAAATGGGAGAAAGTAAAAGAGGGACAGCAGGGTGATAAGGACTGAAAAAAACAGACGCATTTAGTTACCTTTCACGAATCCAGGTTTGGGTCCTGCCCAGCAAGGGTATGCCGATATAGGCCCTTAGATCTAATTTACTGCCCTGATCTTTCAATTTCATCTCTGCTCGATAGATTTCGCCGTCATCGGGATCCAATATTTGGCCGCCAGCGTAACTGTCACCAGTCTTTTTAAGTCCTGTAAGGATCTCCATGCCAAGAACGGACTTTCCCTTGCGAGAATCGGTGCACTTTTCACAGGTTTGTAGAGCGTTTGGATCCAATAATTTGGTAATAACACCTGAAAAAAGACCATTTTTTTCTGTTATCAGAATAATTGCCGCTGGTTGATTGGTATCGTCATCAAATGTCTTCCATGTACCCGCAATGGAGTCCATGCTTTGAGATGAGGCTACTTGTGAAGCTAGGCTTAAAAAGCTGGCGGTAAATAGGAAAAGTAGCGGTTTTTTCATATATTTAAACAATATTACCCTTTTTGTTTTGCTTTGCTAGCTATGGCTATCGTTATAATTACTTTTTCCAACAGAGCTTAAGCGATGACCAAATACGTTTTTGTCACTGGCGGTGTGGTTTCTTCTTTAGGGAAAGGAATCGCAGCTGCCTCGCTTGCCGCGATTCTTGAATCCCGCGGCCTGAAAGTCACCCTCCTAAAATTAGACCCCTATATCAACGTTGACCCGGGCACAATGAGCCCCCTTCAGCACGGCGAAGTATTTGTTACTGAAGATGGAGCCGAGACCGATTTGGATTTGGGTCACTATGAGCGCTTCGTTTCTGCGAAGATGCGCAAAAGCAATAACTTCACTACTGGACAGATTTATGAATCTGTTATCAGCAAAGAGCGTCGTGGTGAATACCTTGGCAAAACTGTGCAAGTCATCCCGCACATCACGAATGAAATCCAGGCGTTTGTTGAACGTGGCGCAAAAGCCAGTCACGATGGTAATGCTGACATTGCTATTTGTGAAATTGGTGGAACAGTGGGTGATATCGAGTCCCTCCCATTTTTAGAGGCCGCGCGCCAGATGAGTTTGCGCCTTCCTCAGCACAGTTGTGCCTTCGTACACCTGACTTTGGTTCCATTTATCAGTAGCGCCGGCGAGCTGAAGACAAAGCCAACACAGCACTCAGTTCAAAAGTTACGCGAGATCGGTATCATGCCGACCGTATTGCTATGCCGTGCTGATCGCCCAATACCGGATGATGAACGTGCGAAGATTTCTCTGTTTTCTAATGTTCGCGAAGAAGCAGTTATTTCTGTTTGGGATGTTGATACTATCTATAAGATTCCAGAAATGCTCCAAGCGCAAGGCATGGATGATTTGATTTGCCGTGAATTGCAAATTAATGCCAAGCCTGCTGATCTTTCTGTATGGGCTAAGTTAGTTTATGAGTTAGCCAATCCAAAACATGAAGTTACTATAGGAATGGTTGGCAAGTATGTTGAGCTAACTGAGTCTTATAAATCATTAATCGAAGCATTGCGTCATGCGGGTATTCATACGCATACTCGCGTGAATATTAATTACATCGATTCAGAAGTAATCGAAAAAGACGGCGTGGCTTGCCTTGAAAAGCTCGACGCTATTTTGGTTCCTGGTGGTTTTGGTAAACGCGGTACTGAGGGTAAGATTGCCGCCATTCGATATGCTCGCGAAAATCAAGTGCCTTACTTGGGTATTTGCTTAGGTATGCAGCTTGCTGTCATTGAATTTGCACGTCATGTAGCCAATATTGCACAAGCTAATAGTACTGAATTTGATCCTGAAACTGAAAGTCCAGTCGTTGCGTTGATTACGGAGTGGCTAGATAGAGAAGGTCGCGTTGAGAAACGTAGCAATGACTCTGATATGGGTGGAACCATGCGCTTGGGATCACAACGCTGCCCAGTAAAGACAAATACCTTGGCTCACCGAATTTATGGTGCAGAAGTAAATGAACGCCATCGTCATCGCTATGAAGTAAACAATCTCTATGTGCCTAAGCTTGAGCAGTCCGGCCTAATTATTTCCGCAAGAACGCCCAATGAATCTTTGCCGGAGATGATGGAGCTTCCTGAATCAATGCATCCTTGGTTTTTTGGAGTGCAATTTCACCCAGAGTTCACATCTACACCGCGTGACGGTCATCCATTGTTCTCCGCCTTTATCAGCGCGGCACTTGCCCATCAAGATGCAGCGTCAAAGCAGATTGCTTAAGGAGAGGTTATGAGCACTTTTAAGCTTTGTGGTTTTGATGTTGGCCTAGACCACCGCTTTTTTCTGATTGCGGGTCCTTGCGTTATCGAATCTGAGCAGTCCGCTATTGATATTGCGGGTGAGCTAAAGGAAATTACCGCCGCATTAAAGATCCCTTTCATCTACAAATCATCCTTTGATAAGGCCAATCGCTCATCTGGAACGTCATTTCGTGGGCTTGGAATGGAAAAGGGTCTTGAGATTTTGGCTAAGGTTAAGAGACAAGTGGGTGTTTCGGTTTTAACGGATGTGCATGACATCAGTGAAATTTCTGCAGTAGCTGAAGTGGTTGATGTCTTACAAACACCAGCGTTCTTATGCAGGCAAACTGACTTTATTCGCGCTTGCGCGCAAAGTGGCAAGCCAGTGAATTTCAAAAAAGGACAGTTTCTATCGCCACATGAAATGCTCAACGTTATCGATAAGGCAAGAGCCGCTGCAGTAGAAAAAAATCTGCCAGACCAGTTTATGGTTTGTGAGCGTGGAGCTTCATTTGGTTATAACAATTTAGTTTCTGATATGCGTAGCCTAGCCATCCTGCGTGAGTCTAACGCTCCAGTGGTATTTGATGCGACCCATTCCGTTCAATTGCCTGGTGGTCAAGGCACTGCTAGCGGAGGTCAACGTGAGTTTGTTCCCGTTTTAGCTAGAGCGGCAGTGGCAGTTGGTATTAGCGGCTTATTTATGGAAACGCACCCAGATCCAGCCAAAGCATTGTCCGATGGGCCTAATGCTGTACCCCTGAATCGGATGAAGGAGTTGTTGGAATCTCTCGCAGCAATTGATTCAGTCGTTAAGTCGAGCGGTTCTTTTCTGGAAAATAGTTTTAAGTAATTGAGTTTTGAGTTAGACCCCATTTCATATTGTTTTAAGGAGAAGGTGCATGAGCGCCATTGTTGACATCATCGGTAGAGAAGTTTTAGATTCACGCGGAAATCCAACTGTAGAGTGCGACGTATTACTCGAATCAGGCGTAATGGGTCGTGCCGCAGTTCCATCTGGTGCCTCGACGGGTTCACGCGAAGCCATTGAATTACGTGATGGGGATAAATCTCGCTACTTAGGTAAAGGTGTTTTGAAGGCTGTTCAAAACATCAATGTAGAGATTGCTGAAACAATTCTGGGTTTAGATGCAAGTGAGCAAGCTTTCTTAGATCACACCTTAATTGAGCTCGATGGCACACATAACAAGGCAAGATTAGGTGCGAACGCTACCTTGGCAGTATCTATGGCCGTTGCGAGGGCTGCAGCTGAAGAGGCGGGTCTGCCTTTGTATCGCTACTTTGGCGGCTCTGGTGGTATGCAGCTACCAGTCCCAATGATGAACATCGTCAATGGCGGTGCTCATGCCAATAACAGCTTAGACATTCAAGAATTTATGGTGATGCCGGTTGGCGCTCAAAACTTCCGCGATGCCTTGCGTTGTGGTGCAGAAATCTTTCATGAACTCAAAAAGATTCTTGGAGCGCAAGGAATGCCAACGACTGTTGGTGATGAAGGGGGCTTTGCGCCAAACTTTAAGAGTAATCACGAGTGTTTACAAACGATCATGAAGGCGATTGAAGGCGCTGGATACCAAGCTGGCGAGGACGTTATCCTAGCTCTTGATTGTGCTGCTAGCGAGTTCTATAAAGACGGCAAATACCATCTTTCTGGCGAAGGCTTACAACTATCCTCAAGTGAATTTTCAGACTATCTTGGCAACTTAGCCGATCAATTCCCGATCGTCTCTATTGAAGACGGTATGCACGAAAGTGATTGGGATGGTTGGGCTGACATTACTCAGAAGTTAGGCAAGAAGATCCAACTTGTAGGCGATGATCTATTCGTGACCAACACTCGCATTCTTAAAGAAGGTATTGAAAAAGGTATTGCCAATTCCATCTTGATTAAGATTAATCAGATCGGCACCTTGACCGAAACCTTTGCTGCTATTGAGATGGCGAAACGCGCTAATTACACAGCGGTAATTTCCCATCGCTCTGGTGAAACAGAAGACAGCACTATTGCTGATATCGCTGTTGGTACAAATGCAGGTCAAATTAAGACTGGATCACTTTCACGGTCTGATCGAATTGCTAAATACAATCAATTATTACGAATTGAGGAAGATTTGGGTGATGTTGCTACCTATCCAGGTAAATCTGTCTTTTACAACCTCAAGCGTTAAGTAAGCATCTTAAAGAGCTATGCGTATTGTTATTTACTCCATGCTGGTATTGCTGATTGCAATCCAGTACCCACTTTGGTTGGGTAAGGGTGGGTGGCTTAAGGTCTATGAAATGGAGAAGCAGGTAGAGCTCCAAGAGGCAAAGAATAGCCTCTTGGCGCTTCGCAATGCCAAGCTAGAGGGTGATGTAAAAGATTTAAAGGACGGTACGCGTGCAATAGAGGAGCGTGCTCGTGTAGAGCACGGCCTTATTAAAGAAGGGGAATTCTTTGTGCAAATATTGCCCGCAGAAAAATCTACTACAACGCCTGCTACAAAGCAGTAAATTGCTCAGTGGCCGCTAGATGGGGGTCTAGTAGCGTCACTTAATAAATCCGTTTTAAACACTTGCAGACAATCAACAGCATCAAATCGATAAGGTTTGGCGCAGAAATCACAGATTGTTTCAACGGCACCTTGCTCTGCCAAGATACTTTGCACCTCTTCTTCACCTAACATTCTGAGAACATCGGCAACTTTTTTGCGTGAACAACTGCAGGCAAAGCGAATAGGGCGTGCCGGAAAGCTCCGAACACCATTCTGAGTAGATTCTTCCAGAAATAAGCGACGCAGAATAGTATCTGGCGGCAAGGTTAATAACTCATCATCGGTAATCGTTTCGCCAAGGGTTCGAATTCGCGACCAGCCTTCAGCGGCAACTTGAGGGTCCAACTGAGAATGCCCACCGGAATTTGGAAGGCGCTGAAGCAATAAACCGCCAACGTTTTTATCGTTCGATGCAAGCCAAATCCGGGTATCAAGTTGCTCTGAATTTTGCATATAGAGTGCAATGGCTTCGGCAGCACTGGATACGGGTTTAATAAGCCCCTCTTGGTGATCTTGAAGGGCAACTATCCCCTGGTAGGGCGGTTGCCCTGGTTCGCGATCTGCTGGGTCTAAGGTGATTACGAGCCTGCCCGAGTTACTGGCATCCAGAAGCTCGCCTAAAGAGGCGTTATCAGCGATTTCAGATGGGTCCACAGAGAGCTTTACCGTAGCTCGCATCGATAAATCGGATTTGCATTCCACGACGAGTAGTTGGATTGGGCCTTTGCTTTGAGCTTGAATGATTAAAGTCCCATCAAACTTAAGGCTGGCACTTAAAAGGGTCGCCGCACCAACAAAATCACCCAGGATCTTCCTCACAGCAGGGGGGTCATTGCGACGCTCCAAAACAGCCTGCCAGGCGGAACCAATGGAGACAATTTCCCCGCGAACCGGGGCGCCATCACACATAAATACAAGTAATTCATTCATAGATGAAAGTATCCACTTTTTTTGAATTTACTGTCGATTTGCCTGACCTGAGATAATAGTTCCTATGCATATTCGTACACGTTTCGCCCCAAGTCCCACGGGCTTTATACATCTGGGAAATCTACGCAGCGCTCTTTATCCCTGGGCTTTTGCTCGGCACAATAAAGGCGATTTTATTTTGCGTATTGAGGATACCGATGTGGAGAGATCCACTCAAGAGGCTGTTGATGTCATTATCGAAGGCATGGCTTGGTTAGGTATGGATATTGATGAAGGCCCAATCTACCAAATGCAGCGGATTGATCGTTATCGCGAGGTAATCAAGCAAATGCTAGATTCCGGTCTCGCATACCCATGCTACATGAGCGAGGATGAACTGAATAAGCTCCGCGATCAACAGATGGCTAATAAAGAAAAGCCGCGATATAACGGGCTATGGAGACCCGAGCCAGGCAAAACATTGCCACCCGTTCCCGAGGGAGTATTGCCGGTGATTCGTTTTAAGAATCCAATTGGCGGCTCAGTTGTATGGGAGGACGCTGTTAAAGGTCGTATAGAAATTTCAAATGACGAGTTGGATGACTTGGTTATTGCAAGGCCAGACGGCACTCCAACCTACAACTTTTGCGTTGTCGTAGATGATGTAGACATGCAAATCACTCATGTAATTCGGGGTGATGATCATGTGAACAATACTCCTCGACAAATTAATATTATGAAGGCCTTAGGCGGTACGCCGCCTATATATGCCCATCTACCTACAGTTCTCAATGATGCTGGTGAAAAGATGAGTAAGCGCAATGGCGCAATGAGTGTGCGCGACTATCAAAAATCAGGTTACCTGCCAGAAGCCATCTTGAATTATTTAGCTCGTCTCGGTTGGTCACATGGTGATGCGGAAGTATTTACCAAAGAGCAGTTTGTAGACTGGTTTGATTTAGACAGCCTAGGAAGATCACCAGCTCAACATAATCCCGAAAAGCTGCTTTGGCTAAATCACCAATACATTCAGAATGCAGACCCTGTCAAATTAGCTGAAGCTACAAAGCCATTCGCACATGAGTTAGGTATTGACACTGAGAATGGCCCAAGCTTTACTCAAGTAGTAGCCTTGCTAAAAGATCGTGCGAATACCTTGATTGAAATTGCAGAGGGAGCCAAGCTTTTTTATTTACCTGCGCCCACATTAAACGCGGAACAGATTGCTGCAAATATTCCGCTGACAATCATTCCTGCATTAAAAGATTTAATTGAAGCCATTCGTAATGCTGAACCCACTAAAGAAGCTTATGCGGCAGCATTTAAGCAAGTTTTAGCTGCCCATCAAATCAAAATGCCAGCGCTAGCCATGCCAGTTCGCTATGCATTATTTGCAACAACACAGACCCCAGCCATTGATTCTGTATTGGTAGTGCTAGGTAAAGAGGAGGCCGTAAACAGGCTTTCTAAGGTGGTCGCATAGCCAATTTGCTTAGTTGTACAAAAATAGGCTAAAATCTTGGATTGTTTTGAGTGTCTTGTAGTTTTATTGCGAGATTTCGGGGGTATAGCTCAGCTGGGAGAGCGCTTGCATGGCATGCAAGAGGTCAGCGGTTCGATCCCGCTTATCTCCACCAAGCATTTAAAATAAAGCAGTTTTGTAGTAGTCCAGGTCCCCATCGTCTAGAGGCCTAGGACATCACCCTTTCACGGTGAGTACGGGGGTTCGAATCCCCCTGGGGACGCCAATAATTTTGGTTGCAGTAAAAGTGTTACTCGATGTAATTTGGAGCGGTAGTTCAGTTGGTTAGAATATCTGCCTGTCACGCAGAGGGTCGCGGGTTCGAGTCCCGTCCGTTCCGCCATATTCATTAAAAAAGCCCTTCGCTTGAAGGGCTTTTTTATTTGGTACTTCTAATCTGAAATCTATTGCCCTGTTGGGGTTGGGCTAATGTAATTGCCGCTATCAGTTGGACCGCCACTATTAGCAGTTTGTAATGAGCCTTTTTCGCCATCTGAAGCCCTTGGGGTTGATCCGCTTGGAGTGGTTGTGTTCAGGGTCTTATTGAGACTAGAAGATGAGCTGGCCGGTTTTACACTCGTTGCACTAACGGCTGTGCTTGGATTGGCGGTTGTAATTGGGCTGGTCGTTGCTTTGCTCACTGTTGTGATAACGGAGGTTGTCGTGGCTTTAGTTGCGGTTGAAGCTGCGGTCTTAGCTGCAGCGGCATTTTGGGTGCTTATCTTAGTAGATGTAATCACCGCAGCAGTTGATGTTGGGGTTGTTGCAAAAATTGAGGGGCTTGAAACAATCAAATTGGATGAAAGCAGGGCGAGAACCCATTTTTTGTAATTTATTTTCATAAACACCTCCAAATACCGCTCAATTTAGGTTCGGGACCTCAAAATTACCGCTAAGTCTTTGCAATAGTATCAGTGTTTTAGCGTGGACAGTTCTAGCATCAATCAGCTCATATTCTGCATCTCTAAAATTGATTAAACCTTGGATGCTGCTCATTTTTGTATTGCTAGCCTGTTTATAGGCATTATTTGCCTTAATAAGGCGTTCCTTGGTTGATTCGTACTGTAAAAAGGTTTGATTAATTTCAGTGACAATTTTGGTTTTAGTGGAAGCTAAATTTAACTCTTGCTCCGTCAAAGAATTGACGGCTGAAGTGACGTCAGAGTTATCTACAAAACCATTGCCAAGGGGTACTGAAAGCAAAAAGGTCACTGACTGTTGAGCGCCATAGGGTTGTCCACCAGAGGAATATGAGGGTGTTTGGTTGTAATAAACGCCTGGTAAAAAGTCTACGTTTCTGTTTGCTTTGACAAGCTCTAAATTGGATGATGCGCTTTCGAGAGAAGCCTGATTTGTTAATAAATCAGTTCTACTGCCTTGGGCCTTTGCAATTAAATCATTCACCTTAAAATCCTGGGGCGCTATATTTAGTGTGCCAAGAGGTAAGGGTAACTGACGATCGTGATCATTCGTAAAGTTCATCAAGCCATAGGAATAAAACTTCAAATCATTGCTGAGAACTTTTTGCGCTGATAAAAACTCCGTCTTATATTGATTTACATTGCTTGTTCGAAAGGATCCTAAACCATCAATAGCGGATTGATAGGATTGCCATAGAAGCTTGGTGCGAAGTGCATCTATGTAGCCAAATATGGCTTGAGTTTCGACATTTCGACTTTCATTTACCATTTCAGCCATTTGTCGGTTAGCCTCAGCTCGAGCATGAGCCTCTCTAGCAGATCGTTTGCCCCATCCTTCAACAGTAACTGTTGCTCCTAAAGTATTAGATGCTGGATTGCTATAACCGCTGTAAGGGGCCTGTGTATAAATGCTACCTCGAGCGTAGGTCAGTATGGGGCTTAAATGGGGCATTCCAGCCTGCTCAGCAACTGAAAGGGCTGAGTCAGAACTTAATTTTCGTGATTTTATTGAGGCGTTTTTCTCATTTACCTCTGCAATATAAACACCCAATGATATTGGCTGGTATTGAGTGTCAGTTGATTTAAATGGAGCAAGAGTTTGACCGCTCGCCTGATTAGTCAAAACCCAAACAAGCGCAACGACGAAGCCAAAGGTTTGAAAGCTCATGGCCTAAAAAAATCACCACGATTTTTAATGATTAGTTGAGGCGTCTCTAGATTGAGGTGTTCAATTAATGCAGATTTTTCAATTGAGAGTCTTATGAAGCTACTGACTTCGTTGGCTACAATCTCACGCTCGTTATCCACGGTAATCATGTGATAAGAGTTTCCCAGCCATATAACTCTGCAAGTTTCTGAGGAGATTGCCTTTTGAATCATGTCGGGATTTTTTGGGGAGGCTGTTTCATCATCAATGGCATGAATAATCAGCGTGTCAGCAACAATGTCTGCTAAACCCTTCTTAGAGGCCTTAATTAACTCTAAGGACTGAAAAAGATGTTTAGCCGGTAGGTGTGCCGCTCCTAATTCGCTGACTGAGTTGGCTTGGACTGCTTTTTGAATATGGCGGCGCAACTCTTTATTTTTTACTCCATAAGGTTCTCTTTCTTGGTAGTGCCAATTACGGAAACCAAGTCGAACCGCAAGGGTAAGTAGTGGGTAGTACCAAGGTACTGACCAACCGTCAAACAGCATTACTGGTGACAGTAAGCAAAGAGATTTAATTGTATTTTTTCGACTTGCCACTGCAAGGGCGAGGGTAGCGCCCATGCTCAAGCCAACTAAAGAAACTGATGCATGATCTGTCTCCAGATCTGTCACAAACTGCTCTACAGTTTCGATCCAGTTTTCATAGCCTGTGATTCCGGTATGGGCTGAATAACCTTGAACGCGTGGAATGGCATAAGTAATATTGGATTGACGGAGTAAACGGGGGATTACGCCCATTTCTAGTTCCGAGCCGCATAAACCGGGTAATAAAACTACTGCATGTCCCGTACTACCTTGATAGAATGTCTCGTATCGTTCTGGCTGGTCTATTAGTGACTTCATTTTGTTCTTCAAAACCTTTTTATATAACAACATTATTACTCATGAAGTTAAAAAATTCGAAGTCTTGGGCAACCCGTGGCGCTAGAGCTTATTTATTCGCTCTTTTTGGTGTTTTTGTTGCATTTTCAATACGTTACAGTTTGCATGCTTTTCTTCAGGGGGCAATCCCTATGACTTTTTTCATTGCCAATACGATATTGATTGCCTTACTTTATGGCTATTTACCCAGCCTATTTACCATTCTATTATCGATTCCTTTGGCCTTCTTTTTCTTTGTGCCACCGTTTGATTCATTCGACGTGCCAACACCTCAAGATGCATTTGTATTTATTTCTTATATTTTGATTGCATGTATAGCGGTTGTTATTGTGGAATGGCTACAACGCGAGAGATATAAAGCTGAATTATTAACTAGAGTAAGTAATAGCAATTTCCAACTTTTGAGTCAGGCCAGTAGCTCTCTTAAGAAGTTGCGTAGCAACTCTTCTCCTCAGGAGTAAGAAGGTAACTCATCTCAGGCCTTGTTTTCCCTTGTTTAGACCATTAAGTAGGGCTTTTGTAGCTTTTTTTGAGGAATAGTGTCAATATAAGAGGCTATGAAATCCCTGACTCTTATTCTCGGCTTGTTCTTCTCACTATCAGCGACCGCAGCTGGGTTGGGATTCAATCCTTTTGATAAGAATTCGCCTACGTCTGCTACGCCTCAAAATAGCAAACCTGTAAGCCCTTCGTCTAACCCCGCGCAACCAAAACCACCTACTATTCCAGCGGCAACGCCTGTTAGATCCGACAATACAGCCGCCAACAAAGCTCAGCAACCAGTCAAGAAGTAACTCTTAGTCTAGGTTTCTATATTCCTAATTCTTAACGGGTTTTGGAGCTGCTTTATATAGCGGTTCAACGGCTGGCATTAGTTCAGTCAACTTCTCAATTCTGGTTTCACCAGAAGGGTGAGTAGATAGAAATTCTGGCGGGCCTTTGCCTTGATTGGCTTTTATCATTTTTTGCCACACGCTGATGGCAGCCTGTGGATTGTAACCAGCCCTAGCTGCGAGCTCTAATCCGATTGCATCAGCCTCCGACTCGTTTTGCCTTGAATTGGGTAGGACTAAAACATATTGAGCGGCTTGGTTAGCTGCGCTAATTGCAGAGCCATACCCGCCAGCTGCCATCATTGCAATATTAGTAATGGCGCTTTGAGCCATGGATTGCGAGAGTCTCTCTCGACCATGTTCACGAAGCGCATGCGCAATCTCGTGTCCCATGACGGCAGCGATTTCATCATCAGTCAGGTTTAACTGTTCAATTAGCCCTGAGTAGAAGGTGATCTTTCCTCCCGGAGCACATGTGGCATTAAGAGTTGTGGCGTTAATCAAAACTAATTGCCAATTCCATTGACGGGTATCGTCACGAAATATGCCAGTTTGCGAAATCAATCGATTGGAAATGGTCTTCAATCGATCGTATGTAGGTCCTGAGGTGATTAGTGCATTCTTTTCTTTAGCTTTTTGATTCTGCTCGTTAAAGCTTATTGCAGCAAGGCGGTCAACCTCAGAAGAGGAAGCCAACATGAATTGCGATCTATTAACGCCTACTGCTCCTGACCTGGTGGTATTAGCGCAGGCCAAGAGGAGTGTTAAGAGCGAAAGGCTAATGAATAACTTAAAGCAAGCTACTATAAAACCCATCTAATACACTTATTTTTTTGGTGATGTAATCGAGGCGGCCATAGCATCGTAATAAATCACTTTTACCTGCTCACCCACTTTGACATCAGCCAATAGTGCAGGATTTTTTACCACTACAGTTGTGATCTTGCCACTCGGCCCCTTAACAGAAACCAATTTCTTATCTAGATTTAATTCGACGATATCTGCAGTAATAGTAGTTTTATTGGCAATAGTTTCAGATGGCTTTTCGCTAGATTTTGATTTCGTTACTGTATTAGTTTCAACTTTAGAGCGAACACCATCACTCTTTGTTTTAATCAATTCAATTGCAACGGCCAACTGGTAAGTCACACTAAGGTGGTCACCTTTTTTAATCTGATCGAAATTAGTAATTTCAGCACCCACAACAAATTTGGATTCACCTTCTTTATTCTTAAAAGTAATGGTACGAGTCTTTTTATCGACCTTCACAACATCACCCTCATAAAGCAGGTAGCTATTGTCTACAGCTGCTGCATCAATCACCATCGGCTTATTTGTTGCAGGAGTTGGGTTTGCTTGAGCAAACGCTGCAGATGCGCATACGATGCTGGCTGCGAATGCCAGGGTGAGTTTGGTAAATTGGATGGTCATCATGGTCCTTGTTTATAAAGGTGGCTATTTCTTATATTAGCCTACTTTTATAGATTTTTGACCATCATTGGCTCAATGATCAAACAAGGAGAGGATTGGCATATTTGTTAACATTCTCCTTAATTCTTTGAGTTTATAAAGGTTTCTAATGCCACAATTTGCCGCTAACTTGACTATGCTGTTTAATGAAGTTCCATTTATGGAGCGTTTTGAACGGGCAGGTAAAGCTGGATTCAAAGCAGTTGAATTTTTGTTTCCTTATCCTTTTTCTGCTGCCGAGATTAAGCAAGCGCTTGATCAAAATCAACTCAAGCTCGTCCTTCATAATCTTCCCGCTGGAGATTGGGATGCCGGGGAACGCGGCATAGCTTGCCACCCTGACCGTGTTGATGAGTTTCGTCAGGGAGTCATTAAGGCTATTGAGTACGCCAAAGTACTGGGTGTTCACCAGCTCAATTGTTTAGCCGGCAAAGCCCCAGCAGGCGTTGAGAACAAAATATTGCATACCACTTTTGTTGAGAATCTTCGATATGCAGCTTCAGAGCTCAAAAAAGAAAACTTACGACTTCTGATCGAACCAATTAATACGTTTGATATTCCCGGCTTCTACTTGAACACCACCAAACAGGCAGTTGATATTCTGTCAGAGGTCGGGGCTGATAATCTTCTTGTGCAATATGACATTTATCACGCCCAGCGTATGGAGGGTGAGCTTGCTAATACGATAGAAAAGAATTTGTCGAAGATTGGCCATATTCAATTAGCCGACAACCCTGGACGTAATGAGCCGGGCACAGGTGAAATTAACTACCACTTTCTTTTCAGGTTTTTAGATCGTATTGGCTACCAAGGTTGGATTGGTTGCGAATACAAACCTACCGCAAATACTGAAGCAGGACTTGGCTGGATCAAGCAACTTAATTCATAAATCATTTATATATTGGAGACAACATGAGTGGCAACTTAAAACTGGGATTTATTGGCTTGGGAATCATGGGCGCACCCATGGCTACCCATTTAATCAATGCCGGACATCAGGTTTTTATTAATACTCGTAGCAAACTGCCAGCAGACCTGGCGAGCTCTAAAGCCGTTCAGTGCGCAACACCTAGTGAGGTTGCAAAAAATGCTGACATCATTTTTATGATGGTTCCGGATACACCTGATGTCGAAAAAGTCTTGTTTGGTGAGAATGGGGTTGCAGCGGGGCTTAGTAAGGGAAAAGTAGTGGTGGATATGAGCTCGATCTCTCCAATAGCCACAAAAGAATTTGCTAAAAAAATTAATGCATTAGGCTGTGATTACTTAGACGCTCCGGTGTCGGGTGGTGAAGTCGGCGCCAAAAATGCCACACTCTCGATCATGGTTGGCGGAGATGAGGCTGTATTTAATAAAGTAAAGCCAGTACTTGATTTAATGGGTAAAAACATTAATTTAGTTGGCGGTAACGGTGACGGGCAAACGGCTAAGGTTGCCAATCAAATTATTGTTGCTTTAAATATTGAAGCTGTGGCTGAAGCGCTTCTTTTTGCATCAAAAGCAGGAGCTGATCCAGCAAAAGTGCGTCAAGCACTCATGGGTGGTTTCGCAGGCTCCAAAATTCTAGAGGTTCATGGAGAGCGTATGGTCAAGCGCACATTCGACCCAGGCTTTCGGATTGAGTTACATCAGAAGGATTTGAATCTAGCTCTGAATAGTGCCAAAGCCTTGGGTGTATCACTCCCTAACACGGCAACTGCTCAAGAATTATTCAACTCCTGTTCTGCCCATGGCGGCAAATCCTGGGATCATTCTGCCATGGTCAAGGCTCTAGAAATGATGGCAAATTTTGAGGTAGGTCAGAAGTCCTAAGGGCACTTATTGATCATGTCCAAAACGCTTCTCGTTTATCTGCATGGCTTTTGTTCATCTCCTCGCTCAAGCAAGGCAGTGATGACAGGTGAGGCTATTAAACTGCTATCCACACCTGAAAACCCAATCGAATGGTTTTGCCCTCAGCTGCTAGCATCTCCAAAAGAAAGTATGGATATGGTGACAGCTCACATTGATCGCTCCAAGGCCGATCGAATGATCATCATCGGCTCTTCATTGGGTGGTTTTTATACAAACTACCTAGTTGAAAAATATGGCTGCAAAGGCGTTGTATTGAATCCAGCAGTTCGCGCTGCGAGAGAGCTTGCCCCGCATGTTGGCATGATGACATCCTACGATAGCGATGAACCGTTTGATTTCAAGCCAGAATATATCGATGAACTGAAGGAGCTTCAAATAGAGAAAATATCGCAGCCAAACCGATATTTTTTGATAGCAGCTAAAGGTGATGAACTTTTAGACTGGCGTGAAATGGTTGAATTCTATTTAGGTGGAGCCCAACTAGTGCTCGAGGGAAGCGATCATGGAATTGCCGACTATGCAGATCATTTACCTAAGGTGATTGAGTTTATTTCCACTCCCTAATGCCTGATTGATTGCTTCAAGCTTCTTCTGTAAGATGATCCAAACGATCGATATCAGTTGATAGCGATCTAGAAAGGAGAGTTTGTGCTGAGCATCTTGAAATTAGACGCAGGTGGAATCCCTCAAGGCTGGGTTAACGCT
>Ga0364893_10024_pt1 | contig 108455 bp, 90 predicted proteins | sample ExccelJu500001D3_FD_206943 | JGI IMG/M metagenome (GOLD analysis project Ga0364893, IMG submission 206943) | Enriched cells from Trout Bog Lake Hypolimnion, Wisconsin, USA - BchlTB.July16.5000.01.D3 | ecosystem: Environmental > Aquatic > Freshwater > Lake > Hypolimnion/Profundal zone | place...
TCACCAGCTTTTACTAAAACTTCAATGACAGGCACATCTTTATAGTCGCCGATATCTGGGACTTTGATTTCAATCGCTCCGCCACCTGAATTTACGGGTGCTGCAGTACTTACTGCCGCAGCTGGAGCACTAGCTATCACTGGCGCTGACACTGCTGCGCCCTCTTCCAGAGTAATGACAACAGAACCTTCGGAAAGGTTATCGCCAATCTTGACTTTGACTTCTTTAACTATGCCCGAGTGAGATGAGGGCACATCCATCGTGGCCTTGTCAGATTCCAGAACAACAATAGATTGCTCTTTCTCGACTAAATCACCTGGCTTAACAAGAACCTCAATGACAGGTACATCTTTATAGTCACCAATGTCCGGAACTTTGATTTCAATTATTTGACTCATGAATTAATCTCGTATTAAACCGTCATTGGGTTTGGTTTAGTGATGTCGATGCCATATTTCTTAATAGCTTCGGCCAATTTTTGACGATCAAGCTGACCTGCATCAACCAATGATCTCAAGGCAGTAATCACGACCCAACGGCGATCAACCTCAAAGAAGTCGCGCAGTTTTTCACGAGTATCGGAACGACCGAAGCCGTCAGTACCCAATACTTCGTAACGACGACCGATGTGCTGAATCGCTGGACGAATCTGCTCAGCAAACAAGCGCACATAATCAGTTGCAGCAATAATCGGGCCAGAGGTATCTTTTAAGCACTTCTCAACATGAGACAGTGTTGGTGTCGCGGTAGGATTCAAGAGATTAGCGCGGTGCACTGCGTTCCAATCACGCCCCAGCTCTGTAAAGCTTGGACAACCCCACAAATCAGAAGCAATACCCCAATCTTTTTGGAGTATTTCTGCTGCCTCAATCACTTCACGGAAAATCGTACCTGAGCCCAAGAGTTGAACGCGTAACTTAGCATTGCTATCACCAACTGACTTCAATTTGTACATACCTTTGATGATGTCTTTCTCAGCACCCTTAGGCATTGCCGGATGAGCGTAGTTCTCATTCATCAAAGTGACGTAGTAGTAAACATCTTCCTGCACTTCAAGCATGCGACGCATACCATCTTGAATGACTACTGCTAATTCAAAGGAAAACGTTGGGTCGTAGCTGATGCAGTTTGGAACAGAACCACTCCAGAGATGGCTGTGACCATCCTCATGCTGTAGGCCTTCACCGTTTAAAGTGGTTCTACCTGCCGTGCCACCTAACAAGAAACCACGGCTACGCATATCACCCGCCGCCCAAGCTAAGTCGCCAATGCGTTGGAAACCAAACATCGAGTAGAAAATATAGAACGGCAGCATTGGCACGCCATGCGTTGAGTAAGAAGTTGCAGCAGCGATCCAGTCACACATACCGCCCGCTTCATTAATACCCTCTTGCAGAATCTGGCCAGTCTTGTCCTCTTTATAGAACATCAATTGATCATGATCTTCTGGTGTGTAGAGCTGACCCAATTGATTCCAAATACCGAGTTGGCGGAACATGCCTTCCATACCAAAAGTACGGGACTCATCCGGAACGATTGGCACTACCCGTTTACCCAATACTTTGTCACGGACAATAGTGTTGAGCATGCGCACAAATGCCATCGTGGTAGAAATCTCACGGCCTTCAGAAGTTGCCTCGAGCAATGGTGCAAATACATCCAATGCTGGAACAGGCAAGCTTTCGGCTTTCATACGACGTTGTGGCAAATAGCCGCCCAAGTCTTGACGACGCGCCTTCATGTATTCGAGTTCTGGAGTGCCTTCAGCAAACTTCACTAAAGGCATTTCATCAAGTTGATCATCTTTTACGGGAATCTCAAAGCGATCGCGGAAACGACGAACGTCGTCGTCATTCATCTTCTTCGCCTGGTGAGCAATATTCATTGCTTCACCAGAACCGCCCATACCATAGCCCTTGATGGTGTGTGCCAAGATCACTGTTGGCTGATCTTTATGATTTACCGCTGCATGGAAGGCTGCATAAACTTTATGTGGATCATGACCGCCACGATTCAACTGCCAAATCTCATCATCACTCCAGTCAGAAACCAAAGCTTTGAGTTCGGGCGTGTTGAAAACCGTTTCACGTACATAGGCACCGTTCTTGGCTTTCATAGTTTGGTATTGGCCGTCAACGATCTCGCCAAGGCGCTGCATCAAAATGCCCTTCTTATCACGAGCAAACAGGGCATCCCATTGACCGCCCCACACCACCTTAATTACATTCCAACCAGCACCACGGAACTCACTTTCGAGCTCTTGAATAATTTTTCCGTTACCGCGAACTGGCCCATCTAAGCGTTGCAAATTACAGTTGACGACAAAGATGAGGTTATCGAGTTTTTCGCGGCCAGCCATGCCGATCGCGCCCAAGGATTCTGGCTCATCGGTTTCACCATCACCCAAGAAGGCCCAAACCTTACGACCCTGCTCTTGAATAAATCCACGGTCTCTTAAATACTTCATGAAGCGAGCTTGGTAGATCGCCATGATGGGGCCCAGACCCATTGATACTGTTGGGAACTGCCAGAAGTCTGGCATTAGCCAAGGATGTGGATAGCTAGATATACCTTTGCCACCAACCTCTTGACGGAAATTATTCAGCTGATCATCACTTAAGCGACCCAACATATAAGCACGTGCATATACGCCGGGCGCTGAGTGGCCTTGAACAAATATCAGGTCACCACCATGCTCTGGCGATGGTGCGTGCCAGAAGTGATTAAAGCCAATGTCATACAAAGTAGCCGCTGATTGGAATGAAGAAATATGTCCACCAACGTTGGTATCTTTATTCGCACGCAGAACCATCGCCATTGCATTCCAACGAGTGTAAGAACGAATGCGGTGCTCGACGTTTTGATCACCCGGTAAACGCGCTTGGTTTTCTACAGGGATCGTATTGATATAGGGTGTCTCTGCATGAAAGGGTTGATTTACCCCATTCACTCGTGCATGAGAAATTTGTTGATCGATGAGATATGCAGCTCTCTCAGGACCTTCGTTGCGAATAACGCCATCTAAGGCTTGCAACCATTCTTGAGTCTCTCCAGGATCTGCGTCCTGATTATTTTGTTTGCCTAAAAATTGGTCTGGAACTGCGGCCATATCTTGTCTCCAATAGATACATCAGTTACGTCATCATTAGTGATTCACTTTATAGGCAACATTCTAGGAAGGTATATGGGTGTAAACAAGCAATTTTCCACATAATGATAATATTTCTCATAATATGGAATTTTATTGCGATGCAAATAAAGATCATTGCAATAGTCAAGAAACCCATTTCCTAGCCCTAATAAGGCAAAATGGGCTATTCCTATGAAATCCACGGCTTTATACAACTTAATCTTTAGGCCCCTCCAATGGATCCGCAAAATACGGGGATTTAAGCTCGTATACACCCCGCTTCTTGCCATCGTGCTCTTTACTTCAGTCATGGGCATCATTTTGGGCACGCTCCACCTTCAAGAAAAGAATCAACAAGAAGCAGCTCTATTTAGAGAACTTTCCTTTGCCAAGCAACGAATTCAGTTGCGATTTGCGAATAATCTTGAGTCACTCACCGCCATTAATCGTGAAATTGCAGCCAGTGCTGATGATGCAAAACTTAAACAGCTAGTTCGAGATCAAGCAGATGATCTAGTAATTAACAATCATGAAGTAGTTAAAGTGATTTGGCTGAGTGAAAAAAATCAGCGTATCTGGACTATTCCACCAAATAACAAAACAGACTGGTTTAGCAAAACACAAAATGATCAGGCTGCCAACGAGGGCCTTATCAGTGCAATTGATTTAAGCAGGGTTACCAGTAGAGCTGCATTTAGTCCATTCATCACATTAAACCTGCCTAGCGAAGAACCCCTCGCTAAGGAGAGAAGGACTGTCTTTTGGCAAGTCGTCCCCAATATTGCTGGCGGTGAAGTCATTGGCTTTTTGGCAGTTCTCTACACCGCCCAAGGTGTACTCGATGTGATCCCTGGTGAGCTAAAGGCTCACTATCGCTTTACCTTATTAACCGATAAGGACCGAGTTCTTGGAATCTCCTCTGACCGAGATGTCCCCAAACGCGCCTTTAGCAATCAAACCAGTTTAGATATTGGCGTATTAAGTCCAAATATGACTTTACGCATTGACACCTACCCGCCTCCAACCGATCTGACTTTCCGCATGTTGATTGGCGTTGTATTGGGATTATCCGCATTTGTGATTTGGAGCTTGTGGTCGGTTCTAAAACAAATGCAAGTGCGACAAGAAGCGGAAGCCAATTTACGTACTGAAACGAACTTTCGTAATGCCATGGAAGATTCCACCCCAGTGGGTATTCGTGCGCACGATATGGATAAGCGCATCACCTATGTGAATCGCGCATTTTGTGAAATGAGCGGCTGGAGCGCTCAAGAGCTCATTGGCCTTAAGCCACCCTTCCCTTTTTGGCCAGATGGACGACGGGATGAATTACTGGAAAAAATGAATCGCGCTCTTCAGTTAAGTGTCAGCGCCAATGCGAATAAGGGAATTGAAGGCGCTATTCTCAGGCGGGACGGCTCATTAATTCAGACGCGTACGTTCATTGCCCCTCTTATTGATGAAAAGGGCAAACAAACTGGCTGGGTCACCTCATTAATCGACATCTCTGAGCCTAAGAAGATCCGCGAAGAATTAGCTGCTGCGCAAGAGCGCTTCACGACTGTGCTTGAAGGTCTTGATGCAGCCGTTTCTGTGGTGTCGCTAGAGACAGATGAACTGTTATTTGCAAATCGTTTCTATCGCGAGAATTTTGGCAATGACTCTAAAGGGCACTTTCAACTTGCCCACCAAGAAAACAATATCAAAACTTTGCACAATATTGCAGAGGATCTCCAGGACTCCCCTCCCGGAATACCGGCATCATTCCTGTATCAAGAGTCCGAATCTGAAGAGGTGCAATTAAGTGATGGCAGCAACAAATGGTATGAGGTGCGACGCCGCTTTATTCCTTGGGTTGACGGACATCTTGCACAGCTATTAATTGCTACTGATATCACCATCCGCAAAGAAGCCGACGATATTGCTCGGCAACAAGAAGAGCGCATGCAATTTACTAGCCGTTTAACCACCATGGGTGAAATGGCCTCCTCCTTGGCGCATGAGCTAAATCAACCCCTCTCAGCGATTTCAAACTATTGCATGGGCGTTGCCAAGCGACTAGAAGGAAACATCGATCCAGCACTAACTAAAGATATTTTGCCGGCGCTCGAGAAAGCATCCGCCCAAGCTCATCGCGCAGGAACCATCATTCAACGCATTCGTGGTTTTGTAAAACGCAGCGAGCCTCAACGCAAATTGACCGCCATTAGCGACATCATCAATGATGCCGTTGGCTTGGTTGAAATTGAAGCGCACCGTCATCGCCTCACTATTGCGTCTGAGTTGGCGGAAAATCTGCCTGAAGTGGATATTGATCCTGTATTAATCCTGCAGGTTTTGGTTAATCTACTGAAAAATGGCTTGGACAGCACGAGAGAGGCCTACCCCCTCTCCTCTCGCTGGTCGGCCCCTCCCGTCAAAATTAGTGCTGATCTAGACACCAGCATTTTTCCAGCCATGCTCCGCATCCAAGTCCGCGATGGCGGGGCTGGGATTGCAGAATCGGTCTCACAGCGCATGTTTGAGCCCTTTTTCAGCACCAAATCGGATGGAATGGGTATGGGGCTCAATATTTGCCGCTCTATTATTGAATCCCATCATGGTCGACTTTGGGCCACCAACACCATGGATGCGGAACACACTAAGCTGGCTGGCTGCACCTTTACAATACAGATACCCTTGGAATCCCCTGAAACTACGGGTAATGTTTAATGGCCTTACCAATCGAATTATCTTGCGAGACCCAAAATGAACTTAAGCACTAACAGCAAATCAAATCAGGCCGAAGTTGTCTACGTCGTCGATGATGATGAAGCAGTGCGCGACTCCCTCACCTGGCTTCTCGAAAGCAATGGTTATGTAGTCCGCTGCCATGCAAGTGCTGAACGTTTCTTGCAGTCCCTGCAAAGTACGGATAAGTCCACGATCTCTTGTGCCATTCTGGATGTGCGCATGCCAGGTATGTCGGGCCTTGAACTGCAAGAGCGCTTAATTAGTGAAAATTTACCAATGCCAGTAGCTTTCATTACTGGTCATGGCGATGTCTCTATGGCAGTTTCCACTATGAAACGTGGTGCAGTAGATTTCATTGAAAAGCCATTTAAAGAAAATGACCTCTGTGGTTTAGTCGATCGCATGCTTGCTAAAGCACGAGTCGATTACTCTCAAGCAAGTCAACGCAAGATTACCCAAAGCTTACTTAGCAAGCTTACAGGTCGTGAGCGACAAGTATTAGAGCGCATTGTTGCCGGTCGCCTAAATAAACAAATTGCGGATGATCTTGGTATCTCCATCAAGACTGTTGAAGCGCACCGCGCCAACATCATGGAAAAGCTGAACGTCAATACCGTAGCAGACTTGTTGCGCCTTGCCCTGTCTGACCCACAACCAAATTAATCTTTGCCTCAATCATCAACCGCAATGCCTGCTCAATTACTCGACGGAAATGCCCTCTCTAAGAAACTGCGCGCAGAAATCGCTGCACGTGGCGCCATTGTTACAGCTAAAGGGGTTCGCCCAGGTCTAGCAGTAATCGTTGTTGGCGAAAATCCCGCCAGCCAAGTGTACGTTCGCAACAAAGTCAAAGCGTGCGAAGAGGTAGGCTTTCATTCTGTTCTCGAGCGCTACTCTGCTGAATTAGGTGAAGAAGAATTACTTGCTCGTATCGCCACCTTAAATGCCGATCCTTCGATTCATGGCATCTTGGTGCAATTACCGCTACCTGAACACATTGCAGCTGAGCGCGTACTCGAAGCGATTGCGCCAGAAAAAGATGTAGATGGTTTTCATGTTGCCAATGCTGGCGCTTTAATGGTCGGTCAACCAGAATTCAAACCCTGCACCCCTTACGGTTGCATGAAGATTCTCGAAAGCATTGATTACCCAATCCGTGGTGCTCGTGCGGTGATTGTTGGCGCCTCTAATATTGTGGGCAAGCCTATGGCGATGTTGCTCCTGCAAGCTGGCGCAACAGTAACAATTTGCAACAGTAAGACCCGTGATTTAGCTCACCACACCAAAGACGCAGACATCCTGGTGGTTGCCACTGGTAAACCAAAGATGATCTCCGGCGATATGGTCAAAAATGGTGCTGTAGTCATTGATGTGGGCATTAACCGCCTGCCCGACGGCAAGCTTTGTGGCGATGTGGATTTTGATGCTGCCAAGTATGTAGCTGGCTGGATTACCCCTGTTCCTGGTGGTGTCGGCCCCATGACAATTACCATGCTCTTAATGAATACTTTAGAGGCTGCAGAAAAAGCAGCCAAGCTGTAGATCCATTAAGCTAGAGGGATGACTACATCCCTCCAAAATATCCTACCCCCCGATTTGCAAAATAATCCCCTACTGACATTTGGTCGTGGGATTGCCGCTTATTCTGAAGTCAAGCCCGAACACATCACACCAGCAATTGAGTATTTACTCAAACATGCCCAGGCTGCTGTTGATCTTGCGACTGACTCAAAGACGTCGGCGACCTGGGATCAATTAGCCGAGCCTTTGGAGGATGCAACAGAAGCCTTGGCTAGATCATGGGGAGTTATCTCTCATTTGAATAGCGTTGCCGATACCCCAGAATTGAGAAGTGCTTATGGGGCGATGCTTCCTGAGGTCACCGCGTTCTTTTCTAGTCTTGGACAAAACTTGGCCCTTTATCAAAAGTTCAAAGAGCTAAGTAAGGGTTCTGAGTTTGCAAAGCTCAATCGCGCGCAGAAAAAGGTGGTTGAAAACTCCTTGCGAGATTTTCGTCTTGGTGGCGCAGAACTGAGTGATGCTGATAAACCACGCTTCTCACAAATTCAGGATGAACAGGCCACTTTGGGTAAAGCCTTTTCTGATCATGTATTGGATGCGACAGATGGCTTTGTACACCTCATTACAAACGAGGCAGATCTCATTGGTCTTCCAGAGGATGTCAAAGCAGCGGCTGCAGACACCGCGCAGCAAAAGAACCTGCAAGGCTGGGCTTTTACCCTGCACTTCCCGTCTTACTACCCAGTGATGCAGTACTCAGAGAATCGTGCCCTGCGTCGCTTGATGTATGAAGCCTATGTGACACGCTCCTCTGAGCTTGCTCCCGAATATGCCAAAGGTAAGCTCGATTGGGATAACACCCAGAATATGCTTGATCAATTGCGTTTGCGTGATGAAGAAGCACGCATGCTTGGCTTTGCAAATTTTGCAGCCTTAAGCCTAGCACCCAAGATGGCTAATACCGTAGATGAGGTAGATCTCTTCCTCACCAACTTTGCTAGCAAGTCAAAACCATTTGCTCAAAGAGATTGGAATGAGCTTTGCGCATTCGCCAAGACTGAATTAGGTTTAAGTGATGGAGTGCAGCCTTGGGATACCGCTTTTGCAGCAGAGCGCTTAAAGCAAGCGCGTTATTCATTCTCTGAAAATGAACTCAAACAATACTTCCCGCTTCCAAAAGTTTTGGATGGTTTATTTGGTGTTATTCAGACTTTGTTTGGCGTCAAGATTGAAGCTGCTGACTTACCAACCTGGCATACAGATGTGCAATCCTTTGCCGTAAAAGATCAGTCAGGAAAAATACGGGCTTATTTCTACCTAGACCCCTATGCCCGCCCAGGCAAGCGTGGCGGGGCCTGGATGGATGATGCTCGTGGTCGCAGAGTATTGCCCAATGGGGAGATTCAGATACCGGTAGCCTATTTAGTATGCAACTTTGCACCGCCCGTTAAAGTTGATGGTGTTTTGCGCCAACCGACTATCACCCACGATGATGTCATCACCCTCTTCCATGAAAGTGGTCATGGTCTACATCACCTCCTGACCCAAGTAAGCGCTTTGGGAGTATCTGGCATCAATGGAGTCGAGTGGGATGCCGTGGAATTACCAAGTCAATTTATGGAAAACTTCTGCTGGGAATGGGAAGTGCTTGAGAAAATGACTGCGCATGTAGAAACGGGTAAGCCATTACCTCGTGAACTGTTTGAGAAAATTCTTGCTGCCAAGAATTTCCAGAATGGCTTAATGACTTTGCGTCAAGTTGTGATGTCGTTAACCGATTGGAGATTACATTCGAGTTTTGATGCTAAAAGCGCTAAGGGACAAGCAGTTCTTGTTCTCTCCAGAAAGATGGCTGCTGACTTTAACGTTATTCCGCAACCTGAGATCTCACGCTGGATCAATACGTTTAGTCATATCTTTGCTGGTGGCTACGCAGCAGGCTATTACAGCTATAAGTGGGCTGAGGTTTTATCGGCTGATGCTTACTCGGCCTTTGAAGAGGCTGCCAAACTGACCGGCTCAGTACTTGATCCTCAAACAGGAACGCGTTACAGAGAAGAAATTCTGGAGGTTGGTGGTAGCCGCCCTGCTGCTGAATCCTTTAAGGCATTCCGCGGTAGAGAGCCCAGTATTGATGCATTGCTGAGACATGGTGGATTGGCTTAATCAGAAAATACATCTCGCTTAATCCACCCAAGTGGGATGTTTTTCCATCACTGAGTTGAATAACTCAGACTTGAGGTGATGCTCTAGCCATTTTTTAGTTTTTGGAAATGGCAAGCGATCAAATTCGTGTGGATTTACCATCGAGAACTGCCTGATGAACGGAAAGATAGCGACATCTACCCATGTCATTTGCTTGCTCAACAAGTATTGATTTGCATTGAGTGCCTCTTCAAGAGGTTTGAGCATTAATGCAATTGCACTACTTAGTATGGCTGCAGGATTGAACTCGGGATGTCGATTAGGATATTTGTATTGGTCCAAGAGTTTTTTAAATGGGCCGTCATTCTTATCAATCCATTCTTTTGCCAACCCCACATCAACACTCTTCCAGCCATCCGGATCAAACTTTTCCAGAGCCCAATGCATGATATCTAGGCTTTGATCAATAATCATTTCGCTTGTGCACAGAACAGGAACAGTGCCCTTAGGTGAGACTTCGAGCATCGATTTTGGCTTATCTCTTAAGGCAATCTCGCGGTGCTCATACTCAATGCCAGCATATTTCAATGCCATGCGAGCCCTCATGGCATAAGGGCATCTTCTGTAGGAGTACAAAATGGGCATCATAGATGCACGATTGGATGTAGTTAGCCTAAGCTTTTTTGATGGTGGCAATTACTGGAGCATGATCAGACGGCTGCTCCCAGGCTCTTGGCTCTTTATCCACTACGCTAGTGCTACATTTTTCTTTGAGGGCTTCACTAAGCAAGATGTGATCAATACGCATGCCTGCATTTCTTCTGAAGCCCATCATGCGATAGTCCCACCAGCTATAGGTTTTGGGTGCTTGGTCAAACATTCTGAAGGAATCAGAGAAGCCAAGGTTGATGAGTTCCTGAAAGGCATTGCGCTCTGGTGGGGAGACTAAATTCTGCCCTTCCCATGCCTTAGGATCGTGGACATCTTGATCTTCAGGAGCGATATTGAAATCACCCAATAGGGCCAGGCGTTGGTTTTGCTCCAGTTCACTTGCTAGCCAAGTTTGTAGTGAGTGGAGCCAATTGAGCTTGTAAGCAAACTTATCGCTATCAGGTGACTGCCCGTTAGGGAAGTAGGCTGATACCAGTCGTACTGGCTGCATACCAGCGAAAGGAATCGTTGCAGCCAGAATGCGCTGCTGCTCATCTTGGTAGTTCGGTATGTTTCTGATGGGTTTTAAGAAAGTAGTAGCAGCATCTGAGGCAATCGAGGCTAATGCAGCCTTACGCACAATGATGGCGACACCGTTATAGGTCTTTTGCCCTGCAGCAAGACTAAGGTAGCCAGCTGCCTCTAATTCTGAATGGGGGTACTTATCATCTGTAAGCTTAAGCTCTTGCAAACAAAGCCCATCAATCGGCTCCTTCTTTTTTTCCTGATCTTGCAACCAACGAAGTACGTGTGGAAGGCGAACTTTTAAGGAATTCACATTCCACGCCGCAATTCGAATTGAATCAGTCATCTATCCCCAGTTCCTGCAGTTTTCTTGTAATCGTATTGCGGCCAATGCCCAGACGCTGAGCGGCCTCAACTCGGCGACCACGTGTAACCTCCAACGCAGCCTGCAATACAGCCTTCTCAAAACGTGAGCATAGCGCATCGTAGACTTCTTTGTCACCGTCCTGCAGCATTTTGACTGCTAAACGACCAAGACCACTTTCCCAATCACCTGAAACAGATTTTGTAGCTACCGGATTACTTGGTGAAGACTCACCCTGTAAAACCACTAACTGGTCCGTAGCCTCTGACACAATATCGGCCGGTAGATCACTCACACCGATTACATTGGCAGGAGTCATAACGGTTAACCAATGACAGAGGTTCTCAAGCTGACGTACATTGCCTGGGAAAGGCATGTTACTCATCTCCTTGAGCACTTCATCGGAGAGTTTTTTAGGTTCTACATTTAAAGACTTGGCACAAGTAAGCATGAAATGCTTTGCCAAGATTGGAATATCTTCACTACGCTCGCGCAAAGCAGGCATGCGCAAACGAATCACATTAAGGCGATGCATTAAGTCTTCGCGGAACAAGCCTGCGACAACACGTTGCTCTAGATTTTGATGAGTAGAGGCAATGATGCGAACATTAGCCTTGATTGGATCCTGCCCACCAATGCGGTAGAAGTGTCCGTCTGTTAGTACGCGCAAGAGTCTGGTTTGTAAATCAAACGGTAAATCACCAATCTCACCCAGGAAGATCGTGCCCCCATCCGCTTGCTCAAAACGTCCACGACGCAATGTCTGAGCCCCAGGGAAAGCGCCACGCTCATGACCAAAGAGCTCTGATTCCAGTAAATCTTTAGGTACTGCGGAGGTACTCAGCGAGATGAATGGCCCCTTAGCTCGAGGACTATGCTTATGCAGTGCATGCGCTACCAACTCTTTACCTGCACCAGACTCACCAGTAATGAGCACGGTTGCATGAGATTGAGCCAGACGACCGATAGCCCGGAAAATCTCTTGCATAGCAGGAGCTTGACCAATAATCTCAGCGGAGTCTTGTCTCAAACCAGCAAATTCTTTAGCACCTGATTCGCTTCGGATACCCTGCTCTACCGCACGATGAATTAACTCCACTGCTTTTTCTACATCAAATGGTTTTGTAAGATATTCAAAAGCACCGCCTTGGAACGATGACACTGCAGAATCCAAATCTGAATATGCTGTCATGATGATGACGGGCAAATTAGGATGACTTGCTTTGACATGCTGCAAGAGATCTAATCCATTACCACGCGGCATACGGATATCTGAAATTAAAACCTGTGGAGTATCTTTTTCCAGCGCGTTTAGCACATCATTTGGATTGGAGAAACTCTTATGGGGAATATTCTCTCGGGCCAAGGCTTTTTCTAAAACCCAACGAATAGATTGGTCATCGTCGACGATCCAAATTGGTTTCATGATGCTTTCTCCTGCCTGCGGTATGGAATTTGAATGTGGAAATCGGTACGTCCAGGGCGACTATCACAAGCAATAAAGCCCTGATGTTGTTGAACAAAGGTTTGTGCCAAAGTAAGGCCTAAGCCGCTACCCCCTTCTCGTCCAGAAACTAGCGGAAAGAAAATGCGCTCAATAATTTCTTTAGGAATTCCAGGGCCGTTATCAATGACATGCAAATCCATTGCCAACTTATAGCGATGTTTTGCAATCGTGACAGAACGCGCCACCCTCGTCTTTAATTCAATTTGCGCAACACCCTGACTAATCTCCTCGGAAAGAGCCTGTGCAGCGTTATGCACAATATTAAGTACTGCTTGAATCAGTTGCTCACGATCACCCAAGACATCTGGCAAGCTAGTGTCATAGTTCCGAATGATGCGTAGGCCCTTGGGAAACTCCGCCAACACCAAACTACGAACGCGCTCTAGTGCCTCATGTACATTGAAGGATTCAATCACATGAGCCTTGCGATGGGGTGCCAATAGGCGATCCACTAAGGTCTGTAAGCGATCGGATTCTTTAATAATGACTTGTGTATATTCACGCAAGCCTTTTTCAGGCAACTCAAACTCCAGCAACTGAGCTGCCCCTCGAATACCACCCAATGGGTTTTTAATCTCATGCGCTAGATTGCGCATCAATTGCTTATTTGCTTCCACTTGTTGCGTTACACGCTCATCACGTTCACTACGCAACTGCTGATCAATTGGAAACCATTCCATCATGATTAATGCGGGATCCTCTAATGCAGCTACCACCACATGAGCCGGAATGCTATCTTGGTGAATACTGCCCGGCAAAGAATGAAGGATCATTTCTTGGCGGTTCGCCATAATGTGGCCGAGCTTTACTTCAGCAATCATGCTGTTTAAGGCCTCATTGTCACCGAATAAATCATACACAGATTGGCCCTCAAGTGATTTACGTGAGAGATCAAGCGCTGACTCAGCAGCAGCATTCACATAAACCAATTGTTGACTTTCCGCCTCAAAAACCACAATGGCATTAGGCATCTGATCGAGCAATGTCGGAAAAAAAGGAGCAGCCGAAGCTGCTCCCTTGAACGAATTGCGCAACAAACCTGCGCTCAAGTTCTCTCCTTCGCTTACAGGGAGTAGTACATATCAAATTCGATCGGATGTGTGGTCATACGGAAGCGCGTGACATCATCCATCTTCAAATTGATATATGCATCAAGCATGGACTCAGTGAATACTCCACCGCGAGTCAAGAACTCGTGATCCTTCTGCAATGCGTCCAACGCCTCTTCCAAGCTTGCGCAAACAGTTGGGATCTTTGCATCTTCTTCTGGTGGCAAGTCATAGAGGTTCTTGTCAGCAGCATCGCCAGGGTGAATCTTGTTCTGCACACCATCCAAGCCTGCCATCAACAAGGCAGAGAATGCCAAGTATGGGTTAGCCAATGGATCTGGGAAACGTGTTTCGATACGACGACCCTTAGGGCTCGCTACGTGTGGAATACGAATAGAAGCGGAACGGTTACGTGCAGAGTAAGCCAATTTCACCGGAGCCTCAAAGCCTGGAACCAAACGCTTGTATGAGTTTGTACCTGGATTAGTAATCGCGTTCAATGCTTTAGCGTGCTTAATGATGCCGCCGATGTAGTAGAGCGCAAACTCAGACAAACCTGCGTAGCCATTACCAGCAAACAAGTTCTCGCCGTTCTTCCAAACGGATTGGTGAACGTGCATACCAGAGCCGTTATCGCCAACTACTGGCTTAGGCATAAAGGTTGCAGTCTTGCCATAAGCATGGGCAACGTTTTGAACAACATATTTTTGCCAGATGGTCCAGTCAGCACGCTGTACCAATGTGCTGAACTTAGTGCCCAACTCATTTTGACCTTGACCAGCAACTTCATGGTGATGAACTTCCACTGGAATACCCAATGACTCAAGAATCAAACACATTTCAGAACGCATATCTTGGAATGCATCTACTGGAGCAACTGGGAAGTAACCGCCCTTCTTGCCTGGACGATGGCCAGTGTTACCACCTTCGATTTCTGCGCCAGATGACCATGGAGCCTCTTCGGAATCAATCTTCACAAAGCAACCCTGCATGTCGGCACCCCAACGAACGCCATCAAAAATGAAGAATTCTGGCTCTGGACCAAAGTAAGCGGCGTCACCTAAACCAGTGCTCTTCAAATACGCTTCAGCGCGTTTTGCAATAGAACGTGGATCACGGTCGTAACCTTTTCCGTCTGCTGGCTCGATAACGTCACATGTGAGAACCAAAGTTGGCTCTTCATAGAATGGATCGATGTAAGCCGCTGTTGGATCTGGTTTGAGCAACATGTCAGATGCTTCAATACCTTTCCAGCCCGCAATAGATGAACCGTCAAATGCATGACCATCTTCAAACTTGCTTTCATCGAACGCAGAGATAGGAACAGAAACGTGCTGCTCTTTGCCCTTTGTATCTACAAAGCGGAAATCAACGAAAGTACATTCTTTCTCTTTAACTAACTTCATTACATCAGCGACGGTCTTCGTCATGCAAATCTCCTCTATTAACTAAACTCGGAATTCAATATCAAGGCATACACCCTTGTTCATTCCAGGCATCAAAACTGCCTAATGGATGTATGTAATTTACTGAAGCAAACAACGGGGAATAGTCATTATTGCACTAATTGAGTGCTCAATTACCCCTTTTATCGCCTAAAAATTGGTATTTTGCACTTATTTAGTGCAAATTTGAGTTAGGTGATATCGTGGATCTCGTAACCCAGCTCTTGAGTGCCCGCTCTTAGGGCAATCCAAGCACTTTCTAGCAAGTTTGCATTCCCTTTGATACCTAATTCAATATGCCTCTGAGCATAAACGCCTCCCCTGCTGGCATCGCCGACAGATGGGAGACTAAAGACCTTCACCCCAGGAAAATTGGCCTCTATACGCTCCATTAAGGGGGTCAAAGTGGACTCAATACCCTTTGGCACGATAAAGCTTTGCTCTGCCCAGTTTTCTTGATGGAAGAGATCTTGATAGTGTGTATCTAAGCACCAAGCCATCATGGGTGCTGCCATCACTGGAAAGCCAGGAAGAAAGTGGTGTTCTTTAATTCGAAAACCTGGGATTTGGTTGTATGGATTGGGAATAATTTCACTGCCAAGCGGAAACTCACCCATCTTGAAGCGATGCTGATTTTCCGGTGTATTCAAATCCGCTTTCATCGGATCACCCTCGGCTATCGACTGAATGCGTCCGGCAATCAGCTCTTGTGCGGTCGGATGAAGTTCTGTTTTAGTACCTAATGCAAGCGCAGCACATTGACGCGTGTGATCGTCAGGAGTTGCGCCAATCCCGCCAGTACTAAATACGATATCGCCGCTAGCAAAGCTATCTTTTAAGGCGGCAGTAATTTGCTCAGGATCATCAGCAACATATTTAGCCCATGCAAGACTCAAACCACGCTCATTCAAGAGCTCAATGAGCTTGCTCATGTGTTTATCTTGACGGCGACCAGACAGAATCTCATCACCAATCACAATCAAACCAAATCGCCTTGTCACCGAATCTTTTGCTGGCACATCTACTGCTACTTTTTTGATTACATCAACCATGATAGGGAAGCTCCGGATCTACTATGCGTGATTCAACTGTTAATGATTTTTCCAATTCTTCTTGCCTCAGTGTCTGTAAAGCATCCAATAAAAAATGGCTAAACCAGAGAGCGGCAAAAACAAAGATGAGGGAGTAAACCCAAAGGGCAACAAAACTCACAATAGGAAATAGCACTAGAGCAAGTGCCGAAGTAGCCCAGAAGAAGGTCGGAACCGCGCCGAGCATGCCCGAGACAATACCCATAGTGAGCAATGCCCAACGGTATTTATCCAATAAGAGATCGCGCTCTTCTGTGCTCGCATGTTTAGCCAATACGTCATAAGACATCAAGCGCATCGTGAGCCAACCCCACAGCAAAGGGGGCAACACTGCCACAAGTGGAGGCACCCACCACACAGGCAGAGTCAACATCACCAATACCAAGCAAATCAATGCAGACCACAGCGTGTATCCCAGGCTACCAAAGAAGCCACCACCCCGCTTACATTCCAAATCGCGATAACTAGCTTGCTTGATCACGATATTCACAACGGCAGGCACCGTTGAGAAGGCAATGAATACCAAAAGGCTAATCGTGATCAAAGGAATGATGAGCATCACAAAAAATAGCGGCGCAATCCATGCTCGTGCATTTTCAAAGCCAGCCCAAATTAGGCCCTCTTGAATCCAGCTAGTAAACATCGAAGTTGTCAGGAAAACACTTAACGCCTCTAGAGCTGGTGTCCAGGTTAGCCAAATGAGGCAGCCCCACAAGACAGAGACAATCAAAAAAGGGCGCAAGCTTAACCACAGTATTCGAGGATGCATCGTTCCCACGAGTGCAAGCCCAAACGATTTAAATACTTGCTGTACTCCGACCATATAACCCCTATGACATGCACATTGGCATGTTTACTTTGGCAATAATTCTTTAAAGGCGTGAACCAGGCCTTGCCACTGCTGCGTGACCACATTTTGAGAAACGGTTAAGTTTCTCACCCCTGTGGGATAAGCCACCTTTGGGAAGATAGCAGTCTTCAATGCCATATCCCACCATGGAAATAAAATACCAAAATTACATCCGCCCAATACCCCAGACTTTCCAATAGCCTCGTGCCCATAACCTACAGCATGATGCATACGGTGATACATCGGCGATATCAAGAAATAGCGTGCTGCACCCAGATGGACTTTGATATTGGCGTGCTGCCAACTTTGAATAAATTGACTCAAGGCAACTAGCGCAATAAATTGACCTGGAGAAACGCCGAATAGAAGCGCAAAGAATGCCATCACTACTGCACGCATGATGTCATCTAAAAAATGATTGCGATTATCAGACCATGCAGTCATCACCGTTTGGCTGTGATGTAAGGCATGCAACTGCCACCACCAATTAAAGGCATGTGATGCACGGTGATAACAGTAATCCACAAAATCAAGCAATACAAGGTAGAGCAAGAAACTCACTACTGGAATTGATGTGATTCCTGGCCACCAATTTTCAACATTGAGACGATCAAATCGAAAATCATGCAAGACAGAATCTAGTTCAAAGAAGGAGCCTGATAAAGCAATAAATATCAAACCGTGAAAAACCCCCAAACGATGAAACAAGGTATAGAAGAGGTCTGCCTTAGTTGATGACGCAAAGCGCTCTTGCACCTCTGCTGGGGCCAAGCGCTCCCAAGTTCTGAGCACTACTACGATCAACAGTATTTGAATACAGCCAAATAAAAACCAATCCACCCCATCAAACACATCCTCTGCCCAAGACATCAAGTCCAACTGATACAAAATGGGTGCCACGATATTGGAGAAGACCCATTCCTGGATTACGCCATAGGCATTTGAAACTTCAGAGGGGATGGCAGCGAAATTCATGCTTTATTTTGACTGATCTACCGATTTTTTGGGCGGCATCGATTCTTTGAGTTCTATGGGTATCAAGCCAAAACAAAATCCACGCTGCTTTAAGTTCACAATTAACTGCTCCAACACTGCTGGCGCCCATGGGTCCTTTCTGGACCAAATACCCAAATGAGCCATGGTGATGTCGCCATCCCTGATGTCTCGACTTGCCCTCTCTAGCAACACACTGTTGGGGTGTTTATCAGAATTCAGCTCATCCCCTAGGAACCCAGCATTTGCCCAACCAATATGTTGATAGCCACACATATCCCCCATCCGAATGAGTGTCGGTGAGGTTTTCCCACCAGGAGCACGCCAGATTTTTTGCAATGGCTGCTGAGTCATTTCTTGGAAGCGTTGATCAACGCGGCGAATGTGTTTGCACATCGTCGCCTCGTTATACAGAACAGTCTCTCCAGCCTTTGGACCAAATTGAGGCTTTTCAAAGACCTGACCCTTAGGCCCATCTTTGACAAAGTAGTCGTGATCATAGGTATGGCTACCAAAATGATGCCCTTCTATAGCGAGCTCCTGCCAAAACGGTTTCCAAGACTCATCTAAAGCGTAATCACCGCGGAAGGTTTTTTCATTTGCCAAAAAGAATGTGGCCTTAACATCCTGGCGCTTCAAAATTTCCGCAACCTTCTGAGCAACAGACATATTGCCAGTATCAAATGTCAAATAGACTGTCTTATTACAACTGGCTGTTTGAGCAATACTGTCAAATGAAAAACAGCCGAACATAAGCGCGGCTGCTGATAGAGCGATTTGATAGCGCTTCATCCTCTTACTCCCAAGAGGCCCTTGGATAGAAGAAGACGCCATGTGGAGACTTGCCCACCGGAATGACATCTAGCAATTTCATTGAGGGAATGTCGATGATGCCCACCTTCTTAGCAAAGCGGAAAGTGACCCACATTGTTTTGCCATCAGGGGTAATCTCCATATCATCCGGACCAGAGGGCAGACCCGTGATATCGCCTGTCTTCTCTAAGGTTTGCATATCAATCAAGCTGATAGAGGGGGCGATGCGATTGCTCACAAAGACATGACGCTTATCACCCAAGGGGCGGAAATTATGAGCGCCCTTACCCGTAGGAATACGTTTTACTTCTTTGCGATTTTTCCAGTCGATGACCTGCACATTATCTTCACCAGTAATACCTACCAAAAGATATTGATCGCCAGGAGTCATCCATAAGCCCGCAGGAACTTTGCCAGTGGGCATGGTCCAAAGCACTGTTTGGGTTTCTAAATCAATTGCAGCGAGCTGACTAGAATCTTGCAAAGTAATGAAAGCGATTTTGCTATCTGCAGTAAATGCAATGTGACTTGGTGTTTTAGCTAATTTAATAGTCTTAGCCAATTTTAGATCCGTACCATTCGCAGCATAAATATCGACTCGGTTTAAGCGATTGCCATTCACTACAAACCATTTGCGATTCGGTGAATATCCAATCTGGTAAGGGTCAATGATGCTCGGCAAGCGCCCTGTTATTTCACCGGTGATGGGATTCATCAATACAACATCATTACCAGCAGCATTGGCTACCAATAAGGTTTTCTGATCTGGGGTCATCATTAGATGATGCGGCTCTTTTCCTACTGGAAAAGTTTTCACCACTTGACGGGTGATCATGTCAATCAGACTTACTGATGCAGAGCCTGAATTCAGAATCACGGCCAATTTGGGTTGTGTGTTTGTTACGCCAGGCGGCTGAGACACCCCCAGAGGAGCGCTAGTATTTGGGGCGGTTTGGGCAAGCAGGAAAGAACTTGGAAAAGAGGTTAATAAAGCCGATGCCGCAATAATGCGAATGCTTCTAAAGAGGGTGAATTTATACATACCCCTATTGTAAGCAATGCAGGGGCTTAAAAACCCCCTAATTATTGGTGGATTTGACCTAGCGCAAGCTCGCCAAAACTTTTTCCAGACGCTTTAGAGACATTGGAGTTGGCGTTTTAAGCTCCTGCGCGTAAAGAGCCACCCTTAACTCCTCTAATTGCCACCTGAAATCCTGCAGAGCCTGGTCTTCTGTCATGACATACGCTGAACCCTTATTGCCTTGCATGAGTTTTTGCCAGGGTCTCGCTACAGACTCCCAGTCTTTCTGGCATTGTGCGTCTCTGGGCGGATTCGATCGCATCTTATCGATTCGCATGGCGATGGCCTTGAGGTAGCGCGGCAAGTGGACCAATTGCGCATAAGGAATCTCCGCAACAAACTTGGGGAAGATAAGACCTTGGACTTGGGTCTGAATATCAGCAAAAGCGGCTGCTGAAGCGGCCTTCGCTTGCGCCATCTTCTTCTGCAGGTCCGCATAAGCCTGTAAAGCGGCCAATGAATGACGAGATATTTCTTGTGCAATCAAAGCAAGTCTAGGTTTACCTGCTTGCATTCTGTCAGAAAACTGCTCCGCATTATTAGGTAAAGGCTCAGTCATAAATGCTCGCTCGATCGAGAGATTGAGAATTTGCTCAATGAGGTTTTCAACTGAACCGATATTAATAAATAAGAGTCCAAGTTCGCGCATACCTGGTAATTGTTTTTGCAAAGCCTTGAGTGTGTCTTTATTCCCAAGTGCAAATAGACGACGTAATCCTTGGGCATGTTGCTTGCGAGCCTCGAGCAAATCATCAAATACCTCAAGATCACAAAAGTCTCCGCGATCGATCAGCGCGGGGTAGCCAAATAAAGTCTTATTACCCTTTTGTATTTCCAGCGTCTCTGGCAACTCGCCAAATTCCCAAGAGCGATAGCCGCCCTGCGCTACCTGCCTTGCTGGATCTGCCTTGCAGGAATGAGCACTTGCTTTACTGCTAGACTCGATACCCAACTCTGCCTGAACTACCTCTTGAGCAGCAGCCTGAAATGCATCGCGTGCAGTCTGCCCATACTCAGAGCGTAAACGCGCTAAGTTACGCTCTACTTCCAACTGACGTCCATGCTCATCAATTAAACGAAAGTTCATTGATGAATGGAGTGGCAAAGCTTCTGGTCTAAAGTCAGTTCTTTTAATTTCTAGGCCACGCTCTTTACGTATGTCATCAATCAAGCTATCCAGAAAATCACCTACACCATATTGCTTGGCATCGAGTCTTCTCTCTAAATACGATTTTGCGTAATCCGGTAAAGGCACGCAATGGCGCCGGAGTTTTTGTGGCAAGGTTTTTAGCAGCAGAAGGATTTTCTCTTCACACATGCCTGGCACCAACCATTCACAACGGCGGCCATCAACTTGATTGAGTTGTGCTAGCGGCACCACCAGTGTCACACCGTCCTTTGGGCTGCCAGGCTCGAAGTGATAGGTCAGATTAAGCTCTGCTCCACCCACCTTCATGACCTTAGGATAGCGATCTACCGTGATACCTGCGGCCTCATGGCGCATGAGATCCGCTTTTTCTAAACGGAGTTGCGAATCTAAATCAGGAGTCTTCTTCAGATACGCACTGAGATCCTCCCGATTACAGATTCCCTTAGGAATGCGTGACTCATAAAAGGCAAAGAGTAAATCATCATCCACCAACACATCTGGGCGACGTGAGCGGTGCTCAAGCGCTTCGATTTCCTTGATGAGACGGCGGTTATGCCAAAAGAATCCAAATGTCCCAGGATATTTTTTCTTGGCATCCGCTTCAGTCTCGCGCTGCAGTGCTGGCGTATCCATGCGCCCAAATATTTCTTCTTGGACTAAGGCTTGGCCAATAAATAGTTCGCGCGCATCCTCGGGATTATGGGGCTCATAACGCACTCGGCGTCCGTGATAAATCGGTAATCCATATAAAGTGCCACGCTCAAAGGCCAGCACCTCTCCCTGACGGCTATCCCAGAAGGGTTCACTGAGGGATTTAATGAGGCGATGAGCAGCAACCTTTTCCACCCATTGCGGCTCGATCTTGGCAATCGTACGGGCGTACATGCGACTCGTTTCTTGCAGCTCACCGGCCAGAATCCAGGCGCCCGCCTTCTTGCCGATAGTCGAGCCCGGCCAGATGAATGGACGAATACCACGTGCTCCGATGTAGCCACCTGTTTTGCTATTGCGATCCTGAGACTTCTCATCCTCTTCTTTTTTGGCAACGTAACCCAGCAAACCCGTCAACAAAGAGAGGTGTACTTGTTCGTACGTCGCTGAAAGCGCATTTTCTTTCCAGCCCTTCTCACCCAACATCGTGTGAAGTTGTCCATGCACATCGCGCCACTCACGCAAACGCCGCGGTGATATAAATTTACTACGGCATAGGTTTTCTAATTGACGATTGCTATGCTTGTGTTGAAGCGCGTCTTGATACCAATCCCACAGCTTCACAAAACTTAAAAATTCAGAACGCTCATCGGCAAATTGAAGATGGGCTTGGTCTGCAGCAGCACCTTGGTCCATCGGTCGCTCACGCGGATCTTGCGTAGCCAAAGCAGAGGCAATGATCGTCACCTCCCTTAAGGCGTTATGCTCCTTAGCAGCAAGCAGCATCCTACCAATGCGTGGATCGAGTGGTAAGTCAGCTAGTTGCTTGCCAATATGGGTTAATTTGAAACTGTGATTGCTGTCCTTAGCATCTTCGGTCTGGGCATCATCAAACTCAATGGCTCCTAATTCATCTAGAAGCTGCACACCATCGGCAATCGCTCTACCTAAAGGTTTATCAATGAAGGGAAAGTGCTGAATTTTAGATAAGCGTAGCGAGCTCATCCTGAGCAATACTGCCGCAAGTGAGCTACGAAGAATTTCGGGATCGGTAAATTTTGGACGCCCCAGATAGTCTTGTTCGCTATACAAACGTACGCAAATACCATCTGATACACGGCCGCAACGGCCTGCTCTTTGATTTGCAGCCGCTTGTGAAATTGGCTCTATCTGCAACTGCTCTACCTTATTACGATAAGAGTAGCGTTTGACTCTAGCCAATCCGCTATCAATCACATAGCGAATATTGGGAACCGTTAAGGATGTCTCAGCAACGTTAGTTGTCAAAATAATGCGGCGGCCGTTTCCAGGGGAAAAGACCCTCTCTTGTTCAGCCACAGACTGACGCGCAAATAAGCTCAGCACCTCCGGGTGATAACGTTGTTGCAATACATGGTCTTTACGCAATGCTTCTGCGCAGTCTCGGATCTCGCGCTCACCCGGCAGAAAAACCAATACATCTCCGGCGCCAGTGGCACCCTCTCGCCAGACTTTGGTGATCTCTTCAGTAACTGCATCGGGGATTTCTTTAGCAGTTTTGGATTCTTTTTTGCCATCAGGCTTGGCATCGGGCTCAAGTGGTGAATAACGCTGCTCAACCGGAAATAACCTACCACTGACTTCAATCACTGGAGCTACCTTGCCATTCATTGCAAAGTGCTCAGCAAAGCGCTGGGCATCGATCGTTGCAGAAGTGATAATCAACTTTAGGTCGGGTCGCTTAGGAAGCAGCTGCCTGAGGTAGCCCAACAAGAAATCAATATTCAAACTACGCTCATGGGCTTCGTCAATGATGAGCGTGTCATAAGCCTTCAGCTGAGGATCACGCTGTGTTTCCGCCAACAAAATACCGTCAGTCATCAACTTAATGGATGCGGTATGACTAGTCTTATCTGCAAAGCGTACCTGATAGCCGACATCCTGACCAATGGGTGATCCCAACTCTTGAGCAATTCTCTTGGCCGTAGCTGTGGCTGCGATCCGTCTTGGCTGAGTATGTCCAATCAACTTGCCGCCATTAATAGTCCCGCGACCAAGATCTAAGCAAATCTTTGGTAGCTGGGTTGTCTTACCTGAGCCTGTCTCACCACACACAATGACAACCTGATGGCTCTGCAAGGCATCCTTGATGAGTTGGCGTTGACCGGAGACCGGCAATTCTTCCGGAAAGCGGATCTCCAGCCTCCGCCCGGTGTTGGAAGCAGGCACAGGCTTCGTAATTGATTTGGGTTTTTGTTGGTTTATAGGCTCTTGCACCCTATAATTTTCTCACTATGCCGACAAATGCACCGAACCAGGCCTCAAGCGCCGAAGAATCCACCTCCAACTTCCCCTTCGTAGGGTGGTTGCGCGATGTTGCGCCCTACATTCACAGCTTTCGCGAAAAGACCTTTGTTATTGCCTTTGCTGGCGAGCTTGTTCAAGAGACTGGCCTTGAGAACCTCATTGAGGATATTGCAATGTTGCATGCCATGGGCATGCGGATTGTATTGGTTCATGGTATTCGTCCGCAAATTGAAGAACAGCTCATGCTGCGCAAGATTAAGAGCAAGTTTGGTAAGAGTGCATTGCACAGCTACCGCATTACCGATGCTGCCGCCTTAGAGTGTGTCAAAGAAGCTGCTGGTGAATTACGTCTTGATATTGAAGCGGCATTTAGCCGTGGTTTACCAAACACCCCAATGGCAGGCTCTCGTATTTCTGTGATCTCCGGTAACTTTATTACGGCAATGCCAGTGGGCGTTGTTGAAGGCACCGATTACATTCATACTGGTCTAGTGCGCAAAGTGGACTCCGGCTCTATTAGACTGTCTTTAGATAGCAACAAAATTGTTTTGCTTTCGCCCTTAGGCTTCTCACCAACAGGTCAGGCATTTAATCTGGCCTATGAGGATGTTGCTGCATCTACTGCTGCCGCCCTCAAAGCTGATAAGTTAATCTTCTTGAGCCCATACGACGGCCTAAAGGATAGCGAGGGTGACTTTATTACTGAACTGTCGATGCCTCAGTTGCAAGAATATATTGGTCAGCATAAAGATATCGACTTAGGCATGAAAGGCTTACTCACTATCGCTGGCAGAGCCATTCGTGCCGGTGTAAGCCGTGTTCACTTCCTTCCTTGCAATCAGGATGGAGCGCTATTGGAAGAGCTCTTTACCCACGATGGTATTGGCATGATGCTTGCTTCTTCCGATATTGAGAACCTGCGTGAAGCCAACCAAGATGATGTAGGCGGTATTTTGCAACTCACTATGCCTTTAGAAGATGAAGGCATCTTGGCCGCCCGCGGACAAGATGTGATTGAGCGTGATATTCAACGCTTCTCCGTCATTGAGCATGACCGAGTCCTCTTTGGTTGTGCTGCCCTCTTCCCTTTTCCAAATGGTGTTGGTGAATTAGCCTGCCTTGCAGTTGATCCTGATGTTCAGGGATCAGGTGATGGTGAGCGTCTACTTAAGCGCATCGAAATGAGAGCCAAGCAAGAAGGTATCAAAAAATTATTTGTGCTGACTACCAGAACAGAACATTGGTTCCTCAAGCGTGGCTTTAAACGCGCAACAGTAGATGACTTGCCGGAAGAAAGAAAACAAATTTATAACTGGGATCGCAAGTCCATGGTTTTAACTAAAGATCTATAAGCAAAAAAGAGATTAATAAGAAAGGCATTACAGATGGCACGGATGGTTCAATGCATCAAACTCAATAAAGAAGCAGAAGGCATGGATTTCGCTCCACTTCCTGGTGAATTGGGCAAAAAGATTTGGAATCAAGTTTCTAAAGAAGCTTGGGCCGCTTGGTTAAAACAACAAACCATGTTGATTAATGAAAACCGCCTCAATATGGCTGATCCCCGTGCTCGCCAATACCTATTGAAACAGGTTGAAAAATACTTCTTTGAAGGCGGCGCAGATATGGCGCAAGGCTACGTGCCACCAGCTGAATAAATATTGATTTAAATATTTATTTTTTGGTATTGACACCCGCAAAACACAGGCATAGGATGTAATCGTGGTGAGGCAGTAATAGTGCCCCGCCACATTGGCGAAAGCCACTTCAGAATGAGTACATCTATGTACTCATAGGCTAAGGAACTAAATACCTTCCGAGTGCCTGCGCCATGCAAACCATGGCAAACAACCCGATGGGCATACCCCGTCGGGTTTTTTATTCCCTTTTTTCAGTTAGAGTGCAATCCGACTCACACCAGAAGCATTGCTGACTAGTAAAACATTGGCCTTCTCTTTGGCAAACAAACCTACTGTAATTACACCCGCGATTTGATTGATCTGAGATTCCATTTTTACGGGATCAGCAATTTGAAGACCAGCAACATCCAAGATCCAGCCACCGTTATCTGTTACAAAGGGCTCGCTAGGGGTTTGATTCAAATCAGCGCGGGTCGTTTTTGCCAAGCGCAATGTGACTTTGCCACCCAACCGCTCAAGCCCCCTAGTTACCACACCTTTAGCAAGCGGAATAATTTCTACAGGAAGCGCAAAGTTACCCAGCACAGGCACTTGCTTAGAGGAATCACAAATGCAAATAAATTGCTTAGCCATAGAGGCAATAATTTTTTCACGTGTGAGTGCACCACCTCCGCCCTTAATCATATGGCCAGCCGGATCAATCTCATCGGCACCATCCACATACGCTGGCAAGCTGAGCACATCATTCGGATCGAGCACCTGAAAGCCATGCTTTAGCAAGCGCTCAGTCGTAGCATTTGAACTGGACACCGTTCCTGAAAAATGATCTTTATGCGGAGCCAAGGCATCAATAAAGAAATTCGCAGTAGAGCCAGTACCAATACCCAATATCTGGCCGGCTGGCAGCTTTAAGACCTCATCTCGGGCCGCTTCGCCCACCATTTGCTTGAGTTGATCCTGATTCATATTTCTGCCAAATGCCTTTACTAGAATTAATGCATCTATCATATGATATTCACAAGCAACCGACCACAGCGGGACTTTTTTAGAAATATCTAGCCATGAATAGCACCCTCTCAACCTCCAGCCAACTTGAGCAACTGAAAAAACTGACCACCGTAGTTGCGGATACGGGTGATTTTGAGCGCATGCAAGCCTTTCAGCCGCAAGATGCCACTACCAACCCCTCATTAATTCTTAAAGCTGCTCAACAAAGTAATTACCAGTCTTTGGTAAATTCTGTAAAAGCAGCCCATCCCGGTATGAGTGCTACGGATTTAGTCGACTATATCTTGGTGGCATTTGGGCTGGAGATTTTGAAAATTGTTCCAGGACGTGTCTCAACCGAAGTTGATGCTCGCCTCTCTTTTGATACCAAAGCTACGATTGCTAAAGCAAAACACATCATCTCGCTTTACGAATCCCATGGTATTGACCGTAAACGCATCCTCATTAAGTTAGCTGGAACTTGGGAAGGTATTGCTGCTGCAAAAGAATTAGAAGCCCAAGGCATACATTGCAATATGACGCTACTCTTCTCGCTGATCCAGGCGGCTGCATGTGGCGACGCAAATGCCAAATTGATTTCACCCTTTGTCGGTCGTATTACGGACTGGTATAAAGCCAAATTAGGTGCCGATTGGAGTGACACCAATAACGGCGGCCCCAATGATCCTGGCGTCACTTCCGTTAAACGGATATTTCACTATTACAAGCACTTTGGCATTGCTACAGAGATTATGGGAGCCAGCTTTCGCAACACCAGCCAGATCTTAGAACTTGCGGGCTGCGACCTTCTGACCATTAGTCCAGAGTTATTGGCTGAGCTAACTCTGGGAACTACAACAGTTAGCAAGAAGTTAGATAGCAATAACGCGCAAGCAGCCTTGAGTGCTGAGAATATTGTGCCGCTGAAATTGGATGAATCTAGTTTTAGGCTACAACTTAATAATGATGCGATGGCTACTGAAAAGCTTGCTGAAGGTATTCGCAACTTCTGTACTGATACGGAGAAACTAGAGGCGCTACTAGCCAAATGATTTAGATTTGGATCAAGATGGGTAATAAAAAAGCCACCCAAGGGTGGCTTTTTCTTATATCTCATTTCAAGCCATTACCTTTTCATGCTTACGCTTACCCTGCTTTTTGTTGTGCTATTTTTTCTGCTTTCTTCTTATCGCGATTCTCAAAGAAGGTTTCAATCTCTACGTAGAAAACCGGCACTAAAGCAACTGCTAAACAGGTTGAAGCAATCATGCCACTAAAGACGGTAATACCCAGTGAGATGCGAGCTGCAGCGCCCGGCCCCATCGACATTAACAAGGGGGTAACACCCAAAATAAATGCAATAGACGTCATTAAAATTGGTCTAAAACGTTCTTTAGATGCCTCTAGTGCAGCGTCCACAAAGCTCATACCTTTTGCTCTACGCTCGATTGCTACCTCCACGATCAAGATTGAGTTTTTACACGATAGTGCAATCATTAGGACCATACCAATCTGGACATAAATATTATTTGGTAAGCCAGTAAGGTGTAAGGCCAGGACGATTCCAGAGAGCGAAAGAGGCACTGCCGTCAGCACTGACAAAGGAGCAACCCAAGTCTCATACTGGGCAGCCAATACTAGGTAGACCAGCAAAATCGATAGGCCAAAAATGAATACGATCGTATTGCCGACTAAGTTTTCTTGGTATGACATACCCGCCCATTGGAAGCTCACGCCGTCGGGCAATGTCTGAGCAATCTGCTCGAGTCGCTTCATGGCCTGACCTGAGCTATAGCCTTCATGAGCCTGACCAAGCACTGCAGCAGATGGATAAAGCTGAAACTGGTTAACAAAGGCTGGGCCAGTGATCTCTTTCACATCAATAAAAGAGCCTAGGGGCACCATCTTGCCGTCTTTATTTCTCACATACAAACTATTGATCTGATCTACTACCTTGCGGTAAGTGCCATCCGCCTGGACATAGACTTGATAGGTTTGACCATATTTAAAGAATTGATTTACGTAAGTTGATCCAACGTACGACTGCAAAGCATCATAGGCATCCCCGATTGCAACTCCAAAAGTTTCTGCGCGAGCCACATTAAATGTCAGCTGCATCTGGGGTACGTTATTTCGGAATGGCGAAAAAACTGCCATGATTTCTGGGGCATTTTGCGCTTGGGCAATGAAGTTTTTAGTAGCAGCTTCTAGTTTGGCTAGATTATTACTACCATCAGTCAACATTAAGCGCATCTCAAAGCCGCCTGACAGACCTAAACCTGGAATTGCAGGAGGCAAGAGAACGAATGACTGAGCTTCTTGTACTTGCCTGAGCTTCTCATTCATCTGAGCGTATATTTCCGCAAGACTTTCGCCCTTGCCACGCTCATCCCAGGGTTTCATGATGACGTACATGGCACCAGAATTTGCCTGGGAACTACTGTTGTTCAGAAGATTGATGCCGCCAATCACCACGATATCTTGTATACCCGGAACCGTTTTGAGGGCAGCTACAGATTTTTGTATTGCTGTTTCGGTACGCTGCAATGATGCAGCATCAGGTAAGGTGGTTGAGACCACTAAATAGCCCTGGTCTTCATTGGGAATAAACCCGGAAGGTACCAACATCAACCCAAACAAAGAGACAACGATGATCACAATGCCGATCAATGAAGCCTTGGCACGGTTATTCATGAGCGCTTCGATTTGATGTTCGTACCAAGTAGCTAGGCGATTGAAATAAAAATCAAATTTTTGGTAGAGCTTTCCTTTGACCTTATTGTGATCAATTGGCCTCAGATACTGCGCAGATTGGGTTGGCTTTAAGGTAATCGCGTTAATACCGCTAATTAGCGCAGTAGCTGCAATTACTAGAGCAAACTGTCGGTACATTTGTCCGGTAATACCAGCAATAAATGAAGCAGGGATAAATACAGCCATCAATACCAAAGTAATACCGATGATGGGCCCCATTAACTCATTCATGGCATCGATAGCACCGGCTCTTGGATCCTCACCCTCTTCTACTTTTTTCGATACCGCTTCGACGACCACAATCGCATCATCCACCACAATACCGATACATAAAACAATGGCAAACAAAGTGGATAAATTGATCGAGAATCCCATTGCAGCCATCGCAGCAAATGCACCAATAATGGTGACTGGAACGGTGGTAGCTGGCACAAGAGTTGCGCGCCAGTTTTGCAAGAAAATCATAATGACCAGCAGCACTAAGATGCCGGCTTCATAAAGTGTTTTATAGACCTCATGAATCGAGGCTTGCACAAACATCGTGGTATCAAATGGAATAGACCACTTCACTCCCTTTGGCAGAGTCTTAGCAATACTTTCCATTTCTGCGCGCACGGCGTTAGCAGTCGCAATCGCATTGGCACCTGGCGTTTGATAAATAGCGATACCACCAGCAGGCTTATCACCGATCTTGAAGAACTGGCTATAGTTCTGACTACCCATTTCCAAGCGGGCAATATCGCGGAGGTAGGTGATATCGGATTTACTACCCGTCTTCACCACGATTCTCCCAAATTGCTCTGGGGTCGTCATCGCACTGGTCACATTGAGCGTGAACTGAAAATCCTGACCCAAAGGAGTTGGTGGAGAACCAATCTGGCCGGCAGAGAGCAAGATGTTTTGCTTATTGATGGCATTGATCACATCATTTGGCGTTAGGCTACGCATCTTTAACTGCGCTGGATCGAGCCAAATCCGCATACTGTAATTGCCAACCCCAAAAACGTTGGCCGCAGCAACACCCTGTATGCGCGCTAAACGCTGTTGTAACTTGAGATTGGCGAGGTTACTTAAAAATAAGCCGTCATGCTCTGGGTTATCGGACGTTAGGGTCACAAACTGCAAGATCGCGGTTGATTGGGTCTTAGTTGTAACGCCGATTTTTTGAACCGCTTGAGGTAAAGATGGGATTGCAATTGCAACCCGGTTTTGAACATTAACCTGGGCCAAATTAGGATCGGTTCCCACCTTGAAAGTGACCGTGAGGGTGTAATAACCGTCATTGGTTGATGAGGACTCCATATAGAGCATGCCATCAACACCATTCACCTGCGTCTCAATATTGCTGGCAACCAATTGCTGGACGAGACTAGCATTGGCGCCAGGATAGCTAGTCGTTACTTGAATCGTTGGCGGAACGATATTCGGATATTGGGAAATCGGCAAACCAAAAATAGATACTGCTCCAATCAAGACCATGATCAGAGCGATAACGTTGGCCAGAACAGGCCGCTCAATAAAGAATTTAGGCAGCATAATTACCGGAGCTTCATAGCCTCAAGAGTGACTTGTGTAGGGCTGGCCACTTGGTTTGCGCTCAAATTAATAAAGCCATTGATCACCACCTGGCTGTTGGGAGTCAGTCCTTTTGCCACCTCAACATTTTGTTGAAAGCGCTGACCTAATGTAATGTCTGCCCGTTGCGCACGCTTGGCCTCATCTAAGACAAAGACATAGTTCCCCACCTGGTCAGTCATGACGGCTGTCATTGGCACGAGCAAGGCCTGACGAGTTGGGCCGTACTCGGCCATCACACGTGCATATAAACCGGGTATGAGCTGATAGTTCTCATTCTTGAAGATGGCGCGCAACTGCAAAGAGCCTGTATCAGTCGAAATCAAATTAGCCGCGTAATCCAAAACTCCCTCGTGGGGAAAGCCCGTTTCACTTTGTAGGCCTGCATAAATCGGTAAAGTATTCACCTCGGATTTACGCTCCGTATTGGGGTCCTGATTCTTCTCAAACTTCAGGAAATCTCTTTCGTTAAGCGAAAAATAGACATATATAGGTGAGATTTGCTGAATCGTTGAGAGTTGCACACCCTTCGATGTTGTATCTAAATAAGTTCCAACATCTAATAAATGTCTACCCATGAGTCCATCAAACGGCGCTCTAATTTCGGTATAGCCTAAGTTAATCTTGGCGAGCGTTAAATTTGCCTCTGATTGCTGATATTGAGATAAGGCCTTATCGACTGCCGCCTGAGAAGTCGCATTTTCTTTCAGTAGTGATTTTTGGCGGTTGTACTCAAGCTTGGCCTCTGTATAAATCGCCTGCTTCAATTTGACATCTTGAATATAGGTATCTTGCTCAATCACAAATAAGAGATCACCCTTCTTGACCATCGAGCCATCTGCAAATCCAATCTTAGTCAGATAACCCTTCACGCGAGCATCTAAGTTCACCGTGAGATAAGGGTCAACTACCCCATCAAAAGTCGCAAAACTCCGAATTTCTTGAGAGAGTGGTAACGCAGTTGTAACTGGCACAGGCGCTTGCACAATATTTTTACCGCAAGACTTGAGGCATACCAACACAATGATGGCAAAGAAAACAACGATAGCGATACCAATAGTCCTTGGTGAAAGCTTCTTATTTAAAAATGGGACATTGATAGTGCTTAACTTTTCCAGAAAAGCATTCCAGCGAGTTAATAACGAACTCCACAGGGGCAACAGAAAATTCCACAGCTTTGTAAGCATGGCTTGAGCTTTTGTTAATAGTTCTTTCATGGTGCAGTACTTCCCTGGGTGGGTTTCATATCTTGTGGTGGTGTAGGTGGATTCGGAACTACCAGCTTTCCAGCCTTTACATTGACCGGATCACCCGTTTTATTTAAGACACTACCCCAATCGGTACGATCATTCATCTCAGCGACCATCGTCTCAGGGAGCTTAGGCGGTGTCATTTGCGCGGTCCAGCCGCCACCAAGCGCCTTGAAAGCGCCTACATATCCTATTAATTCACTGGATTTAGTCTGAACTAGAGAATTTTCTAAGTTCAGCAATGACTGCTGTGCGGTAATGACAGTTGTGTAATCGTTTTGACCTGCCTTATAACGCTCTAGCGCCAGATCTGCAGCACTCTTAGCAGCAGTTACACCACGGGTATAGTCCTCAACCGAGCTCTTGGTGGTTGAGATTGTGATTAAGGAGTCCTCTACTTCTTTTTGCGCGTTCAAGACTTGATTTTGATAGGCCAAGAGACTTTGCTGGAAGATGGCATCCTGAACCCGCACTTGATCCACTATGGCGCCACGATAGAACAGCGGTAGGTAGACACCAGCACTCACACCGGAGGAATTATTGCCCCAGCTAAATAGATTGGCCGAGGTGAGATTGCCGTAGTTTGAATTAGCATAACCAAATGTGCCGCCCAAGGTAAAGGTCGGGAATAGCTGCGCTTTATTTACGCCAATTAAGGCGGATTGTGAAGCAGCATTGAGCTCAGCCTGTAATACATCAGGGCGGCGGCGCAGCAAATCGATCGGCATTCCGACGCCTAACTCAGTAGGCGGCCTTAATGAGCCTTTAGTATTTCCATATTTCTTTTCGTAGTAATCAGGTGGCTCACCCAATAGGATGCTCATTGCATGTTGGGTCTTCTTCAATGAGGCAATCAACTCCGGAATGCGAGCTTTAGTTTGCTCAAATTGAGCCTGAGCCTGACTTAAATCTAGCATTGATGTTGCGCCGTACTTGAAACGGGCATTAGCAATGCGTAAACTTTCCTTTTGTAACTCTAGATTCGTTTTAGCAACTGCAATCAAAGCTTCGTTATTACGAATATTGATATAGGTGTTGGCAACGTCTGCGGTTAAAGAAACATCAGCCGAATAAAAGGCGGCTACACCTGATAGATAGGAATTCAAGGAGCTCTGAATGCCACGGCGGGATTTGCCCCAAAAATCCAGTTCCCAGCTCATCTGCACCATGGCGTTTCTCACGACCAGATTGTTGGAGTCATTCACGATCTCTTGTAGACCGCTATTCCGATTATTAGAATAAGAAGCATTGAGTGCGGCTGTCGGCAACAAAGCAGCATCACTAATCCCAAGTTGCGCTTGCAGTTGATAAATACGCAAAGCAGTTTGCTGCAGACTCAGATTTTGTTGGGCCGCCTCTTTTAATAAGGCATTGAGCGTAGGGTCATTAAAACTTTCCCACCACTCAACTGGATCAATAATCTTATTGGAATTTTCACCCAAGGATTCTGTAAATTCGGTTTGAGTTGTAGGCTTATATTCCCCCGCAGTCTTGACTGGAGGTCTTGAATAATCTGGACCAACCATAAAACATCCCGACAACACCAAAGTGCAGCCAAAGGTAAATAAATAGGCGGTTAACCTTTTTATAATCAACATAGGTAACTATTGAAGAGATGCCACTGAGAGTCTACAAACACCATTGCAAATAGGATAGCTGTTTATTTCTGCGCAGTATTGATGCCGAGCAAGCTATATGCTGGACAATTTCCAATCATCCCAGTTAACAAGGGAAGGATTCCAATCCAAGCCCAGGGGCCGGTGATTCCAAAACCCGCTAAACCCATTAATGTGAGGCCAACCGTCATACGAAGAACGCGATCAGTGTGTCCGATATTGCATTTCATTTGAGTCCCTTTATTTGGGGGGTTTTTGCAAGACGTTGTCTTAATGCTTCGTACAAGCATACGCCACTTGCAACAGAGACGTTCAGGCTGGACACCACGCCCTGCATTGGAATGCGGACCAACTCATCACAGGTTTCTTTTGTCAGACGGCGCATCCCCTCACCCTCTGCCCCCATCACAATACCAATCGAGCCAGTGAGATCAATATCGTAGATAGATTTGGTGGCTTCATCGTCTGTACCAATCAGCCAAACGCCTGCTTCTTGCATCTCTTTCATGCTGCGAACGAGGTTTGTCACTGTAATCACCGGCATCACCTCAGAAGCGCCACTAGATACCTTACTTACAGTAGCGTTAATTGAGGCTGAGCGATCCTTAGGAATCACCACCGCATCAACTCCTGCCCCATCAGCTACACGCAGGCAGGCACCAAAGTTATGGGGATCTGTTACACCATCTAAAACTAAAAACATTGGCTTTTCTTGAGCGCCCTCTACATCCTCAATCACTTCAGTAATCGTGCGCGCAATGGTCATTTTTTCAGCCAAAGCAACAACACCTTGGTGACGATCATGGCCGGTTAACTTTTGCAGACGCTCTGCATCGGCTGCATGCAAACGCTCACCTAAAATTTCCTCAGCCTGTTTTAGAAAATCACCCATTCGTCTATCACGACGGCTAGGATCAAAGTAAACCGACTTCAGACTATCGGGATCAACCCGCAAACGCGCTTGAACTGCATGAAATCCCACCAATATTTGTTTCATCTTTTTACTTATTCTTTTCTTACTCTTTACTTACTTTTTATTTTCTTCTGGCCTTGGTGTTGCGTACCGGCGGCTTTGTCCCGGCCGGCTTACCAACAGATCTGCCCGGATTGCTTGTCTTACCGCTTTTGCGACTCGCTTTGCTCTTGGATTGGGTGGCGCCCAAGGTGCCGGCAGATTTAGCTGCATTCACATTGATGCCGCTGGGCTTTTGAGGGGCTTTATGAGCAGGCCTACTCTTGTTTGGAGCCGCCTTCTTGTTTGGTCTACCGGTATCCGCGGCTAACAATAATTGACGACGATTGGATGATCCGCCGCCCTCAGCACCAGAGCTCTTTACAAGACTAAATTCAATCTTGCGAGCATCCAAATCAACACGACTCACTAGTACATGCAGACGATCACCTAGGCGGTAACGAATGCCGGTACGCTCGCCACGCAATTCTTGACGAGCCTCATCGTATTGGAAATAATCCCCACCCAATTCGGTAACATGAACCATTCCCTCAACAAAGAGATTCTCAAGTTGAATGAATAAACCAAAGTTAGCAACCCCAGTTATAGTGCCTGCATACTCTTGACCAAGATGATCGCGCATGTAGTAGCACTTGAGCCATGCCTCTACATCACGTGACGCCTCGTCGGCACGACGCTCATTGGACGAACAGTGCACACCCAATTGACCCCAAATAGGCAAAGCAGCATTAGCGCCTTTTGGCACTCTCGCACCTTTGGCAGGACCTGCTTTAGCATCGCTTTGGGATTTCTTGGCATTGACTGCATTCTCTCTCCCCTTGCCTTTACGGGGCAATGTGAGATTAAGAGGCACCTTGGGAGGCAGAACAGGCGTGTACGGCTTTTTCTGCAGAATGGATTTGATGACACGGTGAGTCAACAAATCAGGGTAGCGGCGAATCGGGCTTGTGAAATGAGAATACGCTGGGTAAGCTAAGCCAAAGTGACCCTCATTATCTGGTTGATACATGGCTTGCTGCATTGAACGCAGAACCACGGATTGCAGCATATTGGCATCAGGCCGCTCTTTAATCTCGCGCATCAGTTTTGCAAAGTCACGGGGCTTTGGTTTCTCCCCACCACCCAATGAAAGACCAGAAGTTCTGAGTACCTGACGTAGAGTGACAAGCTTTTCTTCAGAAGGCTCTCCATGTACACGGTACAAACTGAGATGCTTATTTTTATCAATGAAGTCTGCAGCACAAACGTTCGCTGTTAGCATGCACTCTTCAATTAGGCGATGAGCATCATTGCGAAGCCGTGGCTCAATGCGCAGGATCTTACCGAGTTCATTGCTAATGATTTGAGTTTCAGTAGTTTCAAACTCGATGGCACCCCGCTTCTCACGGGCTGACAACAGAATCTTGAATAGAGAATAGAGGTTAGTTAAAAGCGGACGGAACTGTGCAAAACGCGCAGCTTCGGGACCTTTACTATTGGAAAGAATTTCCCAGACGGTATCGTATGTAAACCGCTGTGCAGAATGCATCACCGCTGGATAGAACTGATACGCTAAGACTACCCCGTTATTGTCCACAACAGAATCGCACACCATACAGAGGCGATCTACATTGGGATTAAGTGAGCAGAGCCCATTCGAGATCTTCTCCGGCAACATGGGAATCACCCGTCTTGGGAAATACACAGAAGTTGCACGCAATAAACCCTCATCATCCAATGGATGCCCAGGTTTAACGTAATGTGATACGTCGGCAATAGCCACAATCAGGCGCCAAGCCTTGGTCTTGCCGTACATCACAGGCTCGCAATAGACTGCATCATCGAAGTCTCTTGCATCCGCACCATCTATTGTGACCAAAGGCACATCACGGAGGTCGACGCGACCTTCTAGATCCTCTTGCTGCACGGTATCTGGCAAGGCTGCCGCCTCTTTCATGGCAGCGGCAGAGAACTCATGAGGAACGCCGTACTTACGGACGGCGATTTCAATCTCCATACCCGGATCATCAATCTCACCCAAGACTTCCACTACACGCCCAACTGCTTGGCGATAGCTATCTGGGTAATCAATAATTTCAACGCTGACCACTTGACCTAATTTTGCTTGACCTTGTCCCTTAGGTGGAATCAAGATGTCATGGCCAATGCGTTTATCTTCTGGCGCCACAATTAAAACGCCATTCTCATTTAAGAGGCGACCGATCACAACTTTATTAGCATGCAGAACGACATCAACAATTTGTCCCTCTGGACGACCGCGTCGATCTGTTCCTAATACTCTGACATTCACTCGATCGCCGTGCATGACGCGCGACATTTCTCTCTCAGAGAGAAAAATATCTTCACCACCATCATCGGGAATAACAAATCCAAATCCATCTCGATGCCCTTGAATCGTTCCTAAACGATCAGCCTCGCGGGGCATCAAGTCTTTTGCTTTACGCATTTAATTCCTTCGGCAATACATGCCCTATCTATATATCAAGTGATATCTATTTTTGTTATGAATAAGGCTACTGTATCAAACCACCAAGTCTGAGGGGGAAAAGCCAAAATGGGGTTCAAAAAGCCTAAAAACGCCCATCCCCCTATAATAGGGGTATGCCCAGGTGGCGAAATTGGTAGACGCACCAGCTTCAGGTGCTGGCGATCGTAAGGTTGTGGGGGTTCGAGTCCCTTCCTGGGCACCAAACACTCTCAATAGACCTTATATGGGGTCAAATGAAGCCAATACAACCCTTCAATAGTTAGAAAACCAAGTGAAATCAGGGCTACTAAAGAAAACAGGCGATAACGGCAAAGAAATTAGCCTTTTTTCCGCTACAGCCCTTGGTATTGGCGGCATGATGGGTGCCGGTCTCTTTTCTTTACTGGGAACTGCTAGCGCTCATGCTGGAACCCATATCCCCTTAGCTTTCTTAATAGGTGCCATCGCCGCCTCCTTCTCGGTCTACTCCTATGCCAAATTAGGCGCCACTTTTCCGAGCAGTGGGGGAGCGGCTACCTTCACCGTCATGAGTTTTGGGCCTGGAGTGATTTCTGGCGGCCTTAACGTCTTTCAATATATTGCCTATCTAATTGCTGCCGCTCTTTATGCTGCAGGATTTTCTGAGTATGCCAATACGATGCTAGGTGGAAATCTTTCCCCGCTAGAGGTCAAGATAATTGGCGCCCTGATCGTAGTCATATGTGCTGGAGTCAATTTGCTCGGCACGCAAATTGTTGGGCGTGCAGAAACTCTAGCGATTGGCTTTGTAACCATTGCCCTTCTCTTATTTTCTGCAGGAGGTATCCACATAGCCCAAGTTCACAACTTTGAAATGTCCGGTGGCTCTCTCAATGGCATCGCCATAGCTGCAGGCATCCTGTATATCAACTACCAAGGTTTCGGAGTTGTAACAAATTCTTCAAATGCAATGCACGAGCCCCAGAAAGAACTTCCTCTAGCGATGTTCTCTGCTCTGGTGCTTGTAACGATTGCGTATGTTCTCGTGAGTACTGCCGTTATTCTTTTGCTGACGCCAGACAAAATTCAAGAATTTAGCGGCCATGTACTGGCGGAAGCGGCGCAAGTAGTAGCCGGAAAGATTGGCTTTGTCTCCATAGCTAGCTCTGCATTGCTGGCTTGCGCAGCAGCACTCAATGCTACTATTTTTGCCGCCTCTAATATCGCAGCGGATATGGCTACCACCAGCTCTATTTCAAAAGCCTTGGGTGCCACCGTCTTAAAAACACAATCTCGATCGCTGTCAGTTTCTGCAGTTATGGTGATTGCCTTGGTATTAGCATTTCCATTGGATATTGTTGGAAAAATGGCAAGTCTGGCATTCTTACTTGTATATGCCGCCATTACCTATGGACATATTAAAGTTCGCAAGCAAACTGGTGCAAAACTGTGGCCTTTGTGGACGGCAATCATTGTCAATCTGGGCTTATTTACCACGCTGTTTATCAACGTTATTGAGACTGCGCCCAAAAGCGCAATTGCGCTAGCTTCCGCTCTCATTGGATCATTTGCTCTTGAGGCACTATCTCGAAGGCATGAGAAAAACAGAGCCTCAAGGTAATCCGCTATTGGGGCTTATAAGAAATTCCTGGCCAAAGTGAACACAGTCATACCCACCACTAAAGTGACAATCATTTTTCGGGTGAGATAGAAAGAAATAATAGCGGCCAATCCACCCCAAATATTCGGTAATTTGAGATCGAATTGAGTCACGCTAGTAGCATTTGCTGGTAGAAAGATTTCAGGCGCCAAAATAGCGACCATCGCTGCTAATGGAGCAAAGCGAATGGCCTCCAATACCCAGTCTGAAACCTTTACACGTTCCCCAAGGATCAGAAAGAAACTACGTGACCAGGCCGTTACGAATGCCATACCAATTAGCAATAGAGAAATATTCCAGTCAATCTGCATTAAGGTGCATTTCCTTTGGGAGATTTATCGGTCATCATGCCCACAACTAAGGCTGCCACGATAGCAAAGACAATATTGAGTCTAAATGGAAGTCCATAGGTCGCCACTGCTACTACAGCCGCGGTTACTGCAGCCCAGCGTGCGGCAGCACGGTCCAGCATAGGCACAATAATGACCAGCAATGCAATTGCACCAGCAAACTCTAGACCCCAACTATTGGGAATTTGACTAGCCAGTAAGATGCCTGCAATCGAACCCACTTGCCAAAGGGCCCAGTTCGAAAACTGCATACCCATCAACCAATACAAGCGTAGTTGCTCTTTATCAGAATGTCGCTCTTCAATAGACTCCGGCTTAGGGTAGTGCCTGATATAAAAAAGATAACTAAAGTCAGCCGTGAAATAACCCAATAAGACTCTTCGCCAAGTAGATAAATAGGAAAAATGGGCTTGCAGTCCAAGACTAAAGATAACAAATCGCAAGTTCACCATAAATGAGGTAATCAATATCATCCAAATCGGCAGACCTGCGGCAATCAAAGGAAGTGCTGCCAGCTGTGATGAGCCCGCAAAAACTAAGAGGCTCATGGCTAAGGCTTGATGCAGGGTTAAGCTCGACTTGGCCATCGCAATGCCAGTGACAAAACCCCAAGTGAAGATTGTCACGCCAGAGCGCGACATCTCCTTAAAACCATCTACAAAGTACTTTTGCTGACGGGAATTCATGCAGGAGAATTAAAGACCCATATTTCGATGCAAGATCTTGGGCTTCATCTCTTCCCATAGACTTGCAAAGTCTTCTGTTTTTTCTTCTGAAAGTTGAATTTGGTCGTAAAGATGGCCAAAGACAATCGATTCTCTTTTAACCAAAGTCTTATCGAACTCCGTTAAACCAATCGGCTTATCTTCCAGATCACGCGTAAGCTCTGCAGAGCAAACAATAGCCTGCTCATCATCTTTATCGACCACGGCAAACTCAATGAACTGTTGCGCTTTATCTACGATCACTAGAGTGCCCCGAGCATATGTGACTGCATCATGCTGCTGAACGATATAGGCTAGAAATTGATCTTCATCTGCCCTCTCCATCTGTAAATCATCGACAAAAAAGAGGTATTGATCACCATCGGCATTCACCAAAGTAAATACCTTAGGGGTGGCGCCATGACCCAAGACAAGGTTACGGTAGTAGGTAGAAATTTCTACAGCAAGGTTTTCAGAGAAAAGGTGCATAACAAATCAAAATAGTGGTTAGCGTTAAATTATTCAGTACGCGTCTTAATGGATTCAATAATCTTAAAAAAAGCATCAGGCTTTACGGAGTTTTGCCCCTTGAATGGCTGATCAGTAATCACCAAAAGAGAAATCAGCGCTCCTAGCGTAATTGGCAAAATTTTCAAGCCCAGGAAAAAGGAGTTGGAATGCTCGAATAAAGTATTCACTCCCATCAAAGCAAACATACAAATCAAAATTACCACCCAAAATAAACCAGGAAGACGAATACCTGCTTTTTCAATGCGTGCCTCCCTACTCTCAGCAACTTCCTCAGATTTTTTAATGATATCGGTATACATTGCTGTTTGACGATTGGTCGCCGGCTCTAAAGACATGATCTTGCGTGAAATTCCCCGCCACAACATATGGGTCTTACTACTACCCTCACCCATTTCTAATTTAGGCCACTCGTCGATCACAATAGAATTCATATACTCAAAAAGCTCTTTCCGAATAACCGTAATTGCTGGATCACCGTAACGCGTCAATAAACGATCAAGGTTATTAATTCGACCGGCCTCTTGCGATACTAGAGATTGGACTTCGCGAAAATTGGATTGGGCTTGATTTAATAAGAAGCCGATCAAAAGACCGCTTAAAGTAATGATTGAGCCAAATAAACTCAAGCCCAATCGAGTACTATCTGCTGTAGGAGATAGCATAGGGATGGACTGCAAAATTCTAGGCAACACATCTAACAACAATACAAAGAATGCAATCAACAGAATCAAAATCTGAATATTGCTTCGTTTATAGACCCAATTAAAAAACATGGTTAGCCTGAATTTATGAGAGATTTAGCTACTGAGATTGTTTTTCAAGAACTCCATTGTTCTATCCCAAGCAAGTTTTGCTGCAGCTTCGTTATATTGCAATGGCGGCAGACCGCGAGAGTCTGATTTAGGATTAGCAAAAGCATGCTTAGCGTCATAGCGATAAAACTCGTGCTGGGCCCCTGCTTCTGTTAACTTGGAATCCAGTTGGTCAACTCCAGACACAGCGAAGAAATCATCATGCGTAGCCCAGTGAGCCATCATCGGCTTAGTGATTGCTTTGGCATCCACATACTCTAATGGAGGGTAGCCATACCAAACTACCGTGCCATCTAATTCTGGAACATTGCAAGCCGACAGAACTGTTAATGCACCACCCATACAAAAGCCAGTCACTGCCACTTTATTACTTCCAGTAGCCTTAAGGTACTGAACAGCACCACGAATATCTTGACTAGCAGCATCACCAAAATTCAGGTCGCCCATGAGGTGCTCAGCCTCTTTGGCCTCTAAAGCTAATTTGCCACGATAGAGATCAGGCACTAGGGCACGATAACCAGCTTTTGCTAAACGCTCCGCGACAGACTTCACTTCATCATCTAGGCCCCACCACTCTTGAATGACTACTACCCCAGGAGCATTTACTTTATCCGTTGGCTCAACTAAATAGCCATCTACCAACTGCCCATCAGGCCGCTTGAACTGAATCATCTTTACTCCTTTTAATTGCATTATCTTTTTTATCTGAATGAATATATCCTACCAGCCAGAATGTGAGCAATCCACAGACTGCTGCTCCATAGCCGACGAGGTTGTAATGCTCCATCTTGCCATCGGCTGCAATGGTGACAACTAATCCAGCGACCACGGAGGCAATGCCAGATGCAAGCATCTGGACCGAACCAACCAAACTCATGAATGTCCCTCTAATTTTTGGCTCAACCATTTGACTAACAATAGCCATTGTTGGAATCATGCGGCCAGAGATCAAAATAAAGAAAGCGGTCTGGTTAAGCAAAACAATCCACAAGGGAACTGGCATTAAATTGGTAGTAATAAGGATGGGAAACAAACTCACGATAGCCAATACCCGGAAGACTTTAACCTTGCCATACTTATCTGCTAGATGCCCAATATATCTAGAGCTCATTAAGGTAGCGATACCGCCGCAAAGATAGATAAGAGAGATATAAGAATTGGCGACGCCCACGTTTGCAGTGAGATACAAGGCAATATAAGGAATCACGGAGAAGCCCGTGATCATAACCAGACCAATAAATAAGAAAGCGCGCAAATGCCTATGGGCAATCAAAACCTCATAAATTTGCTTAAAGCGGCTGCCCTCTTGAATATGGTGCAAGTGTCCTGAAATCTTTGGAATATTGCGATAAGCAACCCAGAGAATCAGTGTCGAGATTAATCCGATAAACATAAACGGCGCACGCCATCCCAAAGACTCGATATGGTTAGCCAAGAACAGACTCAATGGAACACCTGCCACAGTAGAGACAGAGAAAGCAGCCATCACCGTTCCCAAGGCTTTACCGCGACGCTCAAACGGAATGGAATCCGCCACAATGGTTTGGACTAATGAGCCTAATATGCCACCAAAAGCACCAGCACATGCGCGTGCGATAAATAGTGTGTGATAGTTTGGTGCAAAACCACAAGCGACAGTTGCAATAATGAAGCAAATATATAAACGCAAAAGTAGCTGTCGTCTCTCAAAGCGATCTACATAATAAGTGGCAAATATTCCCGCAATTGCCGCAGCGAAAGTATAGGAAGAGAGTAGTAAGCCAAATTGATGTGTGTTGATCGAAAGCGCTTTAATGAACTGAGGCCCTAAGGGCATCATGATCATAAAATCCAGTATGTGTGTGAACTGAATACCGGCCAGCGCAAACAGAAAGAAGCGCTCTTGTTTAGGAGATTGAAAAAGGTTTTGGGGCTGGCTCAAGGTCTGCTTTACAGGAAATGGTCGATATGACATTATCCTCCTTGATACCTATTTTTGCAGACCAGCCCTCATGCCCATTCTTCCGACTCTGCCAGCTTCAATAGCCCAACCCTCTGTTCTAGGGCTTCAATTTATCCCACTGGTAACCGATATTTTCTTTGGGCTGTTGGGTCTGATTGCTATTCTGATTTTTCATGGCAGCCTGATTAATCACATCATCATGCGCTTTGAACTTAAGACCCAGAAAAATCTTGGCTTAGGTCAATACAACCGCGTCTTCATGCACTTCTATGCCTCATTCTTCTTTATCGCTTTAGTCCATATTTGTGAAATCATCTTATGGTGCTTCTTTCTGCTTGGACTCGGTTTAATGGATGATGGTTTGCAAGCCTTGCTGTTTGCGGGCAGCTGCTATACCACCGTGGGCTTTGTGTCTGACGTACTGCCTACTGGCTGGAAAAGTCTTGCCTTCTTTATAGCGTTTACAGGTTTATTTTCCTTAGCTTGGACAACATCCGTCATGATTGGCATGACGGATGCTTATAAAGCAGCCTGGAATCTCAAATATGGCCGCAGGGATCTTGGCGATTCTTGAGGTAGTAACCGTAAACACAACGACTTCCTCCCCGCGAGGGATCATGGGTGTCATACATGACTCCATCAATCACCGCAGTCAGGTGCTTGGAAACCTTCACAATCAATATGCCATTAGGTAATTCATTGGGTCTGAGATGGACTTGGCAGCCAGCACCCACCTTCATCGTTGGTACCCACTCAAAGCCCTGTTTCAGAATGTAATCATGAAAGACGTTCCGGTGATTGCCATTACGAGGTGATGAGCCTGTGCGGGTGAGATGACGGGAAAGCTTGTTATCCCGCTCCTGCGCATAACGCTCATTAGCCTCGCGTAGATCTTCATAGACCTGCATGTAAGGCAAGTTGGCAGCAATTGCAATTGATCTCACAACACAATCGCCTGCCCCGCCCTTAAACCCAGCCGCATCTCTACCGCCATCATGAAATTCAAATGGAAAGGTCTGATGTGCCTGAGAAAAGAGTTTAAAGATGTTAAACAATTTGATTAACTATTGGCTGTAAATAAAAAATGGACTTGCCTTGCGACAAATCCATTTCATTTTTTACCGTTAGACGTGAATTATTTAGCCTGAGCCTTCTTCACTTCTAAACGCCATGCATGCAACAAAGGCTCTGTGTAGCCATTTGGCTGTTCGAGACCCTTGAAGATCAAATCACTGGCCGCTTTATAAGCAAATGAGTCTTGGTAGTTTGGCATCATTGGCTTATACAAAGCATCTCCAGCATTCTGACCGTCTACTACCTTAGCCATACGCTGCAAAGTTTCATTTACCTGGCCTGCAGTTACCACGCCATGCAATAACCAGTTAGCAATATGCTGGCTAGAAATACGCAATGTTGCGCGGTCTTCCATCAGGCCCACGTTATGAATATCAGGCACCTTAGAGCAACCAACACCTTGATCAATCCAGCGAACTACATAACCTAAGATACCTTGGCAGTTGTTGTCCAGCTCTTGCTGAATCTCTTCTTTGGACCAATTTGGCTTCTCAGCTACTGGGATCGTTAGTAAATCATTGATCAAGGCTTCGGCTTCAGCAGCGGTATCAAGCTTTTCCATTTCTTTTTGGATCTCAGCTACGTTTACCTGATGATAGTGAAGTGCATGCAAGGTTGCTGCTGTTGGTGACGGCACCCAAGCAGTATTAGCGCCTGCTTTTGGATGAACAATCTTTTGCTCAAGCATGGCCTTCATCAAATCTGGCATTGCCCACATACCCTTACCGATTTGAGCGCGACCACGCAAGCCACAATCCAAACCTGCAAAGACGTTACGACGCTCATAGGCAGATAACCATTTGCTGGTTTTCATATCCCCTTTACGGATCATTGGACCCGCGTACATAGACGTATGCATTTCATCACCAGTACGATCTAAGAAGCCGGTGTTAATGAAGGCAACACGTGCTCCTGCTGCTGCAATCGCTGCTTTGATGTTTGCGCTCATACGACGCTCTTCATCCATGATGCCCAGCTTTACAGTATCTGCTGGCAAACCAAGCAATTTCTCAACACGACCAAACAGCTCGCCTGCAAAAGCCACTTCTTCTGGGCTGTGCATTTTTGGCTTCACGATATAGACGGAACCTTTGCGAGTATTGCCGATAGTCTGGGTTGCGGGACGATTGATGTCATACAAGGCAATCAACACAGTCACTACGGCATCCAAGATACCTTCGTAAATCTCTTTGCCATCGCCGGTAATAATGGCTGGGTTGGTCATTAAGTGACCGACGTTACGGAGGAACAAGAGTGAACGGCCATGCAAAGTCACTACGCCATCTTTTGCATCTACTGCGCCAATACCGGCCTTGTATTTACGATCTGGATTTAGCGCGCGAGTAAAGGTTTTGCCGCCCTTTTCTACTTCCTCAACCAAGGTGCCCTTCAAGATACCAAGCCAGTTCTCATAAGCGAGAACCTTGTCGTCACCATCAACTGCAGCGATAGAATCTTCTAGATCCAAAATTGTAGAAAGCGCTGCTTCGAGTACTACATCATTAATACCTGCAGGATCGCTAGCACCAATCGTTTTGCTCTTATTAATTTCGATATCAATATGCACACCGTTGTTACGCAAGAGCACAGAGCTAGGCGCTGCTGCATCACCTTGGTATCCAACGAATTGCTTTTCATTAGCCAAGCCAGTGACGCTACCGTCTTTGAGCTTCACGGACAATGTATTGCCATCCACCAAATACGCTACTGAATCTTTATGCGAACCCTTAGCTAAAGGCGCAGCTTGATCCAAGAAGTTACGCGCAAACGCAACGACTTTTGCACCGCGAATTGGGTTATATGCACCCGCTTTCGTAGCGCCATCTTCTTCAGATAAAACGTCCGTTCCATAGAGAGCGTCATACAAAGAGCCCCAACGTGCATTTGCAGCATTGAGCGCGTAACGAGCATTGAGAACCGGAACAACTAACTGAGGACCTGCTTGTAATGCTAATTCATCATCAACATTCTTAGTAGTGCCCGCCACCTTACCTGGAACATCATCAAGATAATCAATTTCCTTAAGAAACTTACGATAGGCTGGCATATCTTTGATTGGACCTGGATTAGCTTGATGCCATTTATCTAGATCAACCTGAATGCGATCGCGTTTAGCAAGCAATGCTTCATTTTTAGGGGTTAAGTCTTTAACGATTTCGTCGAAGCCCTTCCAAAAGTCAGCGCTCTTGATACCAGTTCCTGGAAGCACTTTGTCTTCGATGAAGCGATATAGAGGAGTTGCTACTTGAAGGCTATTGCAGGTAGTACGTGCAGTCATGTTGAAAACCTTAGTGTCTGATACAAAAGTTAATAAATGGGTTGCTTACTGTGTTACTGATTCAAATATTTTCCATCAATCCTGGAAAGGGTGCTGAAGGAGAATAGTCTCGTCACGCTCTGGGCCCGTAGAGACCATGGCGATCGGCTTACCAGCCACCTCTTCGATGCGACGCAGAAAATTCTGGGCTTCTACAGGCAATTTAGCCCATTCGCGAATTCCGAAAGTGGTGCCCTTCCAACCTGGAAAATCTTCATAAATTGGCTCACAACGGGCTACCGACTCTGCACCGCGCGGCAATACGTCTAATTTTTTGCCATCTAAGTTATAGCCAACACATAAACGAATAGTTTCTAGGCCGTCGAGCACATCCAATTTGGTAATGCAAAGACCTGACAATCCATTGATTTGGATTGAGCGCTTCAATGCAGCAGCATCCAACCAACCAGTTCGACGCGGACGCCCTGTTACTGAGCCAAACTCTTTGCCAACTTCAGCAAGACGCACACCAATAGGATCTTGTCTTGCTGGGTTGTCATGGTCATACAACTCGCTTGGGAATGGGCCTGCACCAACGCGAGTGCAATAGGCCTTAGTAATACCCAAGATGTATTGCAATGAATCAGGTCCGACGCCGGAGCCTGCTGCAGCATTACCCGCCACACAGTTGCTAGAGGTTACATAGGGATAGGTACCGTGATCGATATCGAGTAATGTTCCTTGTGCACCTTCAAACAAGAGATTTTGTCCAGCTTGTTCAGCGGCATATAAAGCACTAGAAACATCCACTACCATAGGCTTCAATCGTTCCGCATAAGACATTGCCTCAGCAAGTGTCTTTTCATAATTCACTGGCTCAGCACCGTAATAATGTGTGAGCATGAAGTTGTGGTATTCCAAGTTCTCACGCAATTGCGCTGCAAACTTCTCTGGGTAGAATAAATCTTGTACTCGTAGCGCACGACGAGCTACTTTATCTTCGTAGGCTGGGCCGATACCACGACCGGTTGTACCAATCTTTGCTTCTCCACGTTTTTTCTCACGCGCATGATCAATTGCTACGTGATACGGCAGAATCAAAGTTGTTGCCTCTGAGATCTTCAAGCGAGTTTGAACATCTAAACCGGCTGCTTCGAGCTCGCCGATTTCTTTAAAGAGAGCTTCTGGTGAGAGTACGACTCCATTACCGATATAGCAGATCACCTCTTTGTGCATGATTCCGGAGGGGATCAAACGCAAAATCGTTTTCTTATCGCCAATAATCAGAGTGTGGCCTGCATTGTGTCCACCCTGAAAGCGAACCACTGCTTGAGCATGATCGGTCAACCAATCAACCACTTTACCTTTGCCTTCATCACCCCATTGGGTGCCAATGACAACTACGTTACGACCTGGTGCTTGCTGCTTTGAAGACATATTGAAATCCAAAAAGATAATTACAAAATAGGTTGATAGTTCAGCTTACTTCTTTACTTCTTCTTTACTTCCCAAGAACTACCCTGCTTTACTAGCTCTCGATCACATTCATATTCGGCAGCTTCGACGGATTCACCAGCAAGCACCTGAATAACGACTTCGCCACGACTACGTAGTTCAGCAATAGCGTTTTCTAAAGCAGCGTCCTGAACCCAAGGAGCAAGAATGGCGAGCTTACGAACATTTAAAGGTGACAGGCTGGCTAGTGTCAGTAGGTCTAATGAAAATCCAGTAGCGGGACGCGAGCGTCCGAATGCTTGACCAACCTGATCATAGCGACCGCCTCTAGCGATTGGCTGTGGCAGACCATCTACGTAGGCAGCAAACATCACACCGCTGTGATACTGGTAGCCGCGCAAATCCGCTAAATCAATACTGAGCTCTAAACCACCGTTGGTATTTGCTGCAGACACAATACGCTCTAAATCCGCCAAGGCTTGATCAATAGCGGCATGCTTAGGTAACACTTTTTTAGCCTGCGTCAATACTGCTGCACATGGCCCATTGAGCTCTGTTAATGCAATGAGCGCATCAGCTACTGTTACGGGCAGACAAGTAGCCCACTGCTTTAGGCGTGGACGATCCTTGCTTTGTAAAAGTCCATATAAGGATTCTATGGTTTCTTTATCCAACTTCTGGTCAGCTACGATGCCAGTCAAAATGCCAGCGTGTGACAAATCAAGGTAAACCTTCTTCAGACCAGCAAGCTCGAGCGTTTTCAGCAATAAGGTGATGGCCTCAAAGTCCGCTTCCCAATTAGCACTTCCATAAATCTCTGCGCCCAATTGCAATTGCTCACGTGAGGAACTGCCTACTGGTGTACGGGCATGCGCAACAGAACCTGCATAGCAAAGGCGGGTAACACCCGCGCGATTTAACAAGTGTGCATCGATACGCGCCACCTGCGGAGTGATATCAGCACGCAGACCTAAAGTACGGCCAGATAACTGATCCACTAATTTGAAAGTTTGAAGATTGAGATCAGAACCAGTACCAGTCAATAAGGAATCCAAAAACTCCAGAATTGGAGGGGCTACAAGCTCGTAGCCATAAGACTGATACAAATCCAAGATGGCGCGACGCAAAGTCTCTACCTTGCGAGCCTCAGCCGGCAAAACATCTGCAATATCTTCAGGAAGTAACCAACGATTCATGATTTGGATTATTCGCTTTCTTATTTTTTGTGCAGAAACTTGAAGAACTCGCCATTAGGCTCCACCACCATCACGTCCTTCTTGTCCTTGAAAGAGTTCCGGTAAGCCTCCAGGCTCTGATAGAACTGTGCAAACGCAGGATCACGTCCAAAAGCTTCTGCGTAGAGAGCGGTTGCCTTAGCATCGCCCGCTCCCTTGATCTTTTGTGCATCACGATATGCTTCAGCCAAAATCGTATCGCGCTGACGCTCAGCATTCGCACGAATTTTGTCTGATTCTGCTGCACCCATTGAGCGCAACTCATTTGCGACTCGCTTACGCTCTGCTTCCATACGACGATAAACCGAATCGCTGATTTCAGCTAGCAAGTCAACACGCTTCAGACGAACATCCACAATCTCCACACCAATATCAGATGCATCATCAGCAACCTTGGTTCGAATACCCTGCATGACCTGCTCACGCTGATCTGAAATTAACTCACGTACAGTACGTTTAGTAAATTCCTCATTCAATGCAGAGCGAACTAATTGGGTTAAGCGATCTTCGGCCAGACGTTCATCACCCTTGAAGCTTATAAAGAATTTACGAGGATCAACAATGCGCCATTTCACATAAGAATCAACGAGGAGATTCTTTTTCTCGGCAGTAATGAAACGCTCGGCTTCTGGATTATCAATGGTCAGAATGCGGCGATCAAAGAAGCGTACGCTTTCAAATGGAGCTGGGTACTTTATCTGTAGGCCGGGTTTTTCAATGACGCGTACGATCTGGCCAAAAGAAAAAACGACTGCGAACTTACGCTGATCAACAATAAAGATACTCGAAGAGAGCACATAGATCAGTGCAATAAAGGCAATAGCCCCAGCAATTAAGCGATTAGCATTCATTAGCGTGAATCCCGATCGCGACTGCGCAAACCATCACGCTTATCAAGCGCTTTATCCCCAGCGCTTGCAGCCGGTGCAGATGTGGCATTGGCACTTGTTGGTGCAGGAGTGTTGACTCCGGTAGCACCACCAACCGTTACTGAACCAGTTGGTGTAGCCGTATTGCCTTGATTTGCCTGTGATGTCTGTCCAGTTGCAGCTTGAGTACTTTCAGCGCTTACTTGCGCGATGATCTTATCGAGCGGCAAATACAAAAGACTATTGCTCTTGGTGGTATCAACCAAAATCTTAGTGACGTTGTTATACATTTCGCGCATTGTGTCGATGTACATGCGATCACGCGTTACCTGTGGCGCTTTGGAATACTCCACCAAGATTTGCTTAAAGCGGCCAGCATCACCTTCGGCAGTAGCCACAACACGAGCCTTATAGCCCTCAGCCTCCTGAATTAAGCGTGCTGCTGTTCCTTTTGCGCGAGGAATAATGTCGTTGGCATAAGCCTGACCTTCACTTTTTAAGCGCTCCTGATCTTGACCTGCTTTTACAGCATCATCAAAGGCAGCTTGGACTTGCTCTGGTGGTTGCACGTTTTGCACTGTGACGCTGGTAACGTAAATGCCAGTCTTGTAACTATCCAAGATTTTCTGAATGGAGGCCGCTAGGTCAACACCGATCTTCTCGCGCCCTTCGTACAGAACGGTATCCATCTTGCTACGCGCAACAATTTCACGGACAGCAGTTTCTGCTGCCTGAACGACTGCAGCATCAGGATCACGATTATTAAATAAATAGTCAGTTGGATCTTTAAGGCGATACTGAACAGCAAAGCGCACATCAATAATGTTTTCATCTTCAGTCAACATTGAAGAATCTTTTTGATTGGTAGCCTTAATCAGCACTGGACGCCCTACCTCTACTGAGCGAACGCCAGAAAGATTGACTGTTTCGGCGGACTGAATCGGCCATGGCAAGTGCCAGTTGATACCAGGCTTAGCGGTGTAGTCGTACTTGCCAAAGGTCAGTACAACTCCAGCTTGACCCTCTTGAATAATGAAGAAGCCGCTACATACCCAAATAAAGAATGCGACACAGGCTATTGCAAATGGGCCACCCTTGGAAGCGAATGGGTTAGGGAAATTGAAGTTGGGTCCAGTGGAGCCACCGCCATTACCGTTACCGGCACGTTGCGATGGCGGAGGAATATCTGTGCTGTTAGGTTTGTTAGCAGCCGGGCCTGGATTTACACCGGGCTTTTTCTTACCACCAAAAATGCCTGCAATCCTGTCATTGAAATCACGCCACAACTCATCTAAGTCTGGCGGACCATCTGGTTTGGTCGGTTGCTTATTTGGCTGATTCTGTTCTGGGTCTACTTTTGGAGCCTGTTCATTTCCCTGCCCGTCTTTGGCATCTTTAGAACCATTGTTAGAGCTGTTGCCCCAACCTGGGTCATTGACCGAAAACAGGTCTGAAAATTTACGCGTCATTAGAAAAATAGCTTCGTTTGGGAATCGGATTAAATTCGGATGATTCTGGTCGTTCTGGTAAAGGGGCTAAAAACTCGTCCGGAGCCATCTGCTTCTTGGCACGGTTGTGTTCACTCCTCATTTTATCAGTCATTTGGGAGCATTCCGCCAGGGCTGACCTCAGTAAATCAAGGCCCAAGCCCGTCTGGGCGGATAGGAAAACCTGGCTAGGGAAGCCTTGGGCATCGCGCTCCAAAACTGCCCCACGAGTAAAGGTTTGGGGCATCAGATCAATCTTGTTCATTACCTCAATTCGAGGGATGTTATCGGCCCCAATTTCCTCTAAAACGGCCTCTACTTCGGCCTTTTGCTCTCTGGCAACAGGGCTGCAGGCATCAATCACATGCAAAATCAGGTCCGCATGAATGGTTTCATCCAGGGTCGCCCTAAAGGCCTCTACTAGCTGGTGAGGCAAATCACGAATAAACCCCACGGTATCCGAGACCACAATCGACCCCACCCCCTCCAAATGGACTTTTCTGGAGGTGGTATCGAGGGTGGCAAAAAGCTGGTCAGCGGCATAAGTCCCCGCCTTGGTTAGCGCATTAAAAAGGGTGGATTTACCCGCATTGGTGTATCCAACCAAGGAAACAGAAAATACATCCTTGCGATTGCGCGCCCTTCTCTGGGTTCTTTGCTGGCGCTGAAGTTTTTCTAATTCATTTTCTAGGCGCTTCGCTTTGGTCGCCAACATGCGGCGATCTAGTTCCATCTGTGTTTCACCAGGACCGCCACGCACACCAATACCGCCTCGTTGGCGCTCTAAGTGACTCCAAGCCCTGACCAAACGTGACATGCGATAACGCACTTGCGCCAATTCAACCTGGGTCTTGCCGATATGACTTTGCGCCCGTTGACTAAAAATATCCAAGATCAATCCCGTGCGATCCATTACATGGCGACCGAGATGACGCTCTAAGTTACGTTGCTGTGTTGGCGATAAGGGGTGATTGAAGATGGCGAGCTCTGCATCATGCTCTTCCATCAAGCGCTTTACCTCATTTGCTTTTCCAGAACCAATGAATAAAGCAGGATCAGTTCTGCCTTTGCGGGCTATGACACTAGCTGCAGGTATAGAGCCAGCGCTATCAGCCAAAAGGCTAAGTTCGGCCATGCTATCTGCAAAATCTTCGCGTCCTGTATCAACCCCAACCAAGACGGCACGAGCTGCATCTACTCCAGTTTTATACAGAGCTACCTTCTTCTATACGGAAGTCAATCGCACGAGCCGGAACGATCGTGGAGATTGCATGTTTGTAGACCATCTGCGTTACGGTATTACGCAGGAGCACAACATATTGATCGAATGACTCAATATTGCCTTGCAATTTAATACCATTTACAAGATAGATAGAAACAGGAATGTGCTCTTTGCGTAGCGCATTAAGAAATGGATCCTGTAGTAATTGAATTTTGTTAAGGCTGTTATTACTCATACTGCTCCTTATTTATTTTTTGCTTGCTTACTTTTTTGGGAGTCTTGCTTTTTATTTAATTAAATCAGAATTACTGAACTATCTATATTGGGCTCAATTTTATAAAAATCAAGCCCTAAAACATCTCAGTGCAAAAGCTTATCTGAAATCTAGCGTTTTTTACCCTTTTTGCCCTTATCTTCATCAACATAGGGGTTTTTGGCGGTATTCATCTGAATTCGCAAAGGCGTCCCGCGCAACTTAAAGACATCCCTAAAGCGACCCTCCAGATAGCGCTTATAACTATCAGTAACACCACTCAATGATGTTCCATGAATAACCACGATTGGCGGGTTCATGCCCCCTTGGTGTGCATAGCGCAGCTTAGGACGCCCCATACCAACGCGTTTTGGCTGTTGATGTTCAATTGCTTCTTGCAAGATTCGGGTTAAACGTGGGGTTGGCAATTTCGCCATAGCGGCCGCATAAGCAGCATCCACATCTTTAAACAACTCTTTAAGGCCTGTACCTTTTTTTGCAGAAATCGGATGTACGTTTGCAAAATCAAGGAAACGCAACTTTTGTGCAATCTCTAAACGTGCCCGCTCTTTTACATAAGCGTCAAGGCCATCCCATTTATTAACAGCAACAACAAGGGCTCGCCCTGCTTCGACAATAAAGCCAGCAATGTGCGCGTCTTGCTCAGAAATATCTTGCTGTGCGTCAAGCATCAGAATAACGACATTGCAATCTGCAATGGCTTGCAAAGTTTTCACAACCGAGAACTTCTCAATCGCTTCAAATACTTTACCGCGACGACGTAAGCCTGCAGTGTCAACCAGTATGTATGGCTTACCATTGCGCTCAAACGGAACTTCAATCGCATCGCGTGTTGTGCCTGGCATATCAAAGGCAATCACACGCTCTTCACCGATCAACTTATTGATCAAGGTAGATTTGCCTACGTTTGGACGCCCCACAACCGCAATCTTCATAGGGCGATTAGGATCGTTGGCTAATTCATCTTCCTCAGGCTCTGCAATGCCTAAAGAATCCAATGCATCATCGATCAGACCACGGACACCATCACCATGGGCGGAAGAAATAGGAAATGGCTCGCCTAATCCGAGCTCATGAAAGTCCGCAGTAACAACACCCGCTTGCATACCTTCTGTTTTATTGACAGCCAAGATGATGGGTCTACCTGTCTTGCGCAGGAAATCAGCAATCACTCGATCTTGTGGCGCCATACCCAAGCGACCATCAACCAAGAAAATCACGATGTCAGATTCAGCAACCGCTTGTTTAGTTTGCTTGGCCATCTCAGCAACGATGCCGGTCTTAGCAACAGGCTCAAAACCACCGGTATCCACGCAAATGAAAGCGCGCTCACCAATCCGGCCTTTGCCATAGTGACGATCTCTAGTTAGGCCAGAAAAGTCTGCCACCAACGCATCGCGTGAACGCGTTAAGCGATTAAAGAGTGTCGACTTCCCAACATTAGGACGGCCGACGATAGTAATGACTGGATTCATTTTGGACTGTACGCCGCGATTTTTCCACCTTGAGATTGAATCAAGATGAGGCCGCCCACTGCAATAGGGGCGGCTGAGATTGGACTACTGTCGTGACGAATACGCGCGAGCATCTCGCCATTCGCCTGTGAAAATGCGTGAACATACCCTTGTGCATCACCCATCAGCAACACTCTGCCAACAGCTAATGGCTCACCTACATCCCGGAAAGTCAGTTGCGTATTTTCCCAAACTTGATTGCCGTCTTTGGTAGCAAATGCAGTGACATACGATTTTTCATTTGCCGAGAAAACTAAGTCAGCACTTTGGGCAGTGCCGGTATAGCTTGAATAATCCTTAAACCACAAGAGATTGCCGGTACGGGCTTGGCCACAGCCAATCCGGCCTTGATATGAAACTGCGCAGAGGACATCGCCCTCCATGCTTGGCTTAGCAGTCACATCATTTAAGCGCTCGATCTCAGAGAAGCCTTTAGGAAAGGAGACCGGCGTTTCCCAAATCAAACCACCATTCGCAATCGCAATCATGCCAAAGCGACCACCAGCAAAACCCGTCACGATCACTTCATTATTAATAGGCAACATGCCATAACCCACGCGCAAGGACAGGGCTGATTGTTGGCGCTGATAAATCCACTTACGTGCACCAGTTTGAGCATCTAAGCCAATGAAGCGGTTATCCAATGCACGAATCACCACAATGCCAGCAGCAACTATTGGCTCACTTAATACTTCACTGCCCACATTGACGTTCCACAAGGGCTTACCTGTGTCGTCATAGGCATAGACAGTACCTTTACTACTTACAGCCACTGTCACCCGACCATCAGATCCAGGTCCGATCGCCAGCTTTTCAGGTACAGAAATTTCCCAAGCAGTCTTGCCAGACATCAAATCGATTTTGGCTAGGTTTCCACTATGAGAGGCAACATAAACGGCATCTCCAGCTACCGCTGGGTGGAAATTAAAGGTTTCTGAAGAGCCAATGTTATTCGTCCAAACGGGCTGCAAATCAAATTGATTACTTACCGGAACCAACTCGGCTGGTTTACGTACCCTGGAATTACCAGAACAAGCAACTAAGGCTGTTGCAGCAATGCCAATGATCAAGGCGCTACTCACGAGCCTAAAAGAACGTTTCGCGGTATGGTTCACTGCGCAATTCCTCCAACGGCATCTAACTTAACCTTCAGTAGGCGGCGCGCCTCTTCAGGAAATTCTTTTGCTTGATCCAGCTTTTTCCAAGCCTCTTGATAGCTTACTTTTGCTTGCGCATTGTTCTTCTGAGCTAAGTACCAATCACCCCGGCGCTCAAGCCACAAAGCATCATAGCCAGCAACTGGCTTATCTTTCAGGATTTGATCCGCTTCTGCAAAATCTTTTTCAGTGCCCTGCTCTATTAATTGGGATACCAAACGCATCTTAGCCAAAGCAAGGTAGCCATCATTCGAAGAGTTCTTAGCGGCCCAACGTAAATAATCCAAAGCTTTTACGCTATCACCAGCATCCGATGCAATACGAGCAGCAATCAAACTAGACATGGGTGCATATGGAGTACGTCCATAATCTTTTTGTAAATCATCTGCAGCGCGTAGGGTTTGATCTTTATCGCCCTTAGCAATGGCGCTGATCATCGTCTCGTACAACTTAGACGCCTCAAGTGCTTGGCTGTTGCGCCACCATTGATATCCACTGTAAGAGGCATAAGCGAATAACGCGACTGTCACAACGCCCGTAATGAGGTTGCGGTACTTTTGCCAAAACGCTTTGAATTGGTCTAATTGTTCTTGTTCTTCTAGATCTAAAGGCATATCAATCCGAGCTGATTTCTTTGTTAATGTGTTCTGTCAATTTGCTAAGTAATTACTGATTATTTAACTAGCAATAAGCCATTCTATTCGGAGGCGCCCACTAAAGCCTCAATTACTGCTTCCAGTACACCCTCTAGAGGAATGGACTTCTGCTCGCCTGTACCCCGCAAGTCTTTGAGCCCAGCCTCATTTTTAGCTAATTCATCAGGTCCAATGATGACGGCAAAGGCTGCACCACTTGCATCAGCCTTCTTCATTTGAGACTTAAAGCTAGCTGATTGACCGTCTGGGGGGCAGAAAAGGATAGTATCGATTCCAGCGCTACGTAAGCGCTCAGCAATGATCATGGCTGTAGTTAAAGTTTCGCCACCCTGATGCAATACAAAAATATCGCATTGCGCTTGTGCCTCAGGCAATGATCCAGAAACCTTCATCAACTCGAGGACACGCTCCATACCCATAGCCCAACCACAAGCTGGAGCCGCCTTACCGCCCATGCGCTCGATCAAGGGATCATAACGACCACCGCCAGCAATAGTGCCCTGCGCGCCTAACTCATCAGTAATCCACTCGAATACAGTCAGGTTGTAGTAATCCAAGCCGCGAACTAAACGCGGATTGATCTTGCAGGGAATATTGTTTGCTTTGATTAACGCTTGTACGGCATTGAAATGAGCAAGCGAATCTTCACCCAAGAAATCCAATAGCTTTGGAGCGCCCTCGATCAAAGCCTGCATCTCTGGGTTTTTAGAATCCAGAATGCGCAAAGGATTAGTCAATAGGCGACGCTGAGAATCTTCATCCAATTGAGATTGATTTTTCTCAAAGTAAGCTACTAGGGCAGCGCGGTGCTCAGCACGCTCATTGGCTTGCCCCAATGAATTAATCTCCAGACGTACACCCTTGAGACCTAATTCATCCCACAGACGCTGACCCATGAGAATTATTTCTGCATCGATATCAGGACCAGCAAAGCCAAGTGCTTCAATGCCAAACTGGTGAAACTGACGATAGCGACCACGTTGTGGGCGCTCATGGCGGAACATGGGACCGGTATACCAAAGACGCTTTGGTCCTTCGTACAACAAATTATTTTCAATGACTGAGCGTACTAATGCGGCAGTTCCCTCAGGACGTAATGTGAGCTGCTCACCATTTAAACGGTCCTCAAAGGAGTACATTTCTTTTTCAACGATATCAGTTACTTCACCAATGCCACGCTGAAACACTGCTGTCGCTTCCACAATGGGCGTTCTCAAAAATTCATAGCCATAGGCACGCGTTAGGTCACGCAAAACATGTTCGAGGTGAGCCCACTGTGCAGCATCGGCCGGCAATAAATCATTCATGCCGCGTACGCCATTAATTTTTTGGACTTTAGCTTGCGTTTTTGCTTCTTTATTCTGGTCAGTCATTTTTATTATTCTTCTTGTTAAACCTTGGCAGCGTAGTTGTGTTTGACATAGTCATCTACGATCACCTGAAACTCTTGGGTAATATTGTCGCCACGCAATGTCTTTACTTTAACGCCATCTACAAACACAGGGGCTGCTGGAGTTTCCCCGGTTCCTGGCAAAGAGATGCCGATATTGGCATGCTTACTTTCACCTGGGCCATTGACGATGCAGCCCATAACAGCCACATTCATATTTTCGACGCCTGGGTAGGTTTTCTTCCAAATTGGCATTTGCTGGCGCAAGTAAGATTGGATATTGGCAGCTAATTCTTGGAAGGTTGTACTAGTCGTTCTTCCGCAACCAGGGCATGCGATCACCATGGGTGTGAAGTTGCGTAAACCCATGGTTTGCAAAATTTCTTGGGCGACAATCACTTCGTTCTCGCGAGGTGCACCCGGATCCGGGGTTAAAGAAACCCGAATCGTATCGCCAATGCCTTCTTGCAGCAAAATTCCCATTGCCGCTGTTGAAGACACAATTCCTTTGCTACCCATACCGGCTTCAGTCAAACCTAAGTGCAATGGATAGTCTGAGCGACGTGAGAGATCGCGGTATACCGCAACCAAGTCTTGCACATTACTCACTTTGCAAGAAAGCAAAATTTGATCGGGGTTCATACCCAATTCAACTGCTTTTTCTGCAGACTGCAATGCCGACTGAATCAGCGCTTCAATCATTACCTCTTGGGCAGTCTTTGGAACTGCTAATGCAGCATTGCTGTCCATGATCGATGCTAAGAGCTCTTGATCTAGGCTGCCCCAGTTCACACCAATACGAATAGGCTTGTCATATTTGCAGGCTGCTTCAATCATCTGAGCAAACTGTGGATCGCGCTTGGCGCCCTTACCCACATTACCTGGATTGATGCGGTACTTTGAGAGTGCTTTAGCGCACTCTGGGTAATCATTTAATAAAGTGTGGCCGTTGTAATGGAAGTCACCAATCAATGGCACCAAGACGTCCATCTTATCTAACTGCTCGCGAATGTAAGGAACTGCTGCTGCAGCTTCGGGCGTATTAACAGTAATACGCACCATCTCTGAACCGGCTCGGGCTAACTCCCTCACCTGAATCGCTGTGCCTACTGCATCAGCAGTATCTGTATTAGTCATCGACTGCACGCGCACCGGTGCGTCTCCACCCACCGTAATGATGTTGGTTTTCCAGGCAACCGTTGCTTGGCGTGTTGCTCTCTTGGGAGATGGTCCCAAGGGAAGTGGTGGCAGTGAATTATTAGAGCGCATTGTGATCTATTAATTGGGATTGAATCTTTACGTTAACTTTTTGAGCCACTCAATAGGGTGCTCGTTGGGCTGCAAATCGGACTCTTCTTCCATTACCTCAATCTCAGCCTTGTGCACTGCGCGCTCACGCACTCGAGTGCGATCCACAACATCACCCGCCAACTGACCACAGGCAGCTGCGATGTCATCGCCACGAGTCTTACGGACAGTAGCCACCATGCCAGCATCTAACAGAATGCCAGCAAAGGCATTTACCCGCTGGGCAGATGAACGCTTCAGGCCAGACTCAGGGAAGGGATTAAAAGGGATGAGGTTAATTTTGCATTTGATGTTTCTGAGCAAACGCACTAATTCTTTTGCTTGGATATCAGAATCATTTACTCCATCCAGCATGCAATATTCGAAGGTTAAAAAGTCTCTTGGTGCGAATGGTAAGTAACGTTCACAGGCGTCGAGGAGTTCACGCAATGGATATTTTTGATTGAGTGGCACTAACTGGTCACGCAATGCATCATTGGGCGCGTGCAATGAAACGGCCAATGCAACCGGGCAATCTTGTGCCAAGCGATCAATCATCGGCACTACACCTGATGTTGAGACGGTTACACGACGTCGGGATAAACCATAAGCCCTGTCGTCAAGCATTAAACGCAATGCAGATACGACGTTGTCGTAATTGAGTAATGGCTCGCCCATGCCCATCATCACCACATTGGAAATGACGCGACCGGTGTGCTCCCAACCTGGCGTTGGAAACTTTTCAATACGACGAACCGCTTGCGGATCATTGCGCAAGAGGTGCTCCGCAAACCAGAGTTGTCCAATGATTTCGCCGGAGGTGAGGTTGCGTGAGAAACCTTGATGCCCTGTTGAGCAAAAACGGCAATTGACTGCACAACCTGCCTGAGAAGAGATACACAAGGTACCGCGATCATCTTCGGGAATAAATACGGATTCAACCGCATTGCCTGCCCCAACATCCAATAGCCACTTGCGTGTGCCGTCATTGGCATGCTCATCTTTAATTACCGGAAGAGAGACTACTTCGGCTTTATCTAGCAATGTGGCTCGAAAGCTTTTTGCTAAATCACTCATGTCGTTAATATCAGATACACCGCGTTGATGTATCCACTGCATGAGTTGTTTTGCCCTGAAGGGCTTTTCATTCAACCCCGCGACATACGCCGCCATTTGGTCAACGTCAAAATCTAAGAGATTTACGCGCGGGGAGGTCAATGCGCCTACTTATAAATTAAATAGGTTGTAGATTAACGATTGAAAACATTCATGCCAGGGAAGAAGAATGCAACTTCCACAGCAGCTGTTTCAGGAGCGTCAGAACCATGTACAGCATTTGCATCAATGCTGTCAGCAAAGTCAGCACGGATAGTGCCTTTTTCTGCTTTTTTCGGATCAGTAGCACCCATCAAATCGCGGTTCTTAGCAATAGCGCCTTCGCCTTGCAACACTTGAATCATGACTGGGCCAGAAATCATGAAGCTCACTAAGTCCTTGAAGAAAGGACGATCTTTGTGAACGCCATAAAACTGCTCAGCTTCATTCTGTGACAAATGTGCCATTCTGGAAGCAATGATCTTCAAACCAGCAGATTCAAAACGGTCATAGATTTTGCCGATGACGTTTTTAGCTACAGCATCAGGTTTGATAATAGATAGGGTGCGTTCAATTGCCATGCAAGACTCCAATAGTGATTTCAAAGGTATTTGCTAGGTAAGGTCAATATGGCACCCCACTCCAGCGACCCCCGAATTATACATTGCTTGACCGTATTTACCCCTATAGATGTAGGGGTAAGTTATTGAATTTACAGGGCATAAGCCCTTAATTTGTAGGTCTTTATTCTCAGAGCTTGAAATTGGGGGGTTTTGTCTATACTTAGTATCAACAGCCCTGCGTGGGCTCATGTGTTTATTTAAAAGAAGGAGTCAATATGAGTGATCTCAACTCTTACGGCTTTGGGCAATCTAGCTCGATTAGCAATGTCCAGGTACGCAACCGCGTACTACGCAATACCTATGCCCTCTTGGCACTCTCAATGATTCCAACAGTCATTGGCGCCTGGCTGGGTGTAGCCATGGGTCTTAGCCTATTTGCTGGCAGTCCATTTATGGGCTTCATTGTTTTCATGGCCATTGCTTTTGGTTTCTTCTGGGCAATTGAAAAGAACAAGGACACCGGCTTAGGTGTTTTATTACTCTTGGGCTTCACCTTCTTCATGGGAATTATGTTGTCCCGTTTAGTAGGCTTTACGCTCAATAGCTACAGCAATGGTGCAGCTCTCATCATGCTGGCCTTTGGTGGCACCGCGGCAATCTTTGCCACGATGGCAACCATTGCCACTGTAAGCAAGAGTGACTTTGCCGGCATGGGCAAATGGCTGATGGTTGGCGTACTGCTCTTGATCGTAGCTTCCTTGGCAAACATTTGGCTGCAACTTCCTGCTTTGATGTTGACCGTGATGGTGCTCGCGATTGCGATCTTCTCTGCGTTCATCCTGGTTGACGTGCAACGTGTGATCAATGGTGGTGAGACCAACTACATCATGGCCACTTTATCAATCTACTTGGATGTGTATAACGTCTTCACCAACTTACTTGCCCTCTTGGGTATCTTTGGTGGCAATCGCGACTAAGTGAGATCCGATACTCTAAAAATTGAGTTTGTTGCTCTCATAAGGCGCCTGCGGGCGCCTTTTTATTTACTACCCGCCCTCTTGTTTGTAACTAAATAATTAGTTCGCTACAAACATGCTGACCGCATAAGACAGCGCAACCAAAATCAACAAGATTGCAAAACTATCTGAGGCTCTCATGATGCCCTCCTAGTAGTTGATGAGTATGCAGAGATTGCTAACAATTCCCTACACATTCAATCTACTCTTCTATAAGACAGCCAAAGGGAGCTTATGCACCCGAAAACAGGTGGATCACCAAAAAGGCACTCACTCAGTACTAATTTGGTGCAAATCTAGGTTCGATTGGGGGCTTTGGAGCAAAGACTAAAAACGATAGCCGATAGAAATAGTCGCAGAATTGATATCTACCTTATCGCTTGAGCCATCATTCCAGCTGATGCTTCTATAGTTCTGCTGAGAAACCTCAACTCTAGTAAATACCTGTTTGGTGAGTAAATATTCAGCTCCAATGCCATAACTGGGGCCATTCATCCACTGGTAATAACCGGGTGATGAAAACTTGGACCATGACCAACCTAGCTTGACATAGCCCAAGATTTTTTCAGTAAAGGCATAAGCCACCTTGCCGCCCGCTTCAATGGGATGTTGAGCATCGGGATCAGAACCGGATGTATCCGTTGTTGCCAAATCATAAGTTCCGTATGCACCAACCAACCACTGATCACTGATTGCTTTGTAGGCATCAGCCGTAATACTGGGAATACCACTTCGACTGGTTGCGGATCCACCTGGAGTTGATACATCAGTAATAGAGTTCAAGGAATAATCAAATGCGAGACCAAAACCTTCAAAGTTTTGTGACTGTCCATACGCAATAGGCATGGATAGAGCCCATAGCAAAATTGCTAACTTTTTCATGTATTACCCCTAATACTTATTTTTTATTTATTGCTAACAATTATATCAAATCGACTAGGCTCTATCAAAAACCGCCATAGACTCAACGTGAGAGGTATGGGGGAACATATTGACGATCCCTGCCCCTTTGAGCTTATAGCCTGCCTGATGGCAAAGCAGGTCTACATCTCTAGCTAAGGTTTTAGGGTTGCAAGAGACATACACGATACGTTGCGGCAGCAATGCGCTCTCCTGAATATGTAGATCAGCTAGTGCTTTACAAATTTCCATCGCACCCTCTCGTGGTGGGTCCATTAACCAACGCTCTGCCTTCCCCCACGATGCGATGGTTTCGGTTGTGACTTCAAATAAATCACTTTGCATAAAGCTAGCTTTGCTTGCTAAGTCATTATGTTCTGCATTCGCTTTAGCACGTGTTGTTAAGGTAGCAAGGCCTTCAATTCCCAAAACTGTTTTTGCTCTTCTAGCGAGCGGTAAGGTGAAATTGCCGATGCCACAAAAGAGATCTAAAACTCGATCTGTTTCTTTTACTTCTAATAATCGAATCGCCTTACTCACTAGCGTACGATTCATCATGTGATTAACTTGGGTAAAGTCTGCCGGTTTAAATGGCATTTCGATCTCAAATTCAGGTAGGCGATAACAAAGCTTTCCCGTTTCAGGATAAAACGGCGCAACCGTCTCAATGCCTTTGGGCTGCAACCAAATCCAGACCTGATGTTGATCTGCATAATCCCTGAGTAACTGCTCATCTGCAGTAGTTAGAGGCAATAAATTGCGAAATACCAATGCAGTGACTGGTTTAGCCTTCTTAGGATCATCTGAATTGGGCTCCTCTGGCTCGCCTACGGCGATCTCAATTTGCGGCATTCGATCCACAATGGATAAACCCATGACAAGCTTGCGCATTTCTGGCAATAAATTAGAGACATGCTTAGGCAATATCTCGCACGCCAGCATGTCAGCAACATAACCACTCTTGCCCTCATGAAAACCTATCAGTACCGTGCCTTTTTTAATCGAGCGGTTCACTGCACTTAAGCGTGCGCGATGGCGATACTCCCATGCAGGGCCACCCATGGGGCGAAGAATTTCTTCTGGAGTTACCTTAGCAATATGACGTAAGTCATCTTCGAGCACGCGCTGCTTCATAGCAACCTGTGCTCGAATGTCTAAGTGCTGCATGGTGCAGCCGCCACATACCCCAAAGGCTGCACACTGTGGCTGCGCTCTGAAAACTGCAGGCCTTAAGATCTCGCGTACTTTTGCTTTACTGAAACGGGCTTTATCACTGGTGATGGTATAGGTGACCAACTCAGTGGGCAATGCGCCTTTGATAAAAATGACTTTGCCGCTTTGGCCTTGTGCAGCCTCTTCTTCATTTGGAGCTAAGCGGGCAATTCCTTGGGCATCTAAATCGAGGGATTCAACTGTGATGGGCTCAGTCACCTCAATATTGACTGGCTTATCGCCTCTACGCATCCGGTGTAAAACCCTGGAGGTATTCTTGCCACTGTGAACCGTTAGGTTCTTTAGATTCCTTCTCTAAATACGCCTTCACGAATTCAATTTCTTCTTGGTATTCCTCAAGCGAAAATCCACCACGCAGCAATTGAAAACGGCAATACATGAGATAGGTATTGACGACATCCGTTTCACAATAGCGACGAATATCATTAATCTTACCTTCTTGATACGCAGGCCAAACTTGGCTGCCATCCATCCCCATCTTGCCCGGAAAACCGCAGAGCTTCGCGAGACCATCTAAGGGGGCATTAGCTCTGCCATTAAATTTAGCCAAGAGATCCATCATGTCTAGATGGCGCATGTGATAACGGCTGATGTAGTTATTCCATTTGAAGTCACGGCTATCGACTTCTTGGCTCTCGCCCATTTCCCAATAGCGCGGTGCTTGAATATGGTTCGCTAGTGCGCGGTAATGCAAGACGGGTAAATCAAAACCACTGCCATTCCAGGATACGAGTTGCGGCGTGTACTTCTCGATTAGGTCAAAGAAAGCCTGTACCAATACTTTTTCATCGTCTTGTGGAGTACCGAGCGTGCCCACTTTTATTTGGGGTGCGCCCTCTTTCGTGGTCCTACGAATCACACAAGAAATTGCCACAATCTTTTGCAGATACAGCGGAAGAAATTCACTACCGGTTTTAGCTGCGCGCTCAGCCATGGCTTTAGCGGCAACCTCGGCATCACTCATAGAGTCTGGATAATCTTCCAGACGGCGTAGTCCTGCTACATCTGGAATGGTCTCGATATCAAAAACTAAAACGGTTGCCATGAGTCCTGCCCTATCGCTGCAGCATTACTGCAAGTAAGGAGTTGGGTTAACTGGCTTACCGTTCACACGCAATTCAAAATGAAGCTTAGGTGCAGTGGTATCGGTATCACCCATCTCGGCAATCTTTTGCCCTTTGCGAACAGTGTCACCCTCTTTGACTAAGAGCTTACTGTTGTGAGCATAGGCTGTGAGATAGGTATTGTCATGTTTCACGATCACTAAGTTGCCATAGCCGCGCAAACTATTGCCGGCATAAACCACCTTGCCATCTGATGCTGCTAATACAGGTTCACCGACTTTACCGGCTATGTCAATTCCCTTATTGGTTTCATTAAATTCACCGGTGACCTTGCCCTTAGCTGGCCAAGACAAACGAATGCCAGGCTCTGCCACGATATCTGCTTTGGCAGATTCTGGCGTAGTGGTAGGCACATCCGCCTTATCAGTTGCTGAAGCTGTTTTTTTCTCGACTGGCTTAGCCACTTTTGCGCCTGCAGGTGGCTTGACCAATATAAGATCACCTACTTCAATGACATTCGGATTGAAACTGGGATTAGCTGTGCTATTCCACTGCGCTACATCACGTGGTGCTTGACCATGATCTAAAGCGATACGCGCCAAGGTGTCACCCTTCTTCACACGGTAATAACCAGGAGGAGCAGGCTCATAACTAGTAGATCCGCTAGTACGGTCAGTTACATTTGCTGGTTTTGCGCGCGGCGTAGTAGAACATCCTGACACGAGGATCAAAGATGCAGAAAAGGTTGCAATCAGAAAGCTTTTGGATAAATTAATCATAGAGTTGGCAGCAGTCTTTGTAACAATCTCGGTAATTCTCATACTACCCCTGATTGTAAGGGGACAAAAAAGACCTCGTCCAGCACGGTTCTTTGATAGCGCTGGGAGCTCATTCTCTCCACCATCACTAACTGCTGCTCTTTTTCATTCTTAGCGACTGGAGCAACCAAACGACCACCAATCGCCAATTGATCTAATAAAGCATCGGGAATACCCAAACCTGCTGCGGCCAGAATAATTCCATCATATGGAGCTGCCTGCGGCAAACCTAAGATACCGTCACCATAAATGAGGCGCAAATTATTGATTCGAAAGGGTCGTAACTTTGCCCTAGCCAGATCATGCAGAGGTCGAATGCGTTCAATAGAATAGACTTCATCAGCCAGTAAGCTCAATACTGCCGCTTGATAACCACAGCCAGTACCAATCTCAAGCACTTTACCGAGCTTGTGTCTTGGTTTATGCAAAAGCTCGATCATGCGAGCAACTACAGATGGCTTGGAAATCGTTTGTTCGTGACCGATTGGCAATGCCGTATCTTCATAAGCTTGGGCATGAAGGCCGGGATCCATAAACGCATGGCGCGGAACTGTTGCAATCGCCTCTAATGTTTTGCCGTGCTTTACGCCACCAGCATGTACTTTTGCTGCTAATGCTTGCCGATAGGCTGCGAAACGCTCGGTGGGTGCCTTCAACCGCGATCCCAACCATTTGCGCGCATCGCCGCTAAGCGAGCGTGGTGCGTTAAATCCAATTGCATTGGCGTGATAGAGATACAGCCTTCAGCAATCGCATGAAAGTCAGTGCCTTCAGAGCCCTCTTTCACATCCCCAGCTGCGCCTATCCAATAAATCTTCTCACCCCGCGGGCTATCTTGTACGACTACCGGCTGTGAGTGGTGGCGATTACCTAAGCGGGTAACGCGCCAGCGATACAAATCTGCATACGGCCGATTCGGGATATTGACGTTCAGTAAAGTTGCGGCGCCATCGCCATTCGAATGCGAAAGCGCTGAAACCAACATTTGCGCAACAACATCGTGGGCAGCTTTAGCCGCATCTTCAATCCGATTCCAACCACGATCAATTTGAGAGAACGCAATTCCAGGCACTCCAAACATGACACCCTCAACTGCAGCAGCAACAGTGCCAGAGTAAAGCGTATCTTCACCCATGTTCTCGCCTTGATTGATGCCAGAGATCACCAGGTCGGGCTTTTCATCTAAAAAACCAGTCATCGCAACGTGAACACAGTCTGTGGGCGTACCGTTGATAAAGAAGAAACCATCACGCTCACCACCAGCAACACGGTGAATCGACAGTGGCCTTGAAAGTGTTAATGAATTGGATGCGCCGCTATGGTTTTGCTCTGGTGCAATTACCGTAATACGCCCCAAAGGGCGCACCGCATTAACCAAGGCCAATAAGCCTGGGGCCAAGTAGCCATCATCATTTGATACTAGGATATGAGGTTGCTTTGACATTATTAAACTAATTCACGGGCATGCTTGCCGCGCACTCTAAACCAAGCATAGATTACAGGTAAAACAAGTAGTGTTAATGCTGTAGTTGTGACCATGCCGCCTACAATAACTAGAGCCAAAGGACGCTGCGCTTCTGAGCCAATGGCATGAGAAAGTGCTGCAGGCAATAGGCCCAAGCCAGCTAATAAAGCAGTCATCAATACTGGACGTACACGTAGTGCAGCTCCGTCAACCATCGCATCTTTCATGGCCCCATGCTCTTCTGCTACCGTCTTATTAATATACGAAATCAGAATCACACCATCTTGAATCGCAATGCCAAAGAGTGATAAAAAGCCAAATAATGCAGAGATACTTAAGGTTTCACCACCGAGATGCAAGGCGATAATACCGCCAATCGCTGCAAAGGGCACATTGATTAAAACAATAACTGCGTCACGAATATTTCCCAATGCGGTTACCAGCAACAAGAAAATTGCCAGCAACGTTAGTGGAATAATAATCATCAACTTTTGCTGCGCAGCCTTCATCTGATTAAATTGTCCATCCCATGCAATCGAATAGTTAGCAGGTAAAGCTACATTTTTCTCTACTAAATATTTTGCATCTTCTACAGCGCTACCCAGATCGCGATCGCGTACGCTAAAAATCACGGCAATATAGCGCTTACCGGCTTCACGATATATAAAAAATGGGCCGTCAGTCAGCTCAACATTGGCTACCATTCCTAAAGGAACTCGGGCACCAGTAGGAGTATCGATCAATAAATTAGCGATATCAGGAAGATCATTACGACTTGCCTCATTCAAACGTACAGCAATTCCAAAGGTTTTTTCATCCTCAAGAAAATTTGAAACGGGTACGCCGCCAATAGCATTTGCTACTAAGGTTTGCACATCGGCAACATTTACACCATAGCGACCAGCTCGATCACGATCAATTTGAATATTCAAAGTTGGCTGGCCTAGCTCCCTCAAAATACTCTCATCTTCAATTCCGCGGACTTTTTTCAGCTGATCAATTACTTCATGCGCTTTGGTATTCAGAATTGTCAAATCTGTACCAAAGATTTTTACTGAGTTTTCACCCTTCACGCCTGACAAGGCTTCATTTACGTTATCTTGAATATATTGAGAGAAGCTGAAGGAAACGCCTGGGATGCGATTGAGCTCCCCCTGTAAACGCTTTACAAGATCAGCTTTTGTCGAGCCTTTCGGCATAGTTTCAGGAGATTTTAGATAGAGGCCATACTCCTGATTAAATACACCGGTTGAATCTGTGCCATCATCAGGACGACCAATTTGCGCTGCTACCCGCTCTATCTCTGGCTGTTTCGCAAAGGTTTCGCGCAATTGATTTGCAATGCTAATGGAGTAATCCAAGTCAACGGTATTGGGCAACACCACACGCAACCAAATATTGTTTTCTTCCAAGGTGGGCAAAAACGCAGTGCCCAAGCGAGTTGCGCTAATCAATGTGGCGCACAATATCAGAAGTGAAATGGCAATTACATGCTTAGGATGATCCATCAAACGGCGCAGTGTAGGCCTGTAATGATTTAACATCCAAGTAATAAACTTTGGCGGCTCATGGTGAAAGTTCTCACCAAAAGAGTATGAGATTGCAGCAGGTAAAAAAGTCAAACTCAGGACGATTGATGCAATCAATGCAAAGCCCATCGTGAAGGCCATGGGCTTAAAGATGATTCCTTCTACACCGCCCATCAAAAATAATGGGGAATAAGCAACGATAATGATGCTTGTGGAATACACCATCGCCCTTTGCACTTCGGCAGTCGCCAAAATAATACTTTGATTTAAACGTTTACCACCTTCTTCTAAATGACGCATTACGTTTTCCGTAATGATCACGGCAGCATCCACAATCACACCAAAGTCAATTGCCCCTAAGGAGATCAAGTTCGCAGGTACATTAAACAGATACATCATGATGAAGGAGAAGCACAACGCCAATGGAATCACAGCTGCAACAACTGCTGCCGCTCTAAAATTGCCCAAGAAGATGTACAGCAACACCAAAACCATGGAGATACCAAAGAACATGGTGTGCTTAACAGTACCTACAGTGATATCTAACAGCACTTGGCGATCATAAAAAGGCTTCACTTCTATACCGGGTGGCAATACATGAGCATTTATCGTGACGATTTTTTCACGAACTCGCGCCAAGACCTCTGAGGCATTCTCGCCGCGGCGCAAATAGACAATCCCCTCAACCGAGTCAGGATTGTCATCAAATTGGAATAAGCCTAAACGCGGAGCATTACCAATCTCTACAGTTGCAACATCACCAATTCGAACGGGCACGCCATTGTTAACTGCAACTACCACTCGCCTTATATCATCAAGATTCTTAAGCAAGCCAACGCCACGTACTACGAATTGCTGTTCGCCACTAGGCAATACACCACCGCCTGTGTTGTCATTCGCCTTCGATAAGGCATCAATTAACTGAGAAACAGTAATATTTTTGGATTGCAAGCTTTCAGGTCGAACAATCACATTGTATTGACGCACCTTTCCACCGAAAGAGGAGACGTCCGCAATACCCGGAGTTTGTTTCAACTCTTTGTAGATCTCGTAATTTTGCAAAGTCTTTAAGCGTGTAGGTGAGGCGTAGTCTGACTTCACCTGATAACGCAAAATTTCACCAGTAGCATCAGAATCGGGACTTACGCTGGAGTTCACTCCAGGGGGGAAAGTCACATCACTTAAGTTGGTAATGAAAATCTGGCGAACCTTGAAGGGGTCTGCATTGTCATTGAACTTCAGCGTGACAACAGACAGGCCAAACAAAGAAACTGAGCGAAACGCCTTAACTCCAGGAATACCGGCTAAGGCATTTTCAACCGGGATAGTGACCTGCTGTTCAACTTCAGTAGTACTCCGGCCAGGCCACTGAGAGATAGCTTGAATAGTGAGGGGCGCAACACCAGGGTAAGGCTGAATAGGTAATTGCTTTAGGCTAAATGCGCCCAAGCATAGCAGCACAACAGAGGCAAAGAGAATCAGGATGCGCTTATCTATAACGCTTCTTAGGAAGTTCGTTACGAAACTCAATTACTCCTCCTGCTTCGCAAAACGATCATTGAGAAGTACGGCGCCATCTATTAATACCTGCATCCCGGGATCAACCCCATCAATAACAGCAAATTGCTTGCCATCAAGGTCGTAGCCTTTTACAGCAAAACGCCTAAAGGTATCTGCAGCTGTTTTGATAATTACGTAACGCATTTCGCGCACACGCACAATTGCGGTCTGAGGCAAGACCACTGCTTGAGTTGAGCCTAACTGTAGCTTTCCAGAGGCAAACATATCGGGACGCAATAAACCGTCTGGATTATCCACATCGCAACGAATCACTAAAGCCCTGGTATCAGGGTCAATGGTGGGTGCAATAAAGTTAGTCTTGGCAGTAAATACCTTGCCTGGATAAGCTTCGGTACGCAAAGTAATCGTTTGTCCTTTTTGAATCTTAGCAATGTCTTGCTCATAAATATTGCCCAAGAACCAGAGCGCCTTAGGATCTGCCAAAGTAGTCAATACATCGCCAATATTGGCAAATGCACCTGGCTCTACTGCTCGTTTAACTACTACACCATCAATAGGTGAACGCACCACTAAATTGGTTTGGGTTTTACCGGTTCTTTCTAAATTTCTGATATCACCATCACCGGCACCTAAATTACGAATCCGGTTAGCTGCCGCATCTTGCGTGATACGAGAATCTGAAAGCAGATCACCTAGGGCCTTATTGTTCTCCAGAATCTTGGTCGTTTTAGAGGACAACAAATACTCTTGCTGAGCAGAAATGAAATCAGGGCTGTACATCTCTAGTACGGGAGAGCCCATCTGCACCTGCGCACCATCAAAAGCCACAATACGCTCAACGCGACCGGCAGCACGAGCAGAAATTACTTTGGATTTTTCAGCATTGAAGGTGAGTCTGCCAGGCATAGTCAACTCAACAGGCACTTCTGACTTCACAGCCTCACTAAATACATAAATAGCAGGATTCAAATTAAGGCCCGGGAGCTTTAATTCCATTGCCCCAGAGCTCTCAACCCTTAGCGATTTATCAGTTTTTTCCAACTTAACTGGCCTATTTACATTCACAATGAGACCAATAACAATGCCGAGCATCAAAATAGAAACGCAAATAATGACCAAGCGAAGACGTGCACGTGTTTCAGGCGGAAGTGCCCAATAAGAGCGATGAATATTATTAGTATTCGCCTCAATACGAGCAGCGAACTTTTCCTTCAGCCCCTCAACTTCTGCCAAGGCCCGCTTGTAGATAGCGATTAATTTATCCTTCAAGACAACTCCTTAAAAAGGTTCTTTACCGGCAGTAGCCAATAAAACGGCCTGGGCTTGCAATAAATTGCTTTCCGCTAAGGCCAACTGAATTTCTAAGCTGCGCAACTGTGTTTGTGCAGTCAATAAGTCATTAAATCCTTGGCCATTATTGGAATACTGCGTTAAGCCAACTTTGTATGCGGCATCTGCTTGAGGCACTTGCCTATCTCTCAGAAAATTAGCTGCTGTTTTAGCCTGCTCATAAGCAGCGTAAGCAGAGTTCACCGCCAACACTACTTGTTGACGATTAGAGATATCACTCGCCTCAGCTGAGGCTTGATTACGCATTGCCTGCTCTACTCCGTACTTCTCTTTGGTAAAGAAATACAAAGGGATTATGAGATCTAATTCAAATTGGTAATACAGCGCGCCATTGTTTGCAGAAAATGGTCCACGTGGTGTGTAAGAAGAACCGATCACCTGAAAATCCGGTAAATAGGCTTTTTTAGCCAAAGTCACACCTTTGCGAGCAGCATCCAACTGGAGTGCGGAACCTTTTAAGCTAGGATGACTAGATTCAGCATAGTCCTCCAACTCAACCAGTGTTGGTATAAGATTCATCGAACGACGTACGTCCCCCTTAAGAACTAATTTCTCGCGCGAGTGACGTCCAACCAAAGTATTAATATTATTTAAAGCAACTTGCAGCTGACGCTCTAGATTAAATTGATCTGCTTCGGCAGCGCTCTGAGCTACTTGTGCATTTAAGTATTCAACATAAGCTGCGGCGTTATTAGCGTAGCGTGCCTTAGCCACATTCTTAATCATCTCCAAACGAATGACTGACTCTTTGAGCACTTGCAATTGCTTTTGCGAAGCAAGTGCACTGTAATAAAGGGTTGATAGCTGCGCGCCCAGTTGCAGATAAGTTGCCTCAGACTGCGCCAGCAATGCCTCGGCATTGGTATCGGCAATATTGGCTGCCAAGCTTCTCTTTCCAGGGAACTGAAATGGCTGCGCAATCGAGATCGCGTTGTTATTACTGACATTCGGATTACTACCTGCAGTACCAAGGGCTAATGGTGAACCTACTGGCATACCTGACCACACGAGTCCTACTTGTGGATTAGCAGGTGCGTTGATTTGGGGTACCGTTGCTTTAGCGGCCAAATAAGATTCACGCAATGATGCAAGCTGCGGATTATTAATCTTCATCTCACTCCAAAGCTGACGCAGATCCATCTCAGCAGGACCGGAAGGCGCACTCTTCACGTAAATCTTTGGTGTATTGGCTTTGGTTATCGGAGCAAATAGTTCGTTTGCTTTGGTAGGTTTTTCTTGGCTACTCAACTGAGCACCAATTGAGGGTGGTGCACTTAAATTGGCATCACCCGTTTGTACTGTTACTGAAGCTGGCGGGGTTGAGTCAGACTGGGCAAAGACGGCTATAGAAGAAGTAGAAGCAAAGAGAACAAAAGCGACTCTTTTGACTGTAAATACTGCGCTAATTTTGCGTGTGCCGAGAATAAACAAAAGCGGCTGCCTCTAAATCAATAAAAATGCTGTTTTTATAGCCCCTGATGCAGGTTTTGATCACACAATCACCTGATAAAGGGGGTTTAAAGGATTATAGGGTAGAAAACGCAAATGTCGAATTATTGACAATTCCTATCCTATTGATTCTAAAGATAATAATTAAGTCCATTACTTGCCCAAGCCCTAAAACTCGGCATGCACCCTAAAAGAGAGCACATTTACAGGTCCACGGGCTGCGTTATAGGCGGGATTCATCACATGCTGATAGTTAACCCCCAAAAGTACATTTTGAATCAGCAAGGCGTTGTAGTAGATCTCGCTAATCTGCTCAGGTTTATAAGTAATCGTTTGAGAAGGCCCGGCATAGGGGTAAGGCGTGTCGCCAATAAAGTTCGAAATACCACCTGCCTGTAAATACGCTCTGCGATTTGACGAAATACCATTGAGCATTGCAGATACCCCGATTGAATCCTTCGCCCTGCCCCAGCGCTCACCATTAATGCCCATGCCAACAGATAAAGAGCTATCCGCTTCAGCAAACGCCATCGTCTCAGTATGCCCATCCGATGTGAAGGCTCTCATATAGATACCCATATCTTTAGTCAGTGCTTGTTCGGCATTTAAACCAATACCCGTTTTAACTTGAGAGGTATTGCGCACATTCAAGATCGCCTGAGTACCCTGAGCATTATTAGCAATCAAATAATTCGTTGCATCCGTAAAGCGTGCCATCACCATACGATTACGATAGCCAAGCACACTCACCTTGCCTGGTAAGTCTCCAATACTATGTTGGCGCTCTACTTCAATTTGGTCGCCGTAGGAATTAAAGATTTGCCAGTTGAGATCACGCCCATTAGGATCTTTTGGAGCCAACATGCGTGATGCCCTGAACACCCAATTATCTCGATACCACTCACCCGCCAAGCCCCAGCTGTAGCCGCGCGCATCGGCAGCATAGTCATAAGACAAATAAGTCATATTGCCCCAGTTCATAAACTGAACTCGAGGATCCTTGGCATATTTACTGTCATCAAAAATATCGAGGGTTGAGAACTGTCCAGCAGTGATAACGAAGCGATTACTGCTCACTATTTGGCTAATTTGGTTCGCATCGTTATCTAACTCAACCTTGCTACCTTCTTGATTGATTGTCTGGCGCAAGAAAGCGCGCGCAGAGTAAAAATGGGCCTGTGCACCCTGAGCGCGAGTTGCCTCACCGTTTGTGGGTCCACCTAAACCTGTAAGCCCAGAAAACGGCACACCAGATACAACTTCTGGATTGAAATAAATATCAGTGTCTTGTGCAACGCGAGCGCCAAAAAATAAAGTGCCAGACCATGTATAACTCATGGACTTTTGCGGCAATAAACTATTTTGGCCTTGATAAGGAGAGTTAAATGCGTTGTAGCGTTGATTGATATAAGTAGTTTGACCATGAACGTTCACAGGCAAACCAAATATCTCACTTTGGGTTGGAAACCATGGAATATCGTCTGCAAAGCTTGCAATTTGGTCAGCGCCTGACCCTGCTCTTTGAGCCATGGCTGGCAAGCTGAACATTAGTAGGGCTAAAAAGAGAAGGCGAACAATATTCGACATCGGACTGGAAAAATTACGAATGTTAAACAATATGTCATTTATATGACATATTCGTGTCTACCCCAATGTACAGCTTGTTTGAGGTTTAACGGCGATCCATTAAAGCGCGCGCGAGCGTTCCAGCATCGACGTATTCAAGCTCACCCCCTACTGGGATGCCCCTAGCGATACGAGTGACCTTAATGCCTTTGGCTTTGAGAACTTCGCCAATGTAATGCGCAGTAGCTTCGCCTTCACTAGTGAAGTTAGTAGCAAGCACTACTTCCCGAATAGATACACCAGTGTCGGGACTCTCAATGCGAGTCAGTAAGCGATCAAAATGAATTTCGCTCGGACCCATACCATCCAGTGGTGAGATGCGGCCCATCAGTACAAAGTAATTGCCTTTGAAGCTGAGGGTTTGCTCAACCATCACTTGGTCGGCAGGCGTTTCCACAATACACAGCAGCGAAGGATCACGACGCTCATCGGAGCAAGTGCTGCAGATTTGGGTTTCTGAGAAGGTATTGCAACGTGCGCAGTGACCGACAGTCTCTACCGCTTCACCCAATGATTGAGCCAATACTGCTGCCCCATTACGATCATGCTGCAATAAGTAGAAGGCCATGCGCTGAGCAGACTTAGGCCCTACTCCCGGCAATACCCGCAATGCCTCGATCAATCGACCAAGTGCATCTTGAGGGGCTTCTATGCGTGCCATTTAGAGACCATCAATTCAGTATTGAAAATCAATTAGAAAGGTAGCTTGAAGCCAGGAGGCATTGGCATACCAGCAGTAGCACCAGACATCATTTGCGCACTTGCTGCCTCTACTTGTTTAAATGCTTCTGTGTAAGCAGTCACGATTAAGTCTTCGAGCATTTCGCGATCATCCATCGCACCTGCATCTATTTGTACGCGCTTGAGTTCGTATTTGCCTGAGACGGTGACTTTCACTAAGCCACCAGCCGCTTGGCCAGTAACTTCGAGCGCAGCCAATTGCTCCTGCGCTACTTTCATCTTCTCTTGCATCTGCTGAGCCTGTTTCATGAGGCCAGCAAGTCCACCTTTCATCATTGCTTTATTTCCTTTGGAGCTTATCTATATAGAGTGAAATTAAATTCGTTACTGTATTTTTTAAATATGTATTTAAAGCTTTATTCATCAGAGCGGCTTGACTGAGCCACCAACCACTTTGGCGCCAAACTCTTTTTCTAATTGCTGAATAAAGGGGTCGGCAGCGATCATTTGCTCAGCATTCATTTTCTTTTCTTGATGAATGGCTGCATCAACTTTGGCAACAGTTTTGCCCTCTACTTCGCCCTTTTCAATCAGGACCTTCACAGTTTTCCCAAAGTGAGCAGTCAGCGCATCAGCCAAGCGTCCGACGGATGCTTCGGAAGCGAGTTGTGGCATGGGCGTAACAACAGTGGCTTTAACTCCCGCCGCTGAATCTACCCAATCTTGTAATTCTGTCTGAAATGCCAACTGCTGCACCAGACCACGCACTGGTAATTGACGCATCAAGCTGTGCCAATCAGGGCGGTCTGCTGAATTACCAAGCGTAGCAACTGAGGCTGCTGGGGGTGGAGTTGTGACTGAAGTTGCAGACGCTGCTTTAGCTACAGGCGTAGGTGCGGCAGCTCTAGCGGCTGGGGCTGCAGATGAAGGTCGAGCGCTATTAACTGGTGGTGCTGATGGTGCTGGAGCTGAACTCCCTCCGCCATTGCCAGGACGAAATGCCAACATGCGCAGAAGTGTCATCGCAAAACCGGTTTGCTCATCTGGGGCAAGCGATAAGTCAGGGCGACTAGTAATCGTGATTTGATAGAAGAGCTGGGCTTCTTCTTTTGTTAATTGAGTGGCCAAGCGACGAATTTCAGGGGCTTCAGGCCAATCCTCTAGTACGGATTCTGGAACAACTTGTGCTGCTGCAATCTTTTGCAACAGGCTAGACAAGTCTTGCAATGCTAATGAGAAAGACATACTGCGCTCACCCATTTCATTGGCAACTGCCAAGAGGCTTGCACCATCTTTAGCAATTAAGCAATCCAGGATACGTATGAGATAAGCATCATCTAATGTACCGAGCATGCCGCGTACGGACTCTTCTGTCACTTTTCCTGCGGCATATGCAATGGCTTGATCAGTAAGCGATAAAGCATCACGCATGGATCCTTGCGCTGCTTTAGCCAAGACACGCAAGGCATTGACCTCGTATTCCACCTTTTCAGCAGCGAGTACTTTTTCCAAGTGCTCAACAATGAGCGGTACTGGCATTTGCTTGAGATTGAACTGCAAGCAGCGAGACAAGATGGTTACCGGAATCTTTTGGGGATCTGTTGTTGCGAGAATGAATTTGACGTGCTCTGGTGGCTCTTCCAGAGTTTTGAGCATGGCATTAAAGGCATGATTGGTGAGCATGTGCACCTCGTCAATCATGTAAACCTTGTAGCGAGCATTGCTTGGTGCATATGCTGCTTTTTCTAGGAGAGCGGCGATATCGTCTACACCACGATTACTTGCAGCATCCATCTCTATATAGTCAACAAAACGACCTGCATCGATTTCCATACAAGCCGGGCATTTTCCGCAAGGCTCGGAAGTCATCTTGCCCGAACCATCAGATCCGGTGCAATTGAGTGCTTTAGCCATAATGCGGGCAATGGTGGTCTTACCTACCCCACGGGTACCCGTAAAGAGCCATGCATGGTGTAGACGGCCCTGATCCAAGGCATGGGTTAAGGCCTTAACCACATGGTCTTGTCCTACTAACTCAGAGAATGTTTTGGGGCGCCACGAACGGGCTAATGCCAATGCTGTCATGTCTTACATTCTAACAAGCTAAAATGGAATTGGATGGGCCTCCCCGCATGGTGGGTTGGATAACCTGGTCAGGTCGGGAACGAAGCAGCCAAACCCAATTTCTGCCAGTGCCGGGGGTTTGGCTCATCCACCCTTCCCCATAGCAAGAACAGTGATTCAGAAGATCTTCAGAACCCTGAAAATTCCCCAAATTATCCAAATAATTCCTAAAACCAAGACAGTTCGTGCATCTAACTGGATCTTAAATAGCTGCAACCGTCTGTGAGAACACTCAATAGAAACTCGCAAAGCTGATCTCCTTCCATATAGAGAGATTCAGCGTAGCGGTTTAGGTGAATCATAAATAGGGATTGAGGATGATTTAGATGTAGGAAGCGGTTAGTTGGTAATTTGATCTTGAAAATATCTCTTCATAAGTCTTTCCCATTTTGTACCCTTACCAATCTTGGATTTACTCTGGTTTTAGATTACGACTGCGCACCACCTGCGCCCAAAGATCAACCTCATTATTTACAAAGCTTCGGAACGTCTCTGGGGAACTTCCAACTAAATCAATCCCATTTGCCGAAACCTTACTCTGCATTTCTGGAGACTTCAAAGCCCTAGCAACGTCTTGAGAGACCTTGGCAACAACAGCATCAGACATCGATTTATTTGCAAAAAATCCATACCAAAGGGGCATGGCATAGCCAGGTATCGCGGCTTCAGCGATCGTGGGGACATCAGGCAATGCGGATGCTCTTTTTGCGGTAGTCACTGCCAGCGCCCTGACTTTACCCGCCTGAATGTTGGCTAGGCTGACTGGCAGTCCTGGGAAGTACATCTGCACATCTCCTGCCATGAGCGCATTTAATGCCAGGGCTCCACTGGTAAAGGGGACGTGGGTCATCGCAATGCCCGCCTTGGCATTAAATAGCTCGGCAGCCATATGGTCCGCATTGCCAACCCCCGCAGAACTAAAGTTCAATTGATCCGGCCTCTTTTTGGCATATTCAATAAACTCTTTTAAGTTCTTAACCGGAAGATCCTTGTTGACAATCAGGACTAAGGGCATTGAAGTAATTTGCGAAACTGGCTTTAAATCCTTTTTCAGGTTATATCCAAGCTTTGGATAAAACGAAGCGCTAATCGTGATAGCGTTTTGAGCAATCAAGATGGTGTGATCATCCTCCACACCAGACACATAAGATGCTGCTACGTTTCCAGCGGCTCCTGTTTTATTCTCAACAATCACGGGCTGCCCCCAGATTTCAGATAAGGACGGTGCAATAGTTCTCGCCACCAAATCCATACTGCTACCAGGACCTAGTCCAGAAATAATTTTTACAGGACGATTAGGCCAAGTACTAGGTGAAGTTTGAGCAATGCCATTACCCATGCCAATTGCAAATACAAAAAGCATTAATAAGATTTTCATCGTTTTTAACCCAAAAAAAAATAGCAAGAAAATGGAGGGGTACTTAAAAAGGCAAATGCTGCTCTTGACCAGACTCTTTTGCGACCTGAATCAAACTCAACTTGGTGTCTTCTGGCAACAGCAAGCCTAAATTCCTGTTTCGTATATCCGCTTGATTTTCCATCTCGCCTGGGAAATAAACTTGCTCATGCCCTTCGGCCAAAGGCACATCTTTAAGCGATCGAATGTACTCGTCAATACGAAGTTCAAACTCTTTGAGTGGCTGGAAAGCCGCAACATTTAAAGAAACAATGAAGTGTCCAGCACCACTTCGATTGACTGGATCATATGGGCCGTGCACTTGATCTAAAAATGAACTTCCAGAAAGCACACCAGACAAAATATCGACCATCACGCCCATGACATAGCCTTTGTGGCCAGCCATAGGCAGAATAAACCCTTCAATTGCAGCCTGAGGGTCGGTAGTTGGTTTGCCGTCTTTATCGATCGCCCAATCACTCGGAATGCTTTGGCGTCTTTTTTGAGCCAAATAAATCTTTCCTCTGGCTACACCTGAGTTTGCCATATCCATAACCACGGCACCATGCTTACCAGCAGGCACTGCAATAGACCATGGATTGGTGCCGATTTTTTTCTTACGACCACCCCAAGGAGCCATATTAGGGCCTGCATTGCTCATTAATATGGAGATGCATCCATTTTGAGCGCCCATGCGCGTGAAATACATGCAAGTACCAAAATGATTTGAATTTCGTACTGACACAATTCCAACGCTATGTTTTTTGGCGCGCTCAACCGACTCCAACATTGCGCGCTTGGCCACTACCTGACCTACACCATCAGCGCCATCCATCAAAGCAATAGCATTGGAATCGACTAGCAAGCTCGTATTCGATATGGGCTTCATCGCGCCAGATTGAAGTCGGGCATAGTACCAGGCTAAACGTAATAAGCCGTGTGAGGAGTGGCCCCACAATTCAGCCTGGACCAGCGTATCGGCAGCGAGTAGTGCATCTTCCTCATTCATCCCGGTACTTTGATATACCGCCTTGGCAAATTGCGTTAGTCGCTCATGCTCGATGTATTGATTGGCTTGGGTCATATATTAGCGATGAGAAAAAAGAATTTGGCCGGGCGCATCCATACGACACACCATGATTGAGCCCGTATCGGATTCTGTAATAAAGAGATCGCGGTGATCTTTGCCACCAAAAGCAATGTTGGTTGTCATATTGCCCGCGCAAGAGTGAATTCTTAATATTGGCTCCCCCCTGGGGGAAAACTTCCAAACGGAACCAAGACCTGCGTGGGCCACATACAGATTGCCCTCCTGATCTAAAGCCAAGCCATCTGGACCGGAGCCTCCTGACATCTGAATGAAGTTACCGACTCGGGTAATTGAACCATCGGCCAACAACATTGCTCGCCAAATATTATTAGATCGCGTGGCAGCAATATAGAGATGCTGCCCATTTGAGCTCAGCGCAATCCCATTGGGGCTTGGGACATTATTTAATAAGCACGTTGTCTGTCCCTGGGCATCCATACGATATACCCTACCGCTAGGATCCTGGAGCCCGGTTTGGCCCTGATCAGTAAAGTACAGATCACCCGAATCAGAAAACACTAAATCATTTAGACCTTTGAATGACTCTGTTTTGTGTCTCGTAAGCAAAGGAATGACTGTCTTTTGATTTGGATCTAAGAGCATCAATCCATATTTATGATCTGCAATAAAAATTCGTCCATCCCGATGTATTTTCAATCCATTGGGCTCTCCGTCATACTCAGCAATCAAGCTGACTTCACCAGCAGGATCGGCTCTATAGATTCTGCCAAAGGCAATATCGACAAAATATAAATTACCTTCGCGATCAAAAGCAGGCCCCTCAATATAGCAATCGGTCGCCAATGAATTTTTACCAGCTGCAATTCTCTCTTGGGAGACCTGACCTGGCTTTCGAAGTAGGTCGGGCACTCTTGTAAATATTTTTGCTTCAACAGACGGTGGGCTTGAAAACATCTACTTTCCGTTCATCATTGTTTTAGTTATTTGAAACAACAATATTACTCTAGCAAAGCTCAAGATTAAGCATTCAAAACCACTACTCCGCCTTCTCAATTGCAATACCAGCATCTTTGGCGGTTTTTCCCCAGCGCTCTGATTCGGATTGCATAAGCTTATTGGCCTGTGAGATTGAGCTTGGGGTTGGGTCAATTCCAATTCTCATTAATCCATCTCTAGTAGCTTGAGTTTCAAGTGCCTTATTTAGGCTTTGATTGAGTGTTTGCAAAACTACAGCATTGGTTTTCTTGGGTGCAACAATTAAATGCCACCCATTCATTACAACCGCATAACCTTGCTCTTGAAATGTTGGAATCTCTGGAGCGCTAGCAAAGCGTTGACTTGTAGTAATGCCGAGGATCTTTACTTTCCCACCAGCAGCCTGCGGGATCGCCACAGATAAAGGGACCATCATTGCCTGCACTTCATCAGCAGCAATCGCCGTAATCGCAGGAGCCGCACCTTGAAATGGCACATGAACCATTTGAATGCCTGCAACTTGATTGAATTTTTCAAAAGTAATTTGGGATGTGCTGCCAATACCCCATGAGGAGTAATTCATTTTTCCAGGGCTGCTTTTCGCTAACGCAACAAACTCCTTGAGGTTTTTTGCCGGTAGCTTTGGATTAACAACCAATGCAAAAGGAAATGTTCCAACTAAACCTACGGCAGTAAAGTCTTTGAGCGGATCGTAATTAAGTTTTTTATAAACATGGGGATTGATAGCAATACTTTCTGGGCCACCTAAAAGCAATGTGTAACCGTCAGCATTAGAGCGGGCCACATACTCAGCACCAATCACGGTGTTTGCACCAGGCCTGTTTTCAATGATGACGGCTTGACCGATTTGCTCAGACAAACCCTGCCCTATCGTACGCGCTGAATTATCAACATTACCGCCTGCTGTAAATGGCACTATCAAGCGAATTGGTCTATCTGGAAATGGAGCACTAGTTGCTGAAGCAGCAATACTGAGCGATAGAGCAACTAATAAGTATTTCAAGAATTTCATTCTTAAGATTTTCCAGAAAGTAAGCCACCAAAATTCTCAATCCTGCTATCGACTTTAGCCACTTGAAGCGCATTCCACATTGTTGCTGCGATACTCGAGATTACAGGCTTACCTATTTCGGCTTCGCCTTGCGCGAGAATATCAACGGTAGGCATTCCAACACCACTCACAAATACAGCATCTGCAGCAGAACTATTAACCTGATGTACCAGTTGTAATGCGCGCTCCGTAGTTTCATCATAGATATTTTTAACGCCCGGCAAATTACCAAAACTCACCACCTCAAATCCATAAGCTTCTAGCAGGTTTTTACAGCGCAAGGTGTTCTGTTCGCTATAAGGCGTGCCAAAAGCAATCTTTTTTGCCTTTAGGTGCTTGAGCGCTTTTACGACACTACCAAAAGCAGTAATAAACCGAATCTCATATTGATCCTCTAGCTTTTCAATCAAGTGAGCCTCATTTGATTTACCAAGAGTGTAGCTACTAGCAGTATGTGCCATGGCTATCACAGCAGGCTTTACTAACTTAAGAAGTTCAATATTTTCCGGCAAATGATCAATCTGTGTTTGATTACGCTCATCCTGCCCTTCAAGGCTTCCAGTTTCTCCATGAGCCACCATCCTCGTAAAGTGAATAGAAAACTCTGGTGCTGCCATCTTGATGACCTCCCCTTCGGTATTGGGATTACCGGGTGGAATCAAAAAACCTAATCTAGGGAGTGTTTTATTCATCATTAGTCTTACTCATCCTTCATATTGGCACTCTTCACAATTGGCTGCAGACGCTTTCTTTCATCATTGAGGAACTTGATGAAGTCTGCTTGTGAACCTGGTGCTGGCTCAATACCTTGCGGGATGAGTCTAGATTTAAGTGCATTGGTATCTAAGGCAGTCTGAATTGCTGCATTCATCTTTTGAATGACTTCTGAAGGTGTGCCTTTAGGCGCAAAGAGACCTGCCCAGTGACCAATGAAAATATTTGGGTAGCCCAGTTCTTTAGTCGTTGGTACATTTGGTAAGCGGGTAATGCGTTTATTCCATGTAGATGCCAGTGGTCTAAGTTTGCCGCCCTCAATTTGGGGAAGCACTACTACGCTAGCCTCTGATGTTGCATCGACTTGTTTAGATACCACGGCAAATACACCCTCTGACCCGGACTTGTAAGGAATGATTTCATAATAGCCACCGCCTGCGTAGATCTTAAGCATCTCCGCTACGAAGTGTGGCGTACTGCCAGAGCCAGCGGTTGCAAATGTTACGCCTGGTTTATTTTTAGCTTGCGCAAGTAATTCTTTAAAGTTCTGAATCTTTGACTCAGCATTGACTACGATGATGGATGGGCTTACGGCCATCATGCCAACAGGTACCAAGTCTTCTTGTTTATAGGGCATATTGCTACGAAGCATTGGAATCGTTACTACGCCACCAGCAGCACCCGCATAAAAGGTGTAACCATCTGGTGCGCTCTTAGCAACATAGTCACCGCCCACCACCGATCCAGCGCCAGGCTTATTTTCTACAATCACAGGCTGCCCTAATTGCTTGCTTACCCCTTCTGCTACGGCGCGCGCCACTAAATCATTGGCGCCACCTGGGCCAAAGCCAACGATGAACCGAATGGGACGATTTGGCCAGGGATCTGCAGCCGTAGCACTTGCTCCAATTGCTGCAAGAATGAAGGAAAGGAGAATTTTGGATAGTTTCATATTTATCTTTTTGCTTATTTCTACTGCATTCATTTTTGTCTATGATTTATTTTTGCTTTTTTAGGAGAACTTCTTCTCCAGCGCATCAAAGTCTTCTTTTTTCACTACGCTCTGACGCTCTGCAAAGGTAGCAACTAATGCTGGGTCTTCTTTAAGTTCACCAGTTCTCTTCAGATGATCAAGCGCATTTGTCATGCCTCTTACCGCTCCTTGAAGTGCGGCATTTGCGTAGAGCACAATTCCAAAGCCCATTTCTGATAAGTCTTTTAATGGCAATGATGGTGTTTTGCCACCAATTACGATGTTAATTAGCTGAGGGCAATACGTTTGCGCTGCAATGATCCGCATCTCTTCCACGCTCTCAGGGGCTTCGATAAAAGTCATATCAGCGCCTGCTTGCGCATAGCTTTGTGCTCGATCAAGCGCATCCTCCAATCCATTAATGGTGCGCGCATCGGTTCTAGCAATAATCAAAAAGTCATCATGAGTACGTGCATCGACTGCAGCCTTAATCTTGCCGCACATCTCTTCTTTGCTAATGATGGTCTTACCGGCAAAGTGGCCGCAACGCTTAGGCATTGCTTGATCTTCTATTTGGACAGCATTTGCACCAGAGCGCTCGAGTACTTTAATTGTGTGATGCACATTGACGGCATTACCAAAGCCGACATCGATATCCACAATTAAAGGAAGTTGGATGACATCGCGAATAGCTGCAGTGTGCGCTGCAACATCATTGAGGCTAATGAAGCCTAAATCCGGAATACCGTAAAACTGATTGGTAAGCCCTGCACCACTTAAATAGACTGCCTCAAAGCCAGCATCCTCAATCACTCTAGCTGCTAGGGCGTTGCCTGCTCCAGGAACTAGTAGCCCCCGTCTCTCATTAATGAGCTTGCGCAATCTCGTGCCTAAGTGCATGGGCATGGTAGTCTCCTTTTTACAGAATTATAAAGATGAACCGAGAGACAGATGCAAGAAAAACAGGTCGTCACTGGAATCGATTGTCATGCTCATATCATGGCCGTAGATCTTCCTTTGGCCCCTGAGATTCACTCCCGCCCAGCTAGAGATGTGACCGCCCAAGAATATCTTGCGGTACTGGGTGCACATGGCATCTCTCATGGAGTTTTAACAGCGCCGAGTTTCTATGGCTCTAACAATGCCCTTTTATTGGATACGCTGCGCACTTATCCGAATCAATTACGCGGCACTGTCATTGCCGATCCGAATGTAGAGCAACTCCTATTAGAGCAGCAACTCTTGGCAATGCGTGAGCAAGGTGTTGTGGGTATTCGGCTTAACTGGATTAAGAAGAAAACCATTCCTGATATTGACAGCGTGCAATATCGAATCCTGCTAGGCTTGGCAAAAGATCTTGATCTTCATATTGAATTGTTTCTAGAGGACCATTTACAAGAACATGTGGTTCCGAAGATTTTGGCTAGTGGTGCCACCTTGGTTTTGGATCACTTTGGCAATCCCGATCCCAAGCTAGGCATTAACAGTACGTCTTTTCAGAATACCTTGAGGGCTCTTGCTGATGGCAATGCCTGGGTCAAGCTATCTGCGCCCTACCGCCTCGGCTATTTAGATGGTGTTGAGATACAGCCCTATATAGATGCTTTAGTGGCTGCCAACTCTCAACAGTTAGTCTGGGCTAGTGACTGGCCTTGGCTGAGCCATGGAAACCAATTTACGTATGCCGACTGTATTGACTGGATTAAATCGAGCATTACTGATCCTGCAGTATGGGAAGACATCTTGATTCATAACCCAAAAACATTGTTTCATTTCTAAGATAAGGTTCTGCAATGCGCTACTCACTTATTCAACAAATCGCAAAGAGCCTATTTAGTCTTGGCGTAATCTGTCTATTGCAAAATCCTTTGTCTGCCCAAACAGTGACGAAGCTCATTGTTCCAACGGCTCCTGGCGGTGGCACCGATGGTCTTTTTCGGGTTGTTTCAAAAGATGCGCAACGTTTTATTGGTGGTCCGATTAGTATTCAGAATGTTCCGGGTGCGGGCGGTACCATTGGTCTTGCCCAAGTCGTAAACTCTGCTCCTGATGGCTATACGCTTGCTGGTGTTTGGCCCTCTCCAGTTACTGTTGTTCCGCAAACCACCAAGGTGCCTTACACCCCTAGTGATTACATTCCGGTGATACAGCTCTCTACCGCACCCTATGTCTTTTGCGTTCATCCAGACTTTCCGGCTAACGATGGCAAATCCTTCATGGAAGAGTTACGCAAGAATCCCAAGAAATATACCTATGGTACTGATGGCCTTGGAGGCCCTGCACAGCTAGCCACTGAGCGCATCTTTAGACCACAAAATATCCAAGCGGTTGATGTTCCTTACAAAGGTGCCGGTGAAACTATTATTGGCTTCCTATCTAATCAAATTGATATTTATGTGGGATCTATTCCACCCGTGCTGCAGCATGCCAATATTGGCAAAGCTAAATGCCTCTTGGTTTCTTCGGTTAATCGAAACGCCCAGTTCCCCAATGCCAGCTCTTTAAAGGATATTGGCTTAGCTAAAGAAGAGACATTACTTTGGCGAGTAGTCTTGGCACCAAAAGGCACGAAGCCTGAGCGCATTAATCAAATTGCCAAGGCTTATAGCCAGGCCATGAAAGAACCCGATACTTTGCGTTACTTAGATGAGGTGGGTGAATCTTCTGCCGTACTGACCGGCAAAGAGCTACAAGACAAACTGAATCAAGAGTATGCGGTGTTTAGTCAGATCGCTAAGAGCTTGAATCTACGCTAGAGAATCTAGACTAGATATAGCCTTTACTAGGGAATAAGGAATCCGTGATTTCCTTATTCCCCTTCTAGGCCTACTGCGTATTCTGTGGGGCTGCTGCCCTTACTGCATTACTGATATCGACGATTAAAGATCTGCTTTGTTTCACTGTCATGACGCTTCGTGTTTTTCAACACAGCGCAGTAAGACAAAATCATGATGACTGCTAATGAGATGCCGTTAAAGTTGTTCATTAAGTTATTAATTACGTTCATTTGTTTCTCCTCTTTGCTATTGAATTTGCTGTTATTTGTTCAGATTAATGAGTCAAAAGCTCACAAAATGAGCTAGTAAAAAATTGCTGTTGATTTGTATTGTTTTGTTGTTTTTTCATGATGTTCTTATTTGGTCCCTCTACCTCGCCACCGGTAACTCATCCCACTGTGTGGTGTAGTTCGGTGACTTGTTGTTGGATCGCATTTGCCATTCTTGTTTAGTGCCATTGGTTCCTGCCGCTGCTGATCGAATCACGGTATTGCCAAAGCGTGTATTGATCTGATCAACCGCGTTCATTAAGCTAGCTGACTTACCTTTGCTTTCCATATCCTCAAACAGGGATTGCTGCACGGTAGGCTTATCGCTAATGAGATTCAGAATGACGCCAGCTTTCTTATAACGAAAGTTAGGCTGATAAATTTGCTTAAGACCTGCTAAAGCAGCATTAGTTAATGTCAGCGTGTTATCGCTTGCATCTGCCAGCGGGATGGTGACGCTTTGATGATGCTGTGGCTCATTTACCTTAAAAGGGTTTGTCTGAATAAACACGGTAAGCGCGCCCGTTACGCCGCTTTGAGCCCTTAACTTCTCTGCTGCTCTCGCAACATGGGTGGCTACCGACTCAGCCAGCTCTACATGACTAGTTACAAGCTTGCCAAAGCTACGTGAGGCAATGATTTGCTGTTTGGCTGGCGCTACTTCTTCTAGTTGTAGACAAGACACGCCGCGCAACTCATAGCAGAGGCGCTCCATCACCACACCAAACTGTTGGCGCATCGCTTGTGGTGAGGCCTGCAACAGATCAAATACGCTATGAATATGTTGGGCTTTGAGTTTTTTAGCTAACTGCCTACCAATACCCCACACCTCAGCGACCTCGGTCTCGCTCATCCATTGGTAGAGCTCTTCCTTGTCCATGGCATTGACGTCACATACACCAGCAAACTGTTTGTGCTTTTTGGCCAAGTGATTAGCCAGCTTAGCCAAGGTCTTGCTAGCACCAATGCCAACGCATACCGGCAGGCCAGTGGTATCTTTCACTTGCTGTTTGATCTTCTGACCCAACTCAATCGTGTCTTGATGTTGCTTTAAGACCGTCTCGATTTGCAAGAAACTCTCATCGATACTGTAGACCTCTAAATTAGGTGTAAAGCCGCGTAATACCTGGACTACGCGGTTACTCATATCGCCATAGAGTGTGTAGTTAGACGAGTAAGCTTGAATGCCATGCTTTCTGGCAAGCGCTTGCATCTGAAACCAGGGTGTACCCATCTTCACACCAAGCGCCTTAACTTCTGCGCTACGTGCTACTGCGCAACCATCGTTGTTCGATAGCACCACCATAGGTACCTCTTCTAACTTAGGCTGAAATACCCGTTCACAAGAAACGTAGAAGTTGTTTACATCGACTAAAGCGAATAGTGCATTCGTTGAGCTTGATGGGTTTTGTGACTGCATACTCATTGCTTGCCACCTTTGTTATATCTTGTGCTGGCATTGCTGTACTTGCGCACAACTCCAACGACTACTCCCCAAATTTGCAACTCACTACCCTCATTAAAAGTGATGGGTTGATAGTTCGGATTCTCTGGTTGCAGTTCGATGCGACCACGTAATTGATAGAGGCGCTTAATCGTGTACTCGCCGTCTACTACTGCCACCACGATGTCTTTATGTTTTGGCTTGAGGGCTTTATCTACAACCACCTTATCGCCATCGCAAATCCCCGCGCCCAACATCGAGTCCCCCTTCACGGTGAACATGAAGGTCGCTGGCTTGTTTTGAACAAGGTAATGGTTCAGATCCAGGCCGTCTTCAGCGTAATCTGCCGCCGGGCTTGGGAATCCAGCAGAAATTCGGTGGCTCAGCAGTTTGAGCTCATAGGCGGCAAAATGGCCTGCCAAGGCTTGTGGTGCCTGACTTAGGGTTACTTTTTGCTCGTTCATTTGCTGGTTCATAGTCATTAATATACTGTATATTTATACAGTATATGTAAAAACCGCAAAAATGAGCCTGATTTTGTTGTTTTGATGCTTTGAGGGGGTATTTTGAGGCTTGCTAGCAGAACCTCTCTACTCATAAACCCCGAGTTCCTGAGCCTCTTTTTCTAGATAAGCGCCCCCATAATAGCTCTAGCAATTTACCTAAATTCCAATACAACCGATCACGGTGGGGGAGACAAATGAAGCTATTTAAGATTGCTTCAATTCCAGGCGATGGAATTGGCAAAGAAGTAATTCCTGAATGCGAGAAGGTATTAAACGCCTTAAGCAAAAAACATCCTGAGATTGCTTTTGAGTTTGAGCACTTCGATTGGGGCGGCGACTACTACCGTAAGCACGGCATCATGATGCCTGAAGATGGTCTTGATCCCCTGCGCTCTAAAGATGCCATCTTGTTTGGTTCGGCTGGTGACCCAAAGATTCCGGATCACATTACGCTGTGGGGATTGCGTTTAAAGATTTGCCAAGGCTTTGATCAATATGCCAACGTGCGTCCTACGCGCATCCTTCCTGGGATCCAAACCCCACTGCGTAATTGCAAACCCAATCAGCTTGATTGGGTCATTGTGCGCGAGAACTCCGAAGGTGAATACTCTGGCTTAGGTGGCAGAGCCCATCAAGGCCACCCCATTGAGGTTGCTTCGGATATGAGCATCTTGACCCGAGTTGGGGTTGAGCGCGTGCAACGCTATGCCTTTAAGCTAGCGCAGTCACGCCCTCGCAAGCACCTTACCGTAATCACTAAATCCAATGCGCAGCGCCATGGCATGGTGATGTGGGATGAGATTGCCACGCAAGTAGCAAAAGATTTCCCAGACGTGACTTGGGATAAAGAATTGGTTGATGCTGCTACCGCACGCATGGTCAATCGTCCTGAGTCTTTAGATACGATTGTTGCTACCAACTTACACGCTGATGTGCTCAGCGACTTAGCAGCCGCACTCGCTGGCAGTTTAGGTATCGCACCCACTGGCAATATTGATCCCGAGCGTCGCTACCCTTCCATGTTTGAACCAATTCATGGTTCTGCTTTTGACATCATGGGCAAAGGTCTTGCCAATCCGATCGGCACGTTCTGGTCGGCTGTCATGATGCTCGACTTCCTAGGTGAAAAAGCGCTAGGCGCTAAGTTGATGGCTGCCATTGAAAAAGTCACGGCTAATCCCAAGCTACATACCCGCGACTTAGGCGGCACTGCCATGATGAGCGACGTTACCGATGCTGTCATTGAGGAGATCTCTAAATGAAGCTGCTCTGGAAAATTCTATGCTCACTAGTTATCAGCGCCTTATCTTTGGGCTTACTATCTATAGCTCAGGCGCAGCCCTTTCCAGACAAGACTATTCAGTACATCATCCCCTTCCCCCCAGCTGGGGAGTCTGATTTAGTCGCACGCTATCAAGCCGAGATCTCCGCCAAGAAATTTAAGCAGCCAATGATCGTTATCAACCGCGCCGGTGCTGGGGGCGCACTTACATGGAGCGCCCTCAATACCTATCCCGCTGATGGCACTACGGTAGTGGGTGTCAACGTTCCACATACGATCTTGCAGCCATTACAAGAAGGCATTCAGTACAAGACCGAAGATATTAATGCGATCTACTACTATCACTTCACGCCTGATGCTTTAATGGTATCTGCCGATAGCCCCTATAAAACCTTCCAAGAATTTATTGCGGCAGCCAAAAAAGATCCAGGCAAGCTAACCTTAGCTGGCTCGGGCCAATACTCTGCCAACCACATGGCTGTAGAGCGCTTAAACAGATTGGTGGGCGTGAAAATTGCTTATGTTCCCTTTAAAGGCACTGGTGATTTAGTTACCTCATTAATTGGCATGCACGTTGATGGCGCGATGGGTTATCTACCGCTAGCCATTCAGCAAAAAGGTAAGGTGCGCACCCTAGCCATCGCTACCGAGAAACGCAACCCTGCTCTACCCGACGTACCCACCTTTAAAGAGCTTGGTTTGAACTGGGTTGACGGTGCGTATCGTGGTGTTGCGGTACCCAAAGCGACCCCACTGGTATTGCAGCAGAAGATGTCTGATTACTTTGCACAGCTCAATGCCGATCCTGAGACTAAGAAAAAACTAGAGGAGTCTGGATTCGTATTGGTGGATATTCCTTTGGCAAAGATGCCTGCTTTTATGAAAGAGAAAACGGCCCAATCAATGGATGATGCTAGGAATGCAGGCATGATTAAGTAACGTTTTCTTTTTTGCTGCCAATAAAAAACCACCGCTAGGGTGGTTTTTTATTGAGCGTTCACTCTTTCTCATTGGTACTTAGCAAAAAGCAAAAGCCAAGATTGCAGGGTCATCCAGAAACGCGTTAGACATGTAAACGCTGGCTCGGAAAAGCCAGGGGTTCACTACCTCAACGATTTCTGAAAGATATTGCATAGCGGCTATTGTAATACCCTCTTAACCGCCCAAGTAATCTGCCTTACCAATCTCTACTCCGTTGTGGCGCAGGATGTTGTATGCCGTAGTCACATGAAAGTAGAAATTAGGGATGATCCAAGTTAATAGGTATTGCTCACCTACAAATTCAAAGTGCCATTCTTTGATAGAGAACTTAATCTCCTTAGCTTCAGTTCCATCCACTTGTGCAGGCTGAATAGTGTTAGCAAAAGCAATCGTTTTGGCGATACGCTCTTGCAACTCTGCAAAAGTAGATTCCTGATCATCAAACTTCGGTGGCTCTATACCAGCCAAACGTGCCATCCCATTCTTCACTTGATCGCAGGCAATTTGGACTTGCTTTGAGAGTGGAAACATATCAGGGGAAAGGCGATCACCTACCAATACTGCACCATCCACATTCTTAGCTTTAGCGAACTCTTCGCCTTTCTTCAGGATATTGGAAAGATTGGTCAGCATCTTAGTGAGCTGCGGGATTGATGCTTGATACATTGACATTGCCATAGTGATTCTTACTTTCTGTAGATGTTGCTGTTTGTAATGCTGTATTTAGTTACTAGTTAAATCCATTAGACGTCGTCCATAAAGCCGCCGCCACCGCCACTGTCATCCCAAGAACTGGAGCCGCCATCGTCCCAAGAGCTTGTATCGTTTACACCAAAGTTGCTTGCATCTGGAACTTGGCCGCCCACTTGGTTGAAATCGTTATTGACGCCAGGGTTCATGTGATTACCACCGCCCATCAGGTGGCTTGCCAATGCCTCACCTGCAACCATGCCAGCACCTAATGCTGCGCCAGTTGCCAAGCTCCCCATCAAGCCGCCGCCCATGCCTGAGGATGGCGCACCTGGATAACCTGGAGGATAGCCACCAGGAGCTCCTGGATATGGTCCATTAGCAGTTGGTGCGTTATAGACTTGTACCGGCTGCGGGCGCTTTCTCATAAAGAATACGATGCCTGCGATCAAGATTGCAATCAGGATCCAAAAGATGGGGCTAGTAAAGATAGAGCCTGCGCCTGTATTCGTTTGTACTGGCACAGTACCAGCACGTAATTGTGTTTGCAATCTCTGAACTGAATCCGGTTGAGCAAATGGCAAACCTGGCGCTAAGTTTTCTGCTTGAGTAAACGCATTTCTCGCGGCATCTAATTTGCCTTCTTTTAAGTAGAGCTCAGATGCGATGTAATGTGCTTTGCCGCTATTGGGATGATTTTTCAAGACCTCCTGCATCATGGCATCGGCTTTAGCTAACTGCCCTGCTTCAATTGCTTGATAAACCTCAGGCAAAGTAGGTTCTGCAAAAGCAAGGTTGCTTGTCAGCAATAGCGCACTTGCAAATACGCCAACAAACAACTTGAGTAAATTACGCATTTTCATCATGACTCCTAGTGAGATGTTTTGCTGCGATTTTTATTATCGCTAGTTTCGGTATTTTTGCTATTCCCTAGGTATATGAGGGCTTTTAGAGGAAATTCAAGGGTTTGGCTAGATGACTTCCTGGAGCCTGCCTTCTGAGGAGATCAGGTAAGCCTTATTGGGCTTATCTTTGCGGATGCGGGACAGTTCGGCTTGATAGTTTTTGAGTTGCGCACGATATTTTTCATACTTCTCGCTACCCACCTCTGGAATGGTGAGCTTGTAATCAATGATGGCAATGTGATCGCCCAACTCTACTAAACGATCTATACGGAAGCTCTTACCTTTTTCACTGGCAACATCCAATTCATTCCAGGCGGCAATCCATCCACCTGAAATCAGATAGGGTTTGAGCTCTACTGACTCCAAAACTGTCTTCGTGCGCTCAAGTAATTTCTGGGCATGCGTCTGATCTATTCCAAGCCAATTCATGAGCTCTTGTTCGCTAGGCATGGGAGCTTTTGTTTGATTGCTAGAGTCTGGGATTAAGAACTCTAGCAGCTTATGAAAGTGGGTACCCTCTTCCAAAATCTCTGGATCAGGCTCTTCTCTTGCCTGCTCTAATGATTTTGCAGCAAGCTCTTTGGCTAACTGACCACTAACGATCTTGGCTAAATGGTCTTGATGGTCACCTACTGCTCTATCCCACTCAAGCTGGAAGTGATCCATCTTAAATGCCATGGGGCCAAGCTCTTCTTTGACCTCTTCTGTATTCGGCACAAGGTCCCCAAGCTTGAGCGCCTCTAGATCAAGCACCTTGATGCCAGCGGCCAATGCTTTGCCATACCAAGATTTTTCCTTAACACCGTTATTGGAGTTAGATGCAACGCCGCTAATCCATAGTCCATGCTTGGCTCTCGTCATTGCCACATACAGCAAGTTCCAATTCTCATTTAGGCTAACTTCGCCCTCCTTCTTAAACACCAAGCTTCGATCGCCTGTTAATGTTTTAGAGGTATACAAAGAAAGATGGCTTGGGCTAGTTTTCTCTGGCGACCAATCTAAGAGCACGCCTCGATGTGGCGCCCGCCACTCCGTATTATTGGCATCTAACATGATGACAAATGGCGCTTCCAATCCTTTGGCACCATGAATCGTCATCAAACGAACGCGGCGATGTTGATCTTCCTCAGACATCTCACCATCAATCTCAACATCCCCAATGTCATCGTTAGCATCAGACTCGGCTTCCGCCTCTACATCTCCCTCATCTGGCGTTTCATCATCATCACCACGACGCATCGCGTTCATCTCATCAATAAATCGGCTCAAACTTGGGTAACGACCGCCATCCTGATTTAAGGCAAGCTCTAAGAAAGCATCTAAATTAGCTAATACTTGGGCACGTGCCAGGTTTTGGGCAGTAGTTGCATAACGAACCCGCAAATTACTCTCGTGATAAATCAAATCCAATAAATCATGTACTGGCAATACCTCACCTAAGCCACGCCAGTGCTCTAAATACCGCGCAGCCTTTTGAATCTCTGCACTGTGATTCGTTTGCAAAGCATCCCACCAAGTTGAGCAACCATTACCAATGCTCTTAGCAAGCTCTTGCATTTGCGCTTCAGTAAAACCAAAAATGGGGCTACGCAGCACTTGAGCCAAAGGCAAATCATGTCTTGGAGAGACCAGTACTGTTAGCAATGCAATCAGGTCGTCAATCTCTAATGTATTTAATAGTCCACCTAAACGTGAGCTGTCATAAGCAAGTCCTGTTTCGCGTAAGGCTTTTTCATACTGAGGCAGGTATTGGCGTCGCTTTACCAATAAGATGAAATCACTACCTCTTGCTGGCCGCCAAATATCTTTTCCGTCTTTCTTATCCATCACTTGGCGCGTGGCCATGATATGATGAATTAATCGACCAATGGCTTTACCCTCTTCATAGCGCTGCTGAACACCCGTAGTTTGACCAGCGTCTTCAATCGGCCCCTCCAAGGCTGAACCAGAGCGCTCTGCAATCACTGGCTCTACACGAGGAATTAAGGGTAATAGATAGGCTTCACCTTTGGCTGCAAACTCTTGCTCTGGCAGGCCAGGGAGGGTGGGCTTCCAAGCTGTTGACTGTTTTGTGAATCGATAGCTCTCCGGCAAAGATCCAGATAGAAAAATCTGATTAACTGCATCATTAATTTCAGGGGCATTGCGGCGAGTCTTGTTCTGATACAAAGCTGCCGCTCCAAGTTTTTCTTCTAAAAAATCTCGGGCGCTATCAAACAATCTCGGATCAGCACGGCGGAAGCGATAAATAGACTGCTTCGGATCACCCACAATGAAGACGCTTGGCATTGAACCATCATCACCATAGCCGGCTAACCAAGAGCGTAAGATTTGCCATTGCAATGGATTGGTATCTTGAAACTCATCAATCAGAATATGTTTGTAACGAGCATCTAAGCGCGCCTGCAAATAGGCTGCATAGTCAGAGCTTGCCATGAGCTGGCTAACGCCAATCTCCAAATCATCGAAATCACGCACGCGCATGGCTTCTTTAGTCTTCTCCATATGGGCTAACATCGCCTGACTCATTGCAAACCAAGCATCATTTAATTGATGAATCAAATGCTCGCTCTGCCATGCAAATAGGGCCTCATATGCCTGCACCCAGCCATTACGAATGGCGGTAATTTCGGCAGGATCCTGACCAATCTTATTGAGATACTTCAACATTGGAGCTGAAGTCTTTTGAATATCAGCTAAGGGGCTACGTTTTTGAGTCAGGAAATAACTTTGCCATTGATCGGCGATCTCCATTACGGATCCACCAGCTGCATGATGCTTCATCACCTCTTCTATATAAGGTGCATTTCCTATTTGAGTTGGTGTGCCATTGCTAAAGCATTTGTAGAGTATTTCAAGATTAGCTTTAGTTTGCGGCTGTTGCCAATACTCCTCCAGGGGATTATCTTTCCCCAGATGTGGAAGAATTTTATCTAGACACTGAATCGGTGTAAGGCCCTGCGTATTGCATGCATCTTGAAAAAATGTCCATGCGCCTCTTTGCTTGAAGAGGCTGTAATTTCCCATTAGAAATTTCTGTGTTTCTACTGCACCAAACTCCTTTAATAGAACGTCATAGTGCTTTTGAAGATCTTTCGGTAAATCTCCCCACCAATCTGCCATGCATTCTTCTTGCAAACGCTTAGCGTCTTCTCGCAAACTAAAGCCAGGCTGGACTACAGCTGATACAGGAGCGGCGCCCAAGAGTCGGCCAAACCAACCGTGGAAGGTGTCAATCACAATCGCCTGTGGGCTTGCTAATACCTTTAAGTAGAGGCCTCTAGCTTGCGGTAGCAAAGCACTGGCTTCAATTTCCTTAAGTCCTCTTTCAACCAAATGCTTAGTTAAAGCTGCATCATCGCTAACGGAAAACTCTTCCAATAATTTATACAAGCGGTCACGCATCTCTTGAGCAGCTTTGCGAGTAAAGGTCAGCGCTAAGATTTCTTGAGGTTTAGCCCCTGCTAACAATAGGCGAACCATACGGGCTACTAGAAGCCAGGTCTTACCACTGCCCGCACAAGCAGAAACAATCACTGTTCTTGCAGGATTACAGGCGATGGCGTTATCGAACTCTTCGTTCACCACATCCCCTTTCTGCAAATGCCTCGTGCCTCGCAGTACTGACAAACACTATCTGGCGCAAATGCCTGCATTGGCTTGCGTGCCCACAATGCATTTAAGTCTTGAACGATCTGCTCAGAAAATTGCTCCATCAGTTCCGGCATATTCTCGATTGGATGAGCACGAATATTCTTTTCTTCGCCCTTATTCAATTCAGCTTTCAGAGTTACCCACTCTGCCTGCTCGACTGTGCGCCCAGGCAGATGTGCCGCAATGGAATTCTCATTAGCACCGCGGGCATAAATTAACAATTGCGGATCATCCAAAACGTTTTCAGCACGATTGGTGATCTTCTTCATATTCTGATTTTTATAGTCCATGACTGCAGCTACTGACTTATCAGATACGTGAATATCGAATCGATCAGCACGTCCGGCAATCCGAATTTCTCTTTCTACACCATCAGGATCAGTCAGCATTAAGTTAAAGCCTACTGTTAACTCAGCGTCGTGATAGCGCCAGCCAGCATTCTCCCGCTTTAACTGCCAGTCTACAAAGCTTGGGATCTGTTTTTGCCAGTCTCGTAAGGTGCCCAATACCCTGGCATCACCCGCTATGAGTCTTTCAAACTCTTTTTCGGAATAATGCATTAATTGATCAATCATCCACTGACGTCTAGCATCATCACCAGCATGAATGACGGAATGGGGTTTCTTCTCTTCCGTTTTGAGAGCTTGAAAAAAGTTTTTCAACAGCGCATGCAAAGTCTGACCAGCCAAAGAAGCATCAAAGCCCTCTTCAAACTCTTTCGCCTTGCGCAAACCCAATAAACTACTGACGTAGTAGCGATAAGGGCAATCGCGCAAAGCCTTGTAGGCGCTTGGTGAAACAGTCGTCGGGATTGCTAAATCCTGATCGGGCGTACTCACCGCCATTCGAATGGGTTGTGATTGGCCTTCATAAGGCTTTAGCTTTGGCTCTAACACTTCTAGCGGGGTTTTCTTAAGCACTACTTGCAAACGTTGTATCCAAGCTGATGGCCTTAAAGGTTCACCACTTTTACTTTTACTTTGCCAAAGTAAATCTACGTTTTTGCATGAAACGAGCAGCTGGGAAAGATCTCTAGCTTGTTGTACATATTGCGCAGCAATCGTGGAGGACTTGAGATAACGGTTTAGTGCATCCGAAAAGAATAGTGGTGGCTCTGAAAAAGCAGGTAATTGCTGCTCATCACATCCCACTACCACCACGGCATCAAATTCACGCAGTCGTGTTGAGCTCAAGGGCAAAATACTTAACGTTGCCTGAGCCTCTTTACCAGCCTCTTCGTAAGAGGCCTCTTCAATTACGGTTTTCAAGAGGCTTAGCCATTCTGGCAAACGCATCTTCAATTCTTGATATGGGCCATTACTTAAATCAAAGCGCTGGAGAACTTCGAGCAATTGCTTGCCAGCAGCATCTTTCTCCAATCGCTGAAACATACCCGTCTCTTGGAGATTGACTTGTAGCTGACTATAGGCATCCGCGCATTCTAGGAGAGCTTGTTGCCATTGGAAGTGCAGCCTTTTGACAAACTGGATTAGCTCTATCAATTGCTCATTCGGTGAGCCGCCATGACTTACTGCATAAGCATTAGCGCGCTCTATCGCTGCCATAAATGTTTCCCAGCCGGACTTTGCTTGGCTAGCGACCAAAATATCTTCTAGTTTCGCAAGCAAGCCAACGCAAACTTCAGGCGTCTTTTGAAGGCTGTGAGCAAGATCAAAGTAAGGGTTCTGTAAAAATTCGAGCAAGATGCTGGCACTTGGCCCTTCTTTAGGCGCACGAATCAGCTCTAACAAACTATCAAATGCTGCAGCAGCTCGAGTGGTTGATAGCTTCCAACCTGTTTCATCTCGAATACGCAGGGAATCACCAAGGCGACTTAAGAGCGCACGAGCGCGGCGAGCCGCTAAGCGATCTTGCGCTACTAAAGCAATATTTTTCTTATCAGCAATCAAATGAGATTCGATTGATTTGGTTGCAGCCCATGCCAACTCTTCAAAACGGTTTGCAGCAAGCAAGCGCCAACCATCATGAACGCTGGTTTGGATATTGGCTTCTATTTGATGTTCTTCTGCCTCGTTAACTGAGGCAATATCGCCTTCCGCGTCTAGACCGCTAAGGGCTTCAGCCCATAAGGCAACCGTAGTCCAATCTAAATTGACATGAAACACTGGTGCCCATTGGGCGTAGTCGACTAAATACTGATCAATTAACTCTTGATCAATCGGCTTTGGATCGGCAGTCTGCACCCAGATAAATGGACGAACTGCTGTCGTGTCTTTACTTGCATTGTCTTTTGCCATTTGCAAATGAGTGGACATGGCTAGATGTTTACGAATGACTGGGTCGCCTACATTGGTGAGGTAGCGCCAAAACGCCAAAAGAACTGCAGACTCTTCATCCACAACATTTTTAGATAAACCTACATATGCTTTTGCGACTGCTTGATCTAAAACGTACTCTACTTTTTTAAGCCAGACTTCAGTATCCAGTGAATGGCTATTTAGTAAGTCATTGAGTTCGCCTTGCAACTGCGGCACAACTAATTCAGACAATGCATCGCATGCATCAATGACTGCTTGCGCTAAACCCCAAGCGCCCGCTTCACTCTCCGCTTTAAACCAAGCTTGCAATTTTTTGTGTTTACGCAAATTCACAAACACTGCTAACCATCTCTCTAAATCCGTTTGTTTCTTGGGAAACTTCCATGAGCCTGGTGCCGCTTCCAACCAATCGGCAAAGCTGATCACTTGGGGTAAGAAGGCGATCTTCGGATCAAGATCTGGGGGGCGATATTTTTCGAGTGCTGCCCTGATGCCAATTAGAGGGCCTGCAGTACTAAGCACCACTAAGGGGCGCTGTTTGGTTTGCATTGCACAATTCCAAATACCAATTGCTAACTGCTCAAGCGCACTTGCATCAGGCGTGATTGCCCATGATTGCACTTGCTTTTGATCAGAAATGGTTGGAAAGGGCTGCGGCATGAATTGAGTAATTTATCTATTTTGAGCAGAATGTTTCGCTTATTGCTAATATAAGCGCTGTAACGCAATAACTAAATAAGCCTAAATAAGGAATTTTCATGAGTGCCGGCATTAAATATGTAACTGACGCCTCTTTCGAACAAGACGTCCTCAAGTCCGATAAACCTGTACTGCTCGACTTCTGGGCTGAGTGGTGCGGTCCTTGCAAAATGATTGGTCCAATCCTGGAAGAGCTTTCCGGTGAGTATGGCGACAAGTTGCAAATCGCAAAAATGAACGTTGATGAGAACCAAGGCGTACCTGCCCAGTTCAATATCCGTGGCATTCCGACTTTGATCCTATTCAAAAATGGCACTGTGGCTGCTCAAAAAGTAGGCGCTTTGGCCAAATCCCAGTTGACTGCATTTATTGATAGCCATCTGTAAATAGTCTCAGACCACAGGTTCACCAGTTGAGCCTGTGGTTTTTACCTGTTTCTAATGCTTGTCAGACCCGTTTTTTAGTGTACTATTGCATTTAACAGTAGTTCAGCGCTTTCTCTAAAGCGCTCCTTTCCAGCAATTTACCTCCCCCTTCTTTTAGCAAACTCCAAAAATTCTGTCTTTCCATATCTGCGTGATCTAAATCAGCGCAGCGATACCCCAAAACACAATCCCCTTATTCATTTTTATCTTTATCAACACCCGAGAACCACATGCAATTAACTGAACTCAAAGTCCTCCACGTATCCGCTCTGCTTGAAATGGCAGCTAGCCTGGAGATTGAAAACACCCAACGGATGCGCAAACAAGAACTGATGTTTGCCATTCTGAAGAAGCGTGCGAAAGCGGGTGAAACTGTTTTCGGTGACGGCACTTTGGAAGTCTTGCCTGACGGCTTTGGTTTCTTGCGCTCTCCTGAAGCCTCTTACATGGCTTCACCTGATGATATCTATATCTCCCCTGCGCAGATTCGTCGCTTTAACTTACATACTGGTGACAGCGTGGAAGGTGAAGTACGTACCCCTAAAGATGGTGAGCGTTACTTTGCATTAGTCAAGGTAGACAAGATCAACGGTTTGGCTCCTGAGGCCCTCAAGAACCGCATCATGTTTGAGAACTTAACGCCTTTGCACCCAAACCGCGTAATCAGCCTCGAGCGGGATATCAAGGCCGAAGAGAATTTAACTGGCCGCATCATCGACATGATCTCCCCTATTGGTTACGGCCAACGCGGTTTGATTGTGGCATCACCTAAGTCTGGTAAGACAGTGATGATGCAGCACATTGCACACGCGATTGCAGCCAACAATCCTGAAGCTATTCTCATTGTGTTACTCGTTGATGAGCGCCCTGAAGAAGTGACTGAGATGCAACGCTCCGTGCGCGGTGAAGTTGTGGCCTCTACTTTTGATGAGCCTGCTGTACGTCACGTGCAAGTTGCCGAGATGGTGATTGAAAAAGCAAAACGCTTGGTAGAGATGGGTAAAGATGTCATCATCTTGCTTGACTCGATTACCCGTTTGGCACGCGCCTACAACACGGTTGTTCCTTCATCAGGCAAAGTGCTTTCTGGTGGTGTGGATGCCAATGCATTGCAACGTCCAAAACGCTTCTTTGGTGCAGCTCGTAATATTGAAGAAGGCGGTTCATTGACCATCATCGCTACCGCCCTGATTGAAACTGGTAGCCGTATGGATGACCTCATTTATGAAGAGTTCAAAGGTACCGGCAACATGGAAGTTCACCTTGAGCGTCGTTTGGCTGAGCGTCGTGTTTACCCATCGATTAACCTCAATAAGTCTGGCACCCGTCGTGAAGAGCTTTTGGTTAAAGCAGAGAATCTCCAGAAAATCTGGGTATTGCGTAAATTGCTGGCCGATATGGATGATATCGAGGCGATGAACTTCATCGTAGACAAGCTTAAATCGACCAAAAACAACGGCGAATTCTTCGACCTAATGCGTCGCGGAGGCTAATTTAGAGGTCTAGAGGGCTGTTTTGACCCTTTTTAGACCCTAAAGATGCGCTTTGTTGTTGATTTCATGGCATAATTTCGCCTTTGTTGCACCAATTATTGCTTTTAACTTGGGTAAGTATTTAGGTTGCTTTAACTTAAACGGCTACCCGCTCATAGGACTCAAAATGAAACCTGGCATTCACCCCGAATATCGTGAAATCGTCTTTGTAGACGTTTCCAATAACTTCAGCTTCAAGACTCGCTCCACAATGTCTACTAAAGAGACAATCAAGTGGGAAGATGGCAATGAGTATCCATTAGCCAAGATCGAGACTTCATCTGAATCACACCCTTTCTACACTGGTACCCAGAAAATCATGGATACCGCTGGTCGTGTTGAGAAATTCCGTCAGAAATTCGGTACCAAAGCAGTTGCTAAGGCTTCCGGAGATGGCGCTGCTAAAACAGCTGAGAAAAAAGCTGCTGCTGCAGAAGCTAAAGCTGCTGAAAAGCCAGCTAAGAAGAAGGCTTAATACACCTCATATTCGCAGGGTATGGAAATGCCCTTCTCTGCGAGATAATCAAGGCAGCGTTTGCTGCCTTTTTTATTGTTTGTTTTACTTAACTTAAGTTCATGGTCAAACTCACCGCCGCCGCTACCAAATCAATTCCGCGCATTATTATTTTTGCGCTGACATTGGTTTATGGTTTTGCTGGTTTGTTCTTTCGCGACCCCTGGAAGAATGAGGATGCGATTGGCTTTGGCGGCATGTGGAGCTTATTTCGCGGTGGTTCCATTGATTGGCTCGTTCCCCACTTGGCTGGTCGCGATATTTCCCTGGGCACTCCGCTCCCTTATTGGATGGGCGCCACTCTGATTAAGTTATTTGGTGGTTTCATTGGCGCTGCCAATGCTGCGCGTTTGTATTCTGCAATTTGCTTCTTTGCAGCAGCCCTAGCGATTTGGTACACCACTTATTTATTAGGTCGTCGTCGTGAAGTGCAACCAATGGCATTGGCTGTTGGTGGCCAGCCCGATATGAAGAGCTATGGCATGACCCTGGCTGATGGCGCACTTCTCATCTTCTTAGCTTGCGTTGGTCTTGCACAGCGCGCTCATGAAACTACACCAATGATGGCGCAACTCATGGGCATCAGCATCGTGCTCTACGGCACAGTGCGCGGCTTAGACAAACCGTGGCAAGGTGGCTTGTGGACCGGCCTTGGTATTGCGATTGTGGCACTCTCTAGCAACCTGACTTTAAGCCTCATCATTGTTAGCTCCACTATCATCGCCGTCATTGCAAGCAACGCAAAACTTCGTTTTCGCTGGACCTTAGCGAGCACTGTTTTAGGTTTAATCGGTTTTGCAGTATGGCCAGCACTTTGGTATCTCGCCGATCTGCCGATTGGATGGCGTCACATCGCCGAAGAAGGTTGGCGCAATATGCCAGAGATGCGCTCCGCCCCTTCAATTGAGTCCTTGGGTTTCCTGAGTGTGAACTTTTGGGCTTATGCCTGGCCAGTATGGCCCTTAGCAATCATCTCCTTAGCTCACTGGGGTCGCGCTAAATCTGCTGGCGCTTGGAGAGCTCCTCATCTTTGCATTCCGCTCAGTTTATTTATTGGTAGCTTAATTTATGTGCTGTTTCGCCTTGAGGCAAATGAGCATGACCTAATGATCCTCATTCCAAGTCTCTCGATTATTGCCGCCTTTAGCTTGCCGATCCTCAAGCGCAGCATGATTAGTTTTATTGATTGGTTTGCCATGTTTAGCTTTACGCTCATTGCGCTGGCCATTTGGATTATCTGGTTGGCCAAAGTCACTGGTTATCCAGAAAGCACCGCAGCCAATATTGCTCGATTGCTCCCCGGCTTTGAAGGTCAATTTAATTGGCTTGCTTTTATCGTAGCGCTAGCGATTACTGGTGTCTGGCTCTCCGTTGTTCGCTGGAGAACTTCACGCGCCCCTAAGGAAATCTGGCGTTGCTTAATTATTTCCGCCTCAGGTACAACTTTGATGTGGGTATTGCTGATGACCTTGTGGCTCCCAACAATTAACTACGCCAAAACATATCGCATTGTTTCTGCACGCCTTTCGCAAGTGGTTCCTCCTGGCGGGGGGTGCATCAACACAAGCAATATCGGTCCTGCTCAGCTAGCATCCTTTGATTACTTCACTAAGTTGACTTTGCGTGATGATCCTAGTTGCCCTTGGATGCTGACACATAACCAATCAGAAGCACAAGCTTACGCACAACTGAATAATAAAAAACTGCATCTCTTATGGGAAGATCGTCGTGCTGCTGACCGAGATGAGCGCTTACGACTTTACGAAGTAACTTCGGAATAAAGGCGTGTTGCACTTTAAGCTATCGCGCCTGCGCGAAGATATCCCCGCATTACTGAAGCTTGCTGGCCCTTTATTGATTGGTCAATTAGCCGTTATTACTTTCGGTGTTTTAGATACCGCAATGACTGCGCGCTATTCTGCCGAGGATCTAGCGGCATTAGCAATGGCCTCCGCCATCTTTATTAGTATCTATGTGGGTCTTACTGGTGTGGTCTCTGCGCTTGCCCCAATCGCCGGCCAACTCTTCGGTGCTAAACGCTATAGCGAAATCGGAGAAGAGGTGCGCCAAGCGACATGGCTCGCTTTAGGTCTAACTGTACTTGGGTGTTTTATTTTGCTCAATGCAGATCATTTATTGGCGATCTCACATATGAGCCCAGATATTGAGGGTAAGGCTCGCCTCTATCTCAACATCTTGGCGCTCGGTTTGCCCGCCAGCATGGGTATGCGCGTCTTAATGGCCTTACATAACGCGGTCTCTCGCCCTGCCGTAATCACCATAGTGCAATTAATTGGCTTAGGGCTCAAACTGCCTTTAAATCTACTCTTTATCTATGGTGGTTTTGGCATCGAAGGTATGGGTGGTCCTGGCTGCGCAGTTGCCACCGTGATCATTAACTGGTCCTGGCTGTTAATGACACTCAGCTTTGTCTTACTTGATCGCTTTTACCGCCCTTTCAATATTTTTGAGCGTTTTAGCTTGCCCGATTGGCATCGCATTTGGACTTTACTCAAGCTAGGCGCTCCTATTGGTTTTAGCTATTTGATTGAAGTGACCTCGTTTACCTTCATGTCTTTATTTATTGCACGCTTAGGCACCACTGCCCTAGCGGGTCATCAGATTGTGGCAAATATGGGCACTGTGATTTATATGGTGCCACTATCTCTGTCTATTGCAACCATGACTTTGGTTGCGCAATCGATTGGCGCCAATAAACCAGAACGTGCCGAAGAGATTGGTTGGTCATCCGTCTTCTTTACAACTACTTTGTGCATCATGATTGGTATTGCTGTCTGGGTGTTCCGTCTGAAGTTGTTGGATTTATATGATCCACCAGCAGCAGTGAAGGTATTTTCAGTGCCGCTCTTTTTGTTCATTGCTTTTTATCAAATCTTTGATGCGCTGCAAGTGACTGCCGCATTTATTCTGCGCGCTTATCGGATTGCGTTTTGGCCAATGCTGATTTACGCAGGATCACTCTGGGGTGTAGGCCTTGGTGGTGGCTATCTGATGGGCTTTAATGTATTCGGTAATACGCCAACATTTTTGCAAGGTGCAAATGGCTTTTGGGCTGGCAATAGCATCAGTCTAGGATTGGCTGCTTGCCTGCTGCTCTTCCTCTTTAGAAAAACGGCGGAACGTTATGAAAAAACGCATCCGCCGCTTGAGACTTAGAGAGCTATTCTGTCTTAGCGATAGCTTGGGCCTGGAGCAGGTGTCGCATAGCTAGGAACCTGATTACCTTTAGAGTACATACACTGTTGATAAGCGATGTTGTATTGGTTCTGCGCTTGATTTTCTTTTCCGGATGCATTCATGGCTCCAATGGCAGCGCCACCCAATAAACCGACTCCCGCACCCGTACCAACACCTGTATGACTGCCGCCGCCAATCACTGCGCCAGCAGCCGCGCCCAGAGCAGCAGCCACAGCAGCACTAGTAACACCCTCTTTTAGCGCTGCATTACTAGTGTCTTTCACTGCATTGGCGGCGAACTCACGACATACCTGATCTTCCTGTTGGAACACCTCAAATGGTTTTCCATCGCGCGGCATGATAGCCACTGTCGGACCAGTTGGTGCAGATACGCAAGCAGTTAATGATGCAAGAACGGATGCAGTCAATACTGCAGTGCGAGCAAATCGTTTCATATCTAATCCTTTATTACCCTGAATAATTATTCTGAACTTCTAGAAGTTTAGTACTGCGGGCCTCTAGGCTGAGCATTACTTGTGGGTGGCGTTGCAGGCTGCGCTTGCCATCCAGAAGGGCACTCTTGTGCATAAGGGAAATATTTTCCACTAGCTTGGCAGTAATACCAAACTGTAGGCTGAGCTTGCGCCGCCAATACCATTGGTTGTGGAGGAGGCATATAAACGACTGGGGGTGCATATGCTACTGGTGGAGCATAGTAACCAGCATAAGGACCGTAATAAGCACCGCCATAGGCCCAATTACCACGCCATCCTGGACCCCAACCATGACCCCAACCTCCACCATAAGGGCCATAGGCCGCTGGACGCCAACCACCACCGTAGCCACCACCCACCGAAACATTCCAGCCAACATTACCCGCTTGGGCAATCACCGGTGAGGTGGCTAATAAAGCCACTAAGGCAACACCTAAGATGCTGAATTTATTGATTTGTTTCATGATCGACCCCCATATATTTGGTCTTTTACTACCTTCAATTTCTATTCTAGTTTTTTCTAGCTTTACTATCAATAACGTCTCAAATAGAACTAGGCTGACAAGAAAATGATTTATTTATTATGGCAATTAGTTGCCTGCCTATTGCTCCAATTTTGCACCTGACTGCAATACCACCCTACTCCACTTTGCAGACTCTTGCGCGATCAGCTTAGAGAGTTCTATGGGGCTTCCTGGGCTGGGCTCCAAACCTCCAGCCAGGAGTCGAGCTTTAACGTCTGGGTTATTTAAGGTGCGGCGCGTCAATTGATTCAAGCGCTTCTGAATTGAGGGTGGCAAATTGGCTGGCGCCATTAATGAAAACCAAGAAATTGCCTCAAATCCTGGCAGACCTTGCTCAGCAAATGTCGGAATCTCAGATGCGGCATGCGAACGCTTTAAGGTAGTCACCCCTAATGCTTGAACTTCACCGGCTTTAATTAAGGGCAAGGAAGAAGATAGGTTATCAAAGAGCATGGAGATGCGACCACTTACTAAATCGGGTAGTGATTGAGCGCGACCTTTATAAGGAATATGCCGAATTTGTATGCCAGCCATCTCTTTAAATAATTCACCTGACATATGCAATGAAGTGCCTACGCCAGAAGAACCAAAAGTCAGTTGATTAGGCTTAGCTTTGGCAAGTTGAATGAGCTCATGCAAACTACTCACGCCGAGCTGTTTATTGACAATCAGCACATTGGGAGTGCTTGCCAGAAAACTAATGGGTGTGAAATCGTTGATAGGATCAAAAGATATCTTTTCATAGAGAGCGCCGTTGATCGCATGAATGCCAACCGTGCCAATGAGGAGGGTATAGCCATCTGGTTCACTCTTAGCAACGATCTCTGCGCCAATGTTGCCGCCATAACCCGGACGGTTTTCTACTAGTACAGGAACGCCTAAACTTTGTTGCCAGCTTTCAGCAAGCACGCGAGCCAATATATCGGGCGCACCACCCGGGGTAAAACTCACAATGATCCGAATTGCTTGCTTTGGCCAGCTGTTATTGGCACTGCTCTTTGTGAGGGCCTGGGCTTGGGCTGCTAGCGTCGTGACGCTAAGGAACAATAATAGAAGTAGGCGCTTAGCCATCCGCGAAACCCGCATCATCCAAAATCCCAACAGAGTATTGAGCGGACTACCTTAAAAACCAAATCGGGAACGCAACCACAGCCATCCATCATATTTGACTGGATCATCGGCACAGGGACCAATACCGCATTCGAGCAAGGTGGATACCAGATTACCTAACACGATCAGAATAAAAATAATGATTAAGGCATTCGCAAACCACGAACGTGAACGCACTTCGCGATTAGGCAGCATTAATAGGATTGAAATACCGCCCAATAAGCCCAGATAACCAACAAAGGCCCAAGTATAAAAATGCAACTCTAGGAACGTTTTTCCAAATCCTGGATCACCCGGCAGAATATGCAAGAACACCTGACGTAGTGAAACCATCATCCCTACTAAGCCACCCATGACGCCCCAACCATAATGCGCTGAGTGCGCACCACAGCGAATGTTCAAAACTAAGGCCGATCCAATAATGACAAAACCGACTCTTTGCATTAAACAAAGCGGGCAAGGCAACTCACCAAAATAGAGTTGATCCATAAACGCATATGACAAAGTACCAATGACGGCCAATAAAGCGAACTGATTGCCAAGCGCCGCTAAAGTAGGAAAGGAATGTTTGCTCACGATGAATTACAGACTGATGTTGAGGTGATCTGTTGCGTGAAAGCGGAACCAAACCATCAATATGACAACCGTGATGGCCAAGACAGTCAGGCCTGCAAGACGTTTCTCAAACCAGACTAAAGCTAATCCGATAAAAGCCGTCAGAAAAGGTAGGAACATGTACATAAATGAATTCTAGCGCAGGACTCCCGGGGATGGGTAAACCAGTAAATTCAGGGCTTAGAAAGTGGTCTTATGTTTAGAATGCCAAGAATGACCAGAGACTCCACCCCGCCCTGCTTAGACCTCCTTCTTGATGGGCCGATTGCAAGGCTTACCTTTAATAATCCTGCTGCCCGTAACGCCATGACATGGCCGATGTATGAAGAACTCAAAGTCATCTGTGATTCACTAGCCAGCAATCATGACATTCGTGTAATGATATTGAGGGGTGCTGGCGATAAAGCATTTGTATCAGGGAGTGATATCGAGCAGTTTGTGGCAATGAAAAAAGATGAGGCCTATGAAGTGGCTGTCGACCACATCTTTAGCTCATTACAACTTTTACCTATGCCTACGATTGCGTTGATCGAAGGCTTGGCAGTGGGTAGCGGCCTTCTGATTGCGACTGCTTGTGATTTTCGCATCTCCACACCAGAAGCACGCTTTGGCATTCCAGTTGCACGAACCTTAGGAAACTGTTTATCACCAAGCAATCTAGCTTGGATTAGTGCGCACCTAGGCATTCCGATGGTGAAAAAAATGTTGCTGACAAGTGAACTCATCAAAGCACCAGAGTTACTCGCAACAGGCTATCTTTATGAAACAGTGGATACTCAGAACATCACCAGTGCCGCAGATGCTCTAGCCCATAAGCTAGCATCTCTTGCGCCGATTACT